>Ga0315278_10000890_pt1 | contig 25918 bp, 19 predicted proteins | sample YL17G06_0_MG_FD_203880 | JGI IMG/M metagenome (GOLD analysis project Ga0315278, IMG submission 203880) | Sediment microbial communities from Yellowstone Lake, YNP, Wyoming, USA - YL17G06_0 | ecosystem: Environmental > Aquatic > Freshwater > Lake > Sediment | place: USA: Wyoming | collected... | reverse complement strand
CAGCACCCTGGAAATTTCCTCAGCGATCTAGAATATTTCTACATAACTCCATGGGACCCCTGGGGTGTGGAATATTGATCGCTTACATATAAACCAGGAAAAACCGGAATACGTAAGGTGAAATAAGAAAAGCCACACAACTGTTAAGACGGATTTTTCCTGGCTATTTCTTTTCTCCGCGTCTGCCGTGGCTATTTCCGCACCTGAAGAAAATTCTTGCCACCAAGGCGCCAAGGCACTAAGGTTTTTTTCTTCGCGGTCCTTCGCGTTCTTAGCGGCTATTTTGATGGTGGGGGGACTGACCGAAGACAGGGAAAAAGGGACATGCAAGAATGCCGCTTTCTTAGAATGACGTATCCCAGGCGTAATCGCCTTTTGGCTTGACTTTTTTTCCTCTACCCTTTATAATCCCATCATGATTATAAAAGACTTTTCTTCCCATCGAATGCCTGTCGGCCCAAAGATATTATCAGCATTCACGCTGCTGTTAAATTATACAATACTTGAACGGAGAAATGTGAACTGAATATGCTGCAGCAGAATATTTTCGGAGACAGGAGCTATAAGCAGAAATTAGCCAATTTTAGCATCGATACCATTGCCGACCTGGAAGGCGAATCCCTTCTCGATATCCTTTACCGTGAGCGGTTGGAGTTTGAGCAAACGATATCGAAACAGTTTTACAGCCGGTATAAAGCAATGCGCGTCGAATTATTCGAGCATTTAAAGCTGAACAACCCAGCTAAAGACCCGCTTCTGCTAATAACCAAAACCCAGAAACTGTTGGACCGGTTTATTTTCGTATGTTTTTGCGAAGACGCCAACCTGCTGCCCGCCTACACCCTAAGGAGAATAAAAGACATTTTAACCACTGCCTTTGATTTTGAGCCGGACAAGCTGTGGCGGCAGCTCAAAGGTTTGTTTCAAAGCATCGATATCGGGAATCCGCCCCTGGATATCACTAAATTCGACGGCGGCTTGTTCGCCAAAGACGATGATCTGGATACACTTACAATAAAGGATAGTATTCTTTTGAAGTTGATCGATTTTTCCAATTTCGATTTTGCCAGCGATTTAAACGTGAATATTCTTGGGCATATTTTCGAGCAGTCGCTCACCGATATTGAAGAAATGAAGGTTCAAATTGGCAATGGTAAGGCATTATCCGGCGATGAGAAAGTCGAAATTCGCAAAAATGGTAAGCGTAAGAAAGAGGGAATTTTCTATACGCCCGAATATATTACCCGCTATATTGTCAAAGAAGCCATCGGCGGTTGGCTCGAAGACCGTAAGCGCGAATTGGGCTTTGACAACCTACCGGAATTGACTCCCGGCGATCTTGATTCGATAAAGCGGGTTCGCCGTAAGAGTAAGAAAGACGGCAAAATGTATGAGATGTTGGAATTTAACCAGGCCATTGAACAGCACATTGCCTTTTGGGAAGCGTACAAAGAGCAATTACGGAATATTAAAGTACTGGACCCCGCCTGTGGCTCCGGCGCTTTTCTCAACCAGGCCTTCGACTATTTGTATATCGAGGGCCATAAAGTGAGTGACGAAATCAGCCGTTTGAATCTTGGGCAGCCAGAAATATTTGAACTGGGCCGCCATATTTTAACCAATAACATCCATGGCGTCGATCTCAACCCCGAATCGGTAGAACTTACAAAACTTTCACTGTGGCTTAAAACGGCCGGTATAGGCAAGGAACTAACGGCCCTTGATGGGACTATAAAATGCGGCAATAGTTTGATCGCTGATGCGTCGGTGGCTGGCGAAAGGGCGTTTGATTGGGCAAAGGAATATGCGGAGATTATGAACGGGGGAGGGTTTGATGTAATAATAGGAAATCCGCCTTATGTTACTTTATCTTTAGGGAAAAAACAGGAAAAAGTAAACGAAAAAGAATTATATTTTTATAAAAAAGAATATACAAATAGTCTCGAGTATAAAGGAAATACCTTTGCTTTATTTATAGAAAAAGCGACAAGATTAGTTAGGACTAGTGGCTATGTTAGTTTTATTGTTCCTGCCACTTTGCTTTTAAATACAACATTTGAAAAACTAAGGGGCTATATCTTAACGAATGTAAAAATAGAATATTTGGTTAATATAAAATACAAGGTATTTAATGATGCCGAGATAGGCGCTACATTGATTTTTGTTTTCAAAGAACAAACTCAAAGTCAAAATAACCTTGTAAATGTTACTGAAATAAATCAAGAAAAAGATTTTTTTAATGTTTTAAATTATAAGCAAATCTTACAAAATAGATTTTTAGAAAATCATTCTTATAATTTTTATACTGATATTGAAGGCATGGACTTAATAAATAATATATCTTATAATAACATCCCTTTAGGTGAATTAGTAATTTTTTATCAAGGGATTATTACAGGTGACAATGATAAGTTCTTAGCGCGTACAAAAGAAACTGAAAAACATGAAAAAATTTTACGTGGTAGAGATATAAATAGGTACTTTTTAAAATTTGGGGATACTTACGTTTTATATGAGCCGGAGAAATTGTGGAGTAATACCGATGAAAGGTTCTTTAAAGCAGATGAAAAGATTATAAACAGACAAACGGGAGATAGTTTAATAGCAGTATATGATGATGAACAATATTTTTGCCTTGACAGCACCCATGTACAGGTCTTGAAAGATAAAAATTTCAATCTTAAATATATTTTGGCCTTATTCAATTCAAAACTTTTAAATTTTGTTTATAGAAAACTTACGGAGGAGGTCGGTCGTACTTTTGCACAGATAAAAACAGTAATCCTAAAACAATTGCCTATAGTTCGTGCAACTCAAGAACAGCAGCAGGCTTTTATTTTTAAAGTCGACCGGATGACTAATTTCAACAAAGAGCTTCATGAGTACAGCTTAAAGTTTATCCAGTTGCTCAAAAGCAAGTGGTCAAATCTGAATATTACCGGCAGGCTTTCCGATTGGTATACACTATCATTTGAAGATTTCCGCAAAGAACTTGAAAAACAGAAAATAAAGCTCTCGTTACCGGAGCAGGCCGAATGGCTGCAATATTTTACCGAACAAAAACAAAAAGCCGAAAACATCCTCTCCTTAATAGAAAATACCGATAACGAAATCGATAAGATGGTGTATGTTTTGTATGAGTTAACAGGTGAGGAAATCAGGATAGTCGAACAAAGCCGATAATTAAGGAGTTCGGAATGATTAAACAACTAATAACAGCGCTGTTAGTAATAACAAGTATCACCGCCGGCGTCGTTTACGCCGGGAACATTACCTGCACGAAAGTGGGCGAATGGGGAACAGACAAGTATACGGATGTTTTTATCCAGGGTTCCTATGCCTACTGTGCTTCAGAGGAAGCGGGCCTCGATATTATCGATGTCGGCAACCCCACCAGCCCTAAAAAAATAGGGGGCATCGATACTTTATTTGCCCGCCGCGTATGGGTAAACGGGAATACCGGGCATGCTTACCTGGCCGATACCGCCACCTTGAGGATAATCGATATATCTGTTCCGTCGGCCCCGAAATCGCTGGGAGTCTATGACCCGAATCTCCTTGTCGAAGATGTGGTTGTGATAGGTAACTATGCATTTATGATCGGTTCCATTTTTTCCTCTGACTTTTTCGGGAAGGGTGAGTTGCATATATTGGATATTTCTAACCCCGCCACCCCGATTCTTTTGGGAAAATACCAAACGGATGTCATTTCAAGTGTATATATAAGCAATAATTACGCCTATTTAGCCGCTTATTACTTCGATGAGTTTGAAATTATGCATTCGCATTTCGACATAGTCGATATCTCCGACCACTCTTCTCCTCAGCGGGTTGGGCTCATTCAAATTGACGAGAGTGACATGAAAGGGATAGCCATGAAGGGGAATTATGTTTATCTAGGGGGTAGTAAATTGCACATCATCGATGTTTCCAATCCCGCCTCTCCTTCCCTGGTAGGAAATACAGCGGTCACGGGATCATTTGTAACCAATATATATGTTGGGGGGAATTATGCTTATGCAGCCACCGGCGACCGCGGCCTGGATATCTTCAACATAACCGCTCCCAGCGCACCTACTTTGGTAAAAAACTGCCGGACCCCCGGGGAGGCACATGGGGTATACGTCCAGGGGAATTATGCCTATATGGCGGATATGGCCAAAGGGCTGCAGGTGATCGATATAGCCAACCCCGCCTCTGCTTATATCGCCGGGACATACGGCGGGTCTATCGCTTTCAAATCGATGAATATCTCCGGGACCCATGCCTACCTCGGCACTTCATCCCACGGATTATTGATACTGGATATTTCCGATAAAACTTCTCCCACCCCGGTGGGAAATTACCAACTGCCTTATCCATATTATTATGTAAATGATGCCCACGTTATAGGCAATTATGCCTACCTCCTGGATGGCGGTTATATTGGAAATAGAGGTTTTAAGGTGCTTAATATTTCCGATCCTTCCACGCCTAAATTGCTTGGGACCCTTGATTTGCTTTATTCCGAGCATATTTTTGTCAACGGTAATTATGCTTATGCGGTCGGAGATTCCACCGGGTTAACGGTAATCGATATTTCCGTACCCACCCACCCGGTGGTGAAAGGTAGTCTTTCTTTAGGTGAAGCCGTATATGGAATTTTTGTTCGCGGGAACTATGCTTATATCGCGGGAGAACGTCGATCGATGACCATCGATATTTCCAACCCGGCCTCGCCCGTCCTGGCCGGCAGCCTGTCCATTAATGGGTATCATAATGTTTTTGTGCGGGGTAATTATGCCTATGTCGTGGGCAAAGAGTTTTATGTAATCGATATATCTCAACCGGGGTCGCCGGTATTGGCGGGAAAATGTGATGACCTGGGGTACCATGTGACTGTAAGCGGGGATCATGCTTTTATAGCTGCTTCTTTTTTGGGATTAAAAGTCATCGATATTTCCGATCCTTCCGCGCCTTTCCTGTCCGGTACATACAGCACACCGGGTTCGGCGAGATTCATAGATGGGGATGAGAATTATGTTTATTTGGGAGACAGCGGCACCGGACAATTTTTTATTTTTAAAGTATCACTCTCGTCCCATATGGTCCTGGATAAAACGAATCTCTATTTTTCTGCATCGACTTCAGGTTTCAAAACCGGCGCCCAAAATCTTTTAATCGACAACAGCGGAGAAGGCGACTCGAACTGGCAAGCATCCCCCACTCAACCCTGGTTGAATTGTTCTCCCGGTTCCGGGAGAAATGCGGGTGTGATTTCCGTTTCAGTGAATGCCGCCGGTCTCGCCGCCGGTACTTATACCGGGAGCATTACGGTTTCCGATCCCGCCGCGGATAATTCTCCCCAGTCCGTGACGGTTACCCTCAAGGTTTACGATCCACCTTCACTATCAGGTCCTTTCGGCGACTTTGCAACGCCCAGCGCCGGTTCAATGGTACAAAACAGTATTCCTGTGACCGGTTGGGCGTTGGATGATATTGCGGTTAAACGTGTCGATATCTTCCGGGAAGAAGGGGCGGGCCTGGTTTATATCGGTGAAACTATTTTCATCGAGGGCGCCCGGCCGGATGTGGAAACCGCTTATCCCGGCTACCCCCTGAACTATAAAGCCGGCTGGGGCTATATGATGCTTACGAATTTGCTTCCCGGCGGCGGGAATGGGACATTCACCCTCCATGCCATTGCCGCGGATGTCGAAGGGAATCAAGTCTTGTTAGGGACTAAAACCATCATTTGCGACAATGAACATGCCATAAAGCCTTTTGGGGCAATCGATACCCCCACCCAGGGCGGCGCAGCGTCCGGCAGTAATTTTATCAACTGGGGGTGGGTATTGACGCCGCCGCCCAACCTCGTTCCTACAAACGGTTCCACCATCGATGTATGGGTAGACGGACTTAACCTCGGTCATCCTTCCTACAATAATAATAGGCCCGATATTGCCGCCTTATTTCCCGGGTATCTCAACAGCGATGGGGCAGGGGGCTATTTTCATTTTAACACGACCGCTTATAAAAACGGCGTTCATACCATCGCCTGGAGCGCCGAAGATAACGCCGGTAACGCCGACGGCATCGGCAGCAGGTATTTCTCCATACAAAACACCGGGGCCGATACGGGGGAAAAAGGAAGCGGGGAAGCGAGGAAGAGCGGAAGAGCGGAAAAAGATAAATTTGGTAGGGGCTCCGCTGCATTTTCCCCGTGTTCGCCCGTCGTTGATCGATACAGTCCGGTATATGTTAGTAAAGGATATGATAGGGAAGCAGAACCTCAACAGGTATATCCCGACAGGAATGGAAACATCCGGGTCGAGATCAAGGAATTGGAACGAGTGGCCATTCGCTTGAATGATGAACAAGCAGTTGAAATGACCGCCGTTGAATATCTCGGTTATTTAGCGGTAGGCGACCGGTTAAAACCGCTGCCGGTAGGATCAACGATGGACATTGAAAGAGGAATTTTTTACTGGCAGCCGGGGCCGGGATTTGTGGGAAATTATCGCCTGGTATTCATTTTAAAAGACCAAAATGGGAAGCTGTGGAAAAAGGATGTATTCATTAATATAAGTCCCGGTTCCAGGGATGGAGGTTTTTATGAGAAAATATAAAACGATTGCTTTTACCTGGTTGTTTCTTTCTTTCATAGTCGCAGCGGCGGTACAGGCCGAGGTCAAATTTGATGATTATTTCGTAGATCAAACCATGCGCATCGACTATTACCATATGGCCGATAAAACCACCGAGTTTTTCAGCCTCGATAAAATTTACCTGCAAGGAAAATGGGCCGGCAGCCTGAACTCCCTCGGCGAACCTTTCGACATCGGGCTCTACTATATCAAAATCTACGACGATGTTTCCGGTACGCCGATCTATTCCAAAGGTTTCAACAGCTACTGCAGCGAGTATATCACCACGGATATGGCTGCCAATGGCGTCAAACGCACCTTCCATGAAACCGCCCTTATCCCGTTCCCTAAAAAAAATATCAAATTTACCATCGAACGAAGGGACCGCGAAAATCGCCTGAACCGCATCTTCTCTCAAGTCATCGATCCCCGGTCCATCGAAATTAATAAAGAATCCCTGGTGGAAGGGGTCGCGGTTTATGATATTTTGAAAAACGGCGACCCGCACAATAAAGCAGACCTGGCCTTTATCGCCGAAGGATACACTTCGACCGAAGCAGTGAAATTCAAGCAGGACGTGGAACGGGTATCGGGGGAACTTTTTAAACTGGAACCTTACAAAAGTCATAAAGCGGATTTCAATATTTACGGTTTATTCAAAGCGTCCCGGGAAAGCGGACCCGATGAACCCAGGGAGGGAGTTTTCAAGAACACGGCGGTGGGGGCTTCTTTCAACGCCCTGGGGTTGGACCGCTACATGCTCGCCGAAGAAAACCGGGCCATGAGGGATATTGCCGCCCATGCGCCTTACGACGCCATCATCATTATCGTTAATTCCCGGCGCTATGGCGGCGGCGGTATTTATAACGCTTATTGCTGTTTTACTTCCGATGATGAGTGGAACGTCTACCTGTTTCTCCATGAATTCGGCCACTCGTTCGGTGGATTGGCCGATGAATATTATGGCTCGCCCGTGTCCTACAATGAATTTTATCCCAAAGGTATCGAACCGGTAGAACCTAATATCACGGCCCTGCTGGACCCGGCAAATTTAAAATGGAAACGCCTGTTAAAAAAAGGCGCCACGATCCCCACTCCCTGGGGAAAGGAAGAGTACGAAAAATTGCCCGGGAAAGATAAAACCGCTTTTCTTCAAAGTAGAGCGCAGAAACTGAAATCCACGGTGGGCGCTTTTGAAGGGGCAGGATACACCGCCAGGGGGCTTTATCGTCCCATGCTGAACTGCCTCATGTTTTCAAAAGGAGTCATTCCCTACTGCAAAGTGTGCGAAGAGGCTATTTCAAAGGTGATTGGGTATTATACGCTTTAGACTCATTAACAATTAATTACTGCCTGAACTCGTCATTAAATAATGTCTTCGACGACCAGAAACCCTTTCGAGAAAGGGTTTCTGGACTTCCTAAAGCTTTTGAGAGGGGCAACCGGGACAATCAGTCATGTGGTTTTAATAATGGATTAAGATCGATGGCGTGATAACGGCCCTTATATTGCAAATAATCATTCTCCCTACACGTGAATAATAAAAATTGGATACCATCAGAACTGCGATTTATCATGTCCAATAACAACGGGAGACGCCCGGCGTCGGTGTTGACAAACGAATCATCCAGGATCATCACCTGCGGCTCTTTCTGCGATAACTGACGCGCAATCGCCAACCGCAGCAAAAACGATAACTGCTCCCTCGTCCCAAAGGATAACGACTCATTAACCCCTTCAAGATATCCGCCTGTTAAAGTGGCCGCGGCTATGGATATTTCGAAATTATTATCGATAACGGGACGATACCGGCCGGGGATCAACTGCTCCAAACTCTCCGCCAACCGCTCCTCAAGGGGCTTAAATATCTCCTGCTGCGCTTTCTCCTTCTCCTCCTGGATGATCTTTAACAACAATTTCACTGCATAGATATCGATTAAATGAGTCTTGATATCTTCCAGGGTTTTAATATGATCGTATTCCGCCCGGTTCTTCTCTTCCATGACGCCGGCGAATCCCTCGATCTCCCCACTTAACCGCGCTTTTTGAGAACTCCTTTCCAAGATTCCCTCGGCGATGCGGACTATTTCATCCTCGCCGGGCTGAACCCGGGGGGTTACATCCTTAAGCGTATTGTACTCCAACGGCTCCAACCGTGAAATTGCTTGAACCGATGCGTCGATTTCATCCTTTCTTAATAGATACCCCTGCCTGAAATCCTCCCGGTTCCGCTGCCCCAGTATTTCGGCCCACTGCTTATTGAACTCATCGAAGCGCGTTCGCATTTCGTTAATCTGCTCCCTGGTTTGCCGCGGGCTGAGAGATACGAGAGAAACTCCGGCTCCCGCATCGACAGCGATATCCTGCTGGCCGGGTCCGGGTTCCATTTCCTCCAGCAGCGCTTTATCCCTGCGCTTCTCTTCGATTCCCTTATCAAGGGCCACTATTTCTTTTTCTTTCTCATCCAGGTGGTCCTGTGTTATTTTCGTTATAGACAACAATTCCACCTGTTTTATGACTTCCGCCTGTCGGGCGAATTCTTTTTCTTTGGTTTTAAAGGTCTCCAATTGGGCTTCGCTTTCGACTTTTTGGGCCGTCAACTCTTCCAGCGGCGCCATGGCGTTCAATTGGGCCAGGATTTCCTTTTTACGATCGTTCAATGCGGTATATTCCAGGAACCGGGCGTCCAGGCCATCGATATCAACAACTTTCATGAGACTTAGCCGTTCCCTTAATCCGGCCTGTTTTTTTTCGCGTTCTTTTTGCAGTGCGTCGATGTCCACTTCCGCCGGTCTCCCGGAAATATCGATGTCCAGTCGCCCGGGATCGTGATATATTAACCGCTGAAATCCCTCGGTCTCCACTGAGTCATTGGTATGGTAAGCCTCCGGCTCTTTCCCGTCTACCTGCAAATCGAAATGTATTTTCTCCGTGGACCGCGGCGTCGCTTTGAATTTCATTATTAACGCAGACCGGGCGGCTTCCAGTTTGGCTTCCAGTTTGCCGACTTCGCTTGCTATTTTCTTTATTTGCGCCACATCCCCGGCGGTCATCCCGGGAAAATCGGTTAATCCTTTCTCGACTTCCTGCAACTCCTGCTGCTTTTTTATATACTGCCCGATTTTACCCTGGAGGTCGTTGTATATCTCCGTCGCTTTCTCTTTATCCAGGTTAAACTTTTTCAACTTAAGCGCTTCGAGATTTCGCTGTTTCTCCAGCCGTTGGTTTTCGAGGCCGTGAATCTCCTGTTCCAACCGGGATATGGTCTGCTGCCGATGAACATACAGGCGGGGCAATTGGCGGTTTATCTCGGCTATCTTCTCCTGTATTTCGAGGAAACGTTTGTAATCGTTTTCAATGGGGATAAACTCCAGTTTCTTTTTTTCCAGTTCCTCCAGCCGGACTTTTTTGGCTTTTAACGCAGCCAGGAATTTTTCTTTTTCATTTTTCTCATGGGTCAGCCGGTGGATCTGGCTGTCCAGGGCTTCCATCTCTTCCAGGCGCTGGGAAAACCCGGCGGCTTTTTCTTCCAGTTCCTCTTTACTCTGTCTTAATTCTTTCTCTTTATCCAGCAACTGTTTATATTCAGAGGCATCCCGGCCTGTTTTCAACTTCTCACGGGCCGTGAAAACACTCTCCCATTCGCGGTTCAAACTGTCCTGGAATTCCTGCAAAGGTTTAAAAGCGGTTTCTTTGATGACATCTTTGATATAGGCCCTGGTATTTTCATCCAGTGGGTTGTCTTTCTGGGCGAATATGTTTAATGTTTCCCCCTGGTTGATGAAGAGTAAGTGGAAAAGGCCGAGGGTTTTTTCGTTAATGCCCAGGATATTGAGCAGCTTTTCCTGGGTTTTTTTCGGGTCTTCGGCCAGGGGAATGTTTTTTTGCAATAGTGCGGCGGAACCTTTGGGAAACGTTTTGCGCACCTGGAAATCGCGGTTGTCGCCGGTGGTAAAAAACAGTTCCACTTTTGCCCTGGCCTCGGTTCCCCAGGGTTGCAGGTCTTTGTATTTCCGGTTCCCGCTGGCGGCGTCGCCGGTGAAAGCCAGGCGAATGGCTTCCACGATGGAAGATTTGCCGATTTCATTGGGTCCGTAAACCAGGTTGATTCCCTTTTTAAATTCCAGGGTCAATTGTTGGATTTTCATCCAATTTTCCAGCAGCAGTTTTGTAATAATCATTTTAATACCATTAGGAAGCCGCGAAGAACGCGAAGACACGCGAAGAAAAACAATTCGTGAGAATTCGTGTAATTCGTGTAATTCGTGGGCCCCTTTTTGTTTTGAATTTTACTCATTTGAATTCCGCTTGTCCGGGCCATGACCGGCTGTGCTAAAATGTTTGTATAGTTTCATTAAAGCGCAGTCGATAATTTCATTCTTCACGGCGTCGGCCGGCGGTTCGATGGAGAATTGATCGGCCGGGATAACGCCGGACAGGATTTCAGCAGGCAAAGGGGCGCCGGATTCTTTTAACTCCAATAACCGCCGGACCACGGCTTTGGTGTGCCCGTCGCCGACGCCGGTCAAATCGTCGGCGCCGGGGACAATGGATACCCGGTCTTCGATACGGTAATAGCGGTTGCGATTTAAATGCAGCAGTTCTTTATAGGTTTTATAATTCTCGGCCGCTAAGAAACCGGTCACGGTCAATTTCTTGATTTCCTTTTCGCCCACGGTTTCCAGCATTTCTTTAAAACCGGGAAACCGGGTGTCCGTCATTTCCACCTGCTGCTCCGTCCAGGTATATTGGCTGACGCCGGTGATTTTTTCGATTTTCGGGATGTCGCCCGGTTTTTCGATGGTCACTTGCAGGGGATAGCCGTCGTCGCCGAATTGGAGGGGTTCGGGGACGCCGCAATAATAGGTACGGTGGTTGATCTTAACATACGAATGCCAATCCCCCAGGGCCAGGTAATCCAGGTTTTTCTCTTTGGCAAAATCGGGTTCGATGGGGAAACAAGCGCCGGCGAATTTATCGTTCTTAATTCCCCCGTGGGCCAACCCGATATTGATCTTACTGTTATCGATTTCCCGGGCGTCGATCCAGTGGAGCGGGTTTTGGGTCCCGTTCTTTTCCAGGGTGGAAGCGGCGTAAATAACGAGATTCAAAGGCTCCAGCGGGATGATTTCGGTTTTCTTTACCAGGTGAAGGTTGGGGGGATAATTGCTTTCCGCCGCGCGCAGGTAAACATTGTTGGCCATGAGCGGATCATGGTTCCCGGTAATCAGGATTACGTTTATTTCGGGGTATCTTTTAATAACGGCGAATAAGTCCAGGAGGTTTTTCTCCGGGGCCAGTTGCCCATTGTCCACGGCGTCGCCGGCGCAGAGGATGAGGGGAATCTTTTTTTGCCGGGCATACACGAAAATGGATTCCACCGCGGTGAGCCGCGCCCGGTTCAATCTTCTCCCGGCGTCCGGGTCGAAATGCACAAAACTATTCCCGATGTGCCAATCGGAAGTATGTATAAATACTGCCATTTTTCTTTCCTTTTTCTTTCCTTTTACCTGACCTGGAAATGCAGGGTAAATATCCGCCGGGCCGCGCTTTGAATAAACCGCTTCTCGATCAACTTCAACTGCTCTTTGTCGTACACTTCCTGGAAATCGGTCTGGAAATTCAACAACTCCTTGCGAATGTGTTTCAACTCGTTCTGGAAAGTTTCCTTCTGTTTGATCAACTTGATGCCGGCGTCCCGGTCGAAGGTATTGACGATCTTCTTATCCAGGTCATCCATTCTTTCTTTGATCTCTTTTTCCTTGCTTTTGAGGTACTCTTCCATATCCCGCAGCTCGACTTCCAGGTTGTGGAGTTTTTTATCCAGTCGCGGTTGTTGGGACTTCTGGATGGTAAGGGATTTTTCTTTCACCCTGTCGTTAAGGAATTCTTCCACCCGGGGTTCGATGGAGAGCGGCGGGACCGTGGGGTCGGGCATGATGGTAAGGTTTTTCAACGATTCGATTTCCACGTCGTTGAGGAAACGTATCTCGCCCGAGCCGTTGCCGGCGACGGAAACCACATCGAAGAGGCGTTCTTCCTCTTCGACGCCGGCGAAACGGACATTGTAAAAATCCCAGCGGCCGTAACTGCCCACGTAGGGTTCCAGGGCTTTGCCGGCGTTGGGGCAGCCGGTGTAATCCAGGTAAACATGTTCTTGCAAGCCTTCGCCTTCGGATTGGGGACGGGATTCGGCGAGAATTTGTTCCAGCAGGGGGTGTTTCAAACCGATATGCTGGTAATTGCGAATTCTATCTTCATCGCGCTTCCCGATATAATATTTCCTGTCCCCCAATTGCAGGAATATTTGTTCGTCGCCCCGCTCCTGGATTTGAAACGGGAGCCCCCTGGACAGGGCGTAATTTTCCAGCAGGTCCAGCATATCTTTATCATACCTGCTGAAAGATTCCGGCATTTTGTTTTCGATGTTTTTCAGGCGGGCCGTGACATTGGGGTCCAGTTCATCCAGCAGTTGCCGGGTGCGGGTTAATTTGTGGTCCCTCAGTTGGCGGGTTTCCTCGTCGATTTCGTCTTCGAATTTCTGCAGCCATATCAGGCGTTCTTCTTTGGTTTTGAAGCGGTTCATCATGTCGTTGATTTTTTTCTCGAACTGGATGGCTTTGCTGAGGGTGCCCAGGATATCGTCGCCGGCGCCCAGCACGCTTTTGAACAGGTTAAATTTATTCAGCAGCAGTTCATAGATGCGTTTTTCCGTATCGTTGTCGGCGTTGATGCAATTGATGACCCAGACGTCTCTTTCCTGGCCGTAGCGGTGGCACCTGCCGATGCGCTGTTCGATGCGCTGCGGGTTCCAGGGCAGGTCGTAATTGATAATGGCGTTACAGAATTGCAGGTTTAAGCCTTTGGCCCCGGCTTCAGTGGAGATAAATATTTTTTTCCGGGTTTTAAAGAAGTGAACCAGGGCGGTGCGTTCCAGGATATTGCCGGAGGGTTTTTCCTGGGGCGGCAGCGCGGCCCCTACTTCTTCTTCCCATAAAGAGACGGCCTGCTCGACCATTTCTTTTTCTTCCGGGGTTCGCCGGCCGCCGCCGGAGAAAATAACGATTTCATCTTGAAACCCGTTTTCTTCCAGGATTCGTTTAAGGTGCCGCTGGGTAGCGACATAGGTGGTGAAAATAACGGCTTTCTGAAAGAACCGTTCGGGTTCGTTGAAGACGGTTTTAAGCCAGTTGATTAAGACGCGGTCTTTGCCGGTTTCTAGGATTTTCCCCGCCCGTTGGATGTAATCTTTTACTTCCATGATTTCGTCATCGATGTTTGCGATATCGTTGGTGGTCAGGAACCGTTCATTGGCGACAAAAACCCGTTCAGCGGTTTCCCTAATTTCCGCTGTTTCCGGGTCGGGCTCGACGCCGGCGTTTAAGCGGTCTTCTTCGTCGTTTTCCGGGTCATCGGTGGAAACGGCGGCCTGCATTTCCATGACGGCGTCCGCCATTTGACCGGCTTTCATTTTTTCCAGGCGCAGTACGATGCCGGAAAGGCTTTCTTTCAACGCGGAAAACGAACTGCCCAGCACTCGCCGGTAGCTCAATTTCAATAAGTTTTTCAGTCCGCTGGAATGCTCATTGGTCAGTGTGATCATGCCATTGGTGCTGTAGGCGTAGATATCGTCGCGCTCCAGGTAAGCGGAAATGGCGTCGTAAAGCGATTTCTCTTCTTTATCCATATTAAAATTGACGGTTTCGCAGCACCGGTGGGTGAACTTATATTTCATAAATGTCTGGGCGTTGGCCCGGAGGTTGCGGATGAGGAAATTACCCAGGCGTTCTCGCAGTTCCGGGATTTTATCTTCCGGGATTTCGCCTTCCTTGATAAACAATTTCCTGAAGTGGTTGTACTGCCCCAGGTAGCTTTTCCCGGTTTCCGGCAGGATATAAGCCGAGAGGCCCCAGATTTCCAGGATATTGTTCTGGAGGGGGGTGGCGGTCAGCAGCAGGATCGGGGTGCGTTTAAACAGGCGGAAGAGGTGGGCGGCGGTGGCGCCGCTGGTGGACTCTTCGTTATATTGTCCGTCCCGCGAGCTGAAACGGAGGTAAATATTGGCAAATACTTCGTGGGCTTCGTCCACCACGATGAGGTCCCATTGTTTTTTGCTTAAGATTTTGTCTTTTTGCAGGCGGCTGGCGAATTCCCGGCCCATGATATAGACCCCGTCGTCATTAAACAGGTGGTGTATTTTGTCCGGGGCAAGACCTTTCCTATCTTTTGAAGTAATGATTCTCGAAGAAACCTGGAACCGCATTCGCAATTCGTTGTTCCACTGGCCGGCCAGGGAAGTGGGCACGATGATGAGGATATTAAATTTCCGGTTGGCGCGGTACTGGGAAATAACCAGGCCGGCTTCGATAGTTTTGCCCAGGCCGACTTCGTCGGCCAGGATGCAGCCTCCGTTTTCCAATTTTTCCAGGGCGAAGATAATGGACTCGATTTGGTGGGGGTTGGCGTCGATGAGGGATTCTCTAAAGGTTTCGATATAGCTGCGGTAATCCAGGGGGTTTCGTTTCAGCATCAGTCGTTCGATCAGCGCCAGCGATCTTATTTGTTCGTTAAACCCGGCTTTATTCATATTTATAACTCCTTCGCTTTCCGCTTTCCCGGTAATGTAAAAAATCATACCGGGGTGTTAATAAAATGAATATTCATCATATAACGATCTACAATAGATGTCAAGTGGGATATGCAATTTTTATAAGCCGCGAAGAACGCGAAGACACGCGAAGAAAAAATGAATCAGGGGTCAGCTTCCATTAACCATTAATCATTAACAATTGACAATTGACCATTAAGCTAATTCATTACGAATCCCTATTGTTCAAAATACAGGCGGATTCCCCATTGGTAGCTTTTCCCCTGGGGATAGTACACTGCCAGCGTCGGGTCAAAATAGAGGATATTGTTGCTCACCATATCCCTGAGTAATTCAGCGTCCTTTTCGTCGGTATCTTTTGCCCACAGGTTGTCATTATCGATAAAACATCTTAAAATTTCTTCCCGTTTTTTCCTTTCCTTTTGAGTAATGTAATAGGTTATCATCCCCAGGATTCGTTGTTTGTAATCGGTCAACACCTTATCGATGGGATTTTTGAAGAGTTGCGAAAGGATATACTGGATTTCCCACATGCTGCCGCCGACGGCATCCCAGATTTTTTCCGCATCTTCCCGGTTGAGCGTGTAATCCTTTATCCTGGAATATTTTTCCAGGTTCAACAGCCATTCCATTATATCTTCTTTCTTGAGATAATCCACCTTATAATATTCCGAGCACTTTTTGAGTTTAGAATCGTTATACACGGTATTCAAGAAATAACCATCCGAGGAAGCGATAATAATATGGGCCAGGTGGGCCTGTTTTGTCATGGCCACGAAAAAATTGAACAATGCCTTGATCAATTGGCGTTCTTTGTCATTATCAAGATAAATTTTATCCAGGGCCTGGAGTTCATCGATAATTAAAATGGGTTTAATGCCTTCCCGGGTGAGGTCCAGTAATTCGGCTTCCATAACTTTAAAGGGGTCGGCCCGTTTTTCAAGGATTTTTTTTTCCACTGCCGCATCGATTTTGAAAAAACCGATGTTAATATTGGATGTCAGTGTTTCTTTTTTTTCGCCTTTTGTTTCGACTTGAAAAAAAGCTTTAAGAAAATCCTCGTACACGTTGGTGAAGGTCTTGCGCAGGTCCAGGAATTTAATATCCAGTTTTTGTTCTTTTTTAACTTGTTCCAGGAATTTGTAGAGCAGGGTGGTTTTGCCCGAAGATTTTGGGCCATGGATAAAAAGAATAGATTCAGGGGATATATTGATATAGTCCCTGAGATAGCCTAATTCCATTTCCCTGTTGATAAAAGCGGGATATTTCAGGTATTCCAATTCATTTTTTTTCATGAGCGAATTATAATACTACCGGGTTTTTTTTTCAAGTTATCCCGGAAATAAAGTTGCCGCGAAGACCGTGAAGAAAAAGAAAAAAATCCTTGATACGCCGCCTTTTGGTAGGGGTTTGATTCATCAAACCCCCAAAGGTGAAGATGCATCGGGAACAAAGAAGGGTTTGATAAATCAAACCCCTACAATAAGAAACAAGGGGCAAGCAGGTACGCGGGTATGGGACACATCTTTATATAGAGTGATGAATGATGAAAAAAAACATTCGTGGGAATTCGTGTAATTCGTGGGCCTTTTTTTTCTTCGCGTCCCTTCGCGTTCTTAGCGGCTCATCTTTTCAATTTCCCTCTGCTTTGCTATAATGAACTATCGCTTGAAAAAAGCCGGTTTATATGATAAAAGAAAACATGGGTAAAATAAAATGATATATGTTAAAAAGACAAGACCAGGAGCCGAGGAGGCACAGCAATGCACAAGGTGAAAAAAATCCGCATAACGGGGTTTCGACGACTGCATGAGATCGATATTGAAATGCGACCGTTAATGGTCCTGATAGGCGCCAACAGCGTCGGCAAGACTTCAATCCTGGATGCTGTGTCGCTTCTCTCCGCGTCGGCGGCCGGGAAGTTAAACATGGCATTAAATAGTATCGGCGGCGTGGCCGAGGTCTCCACCCGCGGGCAGTCCAGGAAAATTACGCTGGAGGCTGAAATGGAATGCCCGGGCTTAAAACCTTTGCATTATCGACTGGAAGTCGAGGCAAGAGGCCAGGGATACGCCATCCCGTCGGAGCAGCTTACGCAGGCGATAGAAGTCAAACATCCCGGACCTTTCAAGCATATTGAATCGCACTACGATGATATCACGTATCTTGACGCAAAGTCCGGTAAAATTGTCAGGCCTGATTGGGAGCATAATCCTTTGGAGTCTTCTCTTTCCCAGGTTCCGAAGATGTTCGCGCAGTCCGAGGAACTCAGGCGTACGCTAAGTTCCGTCTCGCAATATCATGCCCTGGACGTTGGCCCGCGCGCCCCGGTAAAACTCCCCCAGCAACTGAAACCAGCCCTGTTACCGGGAGAAGACGGGGAAGACCTGGTTCCTTTCCTCTATAACCTCCGGGAGAGTGACCGCGACCGTTTCGAAGCAATCGAGGACACTTTACGGGCGGCTTTTCCCGGGTTTGAGGGCCTCAACTTTCCATCGGCGGCGGCGGGAATGCTATCGTTGACCTGGAAGGAGAAACAATTCCGGGACCCTATCTATGCGCACCTGCTTTCTGAAGGAACGCTGCGGTTCCTATGGCTGGTATCGCTGCTGCAGAGTCCGAACCTTTCAACCGTAACCATGATGGACGAGCCGGAGGTTAGCCTGCATCCCGAATTGCTGAGCCTCCTGGCCGATTTAATGAAGGAAGCCGCCGGGCGAACCCAGATCATTGTCGCCACACATTCCGACAGGCTGATTCGTTTTCTCGAACCCCGTGAAGTGGTCGTGATGGACATTGGTGAAGACGGCTGCGCACTGGCGCAGTGGGCCGACAAGATGGACCTGGAGAAATGGCTTAAGGAATACAGTCTCGATGAGGTCTGGAGGATGGGGCGGATGGGAGGTCGGGCATGAAAATTGCCATTATTGTCGAAGGCAAAACGGAGAAGGCGTTTTTGCCCTATCTTAGACGATTCCTGCAAACCCGCCTGGAGGGCAACATGCCGAAGCTTGATCCTCATTCTTACGACGGGCGGATACCTACTGGGGACAAGCTGATGCGTGTGGTTAAGAACTTATTGAGCGGCAGGGATGCGGCGGACCATGTCATCGCCCTGACGGATGTCTATACAGGAAGTCGACCGCCGGATTTCACCGATGCGGAGGATGCCAAAAATAAAATGCGCCGCTGGGTCGGCGTAGAAACAAGATTCCATCCGCACGCAGCGCAATTTGATTTTGAAGCATGGCTTCTCCCTTATTGGCCGACTATTCAGAAGTTGGCGGGATACAAACAGGCGGCGCCGGGAATTAATCCTGAAAAAGTAAACCATAACAATCCACCCGCACATCGAATAAAGGCGATCTTTGAAGCGGGACAATGCCGTGATAGCTATATCAAACCACGTGATGCAGGGCGCATCTTACGGGATAACGATTTAGCCGTTTCTATCGCTCAATGCCCGGAATTAAAAGCCTTTGTGAATACCATCATTTCGATATGTGGGGGAAAAATTTGACTATGCCTATCGCCCTTTAAAGAGCGAAGGCCCGTGAAGAAAAAGAAAAAAATCCTTGATACGCCGCCTTTTGGTAGGGGTTTGATTCATCAAACCCCCAAAGGTGAAGAGGCATCGGGAACAAAGAAGGGTTTGATAAATCAAACCCCTACAATAAGAAACAAGGGGCAAGCAGGTACGCAGGTATGGAACATAGCTTGCGAGATTTTAACCGGCGTGTACAAATTTTTCTTTAAACCGGTGAATTTCTTCTGCCGGAAACCCGGTAATTCGTTCAATGGTTGTGATGGGTAATCCCTCTTTCAGGGAACTTTTTACAACATCCCACTTTCCTTCTTTTCTTCCTTCTTTTTTTCCTTGATTTTCTCCTTGTTTTTTTCCTTGTTCTATCCATTTTTCAGCAATGGTAGCCATGAGATCACCTCCTTCTTCAAATAATTGGGTTACTGCTTCATTGAGCTCATCTACCGGTAAATTCCTGGCGCAGCCGGTCAGATACTTCAGCAGCACTTCGAGATTATAATTTGATAAGGCATGTTTGTCAATTCATGAAGAAACATTTCCTTGCCGGGCGCCGCCATGAAAGTAGCCACAAAGACACCAAGGTACACCAGGGGTGATTGGTGAATGGTAAGTGGTGAGTGGTAAAAAAAATCAGTGTAATCGCCCATCCGTGGACACATCTTTATATAGAATGATGAATGATGAATGATGAATGATGAAAAAAAACATTCGTGGGAATTCGTGTAATTCGTGGGCTTTTTTTTCTTGGCGTCCCTTCGCGTTCTTAGCGGCTCATCTTTTAAATTTCACCCTGCTTTGCTATAATGAACTTGCGCGGATTAAAGGGGTAAATTGGTCTGGCAAGATAAAAATCGGTCCTGGCATTGACTTTTTATCTATTTTAGTATTTAATAATAAACATGGAAACTGTTTCAGCAGCTAAAAGAGCCATGTTTTGGACAGAACAAGCAGAGGAAGATTTCCAAACCGCTCGTATTATGATCAAGTCAAAGCGCTGGAAATATGCGATATTCATGTGCCAGCAAACTCTTGAAAAATCTCTCAAAGCAATTTATATGGAGAAAAAAGAGGAATTCCCTCCCCGTATCCACAACCTATTTAGACTGTCTGAACAAATAGGTAAAGAACTCTTTCCCGAGGATTATCTTGAATTTTTCTCGGAGATATCCTTGTATTACATACAGTCCAGGTACCCTGAAGATATAGAAAAGATGGCAGAGATTAACAATAAAGTGAAGGCGCAAGAGGTTTTACAAAAGACAGAAGAGGTGATGAAATGGCTTATGAAGATGCATTAATAGAAAAAGCAGTCTCTTTTCTCTATAAAACCATTGAAATAGAAGATATCTTTGTTTTTGGTTCTTTTGTCGAAGGTAATTTTAACGAGGAGAGCGATATCGATATAGCTGTATTCGTGAAAAACTGGGGGAAATATACTTTAAAGGATTTTGCCAGGCAGTTATTTTATATTCAGAATTATATTTCATCCCGGATAGAGCTTCACTTTTTCCCATCTAAAACCGAGCCGTTGACTTTCCAGGAATACATAAGGAATACCGGTAGAAAGGTTGCTTGATCTTGAGTTGCGGGAACTGTGGGAGAGGCAAAGAAAAATAATAAATTTTCGCGAATAAAAGGAATCGAGGTTAAACGGTTAAAAAGGAGGCGCCATGGCGCAGGATTTAGAACTGATCAAACAATTGGATATAGAAGTCGAAAAACAGACCGGGAAAAAGTTGAATAAGTTTTCCCTGGGTGATAAAGAAAAGACTTTTAATTTTTTCACCGTCGATCCAGAGGGGCATGTGGTTGATATAGGATTTAATCATATAAAAAAAATGGATGCCCTTCTGCCGATTATTATAAAATTTCAACACTTGAAACTTCTTGTTTTATTTGATATCAAGCTAATAGATATCTCCTGCCTAAAAGAGTTGAAGGAGTTAAATGGATTAGCTTTGGGTGAAAGCAAAATTAGCGATATCACAAGTCTCAAAGAATTGCAGGGACTAACGGAATTAAATTTAGCTGATAACCAAATCAGCGATATCTCTGGCCTCCTGAAATTGAAGAATTTAACCATATTGGATCTAAGGGAGAATAAAATAATCCATCTCCCCCCTGAAACTCTTGACCTGGGCCTGGAGATAAAATGGCATAGGGAGGGGGGCGAGAATGAAACAGGTCTTTTCCTGGGGGACAACCCCCTGGAGTCGCCGCCGCCGGAGATTGTAAAAAAAGGTACGGAAGCCGTCCGGGAATATTTTAAAGCTATGGAAGGCGAAAAACAGGCATTAAAAGAAGTCAAAGTCCTGCTGGTGGGCGACGGCGCCGCCGGAAAAACTTCCCTGGTTAAACAACTGCGCGGCGTTCCCTTCGATAAAAACGAATCCCAAACCCACGGCATAAACATCGCTTCCTGGACAACCGGCCCGGATGATTTTAAAATAAACGTCCGCCTCTGGGATTTCGGCGGCCAGGAAATTATGCACGCCACCCACCAATTCTTCCTCTCCAAACGCAGCCTCTATATCCTGGTGCTGAACAGCCGCAAAGACGAAAAAACCGAATACTGGCTCAACCATGTCCAAACCTTTGGCGGCGCTTCCCCGGTCATAGTGGTTCTTAATAAAATCGATGAAAACCCCGGGTTCGACGTCAACCGCCGCTTCCTCCAAGAAAAATATCCCAATATCAAAGGCTTTTACTCGGTCTCCTGCGCCAAAGGCAAAGGCATCGCGGCCTTTAAAAAAGCCTTGAACCAAGAACTGGCCAATGTAGAATTGATCCGCACTACCTGGGCGAAAAAGTGGTTCAACGTCAAATCCCGCCTGGAACACATGAAGGAAAACTTCATCACCTACGACCACTACCGGCAAATCTGCGCAGAGGAAAAAATTCCCGGCGAAGCCGCGCAAGACACCCTGGTGGATTTCCTCAACGACCTGGGCGTCATCCTGCATTTCAAAGATTTCCACCTGGAAGATACCCAGGTGCTGGAACCCCGCTGGATAACCACCTCCGTTTACAAAATCATCAACTCCCCCATCCTGGCCGCCGGGCATGGGACCCTGGCCCTGGCAAGCCTGAAAGAAATATTGAAATCCGTACCCGGTGAACAACCTGTTTTCCATTATCCCGCCGACAAATACCCTTACATCATCCAATTAATGAAAAAATTCGAGCTGTGCTATGCCCTGGATGATGAACACATCCTTGTGCCCGACCTCCTGGCCGTGGCCGAACCTCAAACCGGTTTCGACCGGAAGGATGCGCTGGAATTCCGGTATCACTATAATTTCATGCCCAAATCCATCATGCCGCGGTTCATGGTGAAACGGCAGAAGGACATCAAAGATGAGCTGCGCTGGCGCACCGGCGTGGTGCTGGAAGATAAGGGCTGCGAAGCCACTGCCCTGGTCAAAGCCGACGAACGGGAGCAAAAGATATATATCTCCGTCGCCGGGACCCGGAAAAGGGACTATTTCTCCGTCATCCGCAAGACTTTCCAGGACATCCACGACAGCTTCGAAAAACTGGCAGTGGAAGAATGGATTCCCCTGCCGGACAATGACAAAGTCGCCGTGGAATACCGGGAACTACTGGGCTATGAAAAGACCGGCCGGGATGAAATCTTTATCGGCAAACTGGAAAAATCCTACAGCGTGGCAAAGTTACTTTCCGGCATCGAGAAACCCGAAGACCGTCAGGGGCGGGAACTCAGACCCATTGAAAAAATCATAGCTGTGCAGGTCGAACAACAGCAACCGGCCCCAGATAAGAAGAAACATTTCCCCATTTTTTGGAAGACTGCGGCAGGCATTGGCGGTCTGATCGCATTTTTGGCCGCGCTGGTAGCTATATTTGATTCGCAAACAGCAAGAAATTTTTGGACCTGGTTCGCCAGCTTGTTGAAATAACCATTGACCAATGACCATTGACCCTTGACCAATGACCATTGACCAATGACCATTGCCCCTTAGCCGCTAATAAAGGAAGCGAGAGAAAAACTGGATTAATTTTTGATTGTCCCTTTCCCCCTTGATGCCGGATGAACAGGATAGACAGGAGATAAAGTAAAGATTTTTTCACACCTGTCTATCCTGTTATCCTGTCGATTTTCCATGCGGGCTATTTGGTAGCGGAAATCCCGAAACCGACCCAGCTTTTCTGGGGTACGACCGCCTTGATAATCGACCTATTCTTACTGAGAACGTCCTTTAATTCGGCAACCTTATTGTCCAGTTCCAGGGTTTTCTCTTTCAGCTTTCCTTTGAGAATCTCCTGGTCATTTTCAATGGTCCTGGCTTGTTCTACAAGTGTGTTAATAGTCTGGATGGTGGTATCGTTGACGCCATTGGTAGATAAGGCTTGCAGATACTCTTGTATCCCTGCGACCATGTTGTTGGCCAGTTTGATTGTTTGAGCAAACGTATTTGGCCGCGTCCTGGTTTTCTTTGGCCCGGTCTCGGTCACTGTTTTCACTGAGTTGGTTGCTGCATCGCTTGATGTTTGCATTTTTTCCTCCTAATGCACTGTTTTATAGTTTTTATATTTTAAACCTTGACGATATGCCCCAAAAATAACTTCTATTGCACCTGAATGGCTTTTCCGCGCACTAAAAACAACTGTGAAATCACATGAAACATCTTTAAAACCAGGTGAAACAAAAGAAAAATCACCTGAAACAAAACCCGAATCACCTGAAACAACTCTTGAATCACCTGAATCAAAACCCGAATCACCTGAAACAACTCTTGAATCACCTGAATCAAAACTTGAATCACCTGAATCAACTTTTGAATCACCTGAAACAACTCTTGAATCAGATGAAAAATTTGTAAAATCATCTGAAAAATCTCTAAAATCACCTGAAAAATCTTTCCGCGCAGATGAAAAATCCCTGGAATCACCTGAAAAATTCTTGCGTGCACATGCGCGGGACTCTCGCGCCACTGAAAAATCTTTCCGTGCAGATGCGCGAACGTCTCGCGCCACTGAAAAAAAATGATTTACCGGTAAATTCCCCGCCGCGGGATATGAAGGGATGAATCCTGGAGACGTTAAATCAGATCCAGGCGATGCATCACATAAAATTTCATTTTCATTTATCAATAACATATTATCACTCATCGAAGATTTACTATAACATAATCCAAATCAATTGTAAATAGGAAAATATTGTTTTTATGAATTATTGGGACGGGAATATCCCTGTAAAGTGGGAGGGATTAATTTAAAATCATGGGTTAATCTGTTGTATTGGCATTTTTGGGCTTATTCAACCGGAGACTCTTTTTTATTATCTCTCCTTCCGCAAGCAGGGTCTTATTGGCAATCGACAGGACTATACTATAAAAATAATTCGAGTTCTCCATAAGCCAGAGCAATTCTTCTGTGGTTCTCACGCCGTTATCGATTTCGAATTCCCTGGCCTTTATTTTAAGCCCGGGGTTGAGCATGTCGCCGGTTCCGAGAAGCAGGTAATTGAGGTTTAAATTGTATTCGGATGCCAGTTTTATAAAAAAATCAGGCCCGGGTTTGGCATTGCCGCTCTCGATTTCACAGAGATAACTGGCCGCTATTTGCAGGGCGGCAGCCATTTCTTTTTGCGGTATGCGCATTTGTTTACGAATCTCTTTAAGCCTCTGGCCTATGCCTGAGGCGTTCTCTTGTATCTTCATTTGCTCTGCGGCCGTTCCTTATTTTCTTTTTTATTCATCGCTGTGACCCGGAAGACTTAATTATATCCGAAAAACGGGAAAAGTAAAGTGGATTAATCACAATTCCCGTATATACGGGGCTTTGGTCGCAAACTGGGAAATCTGTCTAAGTCGCTCGCTTTGATATAAGGCTCTTTTTGATTATCTCTCCCTCTGAAAGCAAGGTCTTATTGGCCAATGACAGGATTGTTCCATAAAAATAATTCGAATTCTCCATAAGCCAAAGCAATTCTTCTGTGGTTCGCACGCCGTTATCGATTTGGAATTCCCTGGCCTTTATATTTTGTCCGGGATTGAACATGTCGCCGGCGCCGGCAAGCAGGTAATTCAGGTTTACATTGTACTCGGACGCCACTTTTACAAAGAAATCCGGGCCGGGTTTGGCATTGCCGCTCTCGATTTCACAGAGATAACTGGCCGCTATTTGCAGGGCGGCGGCCATTTCTTTTTGCTGTACCCGTATTTTTTTACGTATCTCTTTAAGTCTTTGCCCTATGTCTGAGGCATTTTCCTGGTTCTTCATTTGCTTTACACCGGTTTTTTACTTACCCTTTCAATTCGTCCTCTTTTCTGAGATTAAGAGCTTTCTCGGTAGCCTCTACTTTATCTAACCAGAGGTATAATTCAAAATTCCGTTTAGCGTCACGATCTTTAGTTCTATAGACGAAAGGCGTGGAAAGGAAGAGGACCGTTGACCCGGATTGCCATAAGACGTCCAATCTGTTCTTTAACGCCAGGCAAAAGTCCCAATACATTCCCCGCCCGATATCATCGATCAAATAGACAGCGAACGGTTTCATGTCCGGGATAGCCAGGAAAACATTGCCTAATTCTTCGCTATCCAGTTTGCGGAACTTCTTGTTTTGAATTGATTCCAGGGAAAAGCGGGCCGTGATTTCTTTTCTTTTAGCTTTGTCTAATTCCATCAAGTCCATTACGAGGGTGAGAAAATTCTTTACTGTGATATAGCCTGGGATTTGCGTTGGGTGGCAGAGGTAGAGAAAGTTTTGTTTCTCCGCTGTCGAATTTAGCGCCTGGCCATTGAGGGTGAACTTAAAAGCATAGCCTTTGTTCTTTAACTCGCGGCCTTCTCCAGACAATAGGGTGTAAGAGGCCCTGTTTAATAAGTTATCGTTCACATCCCATTCTTTTATCTGGCCGCTTTTTAAGACGATATCGATTGGGGGCTCTATATTTTTTTTATTTTCCGGCAGAGCAAACAGGGATTTGTTGAAGCGGTAATAGGCGAGCATTGCCAGGCCCACGATCCACAGGAAGTTGAAGAAAAAATCCAGGAACAAATACCCGGGCAGCGCGGGTTTGCCTATAAAGATATTTTCGTCGCCTTTTAAAAAGGGTTCCACTTTCGCCGGTTGAGATGAAAAATAGACCTGTTTTATATACTCCTTGAAAAAGG
>Ga0315278_10000888_pt1 | contig 25950 bp, 16 predicted proteins | sample YL17G06_0_MG_FD_203880 | JGI IMG/M metagenome (GOLD analysis project Ga0315278, IMG submission 203880) | Sediment microbial communities from Yellowstone Lake, YNP, Wyoming, USA - YL17G06_0 | ecosystem: Environmental > Aquatic > Freshwater > Lake > Sediment | place: USA: Wyoming | collected... | reverse complement strand
TGAACTGGAGCGAGCGCACCTCGAACGCGGCGTGGCCGGAGCGCAGGTCGAGCCCCATGTTCTCCGCGAGGACGTTGCGCTGCTGCGCGCCGAGCGAGAAGAGCCAGCGCTGCACCGCGGCGTGCAGCTCGCCCCGCCACGCGCTCAGGTGCTCGAAGATGTCCCGGCGGGGATCGGCGGCGTCGCGGTTGTCGAGGTAGGCGTACTCGTTCGCATAAGGTCTCAGGACGAGCGGCCGCTTGCGCAGCAGCGCCCTCACCTCGGTGCTCGGGCGGTCCCACACGAGGTTGTCCACCGCAAGCGACCGCAGGCCCTTCGGGTAGATTCCCCGCGCCCGGAACGCCTCCACGATCGCGACGCGGTAACCCAGGCGGTCCTGTGGCACGACCTGGAGGTCCGCCGTGATGAGCGCGCGGAGATAGTCGCCGAACGTGAGATCGACCGGCGGACAGTAGTCGAGCGAGCGCACGCAGATCGTCAGCAGGTGGTCGGCGGCCTTCGCGGCCTCGTCGGCGAGCCGTTCGACCAGGTCGGGATGCAGCGCGCCGGCCGGCAGCACGCCGCTGCCGCCCGTGGCGATGCGGACGAGATCGACGGTGCGCCGCTCGTAGATCCTGAGAAACGCATCGAACACGGCGGCGACGAGGATCGCGCCGCGCTCGTGGGGCTCCTGCGTCCGCATCAGCGCCGCCGGATCGGGCTCGAGCCGCGTCCAGGCCCGCGTCGTCGGGTCGACGCGGCCGATCGCGCTGCGCAGCGCCCCGTACCGACCCGTCGCCTGGCCGAACTGCACCGCCAGCTCGGCCAGCAGGTTGCGCGTGCGCAGGTCGCCGCGGGCGCGGGCGATCTGGTGGCGCAGCACGCCGGGCAGCGAGAAGTGCTGGAACAGCGCGACCAGATCGGCGAACGCCTCGTGGAACGCGAGCGTGTCCGGATTGCTCGGGTAGAGCAGGGACGGGTGGACGCCGTCGAGAATCGCGTGTGTCGTCTCGTGCGCCACGATGTCCTGCGACAGGCACGTGAACACCGTGCCTCCGGGATAGATGCGTCCCGGATCCGTGTCCGCGGCCGGGAAGTAGCCGAAGAGCAGCGCCTTGCGCTGCGGATCGTAGAACGCGTTCTGCTGCCGCAGCGCATGCGGGTAGACGCGCAGCTGACCGACATAGACGGGGGCAGCGGCGCCCTTCACGTGCGGCGACCAGAGCACGCGGCGCCCGAGGGCGTGCTCGAAGTGCTCGATCGTCCGCATCGCCACCGCGTACACCATCTGCTGGTGGAACTGCGGGTTGGCTTCGGACGGCGCGAGCCCGTTCTGGGCGAGCAGAGCGCGATCGTTGAGGTCGACCGGCTGGTAGAAGCATTCGCTCGCGGGGTCGTAGTCGATCACGTCCAGGTAGTCGCCGCGCGGTCCGGGCTCGAGGTTCGGCTCCCACGGCACCTCGTGGACGATCTCGTTGATCGCGACGGACTCGAGCTCGGTCGAGAGCTGGGGGTCGAACGCGTAACCGCGCAGGAGCCGCCGCGTCGGCGGCGGTGGCGCGACCGCGCGCGGCGGCCACTTGTTCTTAGCCGAAGCGCTCTGCGTCGCAGCGCTCTGCGTCGCGGCGCGCGCGCGGGCCTTGCCCGCGGGGCGGCGCGCGCCCTTGGCGGAACGTGGATTCCTGCCGGCCTTTTTCCGTAGTTTGGATGCCGCCATGGCTCTCACGCCTTGGTCGATGAGCGCGCGTCGCCGTCCGGCGCGAACCGAGGGTCGAGCGCCACGGCGAATGCGCTCGTCTTGAACAGGGTGAACGGATTGCGCATGCGGGGTTCCTCGAGAAGGGGCATCGGTAAATGAGGCGCGGCGCTGCTGCGCAAGCTCTCAGCGCTTCCGCTGTATGGCCTCTTGCAGCAGCGTCGTGGCCCCGAGCGGCGGGATCCACACCTCGACATCGCCCGGCTGGTCTTTCTTGAATCGCTTCGCGTCGAGCGGCAGAAGCTCCAGCCGCAGCCGGTACCCCTCCTGGGCGAAGGCGAGCTCGACGCGGTCGCGGACTTCGGTGGCGGCCTTCTCGTCCTGCGGGAAGAAGTACCGCACGTCGCCCGAGGTCCTCAGGCCGGGGACTCCCTTTGATCCCTGCACGACCAGGCCCGGACCCTGCGCGAGCGCTTTTTCCACCCGGGCCACGAGCTGCGGATCGGGCAGCTCGACGTAGTGCAGGAACACGCGCGTCGCGCGCACGTCGGCGGGCGCGGCCTTGTAGCCGAGCTGCGCGAGGCGGCGCTCGGCGAGTGTCCGCGTCTGCCCGGTGGTCATGGCGGCGACCGTGCGGTAGTCCGCGATCGCGGCGTCGCGGCGGTTCATCCGCTCAAGCAGCGATCCGCGCTTGAAGTAGGCCTCGACATAGTTCTTGTTAAGTGCGATCGCTTCCGCGTAGTCGGCAAGCGCCGCGTCGTTCTTCCCCATGGCATCGCGGACGACCGCACGACTGTAGTACGCGACGGGGTTACTGTCTTTGAATGCGATCGCCTGGTCGAAGTCCGCTTCCGCGCCGGCCCAGTCGCCGGTCGACGAGCGCACGGCGCCGCGCAGCAGGTAGTTCTCGGTCCGGCCCGGCCTGAGCCGGATCGCCTCGGAGAGGTCGGCGAGCGCGCGTTCGTAGTCCGGGTTGGCGGTCGCCGCGTACGCCTGCCCCCGCTTCACATACACGAGCTCGGGCTCGGGATAGTCGTCGATCGCCTTGCTGTACCGCTCGATCGCCGCCGGGTAGTCCCGCTCGGCGGCGAACGAGTCCGCCTCCACCACCAGCCGGAGCGCCGTCTCCGCGCGCTCGCGCGCCTGCCTTTCCGCCTCGAGCGCGGCGCCCGCAGACTGTCTTTCCGCCTTCAGCTCGTTGCCCGCAGACTGCCGTTGCGCCCACCAGCTGGACGCCAGCGCCAGAACGCAGACGACCGCCAACGCGACGGCCGCCCAGCGCCGTGTCCGGGCCGTCTTGGTGCGCGTCTGGCCGCGTCCGACGAACTCGAGCTCCTGCGCGTTCAGATCGGCGCCGCGGGAGCTGCGCCAGGCTCCGGCCGCTTCGAGCTGCGCGCCGGAGAGCAGTCCCCCGGGGTCCCGCTTGCTCTTCTCCCAGTCCGCGCGATACGCGTTCAGCAGTTCGCGCCAGCGCAGGAACTCGCGGTCGGCTTCGATCCACTCGCGCAACCGCGGCCATTGCTGGGCGAGCACCGGGTGCACGAGCTCGGCCGCGGGCGCGTCGGGCCCGGAAGTGCAGAGCACCACGAGCCGCGACGCCGCGAGCCGCTCGAGCAGGGCCTCCACGGCTTCGCCGGGCGCCGCCTTCGACGCGAGCTCGGCCCGGAGCGCGCGCCGGATCCGGTCCGCGGCCGGATGCGGCCCGACGTTCACGAGCCGCGGCAGGAGGCGACGCGCGAGCGCGCGCTCCTCGTCGTCGAGGCCGTCCATGGCCGCGTCGGCGCGCGCGACGAGCAGCCCGCGCACGCCGCCCATGTCGTCGTAGGCCGCATTGGTGAGAAAGCCCTCCCGGCGCCGCTCGTACAGACTCTGCAGCAACAGCTGGAGGAGCGGCAGGCGGAAGCACTCGGTACCGAGATCCTCGATGATGCGGTCGACGAGGCCCGGTTCGAACGTGAGCCCGGCGCGTGCGGTCGGTTTCTCGATCGCCTGGCGCAGCTCGTCGCGCGTGAGCTCGCCGACTCGCACGACGCCCGCGTCGTCCGCAGGCACTGGCAGCGGCGTGCTCGCGAGCGCGCGGACGAAGTCCGAGCGCGCCGCGATCACCGTCACGATATCCGGCCGTTCGCGCTCGAGCGCGGCGACGCGCTCGAGGAAGCGCGTCCGCAGGCTGGCGTCGAAGCCCGGCGCAAACACCTTTTCGAGCTCGTCGACGAAGAGCACGTGGCGCGCGTCGGCGACCGCGCCGGGCGCGAGGCGGGCGAGGACGCGCGTCAGGCTGGCGACCGGATCCGTGCCGGGCACCATGCGCTCGAGCCGGCGGGGTGCGTCCAGGGCATGGCTGCGCCGCAGCTCGGAGAACGCGCCGGCCATCACCAGCGAGCGCTTGCCGCTGCCGCTCGGCCCGAGCACCCAGACGCGCGCCTGGGAGCGCAGATGGTCGAGCAGGCTCGCGCGCAGCCCGTCGCGTCCGAAGAAGAAGGCAGCGTCGTGCTCCTGGAACCGCTCCAGCGGCCGGAAGGGGCTGCTGACCGCCACCGCGGTCCCGCCGGCCGTCCAGGTCAGCGTGTAGTCCGGATCGGCGCCCTCGGGCGGTGCGCCCGCGCTCGCCGGCGCCGGCCGCGCGGGCGCGAGCACGGCGATGCGCGTGACGAGCGGGTCGAACCTGTCCGCCGATACGCCTTCGGGCAGGTCGAAGATCTCCCCGCCGAGCCCCGGGCCGGCGCGCCCCGGCGCCGGTGCCGGGCTCGCGCCCGGCAGCAGCACCTTGATCGTCACGAAGTCGCGGCTCGCACGCACCGCCGCGACCACGCGTAGCAGCCCGTCCGATTGCGCCGGCGTGAGGCCGCCCGGTCCGAGGAAGACGACGAGTGCCTTGGAATGGAAAAGCTGCTGCTCGCTACGGCGCTGCCACTCGGGCGGCGGCACCGCCTCCAGCTCGTCCACGAAGGCCCGCAGATCGGCGCGCTTCAGCTGCGCCGCGAACGCCTCGGCCGTGGCGCTGTCCGCGGTCGCGGTCACGATGTAGGCGTCGTAACCGGCGAATCGTGCCGTGAGGTCGTACTGGGCCGCGACCTGCGGCGAAGTCCCGCCGGCGTCTCGCGCGAGCGCGGCGAGCCGAGTGCCGGGTGCGGCGAGATAGGTCATCGCGTCGGCGAGGCGGTGGAACGCGGTGGCGATTCTCTCCCGCTGCGCCACGTTGGCGGGGTCGGCGAGGATGCGCTCGTCGAACGCGTACTGGGGCTCGTAGGGCACGAGCAGGTCGGCGAAGCCCATTCCCCGTGCGCGCAGCGCCTCGGGCACCCGGTCGCCGAACGCCGCCTCGAAGCGAGCCATGAACTCGTCGAGCAGCTCCTGCCGCCGCTGCTCGACGCGGGCCGGGACGACCACGATCTGCGGTGGCCGGTTCTGCCGCAGCGCGAGCACTTGCGGCGAGAGGAAGTCCGCGGCGACGTTCTGCGTGCCGCGCACGTTCTGATGGTTCGCCGCGCACATCATGACGATCGCATCGCCGAGCTGGTAGGCGCAGATGCCGCCCATCTCGGTGACGCCGGTGCGGCTGTCGACCAGCACGAGGTCGTAGCGCTCCGGGACGAGCTGGCCGCGCAGCCACTCGAAGAAGAGCTCGCCTTCCCAGTTGAAGTAGAAATCCTGCCAGTCGAAGCTGCGGACGTTGAGCGCGTAGCGCTCCAGCTGCGCCGGGTCCTCGCGTTCGCCCGCCGGCATGAGATCCAGGCAGCCGTCGCCGGGCAGCCGCTCGTACACCGGCAGGATGAACCGGCGCACGTCGCGGAAATCCGCGCTCGCGGCCGCGCCCGATCCGACCGACATCGCGTGCTTGAATTCGAGCAGCAGGTCGAGCAGGCCGAGGTGACGGCGCGCGCTCGGCTGATGGATCTGGAAGTACTGCTCCAGCCCGGGCGCCTCGAGATCGAAGTCGATCATGAGCACGCGCGCGCCGCGCCGGGCGAGGATGTCCGCGACGTTCGCCATCGCCATCGAGCGGCCGACGCCGCCCTTGTACGAGTAGTACGTGACGATCACTGGTTCACTTGGTCGGCGGGTGCTGGTAGATCAGGCTGCCCACCCCGCGGCGGCGATCCGGGCCGACGATGTTCTCGAAGCGCTCGAGCTTGGACGGATCGGCGCGCGGCCGTGTGAGGTTGTCGAGCGTGCCGGGCAGGCTCGCGTGGAGCCAGCGCCGCAGGCGGCGCTCCTCGCCGACGCCGAACTCGCACGCCGGGTCGAGGTCGAGCTCGAAGCGGTCGAACGCGCCTGCGAGCTGCTTGCGGGTCCTCGTCTCGAGCAGCTGGTTCACGGGCGAGCCGCTCTCGTCGAGCGGGGACACGGTCACGATCGTGACCTGGCCCATGGCGACGAAGGACGCGCACGCCTCGGCGATCGCGGTGTGGAAGAGCGACAGCTCGTCCACGAGCGCCACGCACCCGGTGAGCGCGATCTGCTGGTAGAGGGGCCGCAGCTCGGGATGGGAGCGATCGAGCCAGGCGTCGAACGGATAGTACTGGAGCTTGATCTGCCGCCGCGGCGCGCCGCCGGCCACGCGCCGTCCGTTCAGCCGCTTGGCGATGTCGGCGCCGATGTCGCGAACGGTGGCGCCCCCGAACGGCTTCCACTGGCGGCGATCCGCGCCGTAGCGCGCGTCCGGTCCGCCGGCACGATCGAGCGTGGCCTTGAGCTCCATGAACTGCTGGTAGCGGTCCGGCCCGAGCTCGCCCTGCAGCGCGTCGCTGTGTTCGAGCAGTGCGCCGGCCTCGTCGCGCGTCATCGCGATCACGACACAGGGCAAACCGACGGTCGGCAGCCCGGGCTGCGTCGGCCGTCCAGCCATCGTGGCGACGACCTCGCTCGCTGCGCCGCCGGAGGTCACGTCGATGAGCTTGGTGAAGGACCACGCGGCCGGCAGCGCGTCGGGCTTCACCCCGGCGAGCAGGCCGACCAGCCAGCCGGTGCGGGTCTCCAGCACCTCTAGCACGCGGGCGACCTCGGCGGGCCGGGAGGCGAGCTGCGCGAGGCCGGCGGGGCTGAGCCAGACGAGCGCAGAGTGGCCCTGGATCGCGAGTGGCTCGAGGTCGGAGAACTCGGCCTCAGTCTCCGCGAACAGTGCCTCGGGGGCGAGCAGCGTGCTTAGCCCGGTCTTCTTGAGCTCGTCGGCGAATGCCCCTGCCGCGTCCTGGTCGAGGCCCGGCGCATAGGTGAGTACCGCGCCGAACGTGACCTCGCGCTGGAGCCGCGCGGGCGCGGCCGGCGGCTTCAGTGCGGGTGCGCCGCGCTGCGCCCACAGCGAGACCGCGTTCGCGACCACGCCCGCCAGCTCGGTCGGGCCCTTGAAGAAGCTCACCGTGTGCGCCTTGCCCAACTCTTCGCGCAGCGCCTTGATTTTCGCGCCGGCGCCGTTCTCGCCGGTCGCGACGTCCATGAACTCCTCGGCCCACGGGGTCTTGGGGTCGAGGAGGAAGATCAGACATTGCTCGGCAGTGAGCGCACTAAGCGCGGTACGGTACTCGGCCTCGGTGATCGAGCGCTTCTCCGGGTTCGCGGGCTCGTCGGGCACGTAGCCGTAGCGCTTCGCGAAGATGCCGACGTAGAGGTCGCACGGCGGCAGGTTCTGCGCGGGGTCGCCGGCGATGTCGCGCAGGCACTTCGCCAGGGGGCGCGACCCGTCGGCGACGTAGTCCTCCATGCCGACGACCTCGTGTCGCAGCTGGCGCAGGCTCCTGGCGACCTCCTCGCGATGGTCCTTCAGGTCCTGAAACGTCGAAGAGAGATAGATCCTCGCCACCGTCACCCCCTGTATCGAGGATTGTTGCAAACGCGCGCAGCGCTTAGCGATAGGCCGGATAGCCTAGCATGCCGACGGCATAGCGCGACCGCGCGCCCGGCGGGCGATCGTGGCCGCACTCGGGGGACGATTCGGGGACGTTTCGGGGACGATTCGGAGCCGCTTCGAGCTCAACCCTTCAGCGCTGCGGCAATCGACCGGATCGAGAGCCCTTCATTCGCGGCGTACGTCCCGTCCTTGCCGTTCAGCTTCGGCATGCCCATCTTGCCGCCCTTGTGGTGGAGCGCGATCACCTCCCAGAGCCTCGCGTTGAACACCGGGCTGCCGGAGCTTCCGCCTTCGGTCGGTGCGCGGTAGTGGAGGCGGCAGACGTCCGGGATCTGCGGCTTGCCCGCCGGCGGGCCCTCGTGGTCGAGGAGCTCGTTGTCCTGGAACGAGAACGCGAGGTCGCGTCCGCCCGGATAGCCGATGATGTACACGCGCGCGGTCGATTCCACCACCGGCAGCGCGGCCGCGACCGGCAGCGGCTCGATCCCCGTCACCGGGGTCTTGAGGCGCAGCAGGCTCGCGTCATGGCGATCGGGCGGCGAACTCCAGAGGAGTTCGCCCACGGCGTAGACGCGGTCCGCACCGACGGCCTCGAAAACGACCTCCGCCGCGTCGGGACGGATCCCCGGGCTCGCGCCATGCTCGTTGACGACGTGGAAATTGGTGATGACCAGCAGCTCGTCCCCGGGCTCCCGGCCGAGGTCGCCGGCGCGCACCAGAAACCCGGTGCCGATCCGGCTGCCGAGCTGCGGGCGAATCGCGGCGACGGCGAGCGCCCGATCGAGCCCGGTCTTCCACCAGCGGTACGTCTGCGGGCCTTCCGTGCCGAGCACCGCCTCGAGCTGCGTCGCGTCCGGCTCCGGCTGTGCCCGCAAGCGCTGCAGCTCCGCGCGCCCGAGCTCCAATCCGCCGCCCGGCAGCGCCATCAGTCGCGCGCGCAGGATGTTGACGAGGCCCCGGCCACGGTCATCGGTCTGTTCCAGGTCCCAGACCTCGGTGAGCTGCCGCAGGGTGCTCGCGATCTGAAACGACTTGGCGTCGTCGGCAGCCGCGTACGCCCGGACGTTGCGCTCGACCACGTCCCAGTCACCGAGACCCAGCGAGGCTTCGGCCCGGGTCGGCAGATGCCACTCGTCGCGCTTGTCCTTGGGCGTGGCCTCGAGCGTCGCAATTACCTGCTGCGCAATGTCCCGTGGCTGAAGGTCCGCGGCGACGCGCAGGCCCAGCCCGCGGGCGCGGCCGAGCAGCGCGATGAGGTTCGCGCCATGCCAGGTGTTCTTGGGGTCCTCTTCGAACGGCTTGCGATACGCGACGATGGCCTGCTTCAGCGCCTCGCGCGCTCCCGCGCTCGTCTTGTCGCCGGCATCGAAGAAGATCTGCTTGTAGGCGCGGCCGAGCAGGCCCGTGGCCTCGGCCGCCTCGGGGTCGGTCTTGGGCAGTCGCTGCGCGAGCGGCCGCAGGAGATCGATCGCCGCAGTGGCCTTGCCCGTGTCGATCAGGTACTGCGCATAGAGGCGGCGGTTCTTCGCATCCTTCGGGTCCCGCCGGCTCACCGCCTCGGCGACCTGGCCCATGGTCTCGTAGTCGCGGACGTTGCGCAGCGCCTCGACGAGCCGCTTGGCGCCGGCGAGGTCATCGACGCTCCCCAGCCCGCGCAGGCGCGCGAGCGCGTCTTTCGCGCGCTCGCGCAGCTCGTCGACGGTCGCGTCGGCGCTCACGCTGCCCGGCCTCAGACGCGGAGCAATCGCCGCAGCGTGCTGGCGACGCTTTTCTGGCGGAGGTACTTCGTGATCGAGTGCCGCCACGCGCCGTCGTTCTGGACCGCGACATCCTCGACCGTCGACGCGCCGCCTTTGCGGTAATCGCTCGCGAGCACGGGGTCGAACCCGCAGACCGGGTCCAGCCGGTCGAACAGGTTGACCCAGCCGCCGGCGACCCGCTCGTGCGGGAACCCGTCCGCACGGCTCCAGCCCGGCTGCAGCTTGTCCTGGATCTCGTCGAGGCCAAGGGGACAGCCGAGGGTGATGAACCCGTCCACCGTCGCGCAATCGGCCACTCGTTTCAGGCAGTCGTAGGCGATGACCGTGCCCATGCTGTGGGAGACGACGATGTGCGGCCGGGAGACCGCGGGCGCACACACCGCTGCGACGAAACGCCGCCGGATCGTCTGCTGGATCCGCACCGGGGTGCGGCCCGGCGGCGCGTACTCCACGTCGAACAGGTAGTGATGCACGTCGCGCAGGTAAGCGTCCATGACGCGCTTCTTGATGAACCAGGGCAACGGCACGCGCTCGAGCGCGCCTTGCGGCGCGCCCGGCGCGGGGACAGGCGCGGCGGTTTCGAGCTCCGCGTCCGAAAGCGTCGTCATTTTCGCGCGCAGGGCTGCGATGAACGCTGCCTCCTCCGCGGTCTGCGGCCGGGGCGGGGGAGCGTTCCCGCCGCCATCGATCGCCGCGGCGCTGTTCTCGAGCACGCCTTCATAGGCCGAGAGGTCTTCCTCCGGCTTCTCGTAGAGGAGGTCGGCCCAGTAGACCATCGAGCTCGTCACGCCGCGATCGCCCAAAGGGAGCGGCTCGGCGGCATCGGCCAGGGCCTCCCGCCAGAGGCGCAGGAGATCGTCCACCGGCGGCTTGTTGGCGATGCCGTGAATGAAGGTGACGTGCGGCATGGTGCGATTCCTCTCGTGTGTGTCGGTGCAGTCGATGTCCGGGCGGCGACGGGCCGATCGCTACAAATCGTAGGCCGGATCTTCGCCCAGGTCCGGAACCTTGGCGACGTAGCCCGCATCGCCGAAGTCCAGCGGGACGGCCGCCTCGTAGCCGGGCAGGCCGACTTCCTTGCGCAGCGCGTTGAGCCGGTTCAGCCAGCCTTTCAGGAAGACCGCGAGTTCCGGGTTCTGCCGGGCGAGACGGCGGTAATAGGCTTCGCGCGCATCGCAGTAGGCCGCGATGCCCCGGCCGAGGTCGCAGGCTGCGGCCAAGCGCTCCGTCTGCGGCCCGAAGTCGCCGTCGACGCCGCATCCGACCGCCGATTGCAGAAAACGCACCGCGCGCCCGACCCCCATGTTGACCGCGGTGTCGAACTGCACGAGATCGAGATCCCGCCGCAGGAGATCGCACCGCGGCGGCAACCAATAGCCGCTCTCGTAGATCGCCTGCACCTCGCGGTCCTCGATCTGCTTGACGTCCCGCTGGGCGAGTCGCTGCCGCGCACGCCACGCATCGTAGACCTTCTGCGTCACGCCCTTGTTCGTGCGTCCACCCGGGTCGGCGGGATGATCCACGAAGCCGCCCTCCCAGCGCAGGATGAAGGGCAGCGAGCTCACGAAGGCGGGGGACGGCATGGCTTTCTCCTGGATTGTCGACGCGGACCGCGTTTCGCTGCCCGGCCCGCTGTCCGACCCGCGGTCCGACATCGAGCGCGGCGGCCAACGTCGGCCCGACTCTCGGTGCACACTCTAGGGCACGCGGCAATCCTTGGCCAATCGACCAAACTGCATAGGCCCCGGCGGGCGACCGGAAAGTCGCGTCGATCCGGGCTCGGTCCGGACGGAGCTGGGGGGCGCTTGTCTCCCGGCGGTGAAAACCCTGGAGGGCAAACGATGAGAAAGACACTGGCCGCATCCGCGCGCGACTACGTCCTGAAGCTGGACCTTCCCTTTGCCCCGCCCGCCTTCGAGGCCGCGACCGCGATCGAGTTCTCGGACCAGCGCGAGGCGGTCGCCGTCGGTGCGCAGCTCGCCGAGTTCACCCCTGCGGTGCCGGCCGGCGTGCGCGGCGCCATCGCCGACAGCATCTTGCTCGCGCAGCTCGCCGCCAACAAGGTCACCACCCAGACGGAGGACGTCTTCCGCTGGTACGACAAGTACATCGAGGTGCTCCAGAACATCGGCTGGCAGGTTCGGGATCTCGATTTCCAGGCGCAGCAGGTGAGCGACCAGGACGCCTGGGTGCACAAGGAGATCATCCCGGTGCTCGCGCTGCTGCTCGGGCCGCAGGCCGCGGCCGCCTCGATCGTGATCGCGGTGCTGAAGGGTCTCCAGAACATGGATGCGAGCTCGCCCTGGATCACGCTCTTCGACCAGTCGAGCCAGCACGCGCGCGGCGCGAAGTTCCAGGTGAGCTACGTCGATGCCGACGCGCACGGATCCCCGGAGATCTCGCTCCTCTGCTTCGGCATCCAGGCGGACCGGACCATCACGCAGGTGCTGTTCTTCAAATACTCCGCGCAGAGCGCCGAGGTGAAGAAGGCCTCGGCCAAGCTGGCCGTCAGCATGGAGCGCCTGAACGCGGCGAAAGACGCCCTGGCCGGTCGCGTGCAGCCGTTCATTGCGGACTACGTGAAGAACATCGACATCTAAAGCGCTGGGCGCGCATGAAGCCGCACGCCTTCATCGCCATGCCGTTCGGCACCAAGCCCGGCCACGACGGGCAGGCGATCGACTTCGACCGGGTGTACGCGGAACTGATCAAGCCCGCGCTGGAGGCGGCGGGCTGGGAGGTGTTCCGGGCCGACGAAGAGGTCCGCGCGGGCGACATCCGCACCGACATGTTCCAGGAGCTGCTGGTCGCCGACCTGGTGGTCGCCGATCTGACGCTGGACAACCCCAACGTCTGGTACGAGCTCGGCGTGCGGCACGCGCTGCGCGCGCGGGGCGTGGTGCTCGTGCAGGGGCCGCGTCCGACGCAGCCCTTCGACATCTACACCGACCGCAAGCTGAACTACCGGCTGAAGGACGGTGCGCCCGACGCCGTGCACCTGCAGGCCGATCGCGACGCGCTTGCCGGCATGGCGCGCGCCACGCTGGAGGCGCCCACCGCGCGGCCGGTCAGTCCTGTTTACGCGCTGCTCGATCACCTGCGCGAGCCTGCGTGGCGGGAGCTGCTGCTCACCGAACGGAACGAATTCAGCCAGGCTTATGAAGCGTGGCGCAGCCGCATGGAGATCGCGCGGCAAAAGAACCGGCCGGGCGACATCCTGGTGCTCGCCGATGAGACGCCCACCCGCGCGCTGTGGCTGGAGGCCAAGCGCGCCGCGGCGACGAGCCTGCTCAAGCTGCGGCAGTTCGATTTCGCCCTGGAGCAGTTCGAGGCCGCGCTCACCAGCGATCCCGAGGACAAGGCGAGCCGCGAGAAGAAGGCGGTGTGCCTCGGCCGCCTCGGCCGCTACGAAGAAGCGCGCGAGTGGACGCGCCGGCTGACCGATGATCATCCGAAGGACGCCGAGGCCTGGGCGCTCGCCGGCCGCGTCGAGAAGGATGACTGGATCAGCCGCTGGCGGCGCGCCGGCGAGACGCCGGCGCAGATGCGGTCCGCGGCCGCGGCCGAGGAGGCGAGCCTGCAGGAGGCGATCGAGCCGTATCACAAGGCCTTCATTACCGATCCAAGCCACTACTTTTCGGGCATCAACTCGCTCACGCTGCACGTACTGCTGAAGCACCTGGGCGGCGCACCGAATCCGACCGTCGTCGACAACCTGATCGGCGGCGTGCTCTGGGCCAGCCTGACCGCCCAGGAGCGCGACTCCAAGGACTACTGGGCCCGCGCGAGCTACGCGGAGCTGTGCCTGCTTGTCAACCCGAAGGACGCCGTGATCCGCGAGTTCCGCGTCGCGGTGGCCGCGGCCAACCGCGATTGGTTCGCCCTCGACTCGACGCTCCAGACATTGACACTATTGCGCGACCTGGAGTTCCGCCCCGATGAAACCGGCGCGGCGCTGGACATCGTGGAGCGCGAGATCGCGCGCGCGAACCCGCCGTTTCTGCCGCGGCAGGTGTTCCTGTTCTCCGGCCACATGGTCGACGCGCCCGACCGCGCGACGCCGCGCTTCCCGGCCGACAAGGAACCGATCGCTGCGCAGAAGATCGCTGCAGCGCTCGATCAGCTCGGTGCCGATGCGGGCGACCTCGCCCTGACGCAAGGCGCGGCCGGCGGCGACCTGCTGTTCCTCGAAGCCTGCCTGCAGCGTGGCGTGCGCGGCATGCTGCTCCTCCCCTTCGAGGAACCCCAGTTCATCGAGGAGTCCCTGCTGAGCTCCAAGGACGGCGAGCGCTGGCGCGAGCGCTACTTCGCGGTCAAGGCGCAGCTGAAGGACGCGCCCCGGATCATGCCCGCCGAGCTGGGGCCGCTGCCGAAGGGCGCGAGCGCGTACGAGCGCTGCAATCTCTGGCTGCTGTACACCGCGCTGGCATGGGGCGTGGACAAGGTGCGTTTCGTCTGCCTGTGGAACAGTGGCGGCGGCGACGGCCCGGGCGGGACCGCGCACATGTACAACGAAGTCAAGCGCCGGACCGGGCGGGTCACCTGGATCGACACCCGGCAGCTGTAGGTACCCAAAGGGCTGTTGAAATTCGATTTCCCGACGCTCGGCTCAAGCTCCTGGCGAACGATCTCCAGAGGGAAACCGGATTTCAACAGGCACTGAATTAGGGGGCAGGGGGGGATGTATCCCCCGAATTTCAGTACCCTGCTATCGGCCGAGCGATACGTGAGGCACTGGGGTCATCGCGTCGGCACCGCGCGCCGGGCGTGGCGCGACCGCGTCGAGCAGCGTTGCCATCAGGCCACGGATCTCGGCGGCGGCGCTGTGCTCCACTGCGAGCAGGCGCGCGGTCGGCGCCGTTGAGCGGCGGTTGGGGGAGTCGGGCCCGATCGCCGGCCAGAGCGCGCGCAGCGTCGCCTCGAGGAAACCGCGGTCGGTGGTGCGGTCGACCACGAATACGACGCGAGCGAGCTCGATCGCCTCGAGCAGCTCGCCGAGCTCGTACACGCAGCCGCGGTTGGCGGGCGCGAAGCTGCGCAAGTCCATCAGGACGACGTCGCTCTCCTCGACGAGCCGGTGCATCGCCATTTTCCAGGTGTCGGCGTGGCAGAAGAACTCGTTCACGCGATAGCGGCCGTCGGGGTCGCGCGCGCGGTCCATCGCCGCGATGCGCTGCTCGAGGTCTGGGCGGCCGATGACGAAGCGCCGGGCGAGGTCGCCGCCCGCGAACTCGAAGAACTCGTGTGGCTCCACGTTGCTCGTGACGAGATCCGGGCCGGCGATCATCGAGACGCTCCCGAGGCGCAGCCAGTACGTGCGCAGCACGTCGAAGAACCGTTCGGAGCGGGCGCCGAGCGCGAAGACGCGGAGCAGCAGCAGTCGACGCGGCGCCGGCACCGGGCGGCGCCGACGCCATGCGAATGCGACGATCGTGACGATCTTGTAGGCGAGGAACGCGGCGAGCCCCGTCGCCGCCCAGGTCGCGCCTTCGAACGCGAAGCTGTTCGCCTGGGTGATGCCGAAGAAGAGGAACGCCGTGTCGATCGTGAGCGACTCGTCGGACAACCGCTTGCGCTGGTAGCGCTGCCCGAGCCGGCGCAGCACGATCCAGCCGCCGAGGGCGAAGAGCGCGAAGCCGAACACGAGCGTGTACGCGAAAATCTCCGTGCCGCCGAGGCCGAGGAGCGCGCCGGCCTCGACCGCCGCGCGCATCCGGTCATCGCTTGCGCCCACCATGTTGAGCGCGAGCAAGCTACCGCCCAGGGCAAATACGGCGAAGGTTACGACCAGGGGTCCGACGGCGCGGATCGGACGGGCAAGAAAGAGGAACAGCAGCGCCGTGTCGGGGCCGTTGGTGATGAGCCAGAAGAGCGCCGGATCGTACCAGCGGAGGTTCGGGCTGCGCGCGAGCGCGACGGCCGCGATCAGCGCGAACACGCCGGCGTATGCGCCGAGCAGCTTGAGGCGCGCGGCGCGCGTCGTGCCGGCGACGATTCCGGCCGCGACGACGGCCGGCCACAGGAAAGTCCAGAAGAACGTCGCGAGCTTCACCGGCCCGGTGCCTGCGTCGGCGGTGAACGCGACCCACGGCACCGACATCACGCAGGCGTACGCCGCGCCGCCGAGCGCGTAGATGGCTGCGGCATTCCAGGGCCCGCGCATGACGCTCCGAGTCTCGGGCACGGCGTCCGCGACCGATCGTGCGTCGGCGAACGCGATGTTCAGCGCGCGGGCCGGTCCCGCCAGGGCCGTCGCACGCATCTTCGCCGTGGCGTCCCCGCCGCGCGCGGCGGTGTTCATCGACCGCAGCACCGCGCGGCGGTACAGCCAGAGCAGGAGCAGCGAGGCGGGAAGGGCGAGGAGAACGCCGCCGAGCAGCACCGCCGGCAGCTCGCCCGTGATCGCGAGCGTCGTGGGGTCCGTCGTCGCGCTCATCTGACGAGCTTGTAGTCCACGAGCTCGAAGGTGGCGAGCTCCTGCGGCACGTTGCGCTCGTAGGTGCGCGCGTCGACCTTGACGAAGCGCTTCGCCGCGGGCGCATACCAGAGGGTGACGATCGAGTGCAGCGGAGTGCGGTTGATGAACGTGCTCCCGCGCCCCTCGGCCACGACCTTGATCGCATCGAACGTGCCGGCCGGCACGGTCACCTGCTCGCGCCCGACGATTCGCATCGGCATCTCGATGGTGGCGTCGGAGGAGAACTGCCGCTTCACCGCGGGCAGCGACGCGCCGTCGTCGAGTCGGTAGAACGCTTGCAGGTAGGGCGCGAGATCGGGCGGTGCGTAGTCGAGACCGGGATGCCCGGAGAAGCGCGGCTCGCGCGCGACCACGATACGGCTCTGGTAGTCGGGGCGATTCGACACGCGCAGCAACTCGCCGACGCCCGTCTCGCTCACTGCGTCGATCCGGTAGGTCAGCCGCGCAACTTCGGCGCGGCGGAAGCCGTCGACGTAGCGATAGGTCCAGGTGTCGCCCGGTGAGGGCATCAGCGGCGGTCGCGCTGCGACGGTGACCTTCGGCGTTGCGGGCTCGGCGGCCGGGGGCTTCTGGAGTTCCGCGGCCGGCGCCGCGGGCGCGGGGGCGGGCGGCGCGATGGCGGCCTGCGGCGCGGGCGCGGGCGTTGCGACCGGTTTCGCCTGCACTTTCGGCGCCTGCCGCCGCTTCTCCTCGTCGGCCTTCCGCACGGCCTCCGCGGCGGCGCGTGCGCGCTCGGCCTCGGCCTGCGCGACGCGCCGCTGGTCTTCCCGCCGCGTGTCGTCCTCTTCCGCGCGGCGCGCGGCCTCGGCCTCCGTCGCCCGGGCCTTCTCGTCGATGCTCCGCTGCGTCGCGTCAAGCTCGGCCTGGCGCTTCGCGGCCGCCTCTTCGGTGCGACGGCGCACGTCGTCGAAGGCCTTCTGCCGCGACGCGAACTCGGCCGTGCGGCGGTCGACTCCGCCGAGGTAGTGCATGACCGTATATGTGCCGGCGGCGACGATCGCGATGCCGAGGACGGCCGGACCGAGCCGGCGCAGCCACGTCCGCCAATCGGGGCCGGTCTCGCCACGCTCGGTTTCGACCCGCTTCGGCGCCTGCAGCGGCGGGGCCGCGGGCGCCAGCAGCGCCTTCAGATCGGAGACGAGCTGGCGGAAGCCGGGCGAGGTCGGGTCGCCCTGGTACCCGATGAGATCGGCGGCGTGGATGCTCCGAAAGCCCATCGGCGGCGCGACCGCGTCGATCAGCACCGGCACGAGGACGCCGCGCACGAGTCCCTCGTTCGCCTCGTCGCGGACCCAGCGCGAGGTGATCGAGGCCTGCGACCACAGCACCAGAACGCAGTCCGACTTCTTGATCTCGGACTCGATGACGCCGGCGAAGGTCTTGCCGGCCTGCAGCTTGTGGTCCCACCACACCGCCCACCCCAACGCCTCTAGGTCGGCCGCGAGCTCGCGCGCGCGGTCGCGGTCTTCGCTGGCGTAGCTGAGGAAGATGCGGGCCACGGCAGCGCGGTCGGTCAGAGGGTCTTCAGGTACTCGAGCAGCGCATCCTTGTCGCGCTCGGGCAGGTCGACGCCGAACGCGTGGCCGCTAAGGCTGCGGTCGCGTCTAGTCAAACGTTTCATCCCCGGTCGGCTCGTAGTGCGGCACACCGGTCATCTCGTGCCGGAACTTCGACAACTCGAAATACATCCGGCGCCGGGCCCGGCTTTGGTTGCCGAGCGGGCGATGCTCGGCGATGCAGTGCCACGGGTTGTAGGAAAGCCGTCGCGCGAACGCGATCTGCGGCGGCGCATCGAATTTCTGTCGCGGGATGCGCAAGGTGGCCACCGAGACGCGGGGCGACAGCCGCTCGGGCCAGAGTACCGCGTTGTTTTCGATCGGCATTAGATGCGGATCGGTCTGCAACTGCAGGCGAACGTCGAGCGCGACGTCGCCCTGGTCGAGCGCGGCGACCATGGCCTGGCGCAGGTAGTCGTCGGGGGGCCGCAGCGGCAGGCGCGGGATCGGTGTCTTCCGGTTCGACTTCGGCCACACCGAATATTGCATCGCCTGCCCTTCTCCCAGCAGATAAGGCACGCAACTGAAGTACGGCGCCTCGAATGGACTGCTCTGGGTCTTGATCCACAGTCCCTGCATGATGAAGTCCAGCACGTGCGGGCGGTGAAAATTCAGGAAGTAGAAGATCGATGCGTTCTTCAGGCTCGCACGCTGCAACTGGGCGTTCGCGCTCGTGTCCGGCGTCACGAAAGTAGGCGTGGACACGCCGAACATGTCCTGCGTGAACTTCTCCTCGTCCATCAGTTTGTCGCCGGGAACGCCCATCAGCTTGATGCTGATGCTCATGAAGCCCACGTCGTCGATGTCCGGCGTCACGTACGGTCCGGGTCCGGAAAAGCGCACCCATGCGCGATAGGTCCTGGGTTGCGCGTAGATGCCGTGCCGGAACCGCGGCGGCAGGCCGTCATGGACGATGAACTCCGCCCGCACGATGCCGTGGGTCTTGGTGTTTCCGCCGCGTTCGTATCCGCCCGGCTTCCAGAGCCCGCGCATCTGCGTCCGGAAGGTATCGATGATCGCTTGGAGCGACGCCTCTTCGTCCGGCTGCACCCGTTCCTCGGCAATCCTCAGTCCTTCGTTCGGGCGCCGCCAGTTGATCAACGCGGTGGTCAGGCGCGCGATCGGGTCGCGCAGCACCGCATCGAAGGGCGGGCGCATCCAGGGATCGATGCGCCGCTGCAGTTGCAGCAGTCGCAGCGACGTATCGCTGATCCAGTTCAGGAGTACCGAGCCGGTAGCGGCCGCCGGCGCCGGGCGGCTCGTCATCGAACCCAACACGTTCCTTTGCATCGGGACCCCTTTCAGCGCGCCGTTGCGAGGTAGCGCAAGGCGCGAATACCGGGCAGGAAGAAGTAGGCGCCGCCCAGCACGGTGACGAACTGCGGCAGGCCGGTCAGCCGCCGATCCGGACCATCGGCTTGCGGAATCGAGAAGCCGTCGGTGGGCGAATCCCCCGGGTCCGGCAACCGGTGGCCGAGCAGTGGATCGCTTTCGGTGAGCCCGGCGAATTTGCTCCCGATCAGCCACGCGCTTTGCACGAACTCGAACTGGCGCTTGATGTTGGCCGCCAGGCAGATGAAATGGAGCCCGGTATCTGCGCCGGACGAGGATTCCGTCGCGGACAGCGCAGTCGCCACGCCGGCACCGAATCCGCGCCCGCGGCGCAGCAGGCGATGAAAGCGCGTGGATGCGACCAGGTCCTGCTCCAGTGCCGCCGCGTCGAATCCCAGCATGCGCCACAGACGCGACAGGAGTCCGCGCCCACCGGGCGGCAAGTCCGCATTGCGCGGGTTGGTGCGTCGAATGTGCGCACCCAACGGGCAGCGCACGCCCCGCGGATCGGCCTGGTAGGTGAAGTCGTTCAGTTTCGATCGCGGCGTCGAAGCGCCGCCCGCGACGGATTCCCCGCTTGGCGCTGCAAGGGGTTCGCCAGGTTTCGTGCGGCCCACCATCGCCGCGGCCAGCCGCTCGCGCAAGTCCGCATCGCCTTCCGCTTGCCGGTCCAGCTCGCGCCAGAAGCCTTGCACGTCCTGCCGCAACTGGCGCAGCACGAGATAGCAGCCGTTGCGTCCGAGGTCGGCCTGGTCCGGTGCATCTTCGGCGCTCGGCAGCAGCGCATCCGGGTCACGCTGTGGAACCATCAGCGGACGCGGTGTGTAGAGCCCGTATTCGTTGGGATAGCCGAGCAGGAACTCGCCGAGACAACTGACGTTGTTGTACTCGAGCTGGTCCCGGTCGCGCACCGGGCGCGTGCGCTCCCAATCGACTTCCGGTTGTGAAATGCCGTCGGCAAATCCGAACGGCTCCACGCCCCGCATATCGGACGTCGACAGGCGTTCAATGCGCACGAAGCCCGCCGCGCATTGCGTCTCGATCTCCTGCTCCCACGCCGCGAGTTGCCCGGCCCGGGCATAGAGGAGCACGGCGACGTGCGGCACCCGCTCGCCGGCGCCCCATAGCCACTTGCCGGGATCGCTGGCGCCGACATCTCCCAGACGGCGCGCGCGTGCGGCGTCGCTGGCCATGCCCGCGACAAATTCGGCCGAAAACTCCGCGCACAGGTCGGGGGCGACCTCCAACGCACGCAGTCCCTCGCTCGTGACTGCGACCTGGAGCGCAGTCTCGGGCGGTGGATCGGTCTTGACTGCGCTCGTTACCGGGGCCCGCGCCAACCAGGCGCGCGCAGCGGCCGGATCCTTGACGCGCAGCAGGAGAAAACTGGCTTCCGTCAGGTGCTTGTACCCGAACCGCACCAGGCCCTGAACGTCGTCCAGTTTTACCGACCTGCCCTGGCTCGGGATCGCGTTCATAGCAGCCGCAACCAGGCCTGCGCCTGCGCATCGGTCACGCTCGCGCGCTCCAGTCCTTCCCGGATGCGCTGATTGCGCTTGAGGTCGGCCAGGGTGAGGCCCGGATAGGCCTTGTACCAGACCTGTGTCGGCAACTGGTGGCGTCGCTGGAAGTGCTTGAACCTGTTCTCGATGCGCGCGCCGCGAGCGACCAGCCAGCGCGTGCGCGGCCAGCCCACGCCGTGGCTGAAGGCGAGATTCAGGCCCCACGCCACCTTGTTGATGAAGTCGTCCATGTAGGCCTCGTGGCCGCCGTCGTAATTGCTGGTGAAGACGAGCCGGCGCTTGTCGTCGAGAAAAGCCCAGAACGCGAAATGAATCGTCTGCACGCGCGCGAGAAAGCCGCGCGTGAAGATATGGCGGGCGGTATAGTCGATCAGCACCAGCAGCACGGTGGCGAGCCAGCGGCGAAACGATCCCGGCTTGAGCGAGCCGATCGCCGTGTACTGGTTGCTCACGTCGTGGTCTTCCAGATGCTGCAATTCCAGCAGCACCGCGCGGTCGGGCGGCGGGAAGATTTCGGCGTCGCTCCTCTCCTTCGCGCGCAGGGTGAAGATCAGGAACGGCGCGAGGATGATCAGCAACGGCAGCAGGATCAGGCCCACCAGCGGAATCGCAACCAGATGCAGGAGCTTTGCGATTTGCCAGCGCAGCGGTGTCGGGTCAGGCGGCGTCAGACCCAGCCTCCCGGCGCTTACTTCGGCATCGACGAAGTCGATCAGCGCGCGCCGGAGCTGCTGCGCTTGCGCAGCCGATGCGAGCGACACGCGCGGCACTTTCGCGGCGAGAGCACGTCGCAGCGCGCTTTCCTCCTTGACCTGCCGCACCGAGCGACCGACCCAATTGATGTAATTGGCAGCAAGCGGACGTTGATGCGCTTGCACCCAGGCCACCAGGTCTCCCTGCGCGTCGAAGCCGTCGCAGTGCATGAAGATTCGGCGCAGGCCCGTCTCCGCGCGCTGTGCAAGATCCTTGATGCACTCGTTTGCGGGCCCGTCACAGCTGCCGATAAACGCAAGGTAGACCGGCAGGCTCGGGCGCGGGACACCGTGCGCTTCAATGTCGCCGACCGTCGGATCGTCCAGCACCGCCAGCCGCGCAAAATGCAGGCGCTCGAATTGCCCGAACGGCAAGACCGCGTTCGCCGGGTCGGCCATACCCGGCTTCGAGTTCATCGTCTCCAGCAGTTCACGCAGGCTGCGCTCGCGGCCCAGTGTGACCCGTGCCACCACCATGAATTGGGACTGCGGCGTCACGGCGTCATTTCCCTTATTCCATCAACCCGGCAGGCACGGCCGCAACGCCTCGTACCCGTTCACGAGCAGGCGCTCGAGCTGCGGCTCGGCACCGGTCTCCGCGCGGACGAGCGCTGCGGCGGCGCGCTCGAGGCCCGCGACCGACTCCGGCGGCGCGTGCGGCGTCGCACGGGTCGACGGGACCGGTGGCGGCATCGGGGTCTTGTCGCGCGCGTCGGGCGCGATGCGCCACAGCGCGAGCCGCACGTAGATCCGCGGTGCGCAGTGCTGCACGGCTGCGGCCACGCGGTCGCCCGGGCCGGCGAGGAAGTTCGGCGGTGCGCCCTCAGCCGTTGCGTGGCAGCTCGCGCACACCGGATAGAATGCGGCGAGCGACTGCGCGGGCCCGGAGTCGGGCAGGGGCGGCTCCGGCGGCTCGACCGCGACCGGGGGGAGGCCCGTCGCGTCGTCGCAGCACCACTCGCGCGCCGGCAGGCCGAGCCGGGCGAAGAGCGCGGGCAGCACGCGCGCGCGCCCGAACGGCCGCGCGCCGAATGCGCCGCGCTCGTCGGCCGCGATTGCCGACAGTGCCTCCCGGACCGCGGCGAAGTCGTCGCGGGCGGAAAGCGTCGCGACCGCGGAGACTTCGCGCGCGGCGCCGCGCCGGGTCGCCTCGCCCGGCCGCCAGCGCAGCTCGATGCCCGTGATCGCCGCGCCGTCTGCGAGCCGGGCGTTGAGACCGCGCGCGGCGAGGGCGATCGCGAGCCGGCCCGCACCGGGATCGAACGCGCCCGACTTCACCTCGAGATGCTGCAGCGGCGCCGCGCCCGCCACGGCCGCTTCGGCGACATCGCCGCCCACGACCCGCGCACCGGCGAGCGCGACCCGTCCGGCGAGTCGCATCGACACCGCCGCAGCGGCGCTCACGCACTTGAAGCGCACCCGCGCGCCGCTCCACGCGACCTCGCACGGCGCCTCGTAGCGGCGGGTTGCCGCCGACGCGTGCGCGGCGAGCCGTTCGTCGAGCGCGCGGACATCGGCGTCGGCGATGTGTCCGGCGAGCCCGATCACGAAGCGGCGGGCGGTCGCAATGGAGCCGGCGCTCCAGATCTCGAGCGGCAGGCGCGGCGCGAGCGGCTCGAAGCGGGCCGGGACGTGCGCGAGCGCGAGGCCGGTAACGGCGGGCGCGCCTTCAGGCGGAAGCGGGTCGCGATTCGGCACGTCGGGGTTCGGGATCGCAAGGCCCGCCGGCCAGCGCGCCGCCCAGGTGCGCGCGAAGGTCATGAGGAAACTGTCGCGCCACTCGTCGGACGACTCGTCGAAAGCGCGGTCGCCGCTCAGTCGATACTGGAGCGCGGCCGCCGTCGCCGCCGCGCGGCAGCGTGCGCCGGCCGCCCCATCGCCGCAGGCCTCGCGCCAGAGGAGTTGGGTGACGCCGTACAGATTCGCGCGCTCGGTCGCCTCGTCGATCGCGTTCGGGATGTCGACGCCGCGACGGATGGGAACCCCGTAAGCCGCAGGAGCGCCGTGCGCGGCACCAATCGCCGCGGCGATGCGCGGGTTGGCGTTGGTCTCCTCCCAGACCTGGCGCGAGAAGATCGGCGCGAGGTTCTGGTGGCAGGCGGCGCACACGGCGCGCCGCGCGTATACGACCTGCGGCGTTCCCCCTGCGCGATAGTCACGCACGATCTGGAACTCGAAACGGCCCGCGGACTCGTTCCAGCTGATCACCTCGACCACGTTCGACTTCTCCTGGTAGCCGAGGTAGAGCCGGTCCTTCGCGAGCGGCGCGCTGCCCCGCGCGGCCTCGCCGTCGATCGCCGCCACCACCCGCGGATGCCGGAAGAACTCCGGTGCGGCCGCGGTGCGCTGGAGCGAGCGGCCGAGCGGGATGAGCACCGCCTTCACGCACGGCTCGCGGCCCGCGCAGCCGGCGCGCTCGGCGACGCGTCGCACCAGCGCCGTGAACGGGAACGGGACGTCGTAGACCCCGATTATTTTTCGACCGGTTCCGCCGGCCTCGCGCGCGACCACGAAGTCGAACAGCGACCGCCCCGCCGGCGGCGCATCCGGCCCGGGCGCGGCGGGGTTCACGGCCCACGCCGGCGCGTCCGCGGCGCGCGGCGCAACCGGGAACGCGAGCAGGGCAGTCGCGATCGTCGCCATGACCGCGCCGCGCATCGTGCCTTACTTCGTTGCGACGATCGGGCGCGTCTGCGTGCCCGGCCAGCAGTCTTCCTTCACGGCGCCCGCCTTCTGGAATGCCGCGCCGTCGCGCTCGGCGATGTCCTTGCTGTAGAGCGTGAAGTTGAGCAGGAACACACGGCCCACGTAGGCGCGGCCGAGATAGAACCCGGGACGGACCATGCGGATCTCGTCGCGCACCTGGATCCCGTTCCGGCCGGCGAGGAAGTCGGGCTTCTCGCGGTAGCCGGGCAGGCCGTCGGAGAAGAAGTAGTCGATGATGATCGACTCGCGGCGGCCGTCGAGCAGGCTCTGCCCGCAGTACAGCCGCGCGGGAAAGAGGAGCCACTGGTCCTTGCCGTCGACCGTGATCTTCGGCACCGAGTCCGGGCGGTCGACGATCGGCTTCAGGACCGTGAGGTCGTCGATCCGATTGCGCAGCAGGCGGTCGTCGCGGTAGAACACCTTGCCCTTCCAGAGCAGGCGCCCGAGGTCCTCGACGCGGTGCAGCTTCAGCTCGACGGCGAAGCCGGGCAGCCCGCCGACGATCTCGGCCAGGCGGCGGTCGCCGCTCGCGCCCATCGGAAACACGAGGTTGCCGTCGAACGGGCCGTCGGGGATCGGGCCGGCGGTGAGCCGCGCGTAGATCTGGTCGAGCTGCTCCTGGCTGTAGTTGACGATGTTGTCGGGCGTGAGCTTCGCGAGCTCCGCGGTCGACAGCGGGAAGTCGTGCTCGACCGCCGCGAAGTCGGGTTTCGCGGCGTAGGCCTTCCCCGCCGGCGCGAACTTGATGTCCGGCGGCGGGTGCAGCAGGTTGTTGATGGCGTCGCAGCCGGCGAGCGCGGCGGCGGCGGCCAGTGCGATGGCAATGCGGCGGAGCGAGCGCATGGCAGTTCCCTCGTTCACAGCGTCGCGAGGAAGGCGATCAGCGCCTTCTTGTCGGCGTCGGGCAGGTCCTCGCCGAAGGTGTGGCCGTCGTTCTCGACGTCCGCGGTGCAGCTCGAATAGAACTCGACGAGCTTCGCGTGCTTGCGCATCGTCTCGATCGGCCGGTCGGGGGTCTTGCGCAGCGCCGCCGCGACCGACTGCAGCTCGGCGGCGAGCGTCTTCGCCTCGTCGGCGCCGAACTGCTTCGTGAGACGGCCGCCCAGCGCGTCGGGCCGCAGCTTCAGCTCGAGGAGGTCGCGCACGAACGCCTTGTGGTCGAAGTTGCCGAGGGCGGCGGAGTTCATCCCCTTCGGCAGCACGACGGTCATCCCGACCAGCTGCTTCTCCGTGCCGTCCTCCACCGTGCGCAGCCCCACCGGCAGCGGCACGTCGACGTCGAAGCGGGTGATCTTCGGGACGCGCTTGCCGGGGTTCAGCAGCTCCTCCATCGACGCGACGTAGAGCTTGAACCGGCCCTCGACGCTCGGGTCGTACGGCCAGCAGGCCGGGGCCTTCTCCGGCGGGAGGGTTGCCTTTGTCTGCCGGTCGACGTACGGCGAGCGGTAGAAGACGTTCTCGGCGTTCGTCGGCTGGCCGCAGATCTCGGGACCCAGCGCGTTGTTGTGCATGAACGGCGCGTGCGCCCACGCGCTGACGAGCGAGACGTTGCGGTAGTAGCTGCGGCCGCCGTCGGCCGGCTCCTTCACGTTCGGATCGGCGAGGCGCGCGCGCAGCGTCTCCGAACCGTACTCCTGCCACACGTGGCCAGCCATGTGGTTGGAGTGCAGCGCGCGGCAGCGGTAGGTGCCGACCTCGGTCACGCGCGTCGCCTGATCGCTGCCGAGCCAGTCGCGGCGCAATCCGGTTTTCTCGTCAAGCGCGCGGAAATCGCGATTCTTGAATGCCCCGCCCGCCGCCTCCGGAATGCTCGAGTGGCAGCGCGCGCAGGTGGTCGCGAATACCTCGCGCCCGCGCGCAACCGCGTCGCGGCCGAACTGCCGGTCGAGCTCGGCGACCAGGTTGTCGTGAGTGTAGGACGCGTCGGCGCCTTTGGCCTTCAGCTCGTTATGGCGCGCGACCGCGAGATCGGTCGCATTGTTCTCTTTGGAGAACAGGAACGCGGCGATGTCGGTCAGGCGATCTTCGATCGCGCGAAAGTTCGGGCAGTCGCGGCGGCACTGGCCGATGTCGAACGGCGTCTGGCCGAAGTTGCGCGCCTGCGGGTCGAGCTGGCGCAGGTCCGTCAAATGGTTGACCCAGCACTGCTCGGAGCACGAGCCGATGTTGAAGTACACGCGCTGGATCGCCTCGTGCGCGCCGATCGAGTCCTCGCCGCCCTTGAGGATGTGATGGACCTCCTCCTTGCCGCGCGACTGCAGCCAGCACTTGCCGTCGCGGCCGGGCTCGCACCAGCACTTCGTGCCCGCGGCCGGCGTCG
>Ga0315278_10000887_pt1 | contig 25953 bp, 23 predicted proteins | sample YL17G06_0_MG_FD_203880 | JGI IMG/M metagenome (GOLD analysis project Ga0315278, IMG submission 203880) | Sediment microbial communities from Yellowstone Lake, YNP, Wyoming, USA - YL17G06_0 | ecosystem: Environmental > Aquatic > Freshwater > Lake > Sediment | place: USA: Wyoming | collected... | reverse complement strand
CGAGTGCCGCGGTGATCATCGGCGTGATCGGGTACGTCGGCCCCGAACAGGCCGACAACAACAGCAACCTGCGCTATGGGTTCGAGGTGATGGGGACATTCAAGCTGAACGCGAAGACGACCTTCGTGGCGCAGTTCGACTACGGTGAGGAGCAGGGGCTGCTTCCCGATCCAGGCGAGAATGCCACGTGGTGGGGTGGCGGACTCTGGCTGGTGCGCGATCTCTCGCCGGTGTTCAATCTGGGACTGCGAGCCGACTACGTGCAGGACAACAACGGCGTCCGTACCTCCGGGGTGCTTGGCTACCCGGTCGCTGATGGGCGCAACTTCGGGAGCGTCACGGCCACGCTCAACATTCACGCCTTCCCCAAGACGGTGATACGGCCAGAGGTGCGCCTCGACTTCTCCAATCTGGATGACTACGGGGAACTCGACGCTCCCAGGAGCACCCAGCCGTCGATCGGCGTCACGGCGACCTACCAGTTCTGACCTGGACCGGAGCGTGAGCGTCGCGGCACGCGGCGCTCACCTCACCGTGGTCCCCCGTTACGCCGGGTCACCCAGGATCTCGGCGGCCTCCGCATCCATTTGCTTCCGGTGTTCGACGAGGCGCAGCGCATAGCGCTCGAGCGCCTTCTCCCGTTCCGTGGCCGGCTCCCATTGCGGCACCGGCATCGGCCTGCCATCGACACCCAGCGCCACGAACACCGCCAGGCAGTACGCGCACCGGTGGGTCACCCGCTCCCTCGGGTCGCCGGCAAAGATGTCGATGAAGATGTGCATGCTCGATCGTCCGGTGTGAATCACCTGGCTCCGCATGTCCACTGCCGAGCCCACCATGATCGGCTTGAGGAAATGCAGTGAGCCGACGTAGACGGTGACGCAGTAGGTGCCGCTCCATTGCGCGGCGCAGGTATAGCCGGCCTGGTCGATCCACTTCATGACCATCCCGCCATGCACCTTGCCGCCGAAGTTGACGTGCGACGGTTCGGTGAGGAACCGGAGCAGGCTCTTGCCGGGGCCGCTGTTCTGCTCCATCGGGCGTCCTTTCGTTGGTGGCCGGTGGTGGGGTGGCTCGTGGGGGGGGGGGTGGCACCCTTTGTGCATTTTTGCGACAGGACGAACCCCTGTCCTGGTGTTCGTTCAGTGCTCACAGTGACAGTCCAACTTAGCGTGGATTCAGCGCTTGGATACCCTCAACGGGGTGCGGAAACCGGCTGGCGACTGGGGGCCTGAAGGGGCGCCCCGGGTGCTGCCATGCACGATGCAACGATGACTGCCCGGTCCGAACTTGGCTCGGTGACCCACGTCACCTGTCCGCGCTGCAGTGGTGAGCGGGGCACCACGTGCGTCTGTACTCCCCATGATCCGCTGCCTGGTGATGCTGAACTCATCCATGCGCTGAGCGAGGCGCTGGGCGCCCAGTATGTGGTGGTGCGCCGCCTGGCCCAGGGCGGGTTTTCCGACGTCTTCGAGATCTGCGACATCGAGCTGGATCGCCGGCTCGCCGTGAAGGTCCTTCGGCCCGATGTGGCATGGACCCATGGCATGCGCGCCCGCTTCAAGCAGGAAGCCCGCGCCATCGCCAAGCTCAACCATCAGCACACGGTGCCGATCCATTTCGTCGGGGACAGCGAAGGCCTCGTCTTCTACGTCATGTCCTTCGTGGAAGGTCCGACTCTCGCCGACCTCCTCCTGGCGCAGGGGCCGCTGAATCCACAGGCGCTGGTACCGATGGTGCTGCCCGTTCTCGAAGCGCTCGAGCACGCGCATGCCCACGGCATCATTCACCGCGACATCAAGCCCGACAACGTGCTCATCGAGGAAGCGACCGGACGTCCCCTTCTCCTCGATTTCGGCATTGCCAAGTGTCTCGACGGTATCTCCACCCACACGCAGATCGGCTTCGTCGTCGGCACGCCGCTCTACATGAGCCCGGAACAGGCCCTCGGCCGGGACACGGTCGATGCACGTGCCGATTTGTACGCCTTCGGTGCGATGCTGTTCCAGCTCCTGACCGGTGCGCCGCCCTACGAGGGCAAGACCTCGCAGGAGATCGTCGGACGCCACCTGTCCGAGCCGGTGCCTGACCCGTCCGTGCGCAATCCCCGGGTCCCGGCGTGGTTGAGCGCCGTTGTCCGTCGCTGCATGGCGAAGGATCCCGCCGACCGCTACCCGTCGGCGGGCCACCTCATGGAGGCGCTGCGCGCCGGACTCGCCAGCATGCCTGCGCCGGCGGCGGCATCAGCGCCGTCGAAGAAGCCATCGACCCCGGCATCGCCGGCACAGGGCGACCAGGCCATCGCGAAGAAGGCGCGTCGTGGCCGCATGTGGCTGCTGGCGGCCGCGGTGGCCCTGGCGGTGCTGGCCGGCGCGGCCATGTCGCGCCCGGTGACTCCCGCCACCATCTTCATCGCGAACCGCCTGCTGAGCCCCGTGTGGCTCACGCTGGCCGACGGTCGCCAGCAACTGGTCGATCCCGGTGACAGCCTCCGCCTGCAGTGGCCTGCCGGACGCGAACTGACCGCGAACTGGTCCATCGTGCGCCCGGTCTCGGCGAGCGGAAAGGCGCTCGGCGAGGAGCTCAGGGGCTCGTTCGGGGACAAGGATCCCAACGGCGTCGTTCGTCACGCCATCGACGTGTCGTCGGCGGGTGACGCGGTGTACTTCGCGCCCCGCGTCACCAACGCGGCGGGTGTGTCGCTTCGGGTGGCCGTCGAGTCCCAGCCAGGGCAGCAGCAATGCGACTGCGACGTGCCCTCTGATGCGTCACCCACCTGGCTCGGCTATTACCGGCTCCTGCCGGGAACCACGGTTCGGGTGCAGGACGCGGCGGGACGCGAGGCGGTCTTCGATGGCCTCGACGCCCGGCTGCAGGCCGGCTCGGGCCTGATCGCGCTGCGCGTCGAGAAGCGCGACCTGCCCCCGCTGGCGCGCGATCCCGAGCGCGGCACCGGTCGCACGCGATCGAACACCTACGCCTCGCGCGTGCCCGCACCGGCGCCGCAGCCAGTCGTCGAGAAGCCCGTGGCCACCATGGAGCCGGAGCCCGTCGTCGAGGCGCCTGCGCCCGAACCGGTGCAGGAGGCACCGCCACCCGCGCCGGAGAAGAAGCCGGCGCCCCGCAGCTCCAACCCGGTCAGCGGCTTCCTCCCGGCGCGCTGAGCGCCTCCCGGGCGCGGCACGCCCGGAACCCTTCTCCCGAGCACAAGCGATGGCCGACGATCAGCCCACCGTGACCCAGACGGTCACTGTACCGCAACCCGGCACGGTGGCGGAGCGGCTCGCGGCGGCGCTGGGCGCGCAGTATGGCGTGCGCGGGCAAGTCGGGACCGGCGGTTTCGCGGAGGTCTACGAAGTGCTGGACCGGCAGCTCGATCGCCGGCTCGCGGTGAAGGTGTTGCGACCCGACTTGATCTGGGCTGAGGGTACGCTGGCGCGTTTCCGTGAGGAGGCCCGCGCGATTGCCGCGCTCGATCACCCCAACATCCTGCCCATTCACTTCGTCGGGGAGGGCCTGGGCCTCGTGTACTACGCGATGCCCTTCGTGGACGGTGAGCCGCTCACCGCCGCGCTCAAGCACGAGGGGCCGATGCCGGTGGTGCGCGCGGTGCCGCTGGCACTGGGCGTGCTCGCCGCGCTGGAGCACGCGCACGAGTCGGGACTGGTCCATCGTGACATCAAGCCCGACAATATCATGCTCGACGCCCGCACCGGGCGTCCGCTGCTCGTGGACTTCGGCATCGCCAAGCGGCTCGACGGCAGCGCCGGCAACACGCAGGCCGGGTTCGTGGTGGGCACGCCAGCGTACATGAGCCCCGAGCAGGCCATGGGGCATGCCGACCTCGACCGCCGCGCCGACCTCTACTCGTTCGGCGCGGTCCTCTTCCAGATGGTCACCGGCGTGCCGCCCTACGAGGGTGAGGACAGCCAGGAGGTCGTGCGCAAGCATCTCTCGGCACCGGTGCCTGCGCCTGAATCCCGGAAGGCGGGTATCCCGCCCTGGCTGTCGGCGGTCATCGTGCGGGCGCTGGCGAAGGACCGCGCCCGGCGATTCCAGACGGCGGACGAAATGGCGCGGGCGCTGCGCGCCGAGTCCGATGCAGTCCCCTTGCCGGGGGAACCAGCGGGCGTGCTGCACGTGGCACTCGCGGTAGTCGGCGCGGCGCTGGTGCTGGCGATGGCCCTTGGATACTTCGCCAACCGCAGCGTGCGGCTGCTCCTGGTGAACCGGCTGTCCGTGCCGATTGGCGTGGTGGTCGGCGCCGAAGGCGAGCGTCGCGTGGCGCCGGGCGACTCGAGCGCCATGAGCGTCCCGCGTGCGCCGTCGCGGTCGGTGAGCTGGTATGCCATCGGCCCGCGCTCCGGGAAGGGCCAGGCGGCCGGCAGCGACCTGCAGCGAACCCAGGTGCTCGATGCGCACCAGCGCACCTTTCGCCTGGAAGCGCGTGCGGACGGCGATGAGCCGCCGCTGTTCCTGCCGTACGTCACCAACGCGACCGGCCAGCCGCTCACGATCCGGCTCAACGTCGGCTCGTCGGCCGAGGAGTCCTGTCGCTGCACGGTCCCGTCGGGCGCGGTGCGTGTGCCGCTCGGCTACTACCCGCTGTTCCGGAACAGCAGTGTCCGGGCGATTCTGCCGAACGGCCGCGTCGCGACGTTCGAGGGACTCGGGCCCCAGGTGAATCGGGCGTCCGGTGTGGTGCGGCTGCGGTTCGAACTGCGGGACTTCCGTGATACCACTTCACTGCGGGGAAGAGCCGCGAAGTAGCGGACGGGGCGGGACGCCTTCACGACTCACGACTCCTGACCCTTAACGCTGGACCCTTACCCCCAAGATCCCCGCTGGCCCCACCGCGTCATCACCGTACTTCTCCCGTACCTGATCCACCGCGCGTGAAAGCAGCCGGAGCTTTTCGCGCTCCGGGGCCTCGAACAGGTCTGGCGCCGAGGCACGCGTGAGGTTGGTAGCGCTCACGCCGATGAGCCGCACGCCGCGGTTCCGCTGGCGCACGGCCTGGAATGCCGTGACGAACAATGGGTGCACCGCCTCGAAGATGTCGCGATCGACGTCCGTCGCCTCGCGCAGCGTGGTGCTTCGTGTCACCGTGGTGAAGTCGTCGTGCCGCAGCTTGAGCGTGATGGTGCGCGCCATCAGTTGCTCGTCCCTCAGCTGGGCCGACACGCGCGTCACGAAGAGCAGGAGCATCGTCTCGAGGTCGTCGGGGTCCCGGACGTCGCTGCCGAACGTCGTTTCGCGGCTCACCGATCGCGCAGGCCGCTCGCCCCGCAGCACGGTCCCGCCCCAGCCGTGGGCGCGCAGCTTGAGGGGCCTTGCCTCCGCTCCGATCAGGCGGGCGAGCTCGGCCTCGGTCATCCGCTGCACCTGCCACACGTCCACGAGTCCCAGGGCCGCGAGCCGCTTCGCCGTCGCCGGCCCGATGCCCGGCATGGCGCGCAGTGGCAGCCCCGCCAGGAATCCCTCCTCCCATCCGGTGCGCACCTCCAGGACGCCGCGAGGCTTCGCAGCGTCGGAGGCGAGCTTGGCCACCATGCGGTTGGGCCCGATGCCAATGCTCACGTCGAGCCCGGCTTCCTGCCGCACGGCGTCGCGGATCGACTGGGCCACGGGGAGCAGAGAGACGGGATGCAGGCGCTCGGTGCCTGCGAAATCGAGATAGCCTTCGTCGAGGCCGGACATGACCACCATTGGCGAGAACCGATCGAGGATCGTCCGCACCTGCCGGGAGGCATCGCGGTACCAGGCGAACTCGCCCGCGAAGAAGGTGGCGGCGGGACACAGCGCCACGGCGCGCGAAATCGGCATCCCGGCGCGAATGCCGAACTTCCGCGCGCCATAGGATGCTGATTGCACTACGCTGCGCGATTCCCGCCGCCCGCCCACCACCAGCAGGTCCACCCCGCGCAGTTCCGGGTTCCGCTGCCGGCAGACCTCGACGAAGAACGCATCGAGGTCGACGTGCATCAGGCGCGGGGGCATGGCGGCCTAGGGCACTTCGATGGCCGCGATCTGGGCGCCCTTGTACGTCGTCTTGCTGTTGGCCCCGACCGGGAAGTTGAGGTTGGCGAGGTAGTACGTCCGGCCCACGCGCTTGAACTCGGCGGGGAAGTGGAGCACCGCGGCGGCCGAGTCGTGCACCATGATGGTGACGGCGCCGGCCGGCGAGACGCGCGCCAGGGTGTTGCTGTAGTTGGCGGTGACCCAGATATCGCCGTTCGGGTCGACGATGAGGCCGTCCGCACCGAGCAGGCGGGCATCCTTCACCACGGAAGTGATGGCGCCCAGGGCGTAACCGGGCTTCACCTCGAGGCGGGTGATCTCCCCCGTGCCCGTGTTGGCGGTGTACACGTTGCCCGACGAGTCGATGCCGAGGCCGTTCGTCACGTAGGCCCGCACCGGCATCGTGGTGTCGTTCGACACCATCGCGTACCCCTTCGCGAAGACCTCCGCCCGGCCGCCCTTGGGGCCCACGTGATACACCACGTTGGCGTCCCCGCCCGAGATCCAGAGGTGGCCATTGGCGTCGAAGGCGAGCCCATTGGCTCCCACCGCGCCCGCCGCGAATGCGCTCACGTTCTTTCGCGGCTTGAAGTCGGGGACACCCAGCGCGGCGGCGTCGATGCGGTAGATGATGCCCGTCTGCGGCGCGCCGACGTAGACATTCCCCGCGGAGTCGGCCGCCACGCCCAGCAAGCTTTCCCCCGGCTTCGTTGGCAGCTGGCCCACGCGTTCCACGCGGCCGGTGGCAGCGTCGACGCGATACACGCCGCCATCCTTCCAGTCCGCGACGTACAACTTGCCGGCGTGCTCCGCGACGCCCTCGATCCTGGAGCTGCTGTCGCCGATGGTGGCGAAGATCCGCAGTTGCGGCGCGCCCGGTGCCGCCGGCGCGCTGTCGGCGGCAACCACGGCCGGGGCAGGAGGGGCCGAGGCGGGACGGAACAACCCGCGCAACAGGTAGATCGCGATCGCGGCGGTGGCTGCGCCCGCAACGAGTCCGAGGGTTCGTCGAGCAACTGACGGCATGAAGCGCTCCTAGACCAGGTGAATGGCGGTTGCCTTCAATCCTAACCACACCCTGACACCTGGCCGAAGGGCGAGTTCGCTTGCGGTCGCGGTCGTGACCGCCGCGACGAGGTCGCGGCCCGCCGCGAGGTGCACCTGCACCACCGGCCCGAGGAGCTCGACGCGTTCGACGACCGCCTCGATGCGGTTCCGGACGGAGGCCGGCAGCGGCGCCGAGCTCAGGAGCAGATCCTCCGGGCGGATCACGGCGTGCGCGGCGCCCTCCCGCTCGGCGACGACGTGCAACTCGAGGGCACCGCTCACGAAGCGCGCCGCGAACCGCCCGTCGGCCTCCAGGTCGCCGGTGCGCTCAACGTGCCCGGCGATCACGGTGCCGGTGCCGACGAACCGCGCGACGAACGCCGAGTTGGGGAAGCGGAACACCTCCTCCGGACGCCCCTGCTGCACGATGCGCCCCTCGGCCATCACCGCGACCGTGTCGCCCAGGCGCAGGGCGTCATCGAAGTCGTGGGTGACCTGGAGCGTGGTAATGCCCTCGGCTTCATGCAGGGCGCGGAGCTCGCGTCGCAGCACCGTGCGGGTGGCCGGGTCCACCGCGGCGAACGGCTCGTCCAGCAGGAGCACCGATGGCCTCGGAGCCAGCGCTCGCGCAATAGCGACCCGCTGCTGTTCGCCCCCGCTCAGGGCGTGAACGCCGCGCTCGAGGAGCGGCGTGATGCCGAGAAGCGCGGCGAGTGCGTGCACCCGCGCTTCTACTGCCGCTCCCGCGGCGGCCTGGCCCCGCAGGCCGTAGGCGATGTTCTTGCCGACTGACAGGTGCGGAAAGAGGTGGTACTGCTGGTAGACGATGCCGAGTCGCCGCTGCTCGGGCGGGAGGCTGGTTACGTCCTCGCCGTGGGCCCACACCCGCCCGGCGAGCAGCGGCGCGTGCCCGGCGATGGCGTCGAGCAGCGTCGTCTTGCCGCTTCCGGTGGGTCCGATGATGAGCGCATACCCGCCGCTCGGCACCTCGAGGGAGATGTCGACCAGGTCGAAGCGGCCGACCCGCACCCGCAGGCCGTCGAGGCGGATCACCGGTGCTCCCGCGGCTCGACGAGGCGCACCAAGGCGAAGACGGCGAGCGCCACCATCAGCAGCAGCACCGCTGCCGGCACCGCCGCCGGCAGTCCGTATGCCGTGAACCGGTCGAAGATCAGGATGCTCGCGACCTTCGGGTTGTAGGTCAGGATGACGATCGAGCCAAACTCGCTCACACTCCTCGCCCACGCGAGGATGCCGCCCGCAAGGATGCCGCGGCCCGCCAGCGGCAGCGTGACGCGACGGAAGGACTCCCATGCGGTGTCCCCGAGCGAGCGGGCGACCCGCTCCAGCTTCGGGTCGACCGTGGCGAACGCCTCGCGCGCGCCGCTCACCAGGAGCGGCGCGGACACGAACAGCATGCCTGCCACGATCCCGGGCACGTGGCTCACGAACTCGAGCCCGATCGACGCGAGCGTACCGCCCACGAGTGAGTGCCGTCCCAGGAAGAGAAGGAGCGCGATGCCGGCCACCGGATGCGGGACGACCACCGGCAGGTCCACGATGCCGAGCAGCAGCCGGCGCCCGGGGAAGCGGGTGCGCGCCAGCAGGTAGCCCAGCGGCACCCCGAGGATCGCCGCCATCGCCGTCGCCGCGGTGGCGCAGAGCACGGTGAGCACGATCGACGCCTGCAGTTCCGGGTCGGCGAGCGCGCGGCCGAGGCCCGACGGTGACGCCATGAACAGCAGGCGCACCAGGGGGCCGATGATGAAGAGAATCAGCAGCGAGCCAAGCAGCGCGAGCACGAGTCGCGGCGCGGTCAGGCGGGGGTGGGTCAGGAGCGGCTCCCGCAATTCGAGTGGGCGTGCCGGGCAACCGGCCGGCGTGAAGGGAACCTATATTCGGTCAGGCCGGTGCGCCCATCTTGCCGGTACGGACCCCTGTCGCGGAGCGTTCCCCGATGATCAGCCCCAGGATGCAGGACGCACTGAACGAGCAGATCCGGAACGAGTTCTACTCGTCGTTTGCGTACCTTTCGATGTCGGCCCACTTCGAGCACCAGAATCTGCCCGGATTCGCCGCCTGGATGCGCGTCCAGGCGGGCGAGGAGCACGTCCACGCCATGAAGATCTTCGATCACGTGCTCGATCGTGGCGGGCAGGTGAAGCTGCCCGCCATCCCCCAGCCGCCGGTGCAGTTCGACGCGCCGGTCACGGTGTTCGAGCAGGCGCTGCAGCAGGAGCGCGGCGTCACCAAGAGCATTCACGATCTCTACGCCATGGCGATGGAGACGAAGGACTACCCGGCGCGGGTGTTCCTCGACTGGTTCGTGAACGAGCAGGTGGAGGAGGAGAAGACGGCGGAGCTCATCGTCGAGCAGCTCAAGATGGTGGGCGATGACCGGCCCGCGTTGCTGCTGCTCGATCGCGAGCTCGGCCAGCGCAAGTCCCAGGGCGGCGTCGACCGCAAGGAGAAGGGCGATTAAGGTCATGTCTGATGCCCCCGGAGTGGCCCGATGACGCCGGTGGCCTTCCTTGGCCTCGGCGCCATCGGCCGGCCCATGGCGGTGCGGGTTGCCGCGCGGTTTCCGCTCACGGTCTGGAACCGCACCGGAGCACGTGCCACGGAGCTCGCGGCCGAAGTGGGCGCGCGGGCGGCGGCTACCCCGCGGGAGGCGGCGCAGGGCGCCGCCATCGTCATTACCTGCCTCCCGACCTCCGCCGAGGTCGAGGCGCTGCTCGACGGGCCCGACGGCCTCCTCGCTGGACTCGATCCGGGCGCGTTGCTGGTGGACTGCACTTCGGGCGACCCCGCCACCAGCCGGCGCATCGCCGCCCGGCTCGAGCCGCTGGGCTTCGGATTTGTCGATGCGCCGGTGAGCGGCGGCACCAACGGCGCGGAGAGTGGCACCCTCACCGTCATGGTCGGCGGCGAGCCGCAGCTCTTCGACCGCGCCGCCCCGGTCCTCGCGGCGTTCGGGTCGCGCATCGTGCGCATGGGACTGGTCGGGTCAGGCCACGCCATGAAGGCGGTGAACAACGCGCTGCTGGCGGTCAACATCCTCGCGGTGGGCGAGGGTCTCGCCGCCCTGGTCAAGGCCGGCGTGCCGGCACGAACGGCCCTGAGCGTCCTGAACGCGTCAAGCGGTCGCTCCTTCGTCAGCGACACCCTGGTGCCGGAACGCGTCCTCCCTGGGGCGTTCCCGAAGACGTTCAAGCTGTCGCTGCTGCAGAAGGACGCGGGCATCGCCGCCGGATTGCTGCGCGACACGGGCGTCTCCGGTCCGGTGATCGATCTCGCCTGGCGCCTGTACGGCGAGGCACGGGCCATCCTGGGCGAGGACGCGGACTATCTCGAGGCCATCAAGGTCATCGAGCAGCATGCGGGCGTGGAAATCCGGGGATGAGCGCCTTGCCGCCTTGCCGCCCTGACTTCCTGCCGCCTGCCGCCTGATGCTTCCCGTTCCCGTTCACCTGGTCCTGATCGCGCCCCAGGACATCGTCAACGTCGCCAGCGCGGTGCGCATCTGCCGCAACTTCGGCATCACGAGCATGCGCGTCGTGGCGCCGGAGGTGGAGCTCGACGCCTATCGCATCGAGGGCGTGGCCCACAACACCGCCGAGTTCATCTCCCGCATCGAGGTGTTCGACCGACTCGAGCCTGCCCTCGCCGACTGCGTGCAGGCCATGGTGCTGACCGGGCGCGAGCGCGCGGCGAAGCGGCGCGTGATCCGTCCGCGGGAGGCGGCGCCCGAACTGCTGGGGTGGGGGAAGAACGGGCCAGTGGCGCTGGTGGCGGGGCGGGAGGACCACGGACTCAGCAACGAGGAACTGGATCGTTGCCAGGCCCTCATCACCATCTCGACCGACCCCACCTACACCTCGCTCAACCTGGCGCAGGCCATCGCGGTGATGTGTTACGAGCTGTGGACCGCCGCCGGCGGCGACGCCATCCCGTTCAAGTCGCCCCGTCGGGAGGCGCCACCGGCGACCCTGGCCGAGCACGAGCTGCTGTTCAACGACTGGGAGCGGACCCTTCACGCCATCGAGTTCTTCAAGACCCGGCAGTACGACAACGTCGTGCGGTCCCTTCGTGAGACATTCTTCCGGACGGGCCTCGACCAGCGCGAAGCGAAGCTGTTCCGTGCCATGAGCATTGAGGTGATCCACTTCCTTCGTCGCATGGGCGTGGCGCTGCCCGAGGTGGGTCCGCCCGGATCGCCGCCGAAGAGCGGCGCGGCGCCGCCACCCACCGACCCGGCACGCGTGGCGGCTCCGGGAACGACCAGAGACGCGAGCGGGTAGTGTTCCGGACCTTGGCCAGGCTGGGGCACCCTCGCTGCGGCCGGTCCGGGTTGTGTCATCACTATTCGTGACTGTACCTTAGCGGGCCTTCGAGGGTGTACGCTGGTGTCGCCCTTGTGATTGTTTTCACAAGATCGATATCTTGTCTGTGCCGCGGCGGTCCGCTGCGGCATTCGCGAGTCGGTTCTCCCCTGAGCGGTGAAGCGATAATGCGGACGTCGGCGTGGATAGCGTTGGGCGCGGGTGCGGCAGCGATCATCGCGATCGCCGTCATCGGACGGCCTTCCGGGGCGCAGCAGCCAGTGGCACCGCCGAGTGTCGTGCTGGCCGCGTCGGATTCGGCCGCCTTCAAGGGTCCGCGGCAACCGGTCTACTTCCGGCACGACATTCACAGCGGCCAGTACCAGATCAGCTGCCAGTACTGCCACTACTCGGCCGCAGTGGGCGCCGAGCCCGGCATTCCATCCATGCAGACCTGTATGGGATGTCACCTCGTCGCGGGTGGCAGCGACAGCGCCAGCGGGCTCCAGATCGCGATGGTACGGAAGGCCTGGACCGAGAAGCAGCCAATTGAGTGGGTTCGCGTGCACTCGCTCGCGCGTCACGTCCACTTCCCGCACTCCCAGCACATCAAGGGTATGGGCCCGAATGCCTGCGCCACCTGTCACGGCGACGTGACCCGCATGCCGCAGGTCTACAGGGTGAACAACATCAACAACATGGGGTGGTGCATCAACTGCCATCTCGAGCGGGGCGTGAACCGCGATTGCACCGCATGTCATTACTAGGGCGTGAGGGCGTGCCCTCCCGCCTCTTCGGAGCCTGAATGTCCGACGAACGCGCACCGTCTTCCGACGTTTCCCGCCGGCGATTCCTCACTGTGCTGGGCACCACGAGTGCCGGCACGGCGGTGCTGTCCGGCTGCTCGACGGCGAAGGTCGAGAAGCTGATTCCCTACCTGGTCCAGTCCGAGGATCAGGTGCCCGGAATCCCGACCTGGTACGCGAGCACGTGCACCGAATGCAGCGCCGGCTGCGGCCTGCACGTCCGGGTTCGCGAAGGCCGGCCGGTCAAGCTCGAGGGCAATCCGGAGCACCCCATCAACAAGGGCGCGCTCTGTGCTCGCGGCCAGGCTGGACTGCAGGGGCTGTACAACCCTGGGCGCGTGCGCGCGCCGATGGTGAAGCAGGGCGGCACGTGGAAGGAGATCAGCTGGGACGACGCGATCGCCATGCTGGCGCAGAAGGTCGCCGCGGCGAGCGGCAAGCTTGCCGTCATCTCCGGGGCCGGGAGGGGCACCTTCTCCAGTTTCCTTGGCGACTGGACCGGGGCGGCAGGCGGACGGGTGATTCGCTACGAGCCGTTCGATCTGGAGCCGGTGCGCGCCGCCAACGCGCGGGTCTTCGGCCGCGACGAGATCCCGGCGTATGACTTCGGCGCGGCGAAGTACATCGTCTCCTTCGGCGCCGACTTCCTCGAGACCTTCGGCTCGAGTACCGAGTACCAGGTCGGCTACGCCGAGTCCCATGGCTTCACCCAGGGGCGCGAGCCGGCCAAGCACGTCTACTTCGCCCCTCGCGCGTCGCTCACCGGCCTCAACGCCGACGAGTGGCATGCAGTCGCCCCCGGTTCGGAGACGTCGCTGGCGCTCGCGATGGCGGGCGTGTTGCTGCAGCAGCGAGGCGGCAGCGTGTCCGGGATGCCATCGGTCAGCGTGGATGAGGCCGCCCGGGCCACCGGCCTGTCGGCGGACAGCATCACGCGGCTGGCGAAGGAGTTCGCAGCGGCCAGCCCGAGCCTCGCGGTGGCTGGTGGCATCGGCAGCCAGCATTCGGGGGCCACCGAGCTCTGCGCCGCCGTCAACCTGCTCAACTTCGCGGCCGGCAACGTCGGGCAGACGGTCCGCTTCGGGGCTGATCTCGATCATGGCGACGGATTCGGCGCGCTCGAGGTGCTCTCCAGGTCGATGGCGGCGGGTGAGGTCGAGGTGGTACTGGTGCAGGATACCAATCCGGTCTTCACGGCGCCGCGCGCCACGAAGTTTGGTGAGTCGCTGGCCAAGGTGCCCTTCAAGGTCTCCACCGCGCTCAGCTTCGACGAGACAGCGGCCGCTTCCGACCTGCTGCTGCCGAGCCACCATGCGCTCGAGCGCTGGGACGACCACAACGCCCGGAACGGCGTGTGGGGGCTGATGCAGCCGGTGCTGACCCCGGTGTTCAACACCATGGCGCCCGGCGACATCCTGCTGAAGACGGCACAGAAGGCGGGTGGCACGCTGGCGAAGTTCTCGGCCGCGAGCTGGGAGGATCAGCTCAAGTCCAGCTGGCAGGCGCGCTTCCCGGGCGGCGACGCGATGTGGCGCGCCGCACTGGCACGTGGCGGCATGTACCAGGACGCCGCGATTGTGCCGGTGAAGGTCGCGAGCGCTGGGGTGACCGCGGCCGTGCCCTCCCTCGAGGGCACCGGTGAGTTCACCCTGCTGCCATACGCCTCGCCGCACTACTTCGATGGCCGCGGCGCGAACCGCCCCTGGCTCGCCGAGAATCCCGACCCCGTCACCAAGATCACCTGGCAGTCGTGGGTGGAACTGAGCCCTGAGGCGGCGGCGCGCATCAACGTGCGCGAGGGCGAGATCCTCAAGGTCACATCTCCGTACGGCTCGGTGGAAGCGGCGGCGTACATTTACCCCGGCCTCCGCTCCGATGTGATCGCGATGCCCCTCGGTCTCGGGCACACGGAGTACGGTGAATTCGCCAAGGGCCGCGGGGTGAACTACCTCGACCTGCTGGGACCGGTTGCGGGCTCGTTCATTCCCTACGTGTCGGTGAAGGTGCAGGTGGAGCGCACCCAGGCGTACCGCAAGGTGGCCAAGACCGAGGGCACCACCCGCCAGCTGGGCCGCGGGATCGCCGAGGCCATGCCGTTGGCCTACGCGGCGAGGGGCATGACCGTGGAACAGGCGGCGAAGGCGGGCGGGCACGCGGCGCACGAGATCAACACGCCACGCGAGCTCGAGGCGTTGCAGGGATGGCGCGATGGCCAGGTGGGCCGGCAGGATGGCGAAGGCCGGCGGCTCGGCGACTATATCGGCGAACACCCGATGTGGGGCATGGCGGTGGACCTCTCGCGCTGCACCGGCTGCTCCGCCTGCGTCACCGCCTGTTACGCCGAGAACAACATCGCGTGGGTCGGCGAGGACGAGGTCATGCGCGGCCGCGAAATGAGCTGGATGCGGATCGAGCGCTACTGGGAAGGCGGCTCGGATGGCGAGCCGGTCGAGGCGCGCTTTGTACCGATGATGTGCCAGCACTGCGACAACGCGCCCTGCGAGCCGGTCTGCCCGGTATACGCCGCCTACCATACGCCCGACGGCCTCAACGGCCAGGTGTACAACCGCTGCGTCGGCACCCGCTACTGTGCCAACAACTGCCCCTACAAGGTGCGCTACTTCAACTGGCTCGCCTACAACAAGACGGCGTTCCCCGAGCCGCTCAACCTGCAGCTCAATCCGGACGTCACGGTGCGGGCGCGTGGCGTCATGGAGAAGTGCACCTTCTGCATTCAGCGGATTCGCGGCGCCCGGCATGTGGCGAGGCTCGAGGACCGGGCGCTGAAGGATGGCGATGTCGTGACGGCCTGCCAGCAGGCCTGCCCGTCGCGCGCCATCAGCTTCGGCGACATGCATGATCCCGGCAGTGCCGTGCGGAAGGTCAAGGCGGACCCGCGCGGCTACCACATCCTGGAAGAGGTCAACGTCCGGCCCGCCGTGACGTACCTGGCCAAGGTGCTGCGCAGCGAGCCCGTCGCACACGCCGCCGCCGGCGGCGAGGAGCAACACTGATGGCCGTGATAGCCCAGCCGCCTCCGACGCAGACGCACGCTGACGTCACCCGCGACGTCGTCGGGACCCTCTCACCGGCGACGCGGGGCTACACCCTGATGCTCTTCGGGGCCGTCGGGCTGTTCCTGGTGGGTGTCGTGACCTTCACCCTGATCCTGCGCGACGGCCTCGGCCTCGCCGGCTACCAGCCGCCGATCTTCTGGTCGGTCTTCATCACCACGTTCGTGTTCTGGGTCGGCATCGGCCACGCCGGCACGCTCATCTCGGCGATTCTCTTCCTGTTCCGCTCGCCGTGGCGCACCGCCGTATACCGGGCCACCGAGGCGATGACGGTCTTCGCGGTCATGACCGCCGGCCTCTTTCCGATCATCCACATCGGCCGGCAGTGGGTCTTCTACTGGCTGCTGCCCTACCCCAACCAGCGGTACCTCTGGCCCAACTTCAAGTCGCCGCTGGTGTGGGACGTGTTCGCCATCGGGACGTACCTGACGGTGTCCACGCTGTTCCTCATCTTCGGCCTGATTCCGGATGTCGCGGCGGTGCGGGACAAGATGTCGGGATGGCGGAAACAGGTCTACGGCGCGCTGTCGCTCCACTGGCAGGGCAGCGACAACCAGTGGCGCCACTATTCGCGCGCCTACCTGTACATGGCGGCCCTCGCCACCCCGCTGGTGCTCTCGGTGCACTCGGTCGTGTCCTGGGATTTCGCCAGCTCGCTGATTCCCGGGTGGCACGGCACCATCTTCGCCCCCTACTTCGTGGCCGGGGCCATCTACTCCGGCGTGGGCATGGTGCTGACGCTGCTCATTCCCTTGCGGAGGTACCTGAAGCTCGAACACATGATCGGCGACTATCACTTCGACAACATGTCGAAGCTGACGCTGTTCACCGGCACGATCCTGCTCTACGCCTACGGGATGGAGTACTTCGTGGCCTGGTACAGCGGGAACACCTTCGAGCAGACCACCTTCTGGCGCCGCGCGTTCGGCCCGCAGTGGTGGGGCGGATGGACGATGATCATCTGCAATGCATTTGTGTCGCAACTGCTCTGGTTCCGCAAGATCCGGACGAATCTCACGTCGCTGTTCGTCATTTCGATCTTCATCAACATCGGAATGTGGTTCGAGCGCTACGTGATCATCGTGTCGTCGTTGTCCAACGACTACGTCCCGTACGCCTGGGACATCATGACGCCCACCTGGGCCGACTGGGGTATCCTGGCGGGCTCGTTCGGGTGGTTCGGGATGTGGTTCCTCCTCTTCGCCAAGAACTTCCCGATCGTGGCGATCCAGGAGATCAAGGAGTTCATCCCCATGCCGCGCAAGCACGCGGCACACACGGGGCATCACTGATGGCCAGGAACAAGGTGACTCCGGGCGTCCTCGCGTCGTTCGAGCACATCGACGTCGCCTGCGACACGATCCGCACGCTTCGCGCGAAGGGCCGGAAGGACATTACGGTCTTCTATTCGCATCCCAGCCACGAACTCGAGGAAGCCTGCGGCCATTCCGTGAGCCCGGTGCGGCTTTTTACGCTCATCGGCGGGCTCACCGGCACGATCGCGGCCTTCGCGATGCAGATCTGGATGAACCGCAACTGGCCGCTCCTCGTGGGTGGCAAGCCGATCGTGGCCATCCCGGCGTTCGTGGTCATCGGATTCGAGCTCACCGTGCTGATCGGGGCGCTATCGACGCTTTTCGGCGTGTTCTTCCTGTCGATGACCCTGCGGCACAAGGGCGTCACCTACGATGGCCGCTTCAGCGACGATCGCATTGGCGTCTTCGTGCCGGCGGGGCCGGAGCAGGCGCTCGCCCTGGAGAAGATGTTCAGGGATGCCGGGGCGGTGGAGGTGCAGCGTGCGGCATAGCTCCTCGCGCCGGCGCCACTCGCTGCGCCCGGGGTGGCGGTGGACAGCGCTCGCGGTGCTTACGCTGTCCACCACCAGTTGTGATTACTGGTACAACACGGTGCCGTCGCCTGACCAGCTCTGGAACCGCATCCCCTGGTTCGACCAGATGATCTATATGCGGTCGATCCGCCCGCACTCCAGCAGCGACGTGCCGCGCTACACGGTGAAGGGCACCGTGCCGATCGGTGGCGGCGAGCCCAGCTGGGACACCGGCGACGCGTCGGTCGGGGCCTTCGCCTTCGACGTGGCCGTCGCCGACAGGCTCCCGAACCCGACCACGGCGGGTGGCGTGGCCGCGAGGCCCGGTCCCGACCTCCCGGTCATTCCCGGCGACCTCGCCGCGAAGGGCGACACGCTCTTCAGCGCCTACTGCGCCGCCTGCCACGGGCACACCGGGGCGGGGAATGGCCCGGTAGCGGCCAAGCTCGTCAACGTGCTCTCGCTGCTGACCGCGCAGGCGCGGGGCTACACCGACGGCTACCTCTACAGCATCATCCGCTACGGACGCGGGCTCATGCCCATGTACGGCGACAAGCTGCCGAGCCCGACCAACCGCTGGGCCATCGTCAATCACGTGCGCGCGCTGCAGGCGGCCGCGCCCCTCGTGGACACGACCGCGACCGGAGGCACGAAGCGATGACGCCGCGCAACGTCCGGCAGCGGCTGGTCGAGGCATCGCTCGCCGGCCGGTACGACATCCACCTCGGCGTGGGCCTTGGCCTCGCGCTCCTGGGCCTGGTGCTGCTCCCGCTCGTGCTTCGCGGTGAGGGCGCCGAGCGCGCCTGGCAGATGTTCCATGTCAACTGGATCTACTTCACCGGCCTCACCGGCGGCAGCATCGCGCTGGCGGCGGTGCACAAGGTGGTGAACGCCCGCTGGTCCGGCCTGGTGATCCGCTTCGCCGAGGCGGTGGTCGCCTTCGCCCCGGTGTCACTGCTCGGCTGCGTCCTGGTGTACACGGTGGGATATCCCCACATCTACGGGCACATGCAGGAGCAGCTGCCGGCGCTGTCGCACGGGAAGCAGGTCTGGCTCTCCCACGGCTTCATGTTCACGCGGGTGTTCGTTGGCCTGGTGGTGCTCTACTGGGTCGGCTGGCGGCTCATCCGCACTGATCTCGTCCCTGACGTCTTCGCGGCCAAGGGGCCCTCGACCGGCGGACGCCGCGCCTTGTTTGAGCGCTGGACCACGAACTTCGACGGGTCGGAAGGCGCCATCGAGCAGGTCGAGCGCCGGCTCAAGACGCTCGGCCCCGTGTACGTCATCATCTACGCACTCGTGTTCACCATGGTGGCGTTCGACGGCATGATGGCGCTGCAGCCGCACTGGTTCTCCAACCTGCTAGGCGGCTGGTACTTCATGGGATCGTTCCTGGGGGCGCACATGCTCCTCGCGCTCAACATGATCTACGGCGGGAAGCATCTCGGCGTCGAGGACCTGATCTCGGGCAAGCAGCGCCACGACCTGGGCAAGCTCTGCTTCGGCTTCTCGGTATTCTGGACCTACCTCATGTGGGCCCAGTTCCAGGTGATCTGGTACGCCAACCTGCCCGAGGAGACCGGCTTCGTCTTCGCGCGACTCTGGGGCCCGTGGATCCCGGTCGCCCGCGCCGTCGTGTCGGGGATGTTCTTCATCCCGTTCGCGGTGCTCCTCGGCGTGGCGCCCAAGAAGAACCGCGCGATACTCGGCTCCGTGGCGGTCATCAGCCTCTGTGCTCTGTTCCTCGAGCGCTACCTGATGATCATCCCCTCCGTGAGCGAGGAGAGCGGCCCCGTCGTCGGCATGCCCGAGCTGGCGCCCACCGCGCTCTTCCTGGGGCTGTTCCTGGCGACGTACGCCCTGTGGGCGCGCACGTTCCCCATGCTCTCACCGCGCCTGGCCGAGATCACGCTCGACCGGGAGGTCCACCATCATGAAACCGAGACCTACGATCATGAGGACACCGATCGTGATTTCGTGCATGGGGCGGATCTGGAGAAGTAGCGGCGGGACGTCAAGATCAGGCGGCAGGAACGCACTAAACAACCGGGGGGAGATCTCTGAGAGATCTCCCCCCGGTCATTTCGCCTGCCGCCTGCCGCCTACCTAACCCGCATCGCCGCATTCACCCGGCGCACCATCGCTCGCAGCGAATCCGAGGGCAGCTCGCCGGTGACCACCAGCATGCGATCACCCCGCTGCATCGCCTCGGCCGGACGGCCCGCCGAGTCGAGGCCGCCATCACCGCGGCGCGAGAGGAGCTGCGACACGTCAGCCGTGGGACCTTCGATAGTCTGGATAACCTCGCCGGACGACAGCCGCTGTGCCACCACCATCATCGGGGACCCACCCACGCGGCTTGGCTGGACCTGGACCTCTTCCACCGGGACACCTTCGATCCGTGCCGGGGCCTTGCCCGCCACGTCCTGCGCCTTGTCCCACGGCACCGTGCGCCAGAACCCCTGAAGGCCAGGGTCGGCGTCGGTTGGCAGGGCGGAAGTGGAGGATTCTGCGGAGGGGGGGGCCGAGCCATCATGCGCAAGCGGGAAATCGCCTGGAGCCGGCACCGGTACCGCAATCGCAACCGGTCGAGCCGCACCGCGATGGTTCACGCGCGTGGTGGCGGGGATCACTGACCGGGCATTCGAGCCGGGCGCGTCAGCCGCCTGCGGCTCTGCAGTGACGTTGCCCACCGGGGCCAGCGCCACTTCGGGTGCATGGGGTGCCGACCCGACCGACCGGAGCCCATAACCCAGCCCCAGGGCCCCGACCAGACTGGCCGCCCACAAGGCAAGGCGGGTGCGCTGGCGGCGCGGTTTGCGCACCAGCCGCCGGCGCTCGAGTTCCTCCAGCGACACCGGGATACGCCGGGCGGGGGCGAGTGCGCCGAGCAGGAGCGTCGTCTGGTCGCGCAGTGCGGCGATCGCGTCCCGCTGGCTGCTGCAGAAGCCGCAGCTGGCCAAGTGGCTCTCGATCACCACGCACCGCGACCGGCTCAGCGCCTGGTCGAGATATGCGTGCAGCTCCTCCTCAAGAATGTGCGACATCGGCCTCATGATTGTGCTGACGTTCATGTGCTTCGACCAGCCGGCGCCGGGCCCTCGCCAGCGTGGTGCCGATGGCCCCCACCGCCAGCCCGGACTGCTCGGCAATTTCCGGATAGCTCATCCCGGCGTCCCACAGCAATAGCACTTCCTGATCCCGCGGGGAGAGCGTGGCCAAGGCGACCTTGACCTGCTCGCTCTGCTCGTCGTTCTCCACCAGCTCCTCGGCGTCCCGCGGTCGGGAGGGAAGCACGCCCGGCTCCGACTGCATCAGCACCAAGTGACGGCGGCGCCGGATCGCGGCCCGGGCCTCGTCTCGCGCCAGATTCGCCGCGACGGCAAAGATCCACGCCCTGGGCTTCTCCGGCCGGTGCGCCAGGAGGCGCACGAACACTTCCTGCGCCAAGTCCTCGGCTCGGTCGGCATCCCACACCTTGCGGTACAGGTACCGGACCACCGCCGTGTAGGTACTCTGGTAGAGTTCTTCGAGTTCGTCCGCCATCAGGTGCCCTCCGAGGGACCTGCGCCGACCGCGAGTGCTCGGCCGATCACAGCATTGACGTCAGCCCGGCTTGAACTTGCACACTTCTGGCCCGCCCGGGAAGTGGCCCCTGGTGCCGCCTCACGCCCTCACGTCTCACCCCTCACGCTGCTGGTTCTTCCGCTGTTGGTCCTTCCGCGGGCCGCCGTTCCTCCTCACGCTTTTCGTCCCAGTCACCCCTTCTTGACCCGCTTGCTGCCCGTGAACACACACCCCGGATGCAGCCCCTTGCCCTTTGGTGGCCACTCGAAGCACAGGTCGGGCTTCGCTGTCCGTCCGTCTGCCCGGCTGCGCCCGTGGAGGGTGCAGGCCACCCCGCCCTCCTCGATGAACCCGCAGGCCGAGATTATCTCGGCGTCGATGGAGAAATCGCCCTCACGTCCCACCTTGCACAGGTAGGGCGACTTCCGGTGCCGGACCAGCGCCTCCAGCAGGAGCTGCTTCCGGGTGCACATGATCTCGATCTGCAGGTCCCGGCAGCAGGCGGCACCCCGCTTGTGATCGGAGGTCTCACACGGCGCGCCCTCGCACGGGTTGGCGGACGTGGTACCGAGCACCGGGAGTGATCGTGGCGGGGGAGGGAACTGCCGGTTGACCAGTTTCATCCGGTCCACGACCCGGAACCGGTCCCGGCCCAGTTGCCGGGGCTGCTCAGGCCGCCCGGGCGCCTTCGGGATCCGTCCCGCGAAGCCATGCGCCGCGCAGCGAGCCCGGCCGTCGCCGGAGCTCTTCAGGTGGCGACAGGGTACATGCAGCACGGCGTCGACGTACAGTTCGCCTTCCCCGGTCCACACCTCGCCGAATGTGACGCGCTCGGTGTGCCCGAGGAGCCAAGTCGCCTCATGATCCAGCGAGGTCGCTCCCTCCTCCAGTGACCCGATGCGCAGCAGCACGTCGAGCGCCTGGCACTGGCGGCCGAGGGATTCACAGCCTGGGGGTGCACTCATGGCATCCGATCGGGCGAACGAGGGAGGAACCGCGCCAAGGTACCCGGTCTACCCCGGACTTGTGAAGCGTTTCACGGACCGTATTTTCCGCTCCGTTGTACCGGTGCCCTGGATACCGTTGTTACCCCTGTGGAGGCCTGATAAGCGATGCGTGGATCATTCTTGGTGGCGGGTGTTGTGATGGTGCTCGCTGCCTGCGGTGGTGAGAAGAAGGCGGAGGTCCCTGCCGCCACTCCGGCACCGGACGCAGCGGCGGCCGCCCCGGCCCCGACCGGCGCCACCGTTGACGTGAGCATGGAACTCGTCGGCAGCACCTACAAGTATGATCCGGCCACCATCACCGTGAAGGCCGGTGACGTGATCCGGTTCCACAACAAGAACGGTGGCCCGCACAACGTCGCGTTTGATGCGGCGGGCACTCCCTCAGGCTCGGCCGCGGCGATCGATGCGGCCCTGGGCGCCACCAAGATGGGGCCGCTCACCGGCGCTCTCCTGGTCGAGCCGAATGCGATCTTCACTTTCTCCACGGCAGGGCTTCCGGCCGGCACCTACAACTTCCACTGCACGCCGCACCAGGCGCTCGGCATGAAGGGTCGGCTGACGGTCAACTGAACGGCGTAAGCGGTAAGCAGTGAACGGTGAGCGGGCACTCCACGGCAATTCCCGCTTCCTGCTGACCGCTCACGTTGTTGGTTCGAGCTTTCCCGCCATCCACGGAACGACAAGTCCCACGAGAATCCCGGCGATCGCATCCAGCGCGTAGTGCATCTGCGTGTATACCGTCGCGATCGGCATGAGGATCACCGGGATCAGCAGGGCAAGCCCCAGCGTCCGGCTGCCCCTGAACGCGGCGAGCCCGGCGGCCGTCGTGGCCGCCACGTGCGAAGAAGGGAAGGCGGCGCCGAAGGAACTCCCTGACGCCAGAGCGGTGTACACCATGTGGGCCGGCAGGTTGGCCACGAACAGCCCGGCCGGGCGCTCGAACACGTAGTATGGCCCCGCGACCGGGTAGAGCAGGAAGACGATGAAGCAGACGCAGAAGGTGCACACGACGTTGCGCGTGAGCCTCCGGAACCCCGGCCAGTCGCCTTGCAGCAGGAAGAAGAGCGCGGGCAGCGCGAGAATCAGGTAGTAGGAGAAGTACACGCCGTGCAGCAACGTGGACCAGAATGGACTGGTGTGCCCTCGCCACCAGTCGCGCGCCGGCTGCATTCCGAAGACACCCTTCTCCCACGCCAGCACGACGTCGTCGTGTGCCGCCAGTTGTCCGCCGCCGCTGAGGACATCGAGCGCGGCGTAGCCCGCGAGAATCATGATCAGCGGCATGACCTCGCGGAGCACCCGTCCCGTGGGCCCCAGGCCCGGGCGCGTCACCAGCCACAGCAACACGATGATGAGCGCGTGCGCTACCGCGATGAGCCAGTTGCCGCGGGTCAGGTCGAGGCGGGTGAGGGCGGTGATCGCGACGATCGCCGCATAGAAACCGAGGAAGATTTCGGCCGCACGCCACCGCGGTGGGCCGGGTTCGGGCGGCGGGACTACCGGGGGAGCCAACCCGCCTCCTGGTACCACGCCTTGGTAGCCGCCAGGCCGCGGTCCAGGTCATGCTCGGGCTGCCAGCCGGTCTCGGACATCACCTGCGTGGGATCGCCGGTCCATCCGGGCGAGAAGAAGTCATGTGCCTTGTCGGCGCGGAGGACCGTCCGGTTGCCCAGCGCCGCCGCGAGGCTGCCCACGGCCCCCAGCAACGCTCTCGCCGCGGGCTTCGGGATGGGGATGATCCGTACGTCGCGGCCCATGAGCTTGCCGATGCGGCGCACCAGGTCGGTGGTGGTGACGATCTCGGGATGGTTGGTGAAGTACGCGCGGCTCTCGATGCCCGGTGTCGTGCCGACAAGCTCGAGGGACCGCGCGAGGTCGGGCGCGTACACCATCGACAGCTCCTGCGACCCGTCGCCGAACACCGGGGCGAAGCCGGACCGCACCAGCTTGAAGACCTGCAGGAAGTTGTCGCGGTCGCGCGGGCCGTACACTGCCGGCGGCCGCGCAATGACCCACGGCAGGTGGCTCTGCCGCACCACCTGCTCCGCGGCATTCTTGCTGCGACCGTACATCGTCACCGGCGCCTCGGGCTGGTCGGCGGTGCGCGGCGCGCCGAGCGCCGCCGGTCCTGCGGCTGCCAGCGAGCTCACGTGGACCAGGCGGGCGTAGGGCGCCAGTTGCTCCATGGCGCGCACGATGCTCGCTGTGCCCTCGCGATTGGCGCGGAAGAACTCCGCCTCGTTCCTCGCCGCCACCAGCGCGGCCACATGATAGACGACGTTCTGTCCCCGTACCGCCTCGCGGATCGCTGCCTCGGCGTGCAGGTCGCCGTGCACCAGCCTGACCCGGCGGGCCTCGAGCCCTGCCGCCTTGGCGGGTGAGCGCACCAGGGCCGTCACTTCATGCCCCGCCGCCAGGAGGCGGTCGATGAGATGGCTCCCGACGAAGCCGGTTGCTCCGGTCACCATCGCCTTCATGCGGGGCGTTCGTACAGGCGGTACGTCTTGTACACGCGGAAGTTCATCTTTTCGAGGCCGGCGTTCATCACCGGATTGTCCTCGAGAATCCACCCCGCCTCGCCCCAGTAGATCTTCTGCTCGCCCGCCTTGGTCCAGATCCAGTGGTACAGCATCGCGTCCACGCCCCGCCCGCGCCATTCCGGGAGGATGCCGAGCAGGATGATGCGGCAGCGCCGGAGCCGGTGCGTCTTGAGCAGCCAGAAGGTCCTCACCAGGAAGCGCAGCAGGCCGCCGCTCGCGTTGCCCACCAGCGCCGAGTTGAGGTCGGGCAAGACGAGGCCGAAGGCGATGATCTTCCCGTCCTTCTCGGCGAATGGCACCAGTTCGGGAATCACCACCGGCTTGAAGGCCTTGGCGAGGTGGTCGATCTCGGGGCCAGTCATGGGAATGAATCCCCAGTTCTTCTCCCATGCGGCGTTGTAGATCTCCTTGATCCGTTCCACCTCGGCGGGAAAATCCTTCATATTGAGCGGCCGCAGGGTGATGCCTTGCCGCTGCCGGATGAGTTCTGTCCCCCGCGCCAGCCGCTCCGGCACCGGCACGCAGGCATCGGCCGCCCCACCCTGGTACACCAGCAGGTCCTTCGCCTTGGTGAAGCCGGCCCCCTCGGTGAGGCGCACGTAGTACGGCGGGTTGTGCGGCATGAGCAGCGTGGGGCGCGTCTCGAAGCCGTCCACCAGCAGGCCGCACTGGTCGTTGGTGGAGAACGAGGCGGGACCGCGCATCACGTCGAGCTTGCGCTCGCGCAGCCACGAGCCGGCCGCCTGGAACAGGGCGTTCGCCACGTCCTGGTCGTCGATGCAGTCGAACCAGCCATAGAAGCCCACCCGGTCGGCGTGGGTCTCGTTGTGCAGGCGGTTCTCGATGGCGGCGATCCGCCCGACCACCGTTCCGCGGCGCTCCGCCAGGAAGTACTCCGCCGCGGCGTGCTCGAAGAAGGGGTTCTTGGTGCGGGACAGGGTCATCTTGATGTCGAGCCGGAGCGGCGGCACCCAGACGGGATCGCCGGCGAAGAGCTGGTAGGGCAGGTCGATGAACGACTTCAGGTCCCGCCGCGAGCGCGCCGGGCGGATGGCAACCTGCTTCAGATGACGCCCAGCTCGCGGCCAATGAGCCCGAACTGCTCCAGACAGAAGTCGATCTGGTCAAACGTGTGCGTGGCCATGACGCTGGTGCGGAGGCGGCACTGCGACGGCGGCACCGCCGGCGGGGCGACCGGGTTGGTGAAGACGCCGGCGTCGAACAGCTTGCGCCACATGATGAAGGTCTTTTCCAGCGGGCCGATCAGCACCGGCAGGATGGGAGTTTCCGACGGTCCGATATCGAAGCCCAGCTGGCGGAAGCCCGCGTGCAGTCGCTTGGTGTTGGCCCAGAGGTTTTCGCGCCGCTGCGGCTCGGCTTTCAGCACCTCGAGCGCCGCGATGACGCCGGCGGTATTGGACGGCGGCAGCGACGCAGTGAAGATGAGGGGGCGGCTGTGGTGCCGGAGATAGTGGATGACGTTCTCGGACGACGCGACGAATCCACCGATCGACGCCAGCGACTTGGAGAAGGTGCCGGCGATGATGTCGACCTCGTCCGTCATCCCGAAGTGCGCCGCCGTGCCGTCGCCCTTGGGGCCCAGCACGCCCAGCGAATGCGCGTCGTCCACGGCCAGCGCGGCGCCGTGCTTGTGGGCGATGCGCACGAGGTTGGGCACGTCCGCGATGTCGCCTTCCATCGAGTAGATGCCGTCCACCACGATCATGGTGCCGCGTCCGGC
>Ga0315278_10000886_pt1 | contig 25970 bp, 28 predicted proteins | sample YL17G06_0_MG_FD_203880 | JGI IMG/M metagenome (GOLD analysis project Ga0315278, IMG submission 203880) | Sediment microbial communities from Yellowstone Lake, YNP, Wyoming, USA - YL17G06_0 | ecosystem: Environmental > Aquatic > Freshwater > Lake > Sediment | place: USA: Wyoming | collected... | reverse complement strand
ATCGCGCTCGTCGAAAACGCACTTGGTGCTTCATGCCGATTCCACCCGGCTAGGGCATGTTTTCGCAGTGTGGCGACCGGCCAGAACTCGTCGTTGGTACCGAAGTTGAAGCGGGTCCGCGGCGCACTTCGGCCAACGCGAGAGCGCCGACACGGATTCGGTTTCGCGCAAACGCGGCACCGCCATGTAGCCAGCATGTAAGCTCGCGGCGGACACCGGGCGCCGCGATACTGACGCTCAGGCGAGGACGCGTTCAGACTGCCCCGCCTTCGGATTGACGGGGGGCGTTCTGAGCCGATGATGAGCCGCATGACTTGGATCAACGAGCGACGGCTGCTCGCACTGGCAGTGGCCGCGAGCCTTGTGTTGCACGCGGCTGCGCTGGTGTTTGGTCCGCGATTGCGGCATGAGCATCGGACCGAGGCGCCACCGCTGATGGTGGAGATCCTCCCGGCGCCAAAGCTGATCCCGCCCGCCGTCGAACCGGATCCCCCGCCGCCCTCGAAGGCAGTGCCTGTGGCAAAGGCGGTTGCGCCGCCACCCGAGCGGGAGCCGGTGCGCGCGGTGCCGCGTCGGGAGGAGGCACCGGCGGCGCCGGTCGCTCCGATCGCCGAACGCAAGGCCGAGGCCGACAGCGAGCGCCGCGCCGAACCGCCGCAGGAGACGCGTGCTGCGGCACCAAGCGATCCGGCGCCGGGCGCAACCGTCGCGTCCCCAGGGCTCATTGCAGCCTATCTCCGCACTCCGCCGCCGCGCTACCCGGCCTCCGCGCTCCGCAGGGGCGAGGAGGGCACCGTCATGCTGAAGGTGCTCGTCACCGCCGAGGGCATCGCAAGCACCGTCGAACTCGAGAAATCGAGCGGGTCGGCTACGCTCGACAATGCCGCCCGCGAGGCAGCGAAGGGCTGGCGTTTCGTCCCGGCGCGGCGTGGCGCGGACCCTGTCGAGGCCTGGGTACTCGTGCCAGTTGTATTCCGGCTGGAGGGTCGCGGTTAGGGCGAGCACCCGAGGCGCCGCGCTGCAGGAAGCAGCGCGGGCTGCCTCGCGCCGGTCTATCGGACGACGATCACCGGCACCTTGGAGTGGGTCAGCACCTTCTGCGTCTCGCTGCCGAGCAGAACCGCCGAAATGCCGCGGCGGCCATGCGACGCCATGACGATCGCGTCACATTTGTTCTTCTTCGCAGCATCGAGGATCGCCTCCCAGGGCGCCGCCGCGATCGAGTAGGCTGTCTTGCATTCGACGCCGGCGGCACCGGCCTTGCCGGCGACTTCCTCGAGAATCTTGTCGGCATCCTGGGCGGCGAGCTTCGCGTATTCCTTGCGCGAGACGGGTTCGTAGACGACACCGTCCGCATACGCCGGCATCGGGTAATCCGGGGCCGCGTAGAACGCCGTCACCTTCGCGCCTACCGCCTGCGCAAGGGCAATCGCGTGCACGACGGCTTTCGTGGACAACTTGGAGCCATCGGTGGCCAACAGCAGGTTCTTGTACATAAAGCACTCCTTTGGACATTGGGTGCAATTCCATTCTAATCTGCATCGTGACCCGCGCGTTGACACAAATCAATCGCGGTCCTGCGGACGGTCAAACCCGGGCGTGGTTTGGCTTGACCCACGCGGGGGCACACCGTAGATTTCGACGCATGGCGGCATTCTCTGCTTCTGCGCATCCGGTGGCCTCCGCGCTCGGCGTCGCCGATGCGGCGCCGGAGGGGGCCGTCCCATGGCAGGCGGCGGCCGCGGCCGACGGTTCGTTCTGCTACCACTGCGGCAACCGGAATCCCGGCGCCGGCCAGTGGCGCGCCTTGCTCAACGGGGCGTCACGTCATTTTTGCTGTGCCGGATGTCTCGCGGTCGCGCAGACCATTCACGCCGCCGGGCTCGATGCGTTCTATGTTCAGCGTACCGTCGCCGCGGACCGGGGGAGCCCCGCTCCGTGGTCCGAGACAGCGTCCGACGAGTGGTCGCGCTGGGACGGTGCCGCTGCGCAAGCCGGACTGGTGCGTAGCAACCCGGCAGGCCGGGAAGAGGTTTCGCTGCTGCTCGAGGGAATCCACTGTGGCGCCTGCATCTGGCTGATCGAATCCTGGCTCCGGCGCCAGCCGGGCGTCACCGACGCGAGCGTCAACTTTGCCACCCGCCGTGCCAACGTCGGTTGGGATGGCGGCCGGGCGCAGTTGTCGGACCTGCTGCGGGCGATCGCGCATATCGGCTATCGCGCCTACCCGTACGACCCGGCGCGGCGCGAGGTCATGGCGCGGCGCGAGTCCCGCACGCTGCTGCTGCGGATGGCGGTGGCGCTGCTGGCCATGATGCAGGTGATGATGTTCGCGCTGCCAACCTACATCACGGTCGACGGCGTCGAGCCGCGGCACCGGCTGCTGCTCGAATGGGCGAGCCTCACGCTGACGTTGCCCGCGCTGCTGTTTTCGGCGGCGCCGTTTTTCCGCGGCGCCTGGCGCGACATCAGGCTGCTTCGGCCCGGGATGGATGTCCCCGTCGCGCTGGGTCTTGCCGCCGCCTTCGCGGCAAGCGCGTGGGCGACTTTCAGCGGCGGGGGCGCCGTCTATTACGACTCGGTGACGATGTTCATCGCGCTGTTGCTGCTCGCGCGTTATGTTGAACTCACCGCGCGTCGCCGTGCGGGCGATGCGGTCGAAGATGTCGCCAAGGCCCGCCCGGCGACAGCGCTGCGCCTCCGTGGTTGGCCCGCCGGCCACGAGGTCGAGACCGTCGGCGCGGCCGCGCTCGACGCCGGCGACACGGTCCTGGTGCGCCCCGGTGCCGTGATCCCTGCCGACGGCGAGGTGGTCGAGGGCCACGCGAGCGTGGAAGAAGCGATCCTTACCGGCGAGTCGCGACCGCGCGGCAAGACGGCCGGAGACAAGGTGCTCTCCGGCAGCGTCGTTCGCGACGGCGCCCTGGTGATCCGCGTCAGCGCGGCCGGCGCAGCGACGCGCCTGGCCGCGATCGAGCGCCTCGTGCTGCGGGCCGCGGGCGAGCGACCCCGCGTCGCGCGAGTGGCGGATCGGGTCGCAACGTGGTTCGTCGGCGTGCTGCTCGTGTTCGCCGCCGCAACCGCGATCGTCTGGTGGCAGCTTGATCCCGCGCGCACGCTGGCCGTGACCTTTGCGGTGCTCGTCGTGTCCTGTCCGTGCGCGCTGTCGCTGGCGACCCCGGCGGCGCTCGCGGCGGTGTCGGGCGCGCTCGGTCGCGCCCATGTCGTGGTCGCCCGCGCCGACGCACTGGAAACGCTGGCCCGGGTCACCCACGTCGTCCTCGACAAGACCGGCACGCTGACCACGGGGCGGATCGCGCTGCTCGACGTGATGCCGCTTGGCGGCGCAACGCGCGACCAAGTGCTGGCACTTGCCGCGGCGCTCGAGGCCCGGTCGGAGCACCCGCTCGCGGTCGCCTTGCGCGGCGCGGCAACGATGGCGGCGCTCCCATCGGTCGACAACCTGCGGGTGGTGCCGGGGCGGGGCGTCGAAGGAACGCTGGGCGGGCGCTCGCTGCGCCTCGGACGGCCGGATTGGGTCGCCGCGCTCTCGGCGGCCGGATTGCCGGCCGACGTCGCGCGCATGGACGTCACCGCGACGGTCGTTGCGCTCGGCGATGCCGATGGCTGTCGGGCGCTGTTCGCGCTCGGCGACGCATTGCGGCCCGGGGCGCGCGACCTCATCGCGAAGCTGCGGATGCTGGGCATCACGCCGGTGCTGATCTCGGGCGACCGTGCGGCAACCGTCGCGGCAACGGCCGCGACGCTCGGCATCGCGGAGGCTCGCGGCGATACGCTGCCCGACGAAAAGCGCGCGGCGATCGCGGCGCTGCAGGCGGGCGGTGCCGTCGTCGCGATGGCGGGCGACGGCATCAACGATGCGCCGGGGCTCGCGCAGGCGCAGGTTTCGTTGAGCCTGGGGAGTGCCACGCCGCTTGCGCAATGGACGGCGGACGTCGTGGTGCTGTCCGACGAGCTGCCGCGGATTGCGGAAGCGATCGCGCACGCCCGGCGCGCGTTCCGGATCGTCCGGCAGAACCTCGCGTGGGCTTTCGCGTACAACGTGATCGCGATTCCCGCTGCGGCGATGGGGTTCGTCACTCCGCTCGTCGCCGCGATCGGCATGTCGGCGTCGTCGCTGGCGGTTGTCGGCAATTCGCTGCGGCTTTCGCGTCTGCCCGCGGCGTCCGATGCGGCGGTACCGGCGGCGGACGAATGCAGGGCGGTCGACCCGGACAACGTGACCATCTGAGATGAACGACCCCCACGCACACTTTGTGCGGCAGAGCCGCATCCCGCTTCATGGGACCAGCCGTCGGCTGTCCTGCGGCCTTCGGCCTGGTGTTCGCTGCCCCCCGAGGGGGCGCGCAGTGCCCTTGGCGCGGGCTAGCGGGCACTGAGGCGGCGCCCGATGGACATCCTGGTGCTGCTCATCCCGCTGTCGGTGGCGCTCGTGCTCCTGATCGGCGCGGGATTCTGGTGGTCGGTCGCGAGCGGGCAGTTCGACGATCTCGAAGGCCCTGCCCACCGCATCCTGGCCGACGACGATGGCGGCAGCGCGGATGCCGGCGGTGGCGCCGCCCTCCCGAAGAACACCAAAATGCAAACCGGCGCTTTAACCTCGGTCAACATTTCGGACGGGGCCGACCGGTAATATCGCAGGGTCGAGGCATGCGGGGGTTGCTTATGTCCGCTGCCCACAGCCAAGGGGTAGCCGCGTCGCAGCCAGCGCTGTCGACCGGACGTACGGGGGCGCGCGGGTAACCCGGGTTACGCGGAGCAACGGTGGAGTGAAGACAATGAGTGCCGGACAGAAGAACACGACGGGTGCGGCGGCGACCTTCAACTACAAGGTCGTGCGCCAGTTCGCGATCATGACGGTCGTCTGGGGCGTGGTGGGGATGCTGGTGGGCGTGATCATCGCTGCCCAGTTGTTGTGGCCGGAACTCAATTTCGACGTCCCCTGGCTTTCTTACGGCCGACTGCGACCGCTGCACACCAACGCGGTCATTTTCGCTTTCGGCGGCTGCGCGCTGTTCGCGTCCGCGTATTACATCGTGCAGCGCACCTGCCAGGTGCGGCTGTTCTCGGATGCGCTCGCCGCGTTCACGTTCTGGGGGTGGCAAGCGGTGATCGTGCTGGCCGCGGTCACGCTGCCGCTGGGCTTCACGTCCGGCAAGGAATACGCCGAGCTGGAGTGGCCGATCGACATCCTGATCACCCTGGTGTGGGTGAGCTACGCCATCGTGTTCTTCGGCACCATCGTCAAGCGCAAGACGCCTCACATCTACGTCGCCAACTGGTTCTTCGGCGCGTTCGTCCTGACCATTGCGCTGCTCCATGTCGTCAATAGCGCCGAGATGCCGGTGTCGTTCTGGCCGATGAAATCGTATTCGGCGTACGCCGGCGTCCAGGACGCGATGGTCCAGTGGTGGTACGGCCACAACGCGGTCGGATTCTTCCTGACCGCGGGCTTCCTCGGGATGATGTACTACTTCGTTCCGAAGCAGGCCGGCCGGCCGGTGTACTCGTACCGGCTGTCGGTCGTGCATTTCTGGGCGCTGATCTTCACCTACATGTGGGCGGGTCCGCATCACCTGCACTACACGGCGCTGCCGGACTGGACGCAGTCGCTGGGGATGGTCTTCTCGCTGATCCTGCTGGCCCCGTCGTGGGGTGGGATGATCAATGGAATCATGACGCTCTCCGGCGCGTGGCACAAGCTGCGCGACGATCCGATCCTCAAGTTCCTGATCGTCTCGCTGTCGTTCTACGGGATGAGCACCTTCGAGGGTCCGATGATGTCGATCAAGACCGTCAACGCCCTTTCGCATTACACCGACTGGACCATCGGCCACGTCCATTCGGGGGCGCTGGGCTGGGTGGCGTTCATCTCGATCGGCAGCATGTATTACCTGATCCCGCGGATGTTCGGGAAGACGCAGATGTGGTCGGTCCGGCTCATCACGCTGCACTTCTGGATTGCAACGATCGGCGTCGTGCTCTACATCGCCGCGATGTGGATCGCCGGCGTGATGCAGGGCCTCATGTGGCGCGCGGTCAACGCCGACGGGACGCTCACCTACTCGTTCGTCGAGAGCGTGAAATCGACGTACCCCTTCTACGCGATCCGGCTGCTGGGCGGCGTGCTGTTCCTCGGCGGGATGCTGATCATGGCTTACAACGTGTTGCGCACGATCGCCGGCAGCAGGGCGGTCGAGGCGCCGATTCCGGCCACCGGGAGCGCCAAGCTCGCGGTCAACGCGTAAGCAGCGCCCGCTCGCTGGACGAAACCAGGGAACGAACGATGAAGCTCAATCAGCAACTGTTCGAGAAAAACATCGGCTGGATGATCGTGGTGATCGTCCTCACCGTCAGCGTTGGCGGGCTGGTGGAGATCGTGCCGCTGTATTTCCAGAAGTCGACCACCGAAGCGGTCGCCGGCGTCAAGCCGTATCCGCCGCTGGAGCTGACCGGCCGCGACGTCTACCTGCGGGAGGGCTGCTACAACTGTCACTCGCAGATGATCAGGCCGTTTCGGGCGGAGACGGAGCGGTACGGGCACTATTCGGTCGCCGGCGAGTTCGTCTACGACCATCCGTTCCAGTGGGGCAGCAAGCGCACGGGCCCGGACCTCGCGCGCGTGGGCGGCAAGTACTCGGACGACTGGCACCGCACGCATTTGAACAACCCGCGCGACGTCGTGCCGGAATCGAACATGCCGGGTTATCCATGGCTCGCGCGGACGCCTGCCAGCGCCGGCGACATCAAGGCGAAGATGACCGCGCTGCGGCGGGTCGGCGTTCCGTACACTGACGACCAGATCGCCAAGGCCCCCGACGAATTGAAGGACAGGACGGAGCAGGACGCGCTGGTCGCGTATCTGCAGAACATGGGTCTGGCGATGAAGAACGCGAGGTAGGCGATGAACATCTACAGCATCGCAGGCACTGTCACGACCGTGGTCTCCTTTGTGGCGTTTCTTGGCATCGTCGCGTGGGCGTGGAGCGGCCGGCGCCGCCAGGCATTCGAGGAGGCGGCGAATGCGCCGTTTGCGCTGCCCGACGATGGACCGGACGATGGCGTCCTGGCGGGCGAACACAGCACGGAGCGGCGGTCATGAGCGATTTCACTTCGGGATTCTGGAATTGGTACGTCATCGTCCTCACGCTGGCCTCGATCGGCTATTGCGGCTGGCTGCTGTGGGTGACCGGCAGGGCCAGGGTCAAGCCCGGCCCGACCGCGGCGCCGACGGCTGCGGGTCAGGGCGGCAAGGGTGTCGAAACAACCGGCCACGTCTGGGACGGCGACCTGGCCGAGTACAACAATCCGCTGCCACGGTGGTGGATGTGGCTGTTCTGGATCACCATCGTGTTCGGCCTCGTCTATCTGGCGCTCTATCCCGGCTTGGGCACGATTCAAGGGGTGCTCGGCTGGACCTCCGCGAATGCCTACGCAAGGGAACGCGCCGACGCCGACGCCAAGGTCAAGCCGATCTACGAAAAATACCTCGCGATGGACCTGAAGCAGGTAGCGGCCGATCCGGCGGCGCGGGGGATGGGTGAACGGTTGTTCCTCAACAACTGCGCGCAGTGCCACGGCTCCGATGGCGGCGGCAGCCGCGGCTTTCCGAACCTGCGCGACAACGATTGGCTCTATGGCGGCGCGCCGGAGACCATTCGCGAGTCGATCACCGACGGCCGGATGGGCGTGATGCCGCCATTGGGTGGCGCACTCGGCGAGGAAGGCGTCAAGGACGTCGTTGCCTACGTCCGCTCGTTGTCGGGCCTGCCCAACGACGGGCTCAAGGCCCAGTTGGGCAAGCCGCTATTCGCGCAGATCTGTGCCGCCTGCCATGGCGCGGACGGCAAGGGCAATCAGGCGGTCGGTGCGCCGAACCTGACCGATGCCATCTGGCTTTACGACAGTTCGGAAGCGACCATCGCGGAAGGCGTCAACAAGGGTCGCCACATCGGCATCAACCCCGATCATCGGCCGATGCCCGCGCACAAGGACTTGCTTGCCCCAGGCAAGATCCAGGTCCTCGCCGCCTACGTCTGGGGCCTGTCGAACAAACCCGGGCCGCAGTAGGCCGGGCCGCGTCGCCGGTGGCCGTGGCTAGCGTCGCGCGGCCGCGGTGCATTTCCCGCGCGCTTGCCGACGCGGGAGCGTGTTTTCCGTTCCACCGCTGGCCACCGGCCTGACACTTTCTTCGTGAACGCACCCGACAGGACCCTCCCGATCCAGCCCGCGCCGCCCGTGGCCGACGCCAGCGGGGAGGTTGCGCTCTACGAAATCCGGCAGAAGATCTATCCGCGCGCGGTGACCGGGCGCTTCGCCCAGTGGCGGTGGGCGCTGATATTCGCCACGCAGATCACCTTCTACGGACTGCCCTGGCTTTTCTGGAACGGCAGGCAGGCGGTGCTGTTCGATATCGCCGCGCGCAAGTTCTACATCTTTGGCCTCGTGTTCTGGCCGCAGGACGTCATTTACCTCTCCGTCCTGCTGATTCTCTCCGCATTGACGTTGTTCCTGGCGACGGCGATGGCCGGCCGGGTGTGGTGCGGCTACGCCTGTCCGCAGACCGTCTATACCGAAGTTTTTCTCTGGATAGAGCGGAAGATCGAAGGCGATCGCGCGGCCCGGATCCGACTCGACCGCGAGCCGATGTCCGCGGCGAAGGTGGGCAAGAAGGCGGCGAAGCACGGCGTCTGGATCGCGTTGTCGGTGTGGACCGGTATCACCTTCGTCGGCTACTTCACGCCGTTTCGGCCGCTGCTGGCCGCGATACCCGGCGGCCTCGGCGGCTGGGAGATCTTCTGGATCCTGTTCTACGGCGCCGCGACTTACGGCAATGCGGGCTGGATGCGCGAGCAGGTCTGCAAATACATGTGCCCGTATGCGCGCTTCCAGTCGGTGATGTTCGACAAGGACACGCTGGTCATCACCTACGACCCGGGTCGCGGCGAGCCGCGCGGGGCGCGCAGCAGGAAAGCCGACATCCAGGCCGCGGGTCTCGGCCACTGCGTCGACTGCTTGATCTGCGTCCAGGTGTGCCCCACCGGCATCGACATCCGCAAGGGCCTGCAGTACGAATGCATCGGCTGCGCCGCGTGCATCGATGGCTGCAACCAGGTGATGGACAAGATGGGATACCCGCAGGGCCTCATCCGCTACACCACCGAAAACGCACTGGCCAAGGGGTATGACAGCACGACGATCGTGAAGCGCGTCTTTCGTTTCCGGACGCTCCTGTACCTGGCGCTGCTCACCGTCATCGCGGTCGCGGCGGGCGTGTCGCTGGCGCTCAAGAACCCGCTCAAGGTGGACGTGATCCGCGACCGCGGCGCGCTGGCCCGCGAGGCCGCACCCGGCGTCATCGAAAACGTCTATCGTCTGCAGATCATGAACACCGACGAAAGGCCGCACCAGTTCACGGTCACCGCCTCGGGCCTGCCCGGCCTCAGGGTCGTCGGCGTCGAGCAGCCGGTCACACTCGCGGGCGCGACCGCCCGGCTGCTGCCCGTGCGGTTGCAGATTGCCGCCGACGGTGAGGAGGGCGGCGAAACGAAGTCCGAGCACGGACACGACGGCGAGCGGCCCAACCGGACCTCGCACAAGATCGAAATCACGGTGCAGGCGACCGACGACCCGGGCATCGTCCGGCGCGAGAAATCGAGCTTCCTGTTCCTGCGCTGAGCGCAACCGAACCCGATCCGACGGCAACCCCCGCACCATGCAGACCCTCAGCAGGACCGTGAAGCCCTGGTACCGCGAGCGCTGGCCCTGGTTCCTGATGGCGGGGCCGGCGATCGTCGTCGTCGCGGGCCTCGCAACAGCCTATCTCGCCTGGTCGACGGACGACGGCGTGGTCGCCGATGACTATTACCGGCGCGGCCTGCTGATCAACAAGACGCTCGAGCGCGGCGAGCGCGGCGTCGCATTGGGCCTTGGCGCCGTGGTGCGGATTGCCCCCGACGGCACGGTGCGCGTCGAGGTGACCGGGGAGACCGCCGCCGCGGCGCGTGGCACCGTCACGCTGCGGCTCATCCACGCGACGCGCGCGGGCCACGACCGCATTGCGGACCTCGCGCGGAGTGCCGATGGCGGCTACCAGGGACGGATCGAGCCGCCGCCACCAGGCCGGTGGCTCGTCAGCGTCGAGACCGACACCTGGCGGCTGCCGATGGCGGAGATTGCGGGGAGGCCGGACGAAGTTCGCCTGGGCATCGAGGCGCGATGACGACCCGCGCGGGTATCAGAGGCGACACGGGAACGATTGAGGGACGACTGTCGAGGAGGCAGCAGCGATGGAAACGACGGAAAACTTCGCGCAGCGGTTGATGTGGGTGCTCTGGCCGGCATTCCTGGTCGCGGGCGTGGCGGAGGCGGTCTTCTTCACGGTGTTCGATCCGTTCGAGCTGCATTTCTTCGGCGCGCCGCTCGAACTCTCCCGTGGGGCGATCTATACGATGGGGTTCTTCGGGTTCTGGGGCCTTGCAATCGCGTCGTCGGCGCTGACGGTGTTCCTCGAACGCTCGCCGTGGGAGACGAATCGCTGCACGCTCGACGGCCCCGATCGGCCTCCCGGATGCCCCAAGCGGGCGGATTCGCAGGACGGCGGGGCGACGGAACTGCCTTAGCGGCCTGCGATGAACGACCCCCTACGCTCACTTTGTGCGGCAAAGCCGCATCCCGCTTCGCGGGACCCGCCGTCGGCTGTCCTGCGGCCTTCGGCCTGGTGTTCGCTGCGCCCCAAGGGGGCGCGCAGTGCCCCTAGCGCGGGCTAGCGGGCACTGACTCCGCGACCGGCGCCCGGTCAGCCGTGTTGGCCGACGAGTTCCTTCAGCGCCGCGGTGTCGAGAAGCTTGACCGCCCGGCCCTGTACCTGGATCAGACCTTCTTCATGAAAGCGCGAGAAGAGCCGGCTCACGGTCTCCAGCTTGAGACCCAGGTGGCTGCCTATTTCCTCGCGCGTCATCCGCAGCACGAACTCGGTCGACGAATAGCCGCGGCGGCGGTAGCGGTCGGCCAGGTTCAACAGGAACACGGCGAGCCGCTCCTCGGCGCGCATGCTGCCGAGCAGCAGCATGATGTTGTGGTCGCGCGAGATCTCGCGCGACAGGAAGAGGTGCAGATTGCGCTGCAGCTGCGGCACGGCGCGCGACAGTTCTTCCAGGCGATCGAAAGGCAGCACGCAGATCTCGGTGTCCTCGAGCGCGACCGCCTGGCAGCCGTGGCGATCGGTGCCGATGCCATCGAGGCCGATGATGTCGCCCAGCATGTGGTAGCCGGAGACCTGCTCGCGGCCGTCCTCGGCGAGTACCGTCGTCTTGAGCGAACCAAGCCGCACGGCGTAGAGCGAATGGAACGCATCACCGGCGCGATAGAGGGCATCGCCCTTCTTGAGCTTGACCCGGCTGCCGATCAGGGCGTCGACCTGATGCATGTCCTCGGTGTTCAAGCCGAACGGCAGGCACAATTCGCGCATGCTGCACGACGAGCAGTGGGCCTTGAGGTCGCGGATCGAGATGACCGCGGCCGGCGTTCCGGAACCCGCGTGACGCGGGGTCGGCGACGATGCCGTGGCGCCGGTTGCGGGGAGCGGGTACTTCGCAGGCAGCGTCATGGCGCGAGGCCGAGGTTGAGGAATCTTGGCGGAAACTGATCTAGGTCAACCTTTGGCATTCTAGTTTGATTTCGCGTGCTTGAACAGGAGGACGAGCCTTGAGACCGCCCAGTCGCCTCATTCGGCCCTTGCGCCGCCACCCTTGCCGGTGCAGCGCAGGGCAAAGTGCCGCTGGAAAACCCGAGTGGCGCTGTCCGCGCTGATCAGCGCCTGGCTGGCCGGCACGCTGGGTGGCGCGCATTGCCTCGCCATGTGCGGCGGCTTTCTCGCGGCCCTTTCGGGGGCGGGCAGGCCGACCAGTGCGCCGCTTCTTCCCGCGCGTTCGCTCGCGTTGCGGCAGCTCCCGTACAACCTCGGCCGCATCACGACCTATGTCCTGCTCGGCGCAGCGCTCGGTGCGGCCGGGGGTGCCGCGCTCGCGACCGCCGATTGGCTCCCGTTGCAGCGTGCGCTGTTCGTGCTTGCCAATCTGTTCCTGCTCGCGCTGGGCCTCACGATCGCCTGGAAGCGCGAAGGTCTCGCTCCGCTGCAGCGCGCCGGCGCCGCGCTGTTCGCGAAGGTGGCTCCGGCCGTGCGACCGCTGGCCGCCCACGACAGCGCGCCGGCTCGCTACGCATTGGGGATGGTCTGGGGATTGGTCCCCTGCGCGCTCATCTACGGCGTGTTGCCGATCGCCCTGTTCGCCGGGGGCGCGCTCGAAGGCGGTGCGGTGATGCTGGCATTCGGCTTGGGAACCTTGCCCAACCTGGTTGCTGCCGGGTGGGTCGTGGCGCGAGCGCGGACGTGGCTCGACGGCCGGCCCGCGCGCTATGCGGCGGCGCTGTTGCTCGTCGGGTTTGCCCTCGTCGGCATCTGGCGGGCACTGTTCGGGCCGATGGCTCTGGCACAGGGCGCGTTCTGCCTCGTTCCCTAGCGGCGCGGATCCCATAGCCGTTCCGGCGCGGTGGTCGATGCCGCGTGCGAGAATCCACGCCCATGACCGCCGCCGCGCCAATCGCCCTGCCGGACCCGCGGTCTTTTCCCGACGCGCGGACGGCGTCGCCCGTGGCCGCCGCACTTTACGGACGGGCCGAGTCGAGCCTCGCGGCGGATACCGGCTTGCGCGCCGAATGTCTGGACCGCGAGTTGCGCGCCATGCTGCGGGCGCGGCTCGCCGGCGACGGCGCCACGCTCGCCACAATCATCGCCGGGGCGCCGTCGGTGGCGATCGCGCGGCACCTCTGGCGGTTGCTCGACGCCGCCTGGCGGGAGGCAACTCAATCAGGCGCCGGGGTGACGGTCACCGTATTCGCGATTCCGCTGGTTGTCGTTGCCGGCCTCGAGGGCACAAGCGGTGAGGGCGCGCTGCCGGGCGTGCTCGATGAACCGCATACGCTCGCGGCCATCCTGCGCGAACATGGCGCACTCGCCGGCAACCGGACGTTCGCGCTTGCCGATGCCCTCGTCGCTGCCGGGGCCATCGACGTCGCGCGTCTTCCGGAGATCCTGGCTTGGCAGCGGCTGCCGGACGCACCGACTGAGGCGCCGATCGGCACGGCCATGCCGGGCGGGGCGTTTCCCGCGCGCGTTCTCATCCCGGCGCCGGTCGCGCTGGCCACCGGTCGGGAAGAGGTGAGTCTGCGTTTTCTGGTGGGCACCGCGATTGCGAAGCCTGGCGTCGACCTCCTTGCCGACGCGGCCGTCGGCAAGTGGGGCGTGCCGTTCACCCAGGAACTTGGCCGGCAACTCGGTGCGGGCCGGGCGTCGGTGCTCGCGCTGCCGCGCGCGCCACAGTGGCTGCTGCCCGCCGTGCAGCAGGGTCGCGTCGCGCAGCGCGAAGTGAGCGCGCAGATTTTCGTGAGCAATGCTCTGCGCAGGCTTCGCGCCGCGGTCGGCGAGCCGACTGCCGTGATCAGCGCGCACCGGGCGCCGGGCGCCCCGGGGGGCGGTGAGTTGCGCCTCTCGTTGTCGTCACCGTTCGAGCCGCGTGACGCTGAAGGCTTCCGCTGTCCGCTTTACCAACTCGACCGGGTGGGCGATGTCGCCGCGATGCTGGTCGAATTGCTCCGGGATTGCCGGGTGACCGACATTCGACTGCTCGCGGGCGTGCATCCGGATCGCGATGCCGGCACGGGGCTCACGCTGCTGTTCAAGCCGGACACCATCGCCGACGCCTTGACGCCGCTCCATTGATACCCCGCGCGCGCCGATCCGGCGGGTTGACGTCGTCGGAGCTGAGGTCAGCCCCGCGGGTCCGGTCGCAGGTCGGACAGGTAACGTCGGGCGCCCTCGACGTAGTGGTCGGCGTTGAGGCGAATCCGCGCAACCTCTTCGTCGGTCAGAGTGCGCACGACCTTGCCCGGGCTGCCGACGACGAGCGAGCGGTCGGGAATCACCTTGCCCTCGGGAATCAGCGCATTGGCCCCGATCAGACATTCGCGGCCGATGACCGCGTGGTTGAGGACCACGGCCTTGATGCCCACCAGGGTTCCCTCGCCGATCGTGCAACCGTGCAGCATCGCCAGATGGCCGATGCTCACCGCGGGCCCGACCACCAGAGGTACACCATCGTCGGCGTGCAATACCGCCGCGTCCTGGACGTTCGTGCGCGCGCCGATCGTGATCGTGTCGTTGTCGCCGCGAATCACGACGTTGAACCAGACGGAGGATTCGTCGCCGAGGATGACCCTCCCGATCAGCGTGGCGTTGGGAGCGACGAAATGATGCTGGCCGCGCAGCTCGACGCGGCGGTCACCCAGGGCGAATAGCATGGCAGGGTCGTGGAGTGAACCGGAGCGGGCAATGATACTCGAGCGACGGCGGCCGGACCGCGGGTGGCGCATGAGGCGCGGCCCGACGCTTGAATCGCGACCCCAGTATAATCGCGGCGAGACGATCGTTCCGACCGCGTTGCGAGATTTGCCTTCGTTTCCGAACAGTCGCCGATCCCCGCTATCTTCAACAGGCCCGCCCGTAGCATGAACCTCGATCGCGTTCCCGCCGGCAAGGATGTCCCGAACGATTGCAACGTCATCATCGAAATCCCGATGCATGGCGACGCGATCAAGTACGAGGTCGACAAGGAAACCGGCGCCGTGTTCGTCGACCGGTTCATGTCGACCTCGATGCACTACCCGTGCAACTACGGTTACGTGCCGCGCACGTTGTCCGATGATGGCGACCCGAGCGACGTGCTCGTGCTCTCGCCGGTGCCGCTGATTACCGGCGTCGTCGTGCGTTGCCGGCCGATCGGGATGCTCAAGATGGAAGATGAAGCGGGCGGTGACGCCAAGATCCTCGCGGTGCCGATCGACAAGCTGTCCGGGCTCTATCGCGCGATCCAGTCGCCACGCGACCTGCCGGAGATCACGACTCAGCAGATCGCGCACTTCTTCGAGCACTACAAGGACCTGGAGCCGGGCAAGTGGGTCCGCATTTCGTCGTGGACCGGCCCCGAAGAGGCGAAGCGGGAAATCCTGGACAGCGTCGCCCGTTACGAGTCGGCGAATCCGGGACTCTAGGTTGCTGCGAATCGGGCGGAATCGGGGTCGCGGCCTGCGTTCGCGTCCCGATTTCCGGTCATCCGGGCCGCGGCGCGGGAAATCACTCTGACCCCCAGTTCATCCCACGCCCGCCGTCAGCTCGCGTTTCCGGCGCTGTTCGTGCTGCTGTGGAGCACGGGCTTCATCGCGGCAAAGTACGGGTTGCCGTACGCCCCGCCGCTGACCTTCCTGCTGTACCGCTTTGCCCTGGTTGCCGCGCTGATGACCGTGGTCGCGCTTGCCACCCGGGCGAGCTGGCCGCGTGACGCGCGGCAGATCGGCCACGTCGCGGTCGCCGCATGGCTCGTCCATGGCACCTATCTCGGCGGCGTTTTCGTGGCGCTCGCCGGCGGCATGCCCGCGGGCACCAGCGCCATGCTGGTCGGGCTGCAGCCAATCATCACCGTCCTCATCGCACGCGGATGGCTGGGCGAACGAGTCGTTCTACGGCAGTGGCTGGGTCTGGTGCTTGGTCTCGCCGGAGTCTGGTTCGTCGTGCGGCACAAGGTCAGCTTCAGCGGCGATCTCCGCGGACTCCTGCCCTCGGCGCTGGCGCTCGCCGGGATCAGCGTCGGAACGCTCTACCAGAAGCGGTTCTGCACCCGCGTCGATCTGCGCAGCGGTGCGGTGATCCAGTTCGCGGCCTGCGTGCTCCTCTACCTGCCACTGGTGTACGTGTTCGAAGGCGCTCCGGTGCGCTGGACCGCCGAGTTTGCGTTTGCGCTGGGCTGGTCGGTGTTCGTGCTGTCGGTCGGCGCGATCAGCCTGCTGTACTGGCTGCTGCGCCATGGGGCGGCGTCAAGCGTGGCCCGGCTGTTCTATCTGGTGCCGCCCGTGACCGCCATCATGGCGTGGATGATCTTCGGCGAAACGCTCGACGCGCTCGCGATCCTTGGCATGGCGCTGATTGCCGTCGGCGTGGCCCTCGCCCGTCCGATGGAGAAGCCGCAATAGGGGGAGACCCCGTCGTCCGATCGGCCGCCGCACGAGGTCCGCCGGCCGCCGCAATGGTTGGCCCCTCCGGAATCGCGCAAACCCGAAACTTCACCGCGCCGCGGCGGGCGGTGGCGGGTCGAGGCCGATGCGCGTCCCGGCGATCCGGTCGTGCAGGAACTGACGGTCGGGATCGGCGAGCGCCCACAGATAGTTGAGCGCGATCAGCAGCAGCGCATATCTGCCCTGGCCGGTCGGTTTCAACGCGACATAGCCGAGGAGCGCCAGCCCCGGGCCGATCCAGGTCGCGCAATAGCGGATCAACGCCGTCTTGCGGTCGACGACCGTACCGTCGCGGCGGGTGAGTCGAATTCGCCAGGTCTTCATCGGCAGCGTGCGCCGGCCTGCAGTCCACGACCAGCCAAAGTAAAGGGCGCCAACGGCGAACAGGGCCGCGAACGACAGCACGCGCGCCGTCGGGTCGGGAATCGGCAGCGGTCGGGCGACGGCCGCCTCCGGCGCGGGCGAGACGAAGGGCGCCAGCAGAAAGCCTGCGCTCAGCAGCACGGCGGAGAGCAGCAGGACTTCGTAGCCAAGCGCCGCGAGCCGGCGCGCCAGCGATGCAGGTGGGCGCGGGCTGGCGGCAGAGTCTGCGGCGGTCACCACATCCGCCGGGTGTGGCGCCGGCGTGGGGCCGGTCACGCGCCGCTCACTGCGGAGCGGGTCTTGGTGCCGGCGTCGGGCTCGGGGATCCCGCCGGAGAACTCGCCGGGGTGGGCTGCGTCGGAGGGGCGGGCGCTGGCGCAGGCCCTACGCCGCCGGTGGCTGAACCCGACCGCGGGGCGGGGCCCACGGGCCGCACGGGCGGTGGCTTCGCCGCGAGTTCGCGCTTCGTCTCCGGCGGCAGGTTCTGGTACTCCTGCCACTTCTGCTTCACTTCCTCCTTTTTCTCGGGGGGAAGGCTCTTCAGCGATTTGTACTGCTCGCGTGCGACCTGCCGCTGCTCGGGCGTGAGTTGGGCCCATGCGCGCATCTGCTGCTGGACGCGCTGCTGCTCGTCGGCCGACATTTTCGGATAGCGTTGGGCGATGCCGCGCCATTTCTGCTTGCGCTGCGCGTCGAACTGGTTCCAATCGGGCGCGAGCGGGGCGAGGACCTGCCGCTCCGCCGCGGGGAGTTCAGTCCAACTGGGGGCGCGAACGCCGATGGGCTGGGCCGACACCCCGTGGCATGAGCCGGCGGCGAGGACGACGGCGATGAACAGGTTCCGGATCAGTCGCTGTCGCTGGTCAGCCAATTATGGAATCCCCGGTCCAGGTAGGCATCGATCGGCAGGTCCGACGACAGGATCGCGGCGTCCGTGTCCTCGATATCCTTCATTTGCTGATAAGCCTGCCATTGCTGGAATCCGATGCTGGCGGCAGCGATCAGCAGAATGCCGAGCCAGAGCTTGCCGCTCGCCCAGAAGCTCGCGCCGCCGCCGGTACCCGACCCAGGGGAAGCCAACGCATGCGCCGCCTGCGGCGCGTACGCCCGCTTCGGCTCGGCGACACGGGCGAGCGCCTGCTGTCGTGCCAACTGCAGCCGGTAGGCGGTCCCGGCCTTCAGATTCGACGTGCCGCTATCGAGGTAACCCGTTAATTTCTTTGCAAAATCATCGTCTTTGGTCGTCATAGCGTGACCCCTTTGGCTTTGAGGCTCTCGGCCAACGCGTGAACGGCTCTGGAGCAATGCGTTTTCACACTGCCCTCCGAGCACCCCATCGCAGCAGCGGTTTCCGCGACATCAAACTCCTCCCAGTAACGCAGCAGAAAGGCTTCCCGTTGACGCGCCGGCAACCGCGCCAGCGCCTGCTCGATGATGCCCACGAGCTGCGCCTGTTCGAACTGCACGGCGGGATCGACCGTCGCATTGGAGTCCGATTTCGCGTTCAGAGTTTCGAGCGGATCGAAATCGTCGTCCTTTTCATCCCTTTTTCCCAGGGCGGAGAGCAGCGTTGTCCATGTCGAGCGGACCTTCTGGCGGCGGAAATGGTCGTGGATCGTGTTCTGCAGGATGCGCTGAAAAAGCATCGGCAGCTCGGCTGCCGGCTTCATGGAATATTTCTCGGTCAGCTTGAGCATGGCATCCTGGACGACGTCGAGCGCGGCATGCTCGTCGCGGACGGCGAACAGCGCCTGCTTGAACGCGCGTCGCTCGACCTCCGCGAGGAACGCCGAAATTTCTTGAAAGGAGGCCAGGGTCGAGTTCGTCGTTTCCGGGATCGGGATGCATTATAGGCGGCACGTGCGAGCGTCGCATTGTGCGCTGCGGTAGACTTGACCGGTGCGGGCGCTGCAGGTAAGGTTCCAGCGTCGGCCTGAAACGGTCGATGCTGTGCTGCAAAAAAAGCGGCCGTTTGTGCCCCCTCCGACGACGCCACAAGCGTGATCGGAGAATCCCTCGGGGTGCGGCCGATGTTGCTCGAATCGTGGCTTTTTACCCGACAAAAGCCCTGGTGGGCGCGTCCATCTCAATGCGCGCCGTGCAGTTTTGCAGAGCCTCGCGTGCCCGATCGTTCGCGGATCCGGCGCCGGGAGTGGCCACCATTACGCTTGGGGCAATACCATGCAACTCACGGGTGCAGAAATCGTCATCCGCTGTCTGGGAGAAGAAGGCGTCGAGTATGTCTTCGGCTATCCGGGCGGCGCCGTTCTCAACATTTACGACGAGTTTTTCAAGCAGGACAAGGTAAAGCACGTGCTGGTGCGGCACGAGCAGGGCGCCGTCCACGCGGCGGACGGCTATTCGCGGTCGAGTCAGAAAGTCGGCGTTTGCCTGGTGACGTCCGGTCCCGGCGTCACCAATGCGGTCACCGGCATCGCGACCGCGTACATGGACTCGATTCCCATGGTGGTGCTGACCGGCCAGGTGCCGACGCACGCGATCGGCCAGGACGCGTTCCAGGAATGCGACACCGTCGGCATCACCCGACCCTGCGTCAAGCACAATTTCCTGGTCAAGGACGTCAAGGACCTGGCGACCACGATCAAGAAGGCTTTCTACCTCGCCGCGACCGGGCGGCCGGGCCCCGTGCTGGTCGACATCCCGAAGGACGTCACGCAGGCGACAACCGAATTCAGCTACCCGAAGACGGTGTCGCTGCGCTCCTACAATCCGGTGACCAAGGGCCACGCAGGGCAGATCAAGAAGGCGGTCCAGCTTCTGCTCGATGCCAAGCGGCCGATGGTCTATGCCGGCGGCGGCGTGGTCCTCAACAACGCGGCACCGCAGTTGACGCGGCTCGTGCGGCTGCTGGGGTTTCCCTGCACCAACACGCTGATGGGTCTGGGCTCGTTCCCGGGCACCGACCCGCAGTTCACCGGCATGCTCGGCATGCATGGGACCGTCGAGTCGAACATGGCGATGCAGAACTGCGACGTCCTGATCGCGATCGGCGCCCGGTTCGACGACCGCGTCATCGGCAATCCTTCCCATTTTTTCCGCGCCGACCGCAAGATCATCCACGTCGACATCGACCCGTCGTCGATTTCGAAGCGCGTCAAGGTCGACGTGCCGATCGTCGGCTACGTCGCCGACGTGATCGACGAGATGCTGAAGCTGATCGAATCGTCGCCGCAGCGACCGGACCCGGCGGCGCTCAAGGCCTGGTGGGCCGAGATCAAGGACTGGCAGAGCAAGGATTGCCTCAGGTACGACCGCAACAGCGCGCTCATCAAGCCCCAGTACGTGATCGAGAAGCTCTACGAGCTCACGAAGGGCGACGCGTTCATCACGTCCGATGTCGGTCAGCACCAGATGTGGGCGGCGCAATACTACAAGTTCGATAAGCCGCGCCGCTGGATCAACTCCGGCGGCCTCGGCACGATGGGTTTCGGGCTGCCGGCGGCGATGGGCGTGCAGATGGTGAATCCGGGTGCGACCGTCGCGTGCGTGACGGGCGAGGCTTCGATCCAGATGTGCATCCAGGAGCTGTCGACCTGCAAGCAGTACCACCTGCCGATCAAGGTCGTGAACCTCAACAACCGCTACATGGGCATGGTCCGGCAGTGGCAGGAGTTCTTCTACGGCAACCGCTACGCGGAGTCGTACATGGACGCGCTCCCCGACTTCGTGAAGCTGGCGGAGGCGTACGGCCACGTCGGGATCAAGATCGAGAAACCGGGTGATGTCGAAGCGGCGCTCAAGGAGGCGTTCCGGCAGAAGGACCGGCTCGTGTTCATGGACTTCATCACCGACCAGAAGGAAAACGTGTTCCCGATGGTGCCGGGCGGCATGGGGCTGACGGAAATGATCCTGGCTGAGGAGTTGTAACCCATGCGTCACATTCTTTCCATCCTGGTCGAAAACGAGGCTGGCGCGCTGTCGCGGATCTCGGGGCTGTTTTCTGCGCGTGGATACAACATCGAATCGCTTACGGTGGCGCCGACCGAGGACGTGACAATGTCGCGGATGACCATCGTTACCGTCGGTTCCGAGGACGTGATCGAGCAGATCACCAAACAGTTGAACAAGCTGGTCGACGTGGTCAAGGTGGTCGACCTGACCGAGGGCAACCACATCGAGCGGGAATTGATGCTGGTGAAGGTGCGCGCCGCCGGGAAGGATCGCGAGGAGATGAAACGGCTCGCCGACATCTTCCGCGGCCGAATCCTCGATGTCACCGACAAGAGCTACACCATCGAACTGACAGGCACCGGCTCGAAGCTGGATGCGTTCCTGCAATCGATCGAGCCGGGCGTGATCCTCGAAACGGTGCGCACCGGCGCGTCGGGAATCGGCCGCGGGGAACGGATCTTGCGCGTCTAGCGCCTGGCGTGAAACCCGCCGCCTGGTCGGACGCATCGCGCGCGACGCCGGGCCAATCAACGAGGAGATGCAAACATGAAGGTGTACTACGAGAAAGACGCCGACCTGTCGCTGATCAAGGGCAAGAAAGTCACGATCGTCGGTTACGGCTCGCAGGGCCACGCGCACGCGCAGAACCTCCACGACTCCGGGGTCAAGGTTACCGTCGGCCTGCGCAAGGGCGGCGCATCGTGGGACAAGGCGAAGAAGGCCGGTCTCAAGGTCGCGGAAGTCGATGCCGCGGTGAAAGGCGCCGACTTGGTGATGATGCTGATGCCCGACGAGCACATTGCCGCCGTGTACAAGGACGGCGTCGAGCCGAACATCAGGAAGGGCGCGACACTCGCCTTCGCGCACGGCTTCAACATCCACTACGGCCAGGTCGTGCCGCGCGCCGACCTCGATGTCGTCATGGTCGCGCCGAAGGCCCCGGGCCATACGGTGCGTTCGACCTACGCGCAGGGCGGCGGGGTGCCGATGCTGATTGCCGTCCACCAGGATGCGAGCGGAAAGGCGCGGGACCTTGCGCTCTCCTACGCCGCCGCGATCGGAGGCGCGCGCGCCGGCGTCATCGAAACCAATTTTCGCGAGGAGACCGAGACCGACCTCTTCGGCGAACAGGCGGTGCTCTGCGGTGGCCTGGTGGAGTTGATCAAGGCCGGCTACGAGACGCTGACCGAGGCCGGGTACGCCCCCGAGATGGCGTATTTCGAGTGCCTGCACGAGGTCAAGCTGATCGTCGACCTGATCTACGAGGGCGGCATTGCGAACATGAACTACTCGATTTCGAACAACGCCGAATATGGCGAGTACGTCACCGGGCCCAAGATCGTCACCGAGGAGACGAAGTGGGCGATGCGCGAGGCGCTCACGCGTATCCAGACCGGCGAGTATGCGAAGGATTTCATCCTGGAAAACCGCGCCGGCGCGCCGACGCTGCTCTCGCGACGCCGGATGACCGCGGAGCATCCGATCGAAGTGGTCGGCGAGAAGCTGCGGTCGATGATGCCGTGGATCAGGAAGAACAAGCTGGTGGACCAGAGCCGCAATTGACGGCGATGGCCGAGCCTGGCCCCGGATCGGCGCGGCAACGGGGGTGGGGACTCGTGGTGCTCCTGCTCGCGGTCGTGATCGTCGCCTTGTTGGCGGGAACGATGCTGCGGCAGTACGGCCTCGCGGGGGGTTCGAGTGCCCGTGTCGAGCCGGGCGCGCGTGGAGAGGGGGCGCGGGACCCGGGACTTGGCATGGCGCCCCTCGATCCGGGAGCCGCGGTGCCCGCGCCGCGCACGGCCATCGAACGCGCGCGTGGACTCGAAGATTCCGTCCGCCAGCAGGCCGGTGATCTCAACAAGCGCGTCGACGACGCGGCCCAATAGCGCCTGCGGCGACGGGCAGGGTGCCTCGCGCGCCGTGTAGAATCCGTCATCGTCGCTGCCGGAAGCGCCCGTGTCGAAATACCCCCACCCGATCATCGCCCGCGAAGGTTGGCCCTTCCTCGCCGTCGCCGTGGTCGTTGCCGCTGTCCTGACCGCAACCCGCCTCTGGTTCGTCGCTGCGCTGGCGTGGCTGGCGGTCATTTTCATTGTCCAGTTCTTCCGGGACCCGCCGCGGGTCGTACCGCAGCAGCCGAATGCCGTGCTGTCGCCGGCCGACGGCCGGATCGTCAAGGTCGAACGGACGCGGGACCCGTACCTCGACCGCGATGCCCTGAAGATCAGCGTGTTCATGAACGTGTTCAACGTCCATTCGAACCGCAGTCCCGTCGACGGCACGGTCGTCAACGCGTGGTATCACGCGGGGAGCTTCCTGAACGCCGCCCTGGACAAGGCGTCGCTCGAGAACGAACGCAATGCACTGCACCTGCGCACGGTCGACGGGCAGGAGGTTACCTGCGTGCAGGTCGCCGGCCTGATCGCCCGGCGCATCCTCTGCTACGTCAAGCCGGGCGACGGACTCGCGCGCGGCCAGCGCTACGGCTTCATCCGCTTCGGCTCGCGCGTGGACGTGTACCTCACGCCGTCTGCGGTACCCAGGGTCGCGGTGGGCGATGTGGTGTTCGCGACCGAAACCATACTCGCCGAAATCCCGAAGGCGTGATCCGGGGCCTGCCAACGCAGCCGCCCGCATTCTTCTCGGGCGCAGCGTTGCCCCGCTCCCCGGCGCGGAGAGCCGCCGGGTCGCGGAGAGCCGCCGTTGTCACGCACCTTCCTTGCTGCTAGGCTTGCCGCGCCATGCCGGACTTCAATACGCGACGCGCGCTGCAGAAGAACCGCATCCGCAGGCGCGGCATCTACCTGCTGCCGAACCTGTTCACGACCGCCGCGCTGTTCGCGGGCTTTTTCGCGATCGTCCAGGCGATGAACCAGCGCTTCGACCAGTCGGCGGTCGCCATTTTCGCCGCGATGGTCCTGGACGGGCTCGACGGCCGCGTCGCGCGGCTCACCAAGACCCAGAGTGCGTTCGGCGCCGAGTACGACAGCCTGTCCGACATGGTGTCGTTCGGCGCCGCTCCGGCGCTCATTGTCTACGAGTGGTCGCTGCGCGGCATGGGCAAACTGGGATGGATCGCCGCGTTCGTCTACGTCGCCGGCGCCGCGCTGCGGCTTGCCCGCTTCAACACGATGCTCGACGTCGCGGACAAGCACTGGTTCACCGGGTTGCCCAGCCCGGCCGCGGCGGCGCTGGTCGCGGGTTTCGTCTGGATCATCGACGACTACGCCATCGATCCGGCCAGCATCCGATGGTGGGCATGGTCGGTGACGCTTTTCGCCGGCCTGACGATGGTCAGCAATGTTCCGTTCTACAGCTTCAAGGCCATCAACCTCAGGAAGAGCGTGCCGTTTCTGGCCATCTTCCTGATCGTCATCTCGTTTGCGCTGCTGTCCTACCAGCCCGCGATGGTACTGTTCGCGGCTTTCGTCGCCTATGGCCTTTCCGGCTATATCGGGTGGGCCTGGCTTGCCTGGCGCCGGCGCCGGCGTGGCCCGGTCGAGTGAACAACCAGAACGCGGGCAGGTCGATCCACTGTGCGATCGCGGTCGCGCCTGATGCCGGCCCCGCCGCCCCTTCGCGGCCCCTTGCCGCAGGCGCGAATTTGTTGTTATAGTGTGCCGTCATGAGCAGCCATCTCCACTCCGCCGGCCGTCTTGCGCGTCCCGCGCTGACCTCCCTTCCGGGCGGCCTGCTGCTCCTGCTGCGCCCCGCGCGCAGATAAATTCATCCCCCCTTCGCAGTACCTGGACCTGTCGGCACGCAGCCGGCGGGGATCTCCACCGGCCATTGCTGGCCGCTTGAACCACAGGAGCCGACCATGGCGGACCACTTGATCATTTTCGACACGACCTTGCGCGACGGCGAGCAGAGTCCGGGCGCATCGATGACCCGCGAAGAGAAGATGCGGATCGCAAAGCAGCTGGAGCGATTGCGCGTCGATGTCATCGAGGCCGGGTTTCCGGCGTCCTCGAACGGCGATTTCGAGGCGGTCCGCGCGATCGCGGGCGCGATCAAGGACAGCACCGTCTGCGGACTCGCACGCGCCAACGAGAACGACATCGCGCGTTGCGGCGAGGCGATCAAGCCCGCACCGGCGGGCCGCATCCACACGTTCATCGCCACCTCGCCGATCCACATGCAGATGAAGCTCCGGATGTCACCGGACCAGGTATTCGAGCAGGCGGTCAAGTCGATCGGCTGGGCACGGCGGCACACCGACGACGTCGAATTCTCGCCGGAAGACGCGGGGCGCTCCGATCCGGATTTCCTGTGCCGGTTGCTCGAGGCGGTGATCGCCGCGGGAGCGACCACCGTGAATATTCCCGACACCGTCGGCTATACGATGCCGTGGCAGTTCGGCGCGTTGATCAAATCGCTGCGCGAACGGGTCCCCAATTCGGACAAGGCAGTATGGTCGGTGCATTGCCACAACGATCTCGGGCTCGCGGTCGCCAATTCGCTGTCATCGGTGATGAACGGCGCGCGGCAGGTCGAATGCACGATCAACGGCCTCGGCGAGCGCGCGGGCAACGCGTCGCTCGAGGAGATCGTGATGGCGGTGAGGACTCGCAAGGACGTGTTCCCGTGCACGACGCGCATCGACGCGACGCAGATCGTTCCCGCGTCGAAGCTGGTCTCCAGCATCACCGGCTTCCCGGTGCAGCCCAACAAGGCGATCGTTGGCGCCAACGCATTTGCGCACGAGTCGGGCATTCACCAGGACGGCGTGCTGAAGCACCGCGAGACCTACGAGATCATGCGGGCTGAGGACGTGGGTTGGAACGCGAACAAGCTCTCGCTGGGCAAGCTGTCCGGCCGCAACGCGTTCAGGACCCGGCTCTCCGAACTCGGCATCGACCTCGGCAGCGAGGACGCGGTGAATCACGCGTTCGTCAAGTTCAAGGAGCTCGCTGACAAGAAGGGCCAGGTGTTCGACGAAGACCTGCAGGCGCTGGCTTCGGATGAAGACGTCACGCCGGAGCGCGAGCATTTCCGGCTGCTGACCCTGAAGGTGGTCTCGGAAACCGGAACGGTGCCGCAAGCACGCGTGGCGATCGCCGCCGGCGATACCGAACTGCATGCCGAGACCACGGGCGACGGCCCGGTCGACGCGGTGTTCAAGGCGCTCGAGCGGCTGGCAAAGTCGAATGCCAAGCTGCTGCTGTACTCGGTCAACGCGATCACGACCGGAACCGACGCGCAGGGCGAAGTGACCGTGCGCCTGGAGCGGGGCGGGCGCATCGTCAACGGCAACGGCGCCGACACCGACATCATCGTCGCCTCGGCGAAGGCCTATATCAATGCGCTGAACAAGCTCCACAGCCGGCAGGAGCGGCTCAATCCGCAATTAGCGGCGTGAGCCTGGGAGCAGGGGCCGCCAGGGCGCATTCTGCGAACGTGGAAAGATTGAGTTGGCGGCCCCTTGCGCCCAACTCGGGTCGCATCCCCGCTGCGCGGGGCCCCTGCTCCACCTCGCCGGGCGCCCCGCTTAGCGGGGATGCGACCGGGGCGAGTCGACGCGGCGGCGCCGCGCTCGCGCCGAACCC
>Ga0315278_10000885_pt1 | contig 25979 bp, 26 predicted proteins | sample YL17G06_0_MG_FD_203880 | JGI IMG/M metagenome (GOLD analysis project Ga0315278, IMG submission 203880) | Sediment microbial communities from Yellowstone Lake, YNP, Wyoming, USA - YL17G06_0 | ecosystem: Environmental > Aquatic > Freshwater > Lake > Sediment | place: USA: Wyoming | collected... | reverse complement strand
GATTGACTGCCACGTTAGCATCGGAGACGGTGAGACCGCCTTCGACGGCGCCAGCGATTGATGGCGCGTCGCTCCTGGAAGCGCGTTGTACGGATTGCCACAGTCTGGACCGGGTCAAGCAAGCGAAAAAAACACGCGATCAATGGGCGAAGAACGTCACGCGCATGGTCGGCAAGGGCGCGCAGTTGAACGCGGCGGAACAGTCCACGGTGATCGACTATCTGAGCAAGACGTACGGACCGTAAGAAGAGTGTGAGCGAGTTCTCACACGAAGGAAACCTACTTTGTAGTAGCGTAGGAGTGTAAACCGCCCAGGAGAAAGTTGACGCCGAAATAGGTGAAGAGGACGCAACAAAACCCGATGATGGACAGCCATGCCACGCGGTTACCGCGCCATCCCTTCACGGCACGGGCATGGAGGAGAGCGGCATAGATCAGCCAGGTAATCAGAGACCAGGTCTCCTTGGGATCCCAGCTCCAATAAGTGCCCCACGCCAAATCGGCCCAGACGGATCCTGTGATGATCCCCAGCGACAGCCAAAGAAACCCGAAGAGTACCATCTGATAGTTGAGCTCGTCGAGCTGCCTGAGATCGGGAAGCAGGGAGTGCGTGCCGCCGGAGGGCTCCTGTCTTGATTGCCTTGCGATATAAAAGATGCTGATGCCGAACGAAACCGCAAAGGCCGCATAGCCGAGGAAGCAGGTCACGACATGGGCGATTAGCCAATTGCTCTTCAGGGCAGGGAGAAGCGGTTGAATCTTCGAATTCACACCCGTGGAGAAGGAAGCGTATGCCATTGCCAGGAAGGCAAAGAGGGATGGAAACACGCCGAGGGCCCGCTGCTTGGTTCGGTATTCCATGATTAGATAAATGAGCATGATCGCCCAGGCTGCGAATACCAATGATTCATACAGATTGGAAAGAGGCGCGTGCCCGTAGCCTATCTGGTAGGATTCCCACCAGCGGAGAATGATCCCCGCCATTTGTATGGCGAGCGTAGCCGCTCCGGTGACACTCCCCCACAGCATAATCGTACGGCGGCGAAAGATGACTCCCGAAAGATAGAGAAGCGCGCAGAGGAGATAGGCAAAGGTGGTTATGGCAAGAAGGATCGAGCTTGTGATCATGGCTTGCTTCCTCCTCCCTCTTGCCCCAGTTCAGCCTGCAGACGGTCGCAGAGTCTGTTGAATTCCTGCTCAAAAGAGAGCTCATTCCTGTTCGTCCTGCCGGCAATGATAATCTTTGTCCCTCCCTTGCCCGGCGTATCTGCCTCTGCCCAAACCCACAGTTTGCGGTGGCTTACATAATAGGTGAGACCTATTCCCACCAGCATCGCCGCAAAGCCTAACCAGACAAGCCAGACTCCCGGATCCTGCTTTACCTGCAGACCGGTGTAGGGTGTCCGGGTAGCTTGTAGGACTCTCACATGGTAGTTACCAACCTTGTTGCCGTGAAAATCCCTGTCAATGAGGATCCACGAACCTGCAGGCTCCTTGCCATCCCTGGAGATTAGCAGAACCATAGCAGGGCCGAGTTGCCGGAAGTCCTCGTCGAACCGGAGAATCTGTGCCCTGTCCCGAGTGCCGGGAATATCCACCCACTCCCTGAAGAGAACGATTAGCCGGCGGACGGCTCCCGATTTTCTGTCCGTGAGCTCCACTTCCGCGTCCTTGAGTATGGCGCCATAGGATGACTGATAGAAGGTGATACCGTCATACGTGAGGGGATCGTTCACCCGCAGTTCCTGCTTAAGGACTTCCTTTCCATCGCGGATCAGCGTCAGGTCCGAGCGGAACTCCCGCGGCATGCCGTTGTCATAATAAGACACATCGAACTTGTCGCAGCGAACCTGAAAAGGAAGATTCAGTCCGCGATCACTGCCTTCAAGCATGACTTCGCTTGCGGCTTCCCCTTCGAGGATGTTCATGAAACCCTTGAAGCCAAATATGGAACTGACGAGAGCGCCGCAGAGCACCAGCAGAACGCTCAGGTGGACGACATAGACCATGAGAGGACTCCAGCGGCCCTTCTCGGCTATGCCTGCCAGGTGGCCGTCTCCATCGAGCCTCTGCAAGGTGCCGAACTCTTCCGAAATGATTCTAATGAGCCGCGCTTCGGTCTCATCCTGGGGGAGGTTTGAAGTAAACTGACAGTTAAGGCTGCACTTGGCGAGCTTCTCGGGGTCCACCTGCTCTTCGCGGCGCCGGTAGAGCTTCAGCGTCTTTGGCAGCCGCTCGATGGTGCAGACGACGAGATTGGCGCTGAGGATTAGAAGGAGGAATCGAAACCATCCGGTATGATAGAGGTCATTCAAGCCGAAGGTTGTGATAAACCAGATGGCCCGCTGGCCATAGTGTCTCTGTATTTCTGCTTCGCTGAGTCCCTGGGGCATCAGGGTTCCTACGACGGACGCAGCGGCAAGAACGAGGAATATGACGACTGTAAGTTTCGGGGATGCGAGCTTTTGATAAATGCCCTGCAAAAAGCCTTTCTTCTGCACTGTCAATCTGCCTTCAGATGTTTTTTTGCAGTATTAGTAACCTTTTAAATAACCTTGTGTCAAGAAGAGAGGAGCCATGAAGAACAGACGTAACAAGGGTCACGGCTCACATATTGCGCCGTCAGTCACGTCAAGGGGTTCCTTTGCGCTCACGTAGCGCGCCCCTGTCCATATAAGCACGGCGGCGAACGCGACTCGCAGGGCCCCTTCCGAGAAATAATGGGCAAATGTCCCGCCTGCGCAAGCCCCTATCAATATCCCCGCAATCATCCCTGCCAGTATATCTGTCTTCACGTTGCCAAGTTTCCAGTGAGTGTAGGCGCCGACGCTGCCGATAGGGGCCATGGCGAGAAGCGATGTCCCCTGTGCCATGTGCTGGGTAAAACCCGTAAGGAGCACCATGGCGGGTACCATGATGATTCCGCCGCCAACGCCCATCATGCCTGAGAGAAATCCCACGAAGACGCCCGTCAGAAGCAGGACAGCAGCTTGATGCCATCCCGTCTCCATGCCCTGGATACTGGGAAGATAGGGCTTGGCAAGGAGCAGGAGCGACACGAATATCAGAAAGTAGCCGAAAGAACGTTTCAGCTTCCATTCGGGAAGGGAGTGTGCAAAATGGCAACCCGCGCGGGTGGTGAGAATGGCCGTTGCGGCTAACAGGATGGCCGCAGTGACATCAATCGCGCCTTTAAGGCCATAGGCAATCCCGCCGGCTATTCCTGTGAACACGATGATCACGAGGTTTGTCCCATGCGCCCTGTGCTGGTCTATCTTGAGAAAGTCCACCATGAAGGGGATCATAATAGCGCCGCCGCCCAGGCCGACAAATCCTCCGAAGATGCCTCCCAGCAAACCTATTAAAAAGGCCATATAACCTCTATCTCTCATTCAGGGCTTGATCCGGCTGCCTGTCCGCTTGAACATCCCCCCATGTCATTTCGAACCCTTCGGTTTACTCAGGGTAAACTCCGTGAGAAATCTTTTTACTTAAGCCCGGCGCGATGCCGTTCGTAAAGATCGTAATTGGCCTTGAGCATTTCCTGGACGGGCAGTTCATACGGACATCGTTCCTCGCACTCCCCGCATTCCTCACACAGTTTCACGCTTTCCATCATCACCCGGGAAAATTCAACGGCGACAGCCGGCGACATCCTGGAGGCAATGACCTTGTAAGCCATAGCCGGTGTAATCATGACGCCGTGGGGACAGGGCTGGCAATATTCGCACCTGTGGCAAAACTGCTTGCCGAGCTCAGCGCGATATTTATCCATGAGCTCCCGGTCTTTTTTGGTCACTCTATTCTCGCGCTCGTAGAAAGAGACGACTTCGTCCACAGATGCGACTGAATCGAAGCCCACAAGGGGAATGACGTCTGGATGCTGGCGCAGGAATTTAATGGCTATTCTGGCATTGTCAATCACGCCGCCGGCAAACGGCTTCATGCCCAGAATGCCTATGCCGCGCTTCCGCGCCTCGCGGTGAAGTTCATCCTTCGGTTCGTCCTCGATGAAATTGAACGGAAACTGAACGGTGGCGAAAAGGCCTGTCTTAACCAGTTTCACGGCCATGGCAAGGTTATGCGAAGTGACGCCGATAAACCGCACCTTTCCCTGTTTATGGGCCTTCATCACGGCTTCCAGCGCTCCGCCAGGCGCGGTGATTGCAAGCAGATCCTTCTCCTGGGCTACCTGGTGGAGCTGGTATAGATCGATATAATCCGTCTTCAGCATGCGCAAACTGTTTTCGAGGTGCTGCGTCGCTTTGGCTGCGTCTCTCAGAAATGTCTTGGTCGCCACTACAATTTTCTTCCGCATACCGTCAAAAGCGCGCCCGATTTTCTCTTCGCTGTCGCGGTAAATATTGGCCGTATCGTAAAAGGTTATTCCTTGATCGTAGGCGCGGCGAAGCACTTTCACTGCCGTGTCGGTGTCCAGGCGGATAATGGGGATTCCGCCAAATCCCACCTCCGAAATTTTCAAATCCGTCTTTGCCAATTTTACGTAACGCATAACCGTTCACCCTTTTTTCCTAAGTATGTCTCTGAAGACCGCAATCTGCTGCGCGCCGACAACCTTCGCTCTCCCGTTGATGATGAAAGTCGGAACTCCTGTCAGATTGATCTTTTCCGCCTCTTTCCTGGATTCCTCGAGCCGATGGGCGTAGCGCCGTTCTTTCAAAGCCGTCAACAGTTCATCTGTATCAAGCCCGCAGACACGGGCGCTTTCTGTGAGCACTTCCACGTTGCCGATGTCCTTTGATTCTGTGAAATATGTATAAAACATACGTTCATGAAAAAGCTCATACTTCCCCATATCGCGGGCGTACTCGCTTGCTTCGAGAGACATGCGGGAATTGGAGAGCAGCAGCCGGGGGCCGAATTTGATGCCGAATTCGTCACCCCTTTTCCTGATGTTATCGTACATCGCCTCGACATCGGCCCCGGGGAACCTTTTTGCGTAAGTTATCCCTTCAGGCGGCGTCTCAGGATGCAGTTCAAAGCTCAGCCAGTCATCACTGATATCAAATTCTTTTTTTAATGAGTCGACAATGCCCTTGCCTATGTAGCAGAAGGGTCAGACATAGTCGGAAAAGATCCGCATCTCAATAGTCATGTTCACTTTCCTTCATGTTGTCATTTCGAAGGAGCAAAGCAGGTAATCTTAATGTAGTGCGGGACTTTAGTCCTGCTCCTTCGGTGTGCCTGATTCAGCAGACCTGAAGGTCTGCACTACTGCAATAGATTTCTCGATGTAGTATTGTCATTTCGAGTTTAGGGAGATATCTTCTTATTTTTTTCCCGAAACCTTCTTGGGAATACGGGACTCGCAAGGCACTTTTGTCTGACACAGGCCACAGGAATCGGCTTCAAAACCATAGAGGGACTTTATATGCTTCGATGAAGTGCCGTGTGTGTGGCTGTGGCACTTCAGCTTGTCATGGCCGGCCTCGCTCAGCGCTCCCACGGGGCAGCGGGGCACGCATTTCTTGCACGTGCCCTTTGCATAGAAAAGGCAGTATGCGTGATGGTCATCGTAGGGTCGGGCGTGTGCGGGGATACGGATTTGCGCTACTACGGAGCCCACGCGCACGGCCTTTCCGCGCGGCGTAATCAAGCCGTCACACAGGCCGAATGTGCCTAATCCCGATGCGTAGGCCGCGTGTCTTTCGGACCAGGTGGAGGCAAAACCATACAAATCGGACATCTGCCGCGACCATTGAGGGGACAGCATGGGCGCAACTGCCCTGTATCCTTTCTCTTGAAGGGCGGCTACGACGTGCCTGCGAAGTTTGGTATTGACCTCCTCGCCATAGAGGCGGGCCCTGGCCCATCGCTCCGGCGGGAATTCCTTTTCTTTCCGGGTATCCGCCTTCGTCGCTTCCGTCTGCGGAAGTATCCAGCTTACGACGGTGAGGTCTCCCGGGGCCACCCTGGCCTCCGGGAAGGTTTGTGTAAAGATTTCGCGCGGCGTCCAGTGAAAAGGCCCCACATGTTTCTTGTAGTCTTCATATAGAGGATCATCTCCCCTTGAGAATCCCACGAGGGGGTCACTCCATGCCTTTTCATTAGCTGCGTTCTTAAGGGTATTTTCCGGGGATGTGTTTATAAAATCGCGTATGACACCCTCCACCCAATTTGCCAAGTCCGACGGTTCTTTCATAGATATTCTTCTCTCCCTCTTCATGCCCGACTTTGATACAGCTTCCGCATCAAGCAAGGTTTTGCTAAAGGCCAAAATCCTGGTTAATCAAAATGACCTTCACCCTTCCCTTTGGAGCCGATTTTTCGGTGATCGTCCAGGTATTGCAGATACGCTCCGCGCTTTTGCACTCCTCACAGTATGACGTTTTGACGCAGGGGGTTTTTCTGTTCAAGCGTATGGCGTTGACAGGCGCCGCGTAATTCTTAATGCGTCTCATGGCATCCTCCAAATCGGCAACGACCTTATTCCGGCTTGCAAGGACAATTACGTATTTGGGGCCGAATGTTAAACCCGCAACGCGGTTTCCCGTGCCGTCCAGATTTACAAGCTCGCCATTCGCCGTTATGGCGTTGGTCCCCATGATGAATAAATCAGCCAGGAGCGACTGTCTGCGGCGCTCAACGTTTTCATCCCAGGATATTGTCTTGTCTGATGTTTCTATTGTCTTAAATGCTGTACTTGCTTTGAGAGCAGCGTGAAGACCTGTCTCCATGGACGTCATGGACGTTCCCCAGGAAACGACCGCGGGCTTCACCGCTGGTATGATTTCATCGAAAACAACCTTTTTTACCTCATCCGCATTGTTCGCCAGGAAGACCTCGAAGTTGTTTGCTTCCAGTGCCTTCTTGAGATCAGCCAATCTGATCTGCCAGTATTGTTCAATTGCTGTGCTCATACTTTACCTCCCAGTCTTTGTTCATTAAGTTTCCATTTGACACCCGTCAAAATTGTTTGCACACGGGCACTTTATATACGATATATAGGCGACATGGCCTTGTCAAGAACATATGCTCACATCTTTTTTGGATCGGCCTTCTTGAAAAACTAAAGAAGAGCATATCTTCCGTCCACCGTGTTCAGGAGGGTTCGCCTTTAGAAAATGGAAGCCTTCAGAGTCTATCATCAATATCCGTTATATTATGAGGAACGGATCACCCTCAAGGATGGTTCGGCCATCTTCCTCCGGCCCATCAAGCCGACCGATGGGCTGCTCCTTCTGGACCTGTTTCAAAAATTATCACGGGAAACCATCTACTTTCGCTTCTTGACCCATTTGAACAAGCTGCAGCCGGAGATGCTCAAACAGCTTGTGGAAATCGATTACGAAAGCCATTTTGCCCTCGCTGCCATTATCACAGCGGACGCAAAGGAATCCATCATCGGCACCTGCCGTTACATTGTGAAAGAGAATACGGATCACGGGGAGCTTACCGTTGTCTTGAGAGACGACTGGCAAAAAAAAGGCCTGGGGAAAGCCATGGTCACAAGAGTTGTCGATATCGCCAGAGCAAAAGGAATTGCCAGTATCGAAATACTTCTCGATTACCGGAACGAAGGCATGAAGCAAATTTTTGCTTCCCTCGGATATCCTGTAAGTTACGAATCGTCCATTCTTGATATTGCCGACCGCATGGAGATCCTTCTCCAAGAGATTGCACTTTAGCGGGACTTGTGCCCACACTCCTCGCTGACCGAAGTCAGTCATTCTTCAACAATGAGGATGTTGGATTTCGAACACACCTCAGTTTTTTCCTTGAGAAAAGGAAAGTGATATTGGGATTCTTCCTGGCAAGATGAACCAATTAAAATGAAACTGTTTGACAGGTCGTTTAACAGGTGCTATTATCGGTACCATTCAGAGACCATTAAGGAGACTCCCATGCAATCAAATGTAAAATATTCTGAAGATATCGTTCCAATTAGCGATCTGAAGGTCAATCCCGGCCGGATTGTTAGTCAGGTAGACAAAACCTGCCGACCGGTACTCTTGACCAGTCGAGGAAGAGGCGTTGCCATTGTCCAATCGCTGAAAGGTTATGAGGCAAAAGAAGAAGAACAGGCATTCCTGCGCAGCGTTGTACAGGGGTTGATGGACATGGAAGAGGGACGGGAAATGAGCCTGGCGGATGTAAAAAAACGCCTTGGACTGAGTAGATAGCTATGCCGCGAAAAAGAACGATTACCTTTGCTGAATCAGCGGTCAAGGATCTGGAGGCAATCCGCAACTGGTATGTCGATCAACAAATCCCTGCCGTTGGCGAAAAGCTATTGAGGGAAATCATTTCCCAGGTAGAAAGGCTTGCTGATTTTCCTGAAAGTGGACGCGTTGTGCCGGAGTTTGGAATTATGAATCTGCGAGAAATCATCTATTCACCCTTCCGCATCGTTTACCGCCATGATAAAAGCCGGGTGAGAATTGTTCGGGTTTGGCGCAGCGAAAGACTGCTCAAGATGCCTTAACGATGGACTTGGCATGAAGCGAAAAAAGGATATAATCGCTTCACGAAATGAAGCAATAAAAGGAGACAAAAGACTCAGTACTTAGGTGACGTGATCATTATCTGTGGCTGCTACAAGTAGATAATGTGACGATATCTATACTTAGCGGGGAAGGGAAGTGGTTATCGCAGCCCTTCCCTTTTTTTGTCAGAGGCCTTCTCTCTCATTAATATGATCTCTTCCCACACTCTTAAGAAATGTTTTGCGCTATTCGCGAATAGCGAATATAATCTCGCCATGATTCTTAAACCCCAAGATATATTTATCCTCCTGAAACTTGTCTCACTCGGGAAAGCCCAGTGGTCTTATGCGTCTCTGTCCCGTGATTTGTACATGAGCACGTCCGAGGTCCATGCAGGTATGAGGCGAGCGGTTGCAGCGCATTTAATGGGCTCGCAGAAAGGGCACCTTCTGAAAAAGTCTTTTGAAGAATTTCTCATTCACGGTATTAAATACGCTTTCCCACCTGATCATGGTAGCCTTACCAGAGGCATTCCTACCTCATATGCAGCTCCTCCCCTCAAAGACTTGATTTCTCAAACGACGGAACCTCCTCCCATATGGCCTGATCCGGAAGGCAGTGTCCGTGGATACGAATTTTCGCCCCTTTATAAGTCTGTTCCGAAGGCTGCTTTAAAAGATAGAAAGCTTTATGAATTATTAGCCTTGGTTGATGCAATCCGCGACGGAAGAACCCGTGAAAGAGGAATCGCCATCAGAGAACTCAAAGCACGCTTGGAATCACCATGATCAATAACAGAGATTTGAATATCCAAATGATCGCTATTGTGGCCAGGCGACTTGGTAATCTTAGGGAGAAAGTGGTTTTCGTCGGTGGTTGCGCCACAGGTTTATTCGTCACGGACCCTGCGATGCCGCAAGTCCGGGTAACAAAGGATGTGGATGTCATTATTTTCTTGCAACAAGAATCGAAGCCTTTAAAGGGCGCGGCAAGGGAGATTATATGGCCAGTCATGACATGGAAGATATTATAACTGTTCTGGATGGGCGTCCGGAAATCGCTGATGAAATCAAAAGTTCCTCTGACGAATTGAGAACTTTTCTCACCACAACGTTTCAAATATTCTTGGCTGATGAAAATTTTCTTGATGCGATTCCAGGACATTTGCTGCCAGATCGCGCAAGCCAAGCACGGTTGCCGCGGCTCATAAAGCTCTTGGAAGAGATAGCAAATTTGTAACATGATGTATGATCATCAGGTTTAAGGAAAAGGGGACGGCAATATAAATGTGGTAGCATCATACAGGTTTTGTAACTGGTATGGCGTGCCTATGTTTTCTTCAGCCCAATCTCTATAGACACATTCTCTGGGCTATATCATCTTCCGGTGGGGTAGCTCACTTGTCTCAACCCATAATCTTCGTGTCTCGTTACATAAGGGCTTACCGCAATCATGAACTAAATAATTGCATTCGGCAGCGAGCGCATTCCCCGCAGCTCTAAGCGGTAATCTGTGGTTGATTCCATTGACAAACAAGACAAATCTTCGTATACACTCAAACGGGTAAGATATTATCAATTATTTATGCAGGTGCTGCGGAAATCTACATGCATTAAAGGAGTTGATGATGAAATTCAAAAATCTGGTTGCAGCAAGTGCCATATTGTTCTTGCTTTTTCTTTCTTCCGGCACAGGCTTCTGTGCGGAAGATGGAAAAGTAACCATGGAACAATGGCTTAAGATCATTAACTCCGGGGACGCAAAAAAGTCTACCCCGCCAAAAACAACAGAAACTAAGGAAGCTAATATCAAGGGTGATATTGATTCAACTACATCAACCGGTGCCCGGGGCAATGCCGTAACCGTATACTGGCATATGGCGGACGATGCCGACGTTTACCTCAACGGAAAACCGCTGAGGCACTATGAGCCTTCCTTCAAAACCAGGCCGGATGAGGCGCCAAAACCTGCATTTGCCGCTTCGGCAATCATCCGGAAGGGAGATGTCTTTACTGTGGGCGGTCGCCGTGGAGGCAGTTTCGGCTTCATGCTCATCGCCGTAGATTCTGCGGGCAAGGTTGTCTTTCAAAGCAATCAGCAATCCTGGAAAGTCTATGAACCGGGCGACCGTACCGATTGGTACAACCCGCAAGTAGCCATGTCCTCCCCGACCCAGCCCGTCACAGTTCAACCTGACCCCTGGTATCCGCAGAAGGAACTCAACGCAAAGTACGGCAACAAAGCCCTCTCCATCTGGAGCACTCCGGCAAATACATTCGCCTATCTCTACGGAGTCGTGGGAGGTGACCGCAAAACGGCAGACCGGACAATCGATGCTGCTCCTAAAGTAAAAGCGGGAACCAACGGGGCGGCGCCCGCCATCGCTGACAAGGGGGACAGTGAGGAGGGAGACTTATCTTCCCGGAGTGGCGGTTCGACTTCAGTGAATCCTGCTCTCAAGCAACTCGCCGGAACAAAGGCCGTTTACAAGAACACGCTGGCTGACGTTTACATGACTGCGACCTTTTCCGGGACCGGTGTCTCGGTGGTTTGTCAGTCGCCCGACGGCAAAGGGAGGCGGACTTTCGACGGAAGTCTTTTGTCAAAAGCCGGTCGCCCAGATGTCGTCACAGGTCAAGCGACGTATCAGGGTGAGGCGTCCGGAGAGGTCAGCTACTCTTTTGATGTGGCCGGTGACTGGGCCAACGCCATTTGGAGCCCCAGAGGCCGGGATGTGCAGTGGAGCCGATGGATTCGGATTAATGAAGCCGAAAAAGGAGGTCAGAGATGAGACTAAATGCGCTGATCCCGTTGAGGGTTCGTCACTGGCTGGTTGTTGTAACCGTCATGTTGAGCGGCTTGCTGCTTAATGCAGCGCCTGTGCTGGGCGCCGACACGATACAGTTTGTTCCCCCTGATCCTTTATATGAGCCGTACAAACTCCCAGACTACCAGCCTTCAGACGTCAGGTCGAATACCCAGAGACTGAGCAAGCAGCCGTATGAGGTCGAGTCCGACCGTGCGGCAAAAGCATTCATGGATGAGCTCGTCAAATCCATCTGTGCCATGAGAAAGGACGGCCAGGTTAAGAAGAGCAGCCAGACGACGGTTCCCCAAGCCAAGGCGCTGCTGGACGAGCTTAAGTATCTGTCCGAACGTACATTGGACCGTCTTGTGAACGAAACAACAGAGATCAATGAGAGCCTTTCATACCTGCTGTTCCACTCGGAGCAGCCTTCACTTACAGGTATACAAAACCCGTTCGTCAAATTCACCAAGGAACCCACGCTGGATGTTGAGGGACTCCCCTTTCCGGTGAGCCGTGAACTGGCTCTCGCACTGAAGGTCAACCAGGCGAAGGACAACTCTTTAGCGCCGAAGGACGTGCTGAAGATGGCTCTGGAGGTGAGCGGGGGGGATTATCCAGCCGCGACGCTCCTCGCCCACAACTTCCTCAAGGAAATAACCTACTCGGGTAGAAGCAGGTTTGAGAGCTCATTCGCAACGGTTTCCGGATTTCCGGAGTCGGACGCAGCGGCCAAGGCGGCCAACGCCAATCGTAGAAAAGAGTACCAGACCGCCCTTCGCAAGAATGCTCCTGATTTCGTTCTCTACCCCCGCGAGAACGGTGTGCTGACCATCGGGATGGAGACCGGCGCACCGGCTCTGGCTGCCAAGTTCAGGAATTTGCGCGTAACCGGCGATCCTCATGTAGAAGACAAACTGGGCCCCTGGTACCACTCATTTGGCGTGCTGTTTCTGAGTACATCGGCCAAGGGGGGAAGGTTTACGGCAGAGACCTGGGCCAACGTAGAGGGTCTTGCCAGGCACGTTCCGATTTTTTCCTCCAGTCCGGACTACTTCAAGGAACTTTTCACCAACCTTGCAGGAGAACAGTCGGGCGCTATCATCGACTGCCTGGACAAGGAGCAGGGAACAATGGTGAGCAGTGTTAACGGCACCTGGAAGATAGGTACTGGTGTTTTAATGAATCAATGGACCCTTGGTGACAGTTCTGGTTCGTGGGTGACGGGAGGTTTTTCCGTTAAAGATAGCATGAAATTAAATTTTACCTATAAACTCGCGGGCGATACAATTTACATATACGGATTACCGGGCACTGACATGGGTGATCATTCACCTTACAAAGTAACAATCAGCAGCGGAGGGATGACCTGGCAAAGCATTGAATTTCCCGCAGTAAAGCATGTATTTATCAAAGCGAAGTAGTCGGTCATGAACGTTTGTGAATACATCAGTATCTTTTCTTTTTAAGAGTCTTATCCCTGTCATTCTCCTTTCATTCACAATTGAAGCAATAAAAGGGGACAAAAGACTCAGTACTTACTAATCTCATCAAGACCTGGCCCCAACTAACCTTTAAATGTCTCGGACGTGGCCCAGGCGCCCTATGGCGGGGACAGAAAAATGGTAATATCCTTAAAAAGGGGCAATAAAGAGGGTAACGAATGGAAAAGGGTACGGCATATAAATGTGGTAGCACCATACAGGTTTTGTAACCAGCATGGAGTTCCTATGTTTTCTGAGGAAATTACTAAGAATTCAGTATTGGGTGAAACCGACCTACGATGAATCTAAACGAAGCTGATACAAGAGCAAAACTTATCGACCCGGCCATTCACAAGTGCGGCTGGACAGAAGACCTTATTCGTCGGGAAGAGACGGCAGGCACAGTCGAGATCATCAATGGCAAGGCACGGCGTCGCTCGCGTGGAAAAATCGACTACGTCCTGCGGGTAAAGGTGAATGTTGACACACAGCCCGTTGCCCTGGCCCTTATCGAGGCCAAGAAAGAACGCCTACCGCCCGGTCACGGCCTTGATCAAGCCAAAGGTTATGCCGAATGTAGGCAGCACAACGTCAAGTTCATCTTCTCGTCCAACGGCCATCAGTTCGTCGAGTTCGACTACTTTTTGGGGTTGACCTCCGCACCAAAGCCGATCGCGAGTTTTCCTTCCCCGGTCGAGCTTCGCGCCCGGTATGAGCAAGGCATGGGCTACACGCTTGAGTCCCCAGCCGCAAGACCGCTCTTGCAGCGATACCCCGGCGGCGAAGGCACCCGGCGATACTACCAGGACGCAGCGATCCGCGCCGTCATGGAAAAGATCGCTCAATGCGAAGTGGTCGGTAAGCCCAAGCGGGCGCTGCTGGCCCTGGCCACAGGCTCCGGCAAGACTTTTATCGCCGTCAATCTGCTCAAGAGAATCTCCGACGCCGGGCAGCTTACCCGCGCTTTATTCGTCTGTGACCGCGACGAGCTTCGCACCCAGGCCCTCAAGGCCTTCCAAAACTTCTTTGGCGCGGATGCGGCAGAAGTGTATCGCAAACCGGACGGCACAAACAACGCCAAGAACGCCCGCATCCACATCGCCACGTACCAGACCCTCGGCATCGAAAACGAGGACGGCGACGCGAACTTCCTGACCACCTTCTACCCTGAGGACTACTTCACGCATATCGTCATCGACGAGTGCCACCGCTCGGCTTGGGGAAAATGGTCGCAGGTGCTCACACGAAACAGGAATGCCGTGCAGATCGGCCTCACCGCAACTCCCCGTCAACTTGTGGAAAGCCTCAAGCGGCAGACGGAGGAACGCAAAACAGACTCCCTGGAACAATTGCCGCTGGCCGCCGAGGGACATGCAAAGGTTGTGAGAATAGGACCACATGTCGATGTCGATCTTCCCGCACCGTACGGTATAGCGAAGGAGGTTTTGGCCGACGCAGAGATCACTGCCAACAACCTCGCCTATTTTGGCGAACCGGCCTATGAGTACGATATTGCCCAGGCCATCGAGGACGGCTATCTCGCCGCCTGCGAAATCCAGAAGGGCCGCGTCAACCTCGACGACACCGGCATCACCAAGGCACAGATCATAGCCCGCAACCCCGTTGACGCCATTACCGGTCAGCCTCTTACGCCTGAGCAAATCGACGACCTCTACGAGCGATACCAATACGAAGACCGCATCCTCCTGCCAGACCGCGTGCTGGCGATGTGCAGCGACTTGTTCAACTATCTCGTGGAGACCGGCGGCCCCGAACAGAAGACCATCATCTTCTGCGCGCGCGATCGACACGCCGACGATGTGGCAGTCTGCATAAATAACCTCTACGCCAAGTGGTGCGCCGACAACAGCAAACAACGGCTGGAGTATTACGCCTTCAAGTGCACCGCCGCAAGCAGCGGCAACGACCAACTCCCGGACCTGCGCGCCTCGTCGCGCAGTCACTTCATCGCCACTACGGTGGACCTGTTGTCCACAGGCGTGGATGTCCCCTGCGTGCGGAACATCGTTTTTTTCAGATATCTCAAAAGCCCCATCAGCTTCTACCAGATGGTTGGACGGGGCACGCGCATTGACGCGCCCACGGGCAAGTTGATGTTCCGTGTTTATGACTACACCGACGCAACGCGTCTTTTCGGAGAGGGGTTCATTACAAAACCAACAGGACCCCGCACGGACGGTCCAGATGGCCCTGTCATTGTTGACCCGCCACCCCCGGAACCAACAATCAGCGTTGAGGGATTCGACGTGCATATCACCGACGCTGGCCGTTTCATCGTTACGGACGTGGACGGTAAGGCCATGCCCGTTCCCATCGAGGAGTACAAGGCCCGCCTGTCCGCTCGCTTGGTCCAGGAGGTCCACACGCTGGACGACTTCCGGGGCCGCTGGATAGACCCACCCTCGCGGCAGGAACTCATCGACGCCCTGGTGACGTCCGGCTATTCACCAACCGTCGTGCGGATGGTGGATGACAGGCAGGACTATGACCTTTTCGATGTGCTGGCCGAACTCGGCTGGGGCATGAACCCGCGCACCCGCCACGACCGTACGCAGGCCTTCACTTACAAGAATGAAGACTGGTTGAACGCCCTGTCGCAACGCGCTGCCGACACGATCCGCGCCATCGCCAGCCAGTTCGAGCGCGGCGGCACCGAGGGCCTGGAGAACCCGCAGATCTTCCAGACACCGGAGGTCAAACTTGCCGGAGGATTGGCGGCGTTGCAAATGGCGGGCAACCCGCGGGATTTGCTGAATGAGACCAAGACAAGGATGTTCGCCGCATGAGTGCAACCATCGAGACACCAAGACACCAAGAAGAAAAACGGAAACTCTCCGACGGCTGGCGCTGGGTAAGGCTGGGGGAAGTTGTCGACTGTTTTCCCGGCGCCTGGGGAGAGGATTCTGAGTTTGAGAATTCTACGGCAGTCCAAGTAGTAGGGACGAGTCAGATTAGCAATGAAGGACTGCTTAATACTAATGATGCGCCAATTCGATATTTGAACCAACGCGAAACGATAGCGCTGTGCTTTGCGGGAGATCTGTTAGTTGTTAAATCAAGTGGTTCGGCCGCCAACATACGCTCAGGCAAAACGGCAATTTGCCCAAACGAACTGTCAGGGAAAATTGCGTGTGCTAACTTTCTAATGCGCCTCGTTCCGAGACCAGAAGTTATTGAGCCTTATTTGCTTTGGCATTTTTTGAACGGAGAAGACGCAAAGGCATTTGTACGGCGCGTTGCAGGATCGTCAACGTATCCAAATATAAAGTGGAGTTCATTCAAAAATCTTGAAATCCCCCTCCCACACCTTGACGAGCAGCGGCGGATTGCGGAAGTGTTGCGCGAGAAGATGGCGACGGTAGATAAAGCCCGTATAGCGGCCCAGGCACGACTTGAGGCGGTCAAAGCTCTGCCCGCCGCCTTTCTCCAACAGGTCTTTCCCCGACCCGGCCAACCCATCCCCACCGGCTGGCGTTGGGTAAGGCTGGGGGAAGTGTGTGAGATTGTTCGCGGTAGCAGTCCTCGCCCCAAAGGCGACCCCCGTTATTATGGTGGGAAAGTCCCTCGCTTAATGGTTGAGGATGTTACCCGCGATGGAATGTACGTAATCCCCAATGTCGATTTTCTTACTGAAGAAGGTGCAACCTTCAGCCGTCCTATGAAGAAAGGTGATGTCGTAATTGTTGTCAGTGGAGCCCCTGGTATGCCTGCCATCTTGAATGTCGATGCCTGTATACACGATGGTTTTGTTGGCCTGAGAAATCTTATGACTGAATCCATAATCCAAGAATATCTTTTTTACCTTCTGGTGTATTTAAGAGAGTCAACAGACAAACAGGCAACAGGTGCGATTTTTAGAAATCTTACAACATATCAAGTTGGGAGGATCGCATTTCTCCTCCCTCCCATTATCGAGCAGAAGCGAATTTTAGCGATATTGCGTGAGCAGATGGCCGCGGTGGAGAAGACGCGCGCGGCCGCAGAAGAAGAATTGAAAACCATCAACGCCCTGCCGGCGGCCCTGCTGCGAAGGGCGTTTAACGGAGAGATTTGATATGGCGAAAGGTCGAAAGAAGAACAACAACGGCAAACGGCTGGCCACCCAGCAGTCGGTGGATCAGGCAGTCAAGAGCATCTGCGACATCATGCGCCGCGGCAACTGCGCCGGGGCGATGCAGTATGTGCCCGAACTGACCTGGATTCTCTTTTTGCGCATACTCGACGAGAAGGAACACCGCGAGGAGCAGGAGAACGAAGCGTTGGGCGTACCCTTCCGGCCTTCGCTGGAAACGCCGTTTCGCTGGCGTGACTGGGCGGCGCCGCCTGAATCCCTGCCTGAGGGGCAGACCAACAAACGCGTCGAGCTGCAAAACTCACCGCAGAACGCCTTTTTCAATTTCGTCAACACAGAGCTGCTGCCTCACCTGAAGGGCTTGAAGAATCGGTCCGATGCATCGTCTCGTCAGAAGGTCATCAGCGAGATCATGACAGGCGTCGAGCGGGTGCGCATCGACACGGAACGGAACTTCCTCGATGTGCTGGACAAGGTGGATCAGCTCACCACCGAGGCGGTGGACCCGACGCATGTCTTCACGCTTTCACAAGTCTATGAAGGACTGCTCTTGAAGATGGGTGAGAAGGGTAACGACGGTGGTCAGTTCTTCACCCCGCGGCAGGTCATCAAGGCGATGGTCCAGGTCATCGACCCGAAGGCGGACGAGACCATTTATGATCCGGGCTGCGGCACGGGTGGTTTTCTCGCCCAGAGCTTCGAGCACATCACGGGCAAACTCGGCCTTGGCAACGACGCCACGGCCGACCAACTGGAGACGCTCAAGCAGCGGACATTCTGGGGAAGGGAGAAAGAGAACCTCGTCTATCCCATCGCCCTGGCGAATCTCATCCTGCACGGTATCGACAAGCCGAACCTCTGGCATGGCAACACGCTGACCGGACAGGAAACCTATGGCGGGCTATTCGAGGACGCGCCGCAGACCTTTGATGTGATCCTGACCAATCCGCCTTTCGGCGGAAAGGAAGGCAAGGAAGCCCAGACCAATTTTGACTACAAGACTGGCGCGACGCAGGTGCTGTTTCTTCAGCACGTCATCCGCAGCCTGAGCGAGGGTGGCCGGTGCGGGATCGTCCTCGACGAAGGGTTGCTCTTCCGCACGAATGAAGATGCGTTCGTAAAAACCAAGCGCAAACTGCTCGATGACTGTGACTTGTGGTGCGTGGTAAGTCTGCCGGGAGGGGTGTTCACGTCGGCGGGCGCGGGTGTGAAGACCAACCTGTTTTTTTTCACCAAGGGCCAGCCTACGAGGAAGATATGGTATTTCGACTTATCCGAACTGAAGATCCGCAAGAAAATACCGTTGATGCTCAAGCATTTTGAGGATTTTCTCCGGCTGATTCCGGCGCGTGCAGACAGTGAGCTTTCCTGGACCGTGGACATGGACGAGCGCAAGCGTATCGCCGCCGAGGAGGCCCGGCCACTCAAGGAGCAAGCCACGGCCAAGAGCCAGCAGGCTGCGCAATGGTCGCAGCGTGTCGCCGATCTGAAGAAGGCTAAGCCGCGCAATGATCAGGCCATCGAGGAGGCTGAAGCCAAGGTCAAGGAACTGACGCGCGAATCGAGGGACCTGGCCGGCAAGGCAAAGGAAATCGAAGACGCCGTCTATGACCTCAAGGCCGTCAATCCAAACAAGAAGCCGAATGTGGACACCCGAACACCGGAAGACCTGATGAACATCATCGAGGCAAAGGGGAAAGAAATCGCCGATGCGCTGGCGGCTCTACGTGTGAAATGAATTTGGTATGAGAAGGCAGAAAGTGATATTTCAAGACCTGACCCTAACTAATCCTTGAGTGAATGAGAGAATAGTAATGGTAGACGATAATTCAAAAAGCTTTGATTTACTGGGAATTAAACCCTTTGCAGACTCAGTTAAAGTTGTCACCCAAGCCATTGTGGATGGGACATCAGCCTTTTTAAGTCGAATATGCTTACCTGTAGCTGAAGAATTTGGACTTGCTATAAGAGATAGAGTTCATTACTGGCGGGAGGTTAATAAAGTAATCATATTGCAAAAAGCCCAACAGAAATTGAATAAATATTCAACTGAAAATGGAAAACAAGCACATCCCCGAATTGTCGCTGAAATCTTAAATCAAGGCTCATGGGTTGATACAGAAGATATTCAGAATATGTGGGCAGGCCTTTTAGCGTCCGCATGTACCCAAGATGGGAAAGATGAAAGCAATCTTATTTTTATAAACGTTCTTCGTCAGCTTACAACCTTACAAGCCTCTATTCTCAATTATTGCTGTGTGAATTCAAAGAAAGAGCTTTCAAGCGCTGGCTGGATAGGCGCTAAAGAAGCATTGATTGTTAGTTTGGAAAAATTATTTCAAATAACCGGTTGTGAGGATTTCCACAGACTAGACAGAGAACTAGATCATTTACGATCTCTTGAGCTAATAGGAAGTGGGATCGGCGCTGGCGGGTTTAGTGAACATTCCACAGATGCAGATATTACACCGTCTGGTTTGGCGCTGCAAATGTATGTTCGTTGCCAAGGATATATCGGATCACCAAATCAATATTTTGGCATTTAAAGAGCAAAAAGAAACAGTAATAATTAATCGTACTATTAATCAATATCACTCAACAAAATAATCCACCGGACCCGCGTTCCGCGGGCCGGTGATTATTTCGTTAGCCCCATGGATGACAAGGGATGGACAAGAAGAATAAGATAGCCGACGCGCTTAGATTGATATTCGATGGAATCAACAGCTTGAAGGATGCATTCCCGAAGAAGAAGTTCAAGAGCTTCTAGGGTCAGGTCTTGAAATATAAGTAATTGTCTGCTGTAGTTATTTTTCGGCGAGACCGATACAAATCGAATACCCAGGTACAGTCTACCATGCTCATGTCGCTCATGGGTATCCGCTGAAAGAGATTGCGAGGGAAACAGAAGGCAGAAAATGATATTTCAAGACCTGACCCTAACTCTCTAACTCTACGTTCTCGGATGTACCGAAGATAGCCAACACCAGTTTGGGGTACCCACAATGGATAATACATTTACGACTGGACTATACATCTTCTCTTCATTCATTCAGGCAGATGCTGCTATTCTAGGATTAGGTGCCGTGTTTGTGATTTATCGCCTGCAATCGCTTTACAGTCAAGAGCAATCCTATATCAACATCATGCTCGAATCAGGCTCACTGTCTATCCACCAAGCCTGCCAAACCGTGATGCAGGGCGACCCACTAAATACTGCTGCGGTGCTCGAAAAGTTCGAGCACCAACCACGCTATTTTCCATTACTCAAATTCCTATCCGAAAAGGATGGCCTTGTTGCCGCTGCAAAGACAGGATTTATCCCCTCACTCATCCTTGTTGCAGTTCACTGTTTCCTGTCCGCAGCTTGTCTCTGTTTGATGAGCTACGTGTGTGTCTCACAGGTAAACATATTCGTGCAAATTGTTGGTGCCATTGTAACCATCCTCTTTGGAGTCATTCTGCTTGAAGTGATCACTGCTTCTCAGGTTGCTCTTGACGCAAAACCACTTATCTGGCCTTTCCCGCTGGGAAGGAGGATATGGAGCAAGGGTAGAAATTAATTTTCCACCTTTCGGTTTGCTGGCGACCCTACCGCCCTTGAGCGACCCCGGTGATGTATAGAGTTTTCATCCGGTGGCCTGTTGAATAAAAGAGCCGAGATGAATGATTTGGGAGATAGTGTAGAGGGCGATAAATTCCCTAAATGCTGGGAAGGGTGTTAGGAATTGATTTACGGTTTTTTCAGATTTGAAATTCCAATCCTGTTTAGGCTGTCATGAATGTCCATTAGAATTTGTCGCGAATATCCTTCTGATATTAAGATTCGCTTATAAACCATTCGCATCTTATCTTCGGGTAATACTCCTTTTTCCTCTATTTGCCCCCGACTTAAGGCTCCTTCAAGTTGAGACAATGGAATAGAAAATGGCTGCTCATCAAAATCAAGAATACAATCCTGTTCAAAGAAAGGAATTTCCCTTACTTGAATTTTCCAATGATCTTTTTTTTCTCGGCTACCACCTGGAAGGTAATGTGCGGTTTGGGTTGTAGTTGTAGCACAATGAACCAAAGCAACCTGCGCAAATAAGCCAGTGGTTCCAAGTAATACAAACCATCGCGGCTTTACGATTTCATCAAATCGAGGGGGGAAATCTATCCATCTAAATACGGAGCCAGTTTTCAATGGGAATCATCAAAAGCGCAATGTAAGAGATAATTTTCTTCTTGGTAGGTTAACTTATCGTGTGATTTCTTAAGTACGTTCCCGTCAAAATTCAAACTGTAATCTATAATTCCATTTGGATTGCTTCGCCACGTTCTTTTCCATGCCAAAATTTCCTCGTGGCTGGCATCGCTTATATGCTTTGACATGATGTAATTTTGTGCATAGATTTCTACCAGGCGATTCATTATTTTAAGCTCCAATTTGGAAAAGAAATTCATGTCCGGCTTTTTCTTTGGTTTAATGAATTTCCCCAATTCGTCAGTTACATACTCAAAACTTTCAAATGTGATATTCTGATTATACAAATCTATAGGGACTGGCCCTTTCTCAAGGGCTTTATAAGTCAATCCCAGAGACGGACGTCCAGTTTCCTTTAAGCAGCCAAAATCAAGGAAGGCGAGATATTTAAATAGATAGGTCTGATATAAGGGCTTGCGGGCAGACTTAACCTGTTCGTTTGCGAAGAAAAGAATCGCATTCTCAATTTTTTCTTTTTGGTAAGGAATCATGTTTAATCCAGATTATGTTTGCTTCTATATCATTGCTGTTCATAAAAATTCAACAAGGAAATGCCTTAATCATCCATCGGTCATTGACCTGATCTCTTTAGTGTTAAATGCAAAAATCAATCCAAAATATATTTCCTACTACTGATATTCGCCCAGAATCATTCATGCCTATGAGCACGCTTTTAAAATGTTAAGGGATTGAAATTAGAGGATAATTTGCGGAAGTGCATGGGAATCGAGCCAGTAGACCGCCATATAATTTCAACGATATGCATCGCTGATTCGCGAAAAGTGCGCTCCCGCCCTTCGAGAGACATCTGTCGTATTCGGAACAATAATTGCGGCAACCTTCCTTCACGAGAATGTGGGCCCCATGCGCTACCTCGCAATCCTGGGGGTTACCGCCGGCGCCATAGCAATCAAGCTTTCATAAATTCAGACGTTGTCTTCGCTTTCAATGTAAAATCTTCCGCTCATTGAACGGTAATCTGTCGTTGATATTGCATTGACATACAAGGCCGTTATCCCCTATTCTTTCGACGATGTAATTCTAAATTAAAGGTATGGGAGAAAGAGCAGGATGAGCTTGTTTGGAAAACCGCAAGCATAAGCATCCATCACCTCATTATGAAAAGGAGGACGGATATGAAGGTTATCGGCTTCAACGGCAGTCCAAGGAAAGACGGCAACACCACCACGTTGATGGGCTATCTCTTAAGGGAAATCGAGAAAGAGGGTATCGAAACGGAACTCGTTCAGCTCTCGGCAAAGGCGATTCACGGGTGCATTGCCTGCTACAAGTGTTTCGAGAATAAGGACCAGCGGTGCGCCGTTAAGAACGATGCGGCGAACGAGTATATCGAAAAGATGACGACGGCTCAGGGTATCGTTCTTGGATCTCCTTCCTATTTTCAGGATGTAACAGCGGAGATGAAGGCCCTGATCGACCGGGCGGGCTTCGTCGGATTGGCAAATGGGAGGATGCACAAGAATAAAGTCGGGGCCGCCGTATCCTGTCTGCGCCGCAGCGGCGGGCTGCATACAGTCGAGACCATGAACCATTTCTTCCTCAGCAACGAGCTTATCATCGCCGGTCGGGCGATGAGCGTTGCCAGAGACAAGGGCGATGTGGAAAAAGATCAGGAAGGCATCCAGGCCGCAGAGACCCTGGGGCAAAGGACCGCCTGGCTTATGAAGAAGCTCTACGGCTGATATCTGCCCGGGGAAGATGGGCGATCTTGAAAAGAAAGCCTTACAGCTCAGGTCGCTCCAATTAACGTTGCAGCTTTAATGATAGAATCTGATTGTTAAACATGTTCGATAGAGCTATAGTCATATATAATCTCTCTGAATATGATGAAAATATTACAGGAAATATTCGAAGCTCACGGCGGGAGGGACTACTGGCAAAGTCTTGAAGCGCTCGATGCCGAAATTTCTGCCGGCGGGTTCCTGTTCACCGTAAAGCGAAGACCGGTTTTAAAGCGCGTTCGCATGCGGGCCTATACCCGCGAACCCCGATTCACTTTTTTTGATTACCCACAGCCGGGCCAAACTGCACAGCTTATCGGCAACGACGAGGTCCGCATTGTCGATAACAGCGGGAAAATTTTGGTGCGGCGCAAGACCCCACGAAGTGCATTCAGGGGGCTTAGGCACCAGTTCTTTTGGGACGACCTTGATTTTATCTACTTTGCTGGCTATGCGACATGGAACTACCTCACAACACCATTTCTGCTCATACGCAAAGGTTTTACCGTTGAAGAGCTCGAACCGCTACCAGGAGAATTGTCTCCGTTCAGGCGACTGCGCGTAACCTTTCCTGAAGACATCCCTACCCACTCCAAACACCAGATTTTCTATTTTGATGAAAAGCTTTTGCTGCGACGTCTCGATTACACAGCAGAGGTCGTTGGCAACTGGGCACACGCGGCCCATCTCTGTGAAGATTACCGGACATTCGGCGGGATCAAGGCTCCGACACGGAGGCGGGTTTTACCGCTGCTGTTCGGCAACAGGCCCATGCCGGGACCAACCTTGGTCGCTATTGAAGTGCACTATATCCAGCCGATTCAGACGGTTTCATCCGCTGCATGATCGTAAGTCAAAGGACCGCCTGGCTGATGAAGAAGCTCTACGGCTGATATCTGCCCGGGAAGCAGGTTTCAAATGAAACCTGTTATGACAGGACTGCCGTGCCGGCTCTCTGCGCTACTGTTATCGTCTCTCAATCGGGGTTACTAGACCGCACCTCTCTTCTTTAGAAGGGCTGCAACCGACTCGGCCAGCCTGCGGTATCCTGCGGCATTTGGATGAATATAATCAGACTTGAGGGTGCCATCGGACAGCACCGTGGTCAGGGCATTTTCTTCTAAAGGAATCTTCATTTCCGCGGCTGTCTCCCGGTAAAAGGGCGGGGGTGAAAGAGCAATACCCGGAGTCGGTACCGCGATGATAACAACAGCTATTCCCCGCGCCCGCGCTAAAAGAATCATTGCCCGTAAATTGTTGGCGATTTGCCGCTGATCCAAACGACGGAGCAGGTCATTACCTCCGTGGCAAAGAATCAGGAGTGCAGGCTTCTCTCTCTCAAGCACCTCTGGTAGACGAGATAACCCTTCAGCTGTTACCTCTCCCGGAACCCCGGAATTAACCACCCGCCGACCGACCAGGCTTTCCAGGATCGCCGGGTAGCTTTCGTCAAGAGTGGCCCCGGTTCCGAAGGTCAGGCTGTCGCCAAATGCGAGGATGACTGCATCCTTGGCAAGGCGGGGTGACTTGGCGCCGGAAGAGCAAGCTATCAGGACAGCCATTGCCATGATGGTCAGCAGACCGAAAACCAGCAACTTTTTTCTTTTCGTGATCATGGCATTTCACCATAAGGTGTATAGAACGCCGCTTCATGCCGCGGCACTAAAGCACAATATCATCATTTCAGAAGTTATGCGATTGGGAACTGCCAAAGAAAGCTATATGACCGAGCACTTTAGATCTAAAAATCTTTATTGAGCATAACTGAATACTTCCTGTAAGCGTTAATCCTTATTTTTTACTGTCCACGCTACATTTCAATCTGAAATGTTGTTAGCGCCTAACCATCTTGTGGCTATTGTTTCTTGACACACAAGAGACATTTTCATATACTTCGACCGTAAAAAAGCAATCCTTATCAATTCAATCTCTCCCTTGCAAAAAAGGATTGCGAGTCCTCTCTCGTTTCGGACACGTTAAAAAGGAAGCGCGTCCTTATGCCTTACGTCAGGAAAAGAAAAAGGAAATCAAAAAGATCCCTCAAAAAAACCATGATGCTCTGCGGGGTATTGACGATCGTGTGCTTCCTGATCGCGGGGATCTTATTTTTTCTCGTCGGGAAGATTCCTGATTTTGAACAGGGAATAATCAATAGCGCCATTGTTACGGAGGCAGAGAGGGCTTTGGGACGAAAGTTGACCGACGAGGATCGTGATCGAATCGAGAAGAAGTATGGAATCGCGAACGACAAAGGGATAATGGAAAAAGTCAGAAAAGCACTTCGCGAACGCTGAACACTGACCTACCCCCGAAACATGTACCACCTGTAAAATTATAGTGATTCCTTTTTTTGTTTCTCAGTGCAACCGGGCTTTCGGTGCCAAGGGGTGATATTTTAACGAGATGTGAGATCCCATAGTGCTGTATTTCAACAGCCATTGCTCAATCAGCACCTGGGCTTCTTTCAGGACATAGAAGACCTCTGTTGAGCAACTCGTTCCCACTGTGAAAAGTACTGTTTACATATGGTAATTCTCAATTCGATTTCAACCTGACCACTGTGGACTCGCAGGTCGAGCAAAACATCGTTAAAGAAGCAGTAATATGGGATTATATAAAGAAGAAGAGGAAGAAAGAAGAGGAGAAGATAGAAGAGGAGAAGATAGAAGAAGAGAAGATAGAAGAGGGGAAGATAGAAGAGGAAAAGATAGAAGAAGAAAAGAAAGAAGAGGAGAAGATAGAAGAAGAAGAAAAAAAAGAAGAAGAAGAACTCTCTTCTGGCTGCTCATAATAGCATTCGTTTCTCTCGTATTCAGTGCACTTATCGGCAACATTTCCGTTTTTATTGAAAAATTCTACAACTACAAGGATGAAAGCTATCGTCCAACGGATACGGATAGAATGAAATATGAATCAGAAAAGGCAAAGCCTGTGGGTAAAAAGTAAGGGCCTGTTTCATCTCCAGCCCTTGTCAATGCGTTACGGGGAGGAAGAGATTTATGCTTACCGCAAAGGAAATCAGAAATGCTCTGGCCCGGTGGTATGAGGCCTGGAATGCTCATGATCTCGACAGGGTCATGGACCTCTTTCACGAGGACGCCATCTTCGAAAACTGGACGGGCGGCAAAGCACAGGGCAAGAAGGCGATCCACCAGGCCTGG
>Ga0315278_10000883_pt1 | contig 25983 bp, 20 predicted proteins | sample YL17G06_0_MG_FD_203880 | JGI IMG/M metagenome (GOLD analysis project Ga0315278, IMG submission 203880) | Sediment microbial communities from Yellowstone Lake, YNP, Wyoming, USA - YL17G06_0 | ecosystem: Environmental > Aquatic > Freshwater > Lake > Sediment | place: USA: Wyoming | collected... | reverse complement strand
CAGCATCTGCTGGACATGCGCACCGGCACCCGTTTCAGCGAGGTGTACGAAGACACGGAGGGCGACATGGCTCGCTACGGCATGGCCAGTGGCATGGGACCCTCCTTCGACCCGGACGCTCCCGATACCTACGGCTTTCTCGCCGATCTCGAGAACGATCGAGAGCACGGAGGGCACTTCGACTATCGCTCGGTGGTGACCTCGATGCTGGGCTGGGTGGTGGAGCGCGCCGGCGGAACGCGCCTGCCGGATCTGATCGGGCGCGAGCTATGGGCGCCGATGGGCGCCGAGGTGGAGGCATCCATCGCGCTGGACCGCTCCGGAGCGGCCATGGCTGCCGGTGGCATGTGCAGCTCGTTGCGGGATCTCGCGCGGTTCGGCCAGGTTTGGGCGCGAGACGGCCGCGGACCGGACGGACGCCAGCTGGTTCCGGCGGCGTGGGTCGCGGACACGATCGCGGGCGCCCACGACGGAGCGGAAGCGTACGCGGCGGGCACCGAGGAGTCGAACCCAGGGTTCCCGAACAGCCACTACCGCAACAAGTGGTGGGTGTTCGACCCCGACACACCGTTCTTCTCCGCCATCGGGATCCAGGGCCAGTACGCGGCCGTGCACCCCCCGTCGGACACCGTGATCGCGAAGTTCTCGTCGCTGCCCGTCGCGGACGATCCGGAGCTCGAGATGCTCCAGCTGAGCGGGTTCGCCGCCATCGTGGGTGCGCTCGCAGGGTAGCCTCGGCCCCATGACGACGATCCCCGAACAGCTCGCCAACCGGGACCTCGACGCAGCCGCCCTCCTCGCGCCGCTCACCGGCCTGCCCGCTCGAGCACGGGTGGTGATCGTGGGTGGCGGGATCATCGGTGCGAGCATCGCGTACCACCTCACGCGCGCGGGCGAGCGCGACGTCGTGCTCCTGGAGCGCGGACGCCTCACGGGCGGTACCACGTGGCATGCGGCCGGGCTGGTCTCTCAGATCCGCGGGAATCACGCGCTGACCGCACTCACCAAAGACAACGCCTCGATCTACGAGCGGTTGCCCGATGAGACAGGCGTGGCCACCGGCATGCGCAGGCACGGCGCCATGACGATCGCCCGAACCGAGGGCCGGCTGCAGGAAGCGCTCTACGGCGTCGCCATGGCAAAGGACTTCGGTGTGGATGTTGAGGTATTGGGTCGCGATGGCATCAAGGCGTACTGGCCCGCGGCGAACGTCGACGATCTCGTCGGCGCCGTGAACTTCCCCACCGACGGAACGGTGAATCCGGGCGACGCCGCGCTGTCGTTCGCGAAGGGCGCCGTCGACGAAGGTGTGCGCTACGTGCCGGACACCACCGTGAGCGGCTTCACGATGCGCGACGGCCGTGTGATGGGCGTTGAGACCTCGCGCGGAGCGATCGAGGCTGAGACCGTCGTCCTCGCCTCCGGTCTGTGGACCTCGGAGCTCGCGCGGCTCGCGGGCGCGAGCGTGGCGCTGTATCCCGCCGAGCACGTGTGGGTGATGACCGAGGAAGCGGAGGGTCCCCGCGAGGTGGCGCCGTTCCTGCGCGACCTCGACGGCTACCTGTACATCCGCCACTACCGGGGCCGCTACCTGATCGGCGCGTTCGAACCCAAAGGGAAGCCGAAGCGGATCGAGGAGATCGGCACCGAGGGATTCGTCGAGTTCGGGCCGGACTGGGACCACTTCGCCCCGGTCCTGAAGGCCGCCCGCGAACGTGTGCCCGAGCTCGAGACGATCGGCTTCTCGCACTACCTGCGTGCGCCGGAGAGCTTCACGCCAGACTCGAACTTCCAACTCGGCTACGTCCCCGAGGTCCCCGGGTTGTTCGTGGCCGCGGGGTTCAACTCGCAGGGCATCATCTTCGGCCCCGGCGCGGGCCGGGCCGCCGCGGAATGGATCGTGCAGGGCCATCCCACGATGGACCTCACGGACGTCGACGTCGCGCGCATGGGCCGGTGGGCGAACGACCGGCCGTGGATGCACGTGCGCACGGTGGAGTCTCTCGGCGGCCTCTACGAGATGCACTGGCCGGGCAAGCAGCCCGTGACGGCTCGCGGCGTCCGACGGGTCCCGCTGTACGACAGGCTGCGGGCCGCCGGCGCCGCCTTCGGCCAGGCCGCCGGGTGGGAGCGCGCGAACTGGTTCGAGCCCGGGATCGTCGATCCGCCCTTCGACTACTCGTTCACCGAGCCGTCGTGGTTCCCGGCCGTGCGCGACGAGGTGCGCGCTACCCGGGAGGGGGTCGCACTCTACGACCTCACCTCGTACTCCAAGTTCCTCGTGCAGGGTCCCGAGGCGATCTCAGGACTTCAACGCTTGTGCGCATCGGACGTCGACGTACCCGTGGGGCGTGTCGTGTACACGGTGATCTGCAACGAGCGCGGCGGCATCGAGATAGATCCCACCGTGACGAGGCTGGGCGAGGATCGCTTCCTGGTGGTGTCGCCCACGCTCGCTCAGCGGCGTACGGAGATGCTGTTGCGCAACGGCCTGCCGGCGGGCGCGACGGTCGCGGACGTGACGGGCGGCTGGGCGGTCCTGCATCTCGCGGGGCCGTCGTCCCGCGAGTTGCTCGGTCGTCTCACGGACGAGGATCTTTCGAACGATGCCTTCGCGTTCATGAACGCGCGCGAGATCGAGGTGGGCTGGGCGAAGGCGTGGGCGCTGAGGGTCTCCTACACCGGGGAGCTCGGGTGGGAGCTGTACGTGCCCACCGAGTTCGCGAGCGACCTCTACGACCGCGTGGTGGGGGCGGGGGCCGACCTCGGGCTGCGCCATGCCGGCGCGCTGGCGTTCGACGCGGCGCGGACCGAGCGCGGGTTCCGTTCCTGGGGCCACGACATGGGGCCGCTCGATGACCCTTACGCCGCGGGCCTGGGGTTCGCCGTGCACCTCGAGGGGGACTTCGTGGGGCGCGACGCCCTGTCCAGCGCGAAGGCGGCCCCTCGGGACCGGCGGCTGGTGGCGCTGCACGTGCCCGACGGCGTGCTGTGGCACGGAGAGTCGGTGGTGCGGGGCGAGGAACGGCTCGGGCACGTGACCTCGGGCGGGCTGGCACCCACGCTGGGCGGTTCGGCGGGGCTCGCGTGGATCCACGGCGAGCCCGGCGGGGAGGGCTGGGGCGTGGAGATCCGCGGTGAGGTCGTGCCGGCGGTCGTGCAGGCCGCGGCGTTCTACGACCCGCGCGGCGAGCGGCTCCGGAGCTGACCGTCGGTCGCGATGACGCAGCGAAGGACGTAGCCTTCGCGCCATGGAGCCCCTGACGTTCATCGGCGTTCCGATCGATTCGGTGGGTCGCGAGGGTGGCACCGAGCTCGGGCCTGCGGCCTTACGCGAGCACGGCCTTGTGGAGGTGCTCGGCGGTGGAGATGCGGGCGACCTCCCGGTGCGGATCCGCGGCGAGGAGCGGGACGGGGTCACCGGCATCGTGGGGAGTCCCGACGTGCTGGCCGCGACGGCCGCGCTCCGTGAGGCCGTCGCGGACTCCCTCAGGCGCGGCCACCGCCCGTTCCTGGCCGGAGGGTGCTGCGCCGAACTCCCCGGCGCGTTGTCGGGGGCACGGGACGCGCGAGGGCGCATCGGTCTGGCCTATCTCGACGGCCACCTCGACGTGTATGACGGCATGACCTCGCCTACAGGTGAGGCCGCGGACATGCCGGTGAGCGTCGCCTTGGGCTTCGGTCCCCGGGCATGGGTGGATGCGGCCGGGGGCGCATCGGTGGCCGGTCCCGACGTGGCGTTGATCGGTCACCGGGACCACGATGAACTCGCCACCCTGCGACAGCTCCACGACGAGGGCACCCTCGATCGTGGCGTCGGACTGTTCTCCATGGACGGGGTGCGGGCCGACGGATCGGCGGGGACCATCGCCCGGACGCTCGCGGATGGCTTCGCAGCGGTACCGGGAGGGTTCTGGCTGCACCTCGACGTGGACGTTCTCGATCAGGACGTCTTTCCGGCCACCGACTATCTGATGCCGGGCGGCATGACGTGGGACGAGCTCGATGAGGTGCTGGGGCCCCTGGCCGCGTCGCCCCAGCTGATCGGTGCCTCGATCGGCTGTTACAACCCCGAGAAGGATCCCGACGGGGAGAACGGGCGGGCGCTGGTTGCCGCATGGCGCAAGGCCCTGGGCGCGTGATCCGCGGCTGAACGGGAGGCCCCACCCCGCCGCCGGACCCGGCGGGGTTGACCGCACGGTTCATCCCTCGGCCAGGAGGCGATCCAGCGCTTCGCGCGTGGGCATACCCGCGCGAGCTCCCGCAGCCGTGACCGCGAGCGCGGCGGCGGCGACCCCGCGTCGCACCGCCTCGTTCACGGTCAGCCCCTCCAAGAGCGACACCGCGAGGACCCCGTTGAAACAATCGCCGGCACCGGTGGTGTCCACGGCCCGAACGCGGGGAGCGGGGACTTCGGTCCGGACCCCGTCGGCGAGGATCGTCGCCCCTGCGGCGCCGCGTGTGATCACCACCGCCACACCGGCCGGGACGGACCCGAGCGCGTTCGCCTCCCCCTCGTTCGGGGTGACCAGCGTGGCGAACGGCACGAGCGCCTCCACGGCCGGTCCGCCGGGAGCCGGGTTCAACACGAAGATGGAACCGTTGTCCTTGGACCAGCGAGCCGCGGCGAGGACCGCTTCGGCCGGCACCTCCAAGCTGGCGAGGATCACGGACGGTGCGAGGGCGTCGAGTGCCGCCGTCACGCGTTCTAGTGCGATGGTGTCGTTCGCTCCCGGGGCGACCGAGATCTGGTTCTCCCCATGCGCGTCCACGACGATCAACGCGACGCCGGTGACCCCGTTGGGAACGCGCGCGACGTGCCTCGTGTCGACCCCGTCTTCATCGAGGCTCTCGATGGACGCGGTGCCGAACGCATCGAGCCCCACCGCGCCGATCATGGCGACTTCTCCGATGCCGCCGCGCGCAGCGGCCACCGCCTGGTTCCCACCCTTGCCCCCATGGTGTTGCGCGAACGACCCGCCCACCACGGTCTCGCCCGCTCCCGGGAGGGGAGCTCCGCTCACCACCAGATCTACGTTGATCGCGCCGATGACCGCCAGCACCGCGGCGCTCATGCCTGGGCCTCGACCAGCCCTCGCAGGCGCTCGAGGAACCGGGCTGTGAAGGCCGCCGCATCCACTGCGAGCGCCACCCGTGCGTTGTCGGCGGCCTCCCAACCGAGCGCCCAGGGCGTGTTTCGAACGCCGGCGAGGTCCGCCACGGTCATCCCCCGAGTCCACCGACCGTCGCACTCCACTTCGACCCGCGTCGTGGTGAGCTCGGCCAGAGATGGGTCGAGGGCGATCGCCAGGGCCAGGGGATCGTGCATCGCGGCCCCCGGCTCCGATCCATAACGTTCGTAGAACTCGATGTAGAAGGAGACGGTGTCGGCGACGAACCGCGCGAGCGCGGATCCTGGCGCCGGCGCACAGACCGTGGCCACGTCCGCTGCGGTCATGCGGACCCGCTCCGTGACATCGAGGCCCGCACAGATCGGCAGCTGCGGCTCGGGCGCGCCCACGAACGCGCGGAACACGGCCTGCGCGGCCTCGGGGTCGACCCAGATGTTCGCCTCAGCGGAGGGTGAAACGTTGCCCGCCTTCGCGAACGAGCCGCCCATGATCGCGAAGCCCTTGAGGAGCCAGGGCAGGCGCGGTTCCTCGGCGACGGCGAGCGCGACGTTCGTGAGAGGCCCGGTGGCCACCAGGAGCACCTCACCCGGGCGGGCTCGCGCCGTCTCCACCAGGAGCGTGGCGGCCGACCGATCCGAGGGCGCCGCGGCCGGCGTGGGGAGGGTGGCATTGCCCAGCCCACGTTCACCGTGCACCTCTGGGAAGGGCTCGTGGTCCCGCACGAGCGGACGAGATGCACCGGAGGCGACCTCCACATCGACGAGCCCGATCAGCTCCAGCACTGCGAGGGTGTTCTCGGTCGCCTGCTCCATGGTGACGTTGCCCATGAGGCAGGTGGCTCCGATCAACTCGACCTCCGAGGAGGCCGCGGCGTAGAGCAGCGCCAGGGCGTCGTCGACCCCGGTGTCGACGTCGAGGATGAGCGGCGTGGCGGCCATGGCCCGGAAGCCTACCCGGGCGACGCGCGTGAGTGGCTACCCGGCGGCCGGCGCGATCCCGATCAGCTTGAGTGCCACGTCCATGCAGATGTCGCGCATGCGCTCAGGCGTGAACGTCGGGTCGTTCATCATCACCGGGATCGCCAGGCCGTCGATCAAGGCACCGATGGCCACGCCGAGGTCCTCCGCGTCGTCGCCCTCGGGGAACTCGCCGGTGTCGCGGCCGTGACGGACGATGTCGGCGATCGACTGGCGCCAGCGCCGATCCAGGACCTCGCGCTCCTTGGACAGCTCCGGATCGCGCAGCGCCAGTACCCAGATCTCGATCCAGAGCGCCCACTCGTCCAGCCGCTCGTACTCGGGCAGCAGGCCGGGCACGCTCAATTCCACGAGGCGCATCAATTGATCCCGCGCCGAGGACATCCGGCGCATCTCGCGGGACAGACGCAGGTAGAACTGGTCGTTCGCAGAGGTGAGCGCTTCGGCGAGGAGCCGATCCTTCGATTCGAAGTAGTACAGGATCAGGCCCGGGGAGACGCCGCAGCGCTCCGCGATGTCGGAGATCCGCGTCTCGGCGAGGCCGCGGTCGGTGATCACGCGAGCGGCGGCATCTAAGATCTCCTGGTGACGGTCCCTGCCGTTCTTCTGCCGCGTGCGTGCCATCATCGCTCCTTCGCGCCGGCGGGTCAGGATCCCTCCGTTGAACGACACACAGGAAGCGTGCAGTCGGGCGGGATGGACTGGCTCGTCGTTCAGGCAACTGTACCCGCATGACCAGCGAAGTCAAAACCGCAGGTCAACTGCGCCCAGGTTGACTGAGCATTCAAAGTCAGGCGATACTACGCCGGTCATCGAGGGTCGAGAGGACCGACCCGGCCGAGGGAAGGGACCAGTAGCCATGGCTTCGAACACCTATGACGCCATCGTGATCGGCGGCGGACACAACGGGCTCACCTCCGGGGCGTACTTCGCGCGCGAGGGCGCGCGCACCGTGGTGCTGGAGTCGCGGAACAAGACGGGCGGTGCCGCGGACACCAGTGCCCCGTTCGCCGATCATCCTGAGATCAACGTGACGACGTACTCCTACGTCATGTCGCTGATGCCGCCGTCGATCATCCGCGAACTCAACCTCAAGCGGTTCGGCTACGACGTCACGCCCTTCGGCCCGTACTTCCAGGCCTTCCCGGACGGCCGAGCCATCACGGTGTACGCGGACGACGCCGCCAAGTCCTACGAGTCCATCGCGCAGTTCTCCAAGAAGGACGCGGAGACGCTCCCCAAGTGGGAGGCCTGGATGAAGGGCGTATCGGACGTCCTGGGACCGCTCCTGCTGTCGGTCCCGCCGCATGTGGGTTCGACCAAGCTGGGCGACCTCTTGCCGCAGGCCCAGACGGCGTGGAGCATGCGCGGCCTCGGCCAACGCGGCGTGGCCGACGTGACGAGGCTGTTCACCATGAGCGTCACGGATCTGCTGAACGATTGGTTCGAGTCCGACGCGATCAAGGCGATGCTCACCGTGAACGGCGTGATCGGCACCTGGGCGGGCCCCGACGAGCCCGGCACCGCCTACGTGATGCTGCACCACTCCATCGGCGACGTCGGGGACGGGCACCTCGGCTCCTGGGGCTTCCAGCAGGGCGGCATGGGAGCCGTGTCCGACTCGATCCGACGCTCGGCCGAGTCGTTCGGCTGCGAGGTCCGCACCGAGGCGAAGGTCAGCAAGATCCTGGTCCGCGGCGGCAAGGCCGTGGGCGTGGCGCTGGAGAACGGTGAGGAGCTGCGCGCCCCCGTCGTGGTCACCACGATCCACCCGAAGATCGCCTTCCTCGACCTGCTGGATCGCCACGAGCTGCCCGCCGACTTCGTCTGGGACATCGAGCGGTGGAAGACGCGCTCGGGCACGGTGAAGGTGAACGTGGCCATCTCCGAACTGCCCGACTTCATCGCGGCGCCCGGCAAGGAGCAGCAGGCGCATCACACCGGTTCGGTGGAGCTGTGCCTCAGCCCGCAGTATGCGGAGCGCGCCTTCCAGGACGCGCACATGGACCGCAAGCCGGCGGTCGCGCCGTTCGTGGACGGCACGATCCCCACCACGCTCGACAAGAAGCTCGCGCCCGAGGGCGTGCACGTGTTCTCGATGTTCACGCAGTGGGTGCCCGACGATTGGAACAAGGAGCCCCACCGCGAGGAGCTCGATGCCTACGCGCAGCGGATCTTCGATGGGTACAACGAGCTGGCGCCCAACTTCAAGGACTCGATCATCGACTATCAGGTGATCGGGCCCTACGACATGGAGCAAGACCTCGGCCTGATCGGCGGGAACATCTTCCATGGCGAGCTGAGCGTGGACCAGCTGTTCCACATGCGCCCCGCGCCCGGTTATGCCGACTTCCGCACCCCCGTCCGGGGCCTCTACCACGGGTCGTGCGCCACGCACGGCGGCGGTGGCGTGAACGGCATCCCCGGGTGGCAGGCCTTCAAGATGGCCAAGAAGGACAAGGCCATCGCCAAGAAGTAGCCCCGTGGCGCCGACCGCAGAACCGGGAACCAGCGCGGCACGCCCCGGCCTCGAGCCGATGTTAGAGGCACGCTCGGTTGCCGTCGTGGGCGCCAGCGTCAAGGAGGGCTCCCTCGGTCACCAGATGATGGTGGAACTCCTTCGCGGTGGCTACGAAGGGGTGATCTACCCGGTGAACCCGGGTTACGCGGAGATCCTCGGCCACGCGTGCTTCGCCTCGCTGGCGGAGGTGCCTCAGGCGCCGGACCTCGCGATCCTCGGCGTGGCGAACCACCGCGTTGAGCAGGCGCTGGCCGACGCCGTCGCGGCCGGGGCGCGCTCCGCCGTCACCTTCTCCTCGCTGCATGAGGACGATCCCGACCCTGATCGCCCGCCGCTCAGGGATCGGCTGGCGTCCATCGCGCGAGAAGCGGGGATCCCCTTGTGCGGGGGGAACGGGATGGGGTTCCTGAACGAGGACCGGCACCTGCGGGCCACGGGCTTCGCCACGCCCGACGATCTGCGTCACGGACCGGTCACGTTCGTGTCGCACAGCGGGTCAGCGTTCGCGGCGCTGGCCTTCAACGACCGGGGTATCGGCTTCAACCTGGTGGTGTCGAGCGGCCAGGAGATCGTCACCACCATGGCGGACTACATGGAATACGCGCTGGGACTGGACAGCACGCGGGTCCTCGCCCTCCTTCTGGAGACCGTGCGCGAGCCCGAGCGGTTCCGTGCGCAGCTCGCTCGAGCGGAGGAGCGCAACATCCCTGTGTTGGCGCTGAAGGTTGGTCGCACGGAAGGGTCCAAGGCGATGGTCACGGCGCACTCGGGTGCGCTCGCGGGTGAACACGGCGCGTACGAGGCTTTGTTCGACGCCCATGGCGTCCTGGAGGTTCGCACCCTCGACGAGATGGCGGACGCCATGGAACTGTTCGGGTCGCCGCGACGCGTCACATCGGGGTCGGGCATCGCGAGCGTGCACGATTCTGGCGGCGAGCGGGCCCTGTTCGTGGACGTGGGTCACGACCTCGGGGTGCCGTTCGCGGCGATCTCCGAGACCACCCGGTCGAAGCTCGACGAGATCCTGGATCCGGGCCTGGACGCGGCGAACCCGCTCGATGCGTGGGGAACGGGCATCGACGCCGACCGCATCTTCCGCGACGCGTTCGGGGTCCTGCACGACGATCCCGACACCGCCGCGATGGCCTTCGTAGTGGATCTCACGCGGCAGGGCCAGCCGTACGACGAGGGATACCTGCAGGTTGCCCTCGACGTGTTCGCGACCAGCACCAAGCCGTTCTGCGTGCTCTCGAACCTGGCGAGCGCGGTGGCGCTGGAGGAAGCGCATCACCTCCGGGACGCGGGGATCCCGGTCCTCGAAGGCACGGCCTCCGGGCTCACCGCGTTGGGGCTCTTGCTGCGCCACCACCGGCACGCCCTCCGGCCCCGCGCGGACGCCCCCCCGGCGATCGAGGAGGACGTGCGGGCGCGGTGGCGTGCTCGGCTCGTGGATGGAGCCGTCCTCACCGAGACCGAGGGCCTCGCGCTGCTGGCCGACTACGGGGTGCCCGTGGTGCCCACGCGGAACGCCTCGGACCCCGACGAAGCAGTCGACGCGGCCGACACGCTGGGGTATCCCGTGGCGCTCAAGACCGCCGCGGCGGGCATCCGGCACAAGTCCGACGTCGGTGGGGTCCGGCTAGAGCTGACGGGCCCCCAGGAGGTGCGTGCTGCGTACGAGGAACTCGCCGCCCGGCTGGGCCCGGACGCGATCGTCGCGCCGATGGCGCCCCCGGGCGTCGAGCTGGCCCTCGGCGTGGTGCGCGATCCACAGTTCGGCCCCATGGTGCTCGTCGCGGCCGGTGGCGTGTTCGTGGAACTGCTGCACGACCGTCGCCTGGCCTTCCCGCCGCTGGACCGGACCGGTGCCCGTGCGCTCGTCGACGGGCTGCGGATCCGCCCCTTGCTCGACGGCTTGCGTGGAACCCCGCCTTCCGATGTCGAGGCGCTCATCTCGGCCATCGTGGGTCTGTCGGCACTGGCCGGAGATCTAGGGGAACGCCTGGACGCTCTCGACGTGAATCCCCTGATCGTGTCGGAACACGGCTGCCTGGCGGTGGACGCCCTCGTGATCGGGCGGGTGGTGCCGCCGGGCGCCGTCTAGAAGGGATCCGTGGTCGGCACGGTCCCGGCGGGCCATCCCGGGTAGTCCGTGGGGAACTGCCAGGGGGACCCGTACGTGGGCGCCTGCTTCGCCGAGATCAACGGGGCCCGCGGCTTGGCCTTGAAGTCGAACATATGGGACATGTCGTGGGTGTTGGCGATGCGCGGCGAGAGGTACTTCAGACCCCAGTTGTCGGAGATGAACCGCAGCGGCGTGGAGAACTCGCCCACCTCCGTGTCGATCAACCCGCGCGGCGTGTAGGGGCTGATCGTGAGCAGCGGAACGCGGAACCCGAGTCCGATGTCATCCACGACGGGCGGCATGACGGGGTCGTAGAAGCCTCCCCACTCGTCCCACGTGAGGAAGATCGCGGTGTGCTCCCACATGTCCGACTTCATCACTGCGTTCACGATGTCCGTGACCCAGTTGTGTGAGAAGCCCGTGCTGACGGGCGGGTGATCGGAGAGCTCGAATCGGGGCGTGACCCACGTGACGGGTGGGAGGTTGGAGGCCTCGATGTCGTCGATCAGGCTGTCGACCGGGCGCGTGTGCTCGTGCCACAGGTCGGTGTGGAACACCTCGGAGATCCCGTTGTAGGCGTTCCAGAAGTACCCGGTCTGTCCGGGCGAGGCCGAGTAGAACGTCCAATCGACGCCCGCCCGCGTGAGCTGCTGTCCCACCGTGGGGAACGAGAAGCAGGTGTCGTGCTTGGACAGGTTGCCCTGAGGATCCTTCGCGAACACGAAGACATCGTCGCCGATCGCGTCGCAACCCCAGCTCTTGAACTTCTTGTCGCCGTCGACGCGCGTCTCGATGTTCTCGGGGTTGTCGATCACGCCCCCCGAGGTTCCCGCGACGAAGAAGAAGTGGTTGGGATAGGAAGGGCCGGAGGCGGAGGCGAAGAAGTGATCCGAAACGGCGAACTCCCGGGCCCAGCGCCAGTAGTTCGGGATCTGCCCTTCGCGGAGCTGCGAGTACGCCCACTCCGGGCCGTAGATCCCGGTGCCGAACCCGTCGAGCTTGCCGCCGTTCAAGCAGTTGAGGTAGGCGGCGCGGTCGTGCGGGAGGTCGCCCGGGAGCCAGTCGGGGCAGTCGCGCAGGGGCACCTCCTTCCCGTAGCTCACGCCCACGCCGGTGCCCTCCACTCCGGGGAACGCGCCGAACACGTTGTTGAAGCTCCGGTTCTCGAGCATCACGTAGATCACGCGTTTGATCGGCGTGGCCGTGTCGGTCTTCGGCGTGGCGTCGCTCACCGACGGGATCGTGCGCCCGCCCGTGCACGAGAACAGGACGCCCCCGGCGACGGCCATGGCGGATGACGTGAGGAACCGACGCCGGCTCACCGGCAACGGATGGACGTCGCCGCGTTCCTCGTCATGTGGGTGGATGCGTGAAGGCATGAGCTATCAGTTCTATCAAGTGGAAGTGTGGTCGGTATCCTTGCGGTCCCTCTAATGCGTTCGGAGCAGCAGGTGCGTAGGTTCATCGCGGTGGTCGTATCGCTAGGCGTCACGGCAGTCGCCTGCCAGGGCGGCGCCGACCAAGCGCCGTCCAGCACGCCGCCCGCCTTCCCTACGGAAACGTCCGCCGTGGGAGCTTCTTCGCCAACACCGCCCGCCCTTCCGTCGACCCCGCCACTCGAGAAGGGCCCGTCCTCCTCGACGTGTGTGAACGGATGGGTTACGCCGGCTCGGGACTCTCGGCGTTTCACCGATCCGCTCGGGCTCATCCGCCTGGCCTCGCCTGTGGAGGGCCCGTTGGAGGTCGTGGACATGCGGTACTTCGTCGGTCCCGAGTCTCCGCCTTCGGACCAGGGCTATCTGAAGGACGTCGAGCGCTGGTACATCAAGCTGTTCGCCGTGGACGAGCCGGCATACCAGGGGAGGTTCCTGGTCGAGCAGCGCCGATTCGGCCGCGGCGTGGCGGCCGTAGCGCCGTACGACACGCGTGGGTTCGTCGCTCCGGACTGGAGCGGATTCCAGTGGAACGCGGGGCATCCTGTGCCCAGGGCGTATCCCGGCCTGCCCGGGACCTGGCAGGGCATCCGCTACGACTTCGTGAACGGCGGCGAGGGTCTCACGATCCCGGGGCTTCCGGACGCCGTGGTGGGATGCGTGGACGGGACCTGAGCCTCAGGAATCCCCGGGAACACAGGGGAAACCGAGGAAATCATGGACCATCGGAGGATTGCGTTCCGCCGGACCCGGATGGTTGGATTCGGGTATGGAATCCTCGGCGTTCCGCAGTCACCCGCGCACGTCGGACCCCCTTGCGGTCGCCGCGATGGTGACCGGCACGGTGGGTGCGTTGTGCAGCATCGTGCTGTGGCTGTATCAGCTGCGTCCCGGCAACACCCTGCTCGGCCCCTACGCGTACGAGCTCGCCCGTGGCGGCCCCCTACGGACCAACCTCGTGAGCCTCGCGCTGGTCCTGGGTGGGGTGGCGGTCGTGGCGTCACTCCTGGGCGTGCTGGGCGCTCGCCGGGTTCGATCGGTGGTCACCGGCGGCCTGTTCCTGGGCGCGATCGCACTCTCCTACCCGATCTGCGCCATGTTCAACCTGGTGGATGCCCCACTCGGCTTCCATCTGGGGTCGTAGCGCGAGCGATCAGCCCCAGAACTTCCACCACGGGCGCTTCTCGACGGTCTCGCCGCGCTCGGCCGCCTCTTCCGCGTGGATCTCCTGCGCCTCTTCGGCGAGGCGCTCGCGTTCGGCCTCCTGCATCATGCGCTCCTGGTCGGGGCCACCTCGATCGGAGCTCCCTTGGCCGCTGCCCTCGGTGTGCGGTCTCTGGCCATACATCGCGATCCCTCCCTCGTTGGGTTCAGGATGCGACCTTACGCCCGTCGGGAGGCTCCTGCCGACTCAAGCCTCGGTGGGCCAGCCCGTGTACAGGCCGGCGCCACGCTTGCGGAGCTCGTTCCCGATCACCATGCGCTGGATCTCCGACGTGCCCTCCCAGATCCGATCGACGCGGATCTCCCGGTAGAGGCGTTCGACGGGCTCCTCGCGCATGTACCCGCGTCCGCCGAAGATCTGAACCGCCTTGTCGACGATCCGCCCCGCGGTCTCCGAGCAAACCAGCTTGACGGCACTCGCCATGGCGTGGGTTTCCTTGCGCTCGACGCCGCCACGGGCCGCCTGCCAGCACACCCGGTACAGCAACGACTTGGCCGCCATCAGCTCGGCCGCCATGTCGGCGAGCATGAACTCGATCGCCTGGAACCCCACGATGGGGCGCCCGAACTGCTCACGCTCCTTCGCGAACGCCAGCGCTCGATCCAATGCACGGGCCGACGCCCCCATGGTGCGCGCCCCGATCATCAACCGCTCCTCAACGAACCAGTCCTTCGTTAGGTCGAACCCCTGACCGATCTCGCCCAGGATCGCATCCTCGCCGACGCGCACCCCTTCGAACGCGAAGATCGGATGCTCGAACACGAACGTGTGCATGTACTTCGGCGTGCGCACGAGGCGCACGCCGGGCGCGTCCTTGTCCACCAGGAAGATCGTTGCCTTGGTCGGGTCGCCGTCGACGTGCGCATGCACCTCGAAGAAGTCCGCGACGTCGCCGGACGTGACGTGCCACTTCTCGCCCTCGATCACCCATGCGTCGCCGTCTCGCCGTGCCGTGGTGGCCACCATGGCGGGATCTGACCCCGCGCCTTCCTCGGTGATGGCGTAGGCGTCGCGCCGTTCGCCGCGCAGAGCGGGGCGAAGGTACCGCTCCTTCTGCTCATCGGTTCCCAGCTGCAAGGGGATCGCCGGTCGCCACGGGATGTCCCAAAGGGCGCCCGTGGCATGCCCCCATCGTTCTTCGGTCAGCATCTGCTGGAAGAGATCGAACCCCTGGCCGCCGTCCTCAACGGGATGATTGATGCCGTTGAAGCCCCACGCCAGGACCTCGCGCTTGGCCGAGGCATGCTGATCGGGACTGAGGCCGTCGTGTTCCTCGCAGGCGTCCTCGAGCGGGATCAGGACCTGTTCGGTGAAGTCGCGCGCGCGTGCCTGCAGGTCGCGATCGGCGCCGCTCAGGCGGATGTCCACGGGCTCCTCCCTCGGCTAGGTTGCTTTGAGTCTAGAAGCCGAGCGACGAAGGGCGGTAACGCGGATGTCGAGGGTGATCCTGACGGGCGGCAGGGTGTTCGACGGGACAGGTGCGCCGTTGGCCGTCGCCGACGTGGCGATCGAGGACGGGCGCATCGCCGAGCTCGGCATCGGACTCGACGGCGATGAGTCCGTGGATGTGACTGGGAATGCGTTGTTGCCCGGTCTCATCGATTGTCACGCGCACCTCGCGATGCGCTACGAGGACTTCGACGAGGCACGCCTGATGAACGAACCGTTCTCGCTCGCGTTCTTCCGGATGGCGGACACGCTGCGCACGACCCTCGCGCTCGGCATCACCACCGTGCGCGACGCTTCGGGCGCCGACGCCGGACTACGGATGGCCGTCGACGAGGGCATCCTCGTGGGGCCCCGCATGCAGATCAGCGTCACCATGCTCTCGATGACGGGAGGGCACAACGACGCCTGGCTGCCCAGCGGGGCGATCGCGCCGTGGGGGATCGAGTACCCGGGGATGCCGCTCGGGGTATGCGACGGCGTCGAGGGCGTCAGTCGCAAGGTTCGTGAGGTGATCCGCGCCGGTGCGGACGTGATCAAGATCGCGTCCTCCGGCGGGTTCTATTCGCCCAGCGACGATCCGATGGAGCCGAACTTCTCCCAGGAGGAGGTTGATGCCATCGTACGGACCGCGGCGGACCTGGGGACGTGGGTCATGTCGCACGCACACGGCTCCGAGGGCATCAAGCGCGCCGTGCATGCCGGGGTGCGATCCATCGAACACGGCACGTACCTCGACCAGGAGAGCGCCGAGATGATGCTCGAGCGGGGGACCTGGCTGGTGCCGACGCTCACAGCGGGCGATACCACGGAGGCGCTCGCCGACGACCCACATCTAACCGATCGCGTGCGCGACAAGCTCCGCGGCTTGGGTCGACCCGAGTTCGACGCGTTCTCTCTTGCGGCGGAGGCGGGCGTCAAGGTGGCGATGGGTTCGGACTGCCCGGTGGCCCCGCACGGGACGAACCTCAACGAACTGCGGCACATGGCCGAGCATGGATTCACGCCCGAGCAGGCGCTCGTCGCAGCCACGTCCAGCGCGGCCGAGCTGATGGGCCTGCGGGAGGAGCTGGGCACGCTGGAGCCGGGCAAGCGAGCCGACGTGGTGGTGGTGCACGGGGATCCGTTCGACTTCACGACCCTGAAGGACCGGGTGGAGCAGGTCTGGAAGGACGGCGCGCGGGTGGTGCCGTTCGCGTAACCGGATCGGCGTGGACGCGCTGCTAGCGTGGTCCGGTGTTCGGGATCGTTCTCGCCCTCGCGGCGTCGGCCAGCTGGGGCGCCGCCGACTTCTTGGGCGGTCTGGCCACCCGGCGGCTCTCGATCCTCACGGTGTCGGCGGTCTCCCAGTGCGCCGGGTTCGCGTTCGCTGTCGCGGTGGTGCTGGTGGTCCGGCCGGGCATGCCCTCCGCGCGCGTGATCGAGCTCGGCCTGCTCTGTGGCGTCGTGGGCACGGTCGGCCTGGCCGCGCTCTACTCGGCGCTCGCGCTCGGTCCCATGGGCGTGGTTGCGCCGATCGCCGCGCTGTCGGGGATCGTCCCCGTCGTGGTGGGGCTCGCCCGGGGCGAACGACCGGAGCCGATCCAGCTGCTGGGCATCGCGTCGGCGATCGCGGGGGTGTTCCTCGCGGCACGCCACCGAGACGGGTCTGGGGAGCGTATCCATCCGCGCGCTGCGGCGCTCGCGCTGATCGCGGCCCTGATGCTTGGGTTGCTCGTGGTCCTGCTGGACGCGGGCGGCAGGGAAGATCCCGCCTGGACGGTGCTGCTCGTACGTGTGGGCGCGCTGCTCCTCCTGTCGCTCGCGCTCCTGGTGCGGCGGCCTTCCTTCGAGATGGACCGGGGGCAGTTCGGCACACTCCTGGCCGTCGGCGTGATGGACAACGCGGCGAACCTGCTCTTCGTCCTGGCCTCGAAGCGCGGACTCCTGAGCCTGATCGCCGTCCTGGCCTCGCTGTACCCGGTGGCCACGGTGCTGCTGGCGCGCGCGGTGCTCCACGAACGGCTCGGACGGATGCAGGTCTTCGGGGTCGCCATGGCGCTCGGCGGAGTCGCTTTGATCGCGCTGGGATGAGCGGAGCCGCGGCCCGACCTAGGGCCCGAGGTGGTAGCCGAGACGCCGCGGAAGCCGAGCGACGAAATCCACGAGCGGGTTCGGTTCCTCGCCGCGATCCTCGAAGTCGTCCTTGCGCCGGATCGCATGGTTCGCGATGAGGGCGCCGGGGGAACGGATCGGCTCGGGTGGGAACCGCATGGGCTCGAGATCCACCAGCGGCAGCTCGAGGACGTCCCCGAAGCGACCGAGCGCACGGAGGGCGAGGATGCGTCCGCCGAGATGCGCCGGTCCCACACCGTTGCCCGTGTAGCCCAGGCCGTAGTGCGCCGTGCCGGTCTCCATCGTCCCGAAGAACGGCAGGTGCATCCCCGAGACGTCGATCGGCCCGCCCCACCCGGCCTCGATCGGAACCTCGCGGAAGCTCGGGAACATGCGATAGAGGTCCGTGGCGGCGACGCGTAGCGCCGCCTCGTCATAGGCGAACCGGGGACCGATCGAACGCGCGAGGTTCGGCTGCATGCCGCCGATGCCGAACGCGATCCGCCCGTCGGGCGTGGTGCGGACGTAGTGCAGCGCGGCGCGGTAGTCGGACACGCCCATGCCGTCGGTCCAGCCGATCTCCGCGAGCAGCTCGGGGGCCGGGGCGGTCAACACGATGTAGCTGCCGCGCACCGTGATCGCGCGGCGGAACCGCTTCCAATGCGACGCCCACGCGTTCATGGCGAGCACCGCGGCACCCGCCCGCACCGTGCCCCCGGGGGTCTCGGCCACGCACGGCGCCCCCGCGCCGAACCGGGTGACGGGCGTGGCCTCATGGATCCGCACGCCGAGCTCCAATAGGACCCGGCGGAGACCCCGTGCGAGCGCAGCTGGCTGCACCGTTGCGCCGTTCGCGCTGAACACCCCGCCTCGGAAGGTGGGTGAGGCCACCTTCGACCGCACCTCCTCGGGCGTGAGCACCTGGAAGAGATCGCCCACGCCCAGACGGTCCGCAGTCATGACCAGGTCGCCCCATCCGCCCACCTGGGCATCCGAACCCGCCACCGAGAGGTCGCCGTCCTTGCGGAACCAGGCGTCCACCTCGTTCTCGGCGCAGAACGCGCCGATCGCGTCCACGCTCTCCTCGCCCGCCCGGCAGATGCGCAGGGTCGCGTCGTCGCCGAACTCGTGCTCGAGCGTGTCGAGCTCGTTCCAGAAGCTGTTGACGAATCCGCCGTTGCGTCCGCTGGGGCCTCCGCCGCAGATGTCCTGCTCCAACAACACGATGTCGACGCCGGGGTCGAGCCGCTTGAGGTGGTAGGCAGCCCACATCCCCGTGTACCCGCCGCCCAGGATCACGACGTCGGCGTCGGTGTCGCCTGATAGTGGCGGCGCGGGCTCGCCGGGATCGGCCGCCAGCGCCTCGCGCAGCCACCAGCTGCGGCCGGCGTCGGGTGGGATCTGGATCCGTTCGTCGCTCATGGGTGCCGGGAAGCCTACCGCCCCGCGGCGCGGGCCGCGGTTGGTACCGTGTCGGGTCTACCCGCCGGACGCATCGTCGAGGAGGACGAGGACATGGCAACCGGGAAGGATCGCCCGCGCAGTTGGGAGGTCACCGAGGGGCCTGCGCGCGCGCCCGCCCGGGCCATGCTCCGCGCCGTCGGGTTCTCCGAGGAGGACTTCGCCAAGGCCCAGGTGGGGGTCGCGTCCAGCTGGAACGAAGTGACGCCGTGTAACTACCACCTGGACAAGCTGGCCGCGCTCGCGAAGGAGGGCGTGCGCCAAGGCGGTGCGGTGCCCATCGAATTCACCACGATCGCGGTGTCCGACGGCATCGCGATGGGTCACGAGGGCATGAAGGCTTCGCTCATGAGCCGCGACCTCATCGCGGACTCGGTGGAGCTGGTGCTGCACGCCGAGCGGATGGACGCCCTGGTAGGGATCGCGGGATGCGACAAGTCCGAGCCCGGCATGTTGATGGCCATGGCGCGGATGAACCTCCCGTCGGTGTACCTGTACGGAGGCACGATCCTGCCCGGCACCTACCGGGGGAAGGACATCACGATCCAGGACGTGTTCGAGGCGGTGGGTTCCCACGCCAAGGGAACGATCGACGACGAGGAGCTCCGGAACATCGAGCGCGCGGCCTGTCCGGGGACGGGGTCCTGCGCCGGGATGTACACCGCCAACACCATGGCCGCGGTGGGCGAGGCCCTGGGCATGTCCCTGCCGGGCAGCGCCAGCCCGCCGGCCGTCGACTATCGGCGCGAGGTGTTCGCTCGGGCCTCAGGGGTGCGTGCCGCCGAGATCGTGGCGGAGGGTGGACCGCTCCCGCGCGACGTCATGACCAAGGAAGCGTTCGAGAACGCGATCGCGGTCGTGATGGCGTTGGCGGGATCGACGAACGCCGTGCTGCACCTCCTCGCGATCGCACGGGAAGCACACGTGGACCTGCAGCTCGAAGACTTCGATCGGATCGGGCGCACCGTGCCCCACCTGGTGGACGTTCGTCCCGCGGGCCGCTTCGTGATGAGCGATATCGACCGCGTGGGCGGGGTCCCGGTCGTGATGGCGGAGTTGCTCGCGGCGGGGCATCTGCACGGCGACTGCCTCACCGTGACGGGCAGGACCCTGGCGGAGAACCTGGCGGCGGCGGACATCCCGGAGCCGGACGGCGAGGTGATCCGCGCGATCTCGGATCCGATCCATCCGTGGGGGGGCCTCGCGATCTTGCGGGGGAACCTCGCTCCCGACGGGGCGGTGGTGAAAGCCGCCGGCGCGGAGGGGCTCGTGTTCCGCGGCGCCGCCCGCACGTTCGATTCGGAGAAGGCCGCGTTCGACGCCCTGACCTCGGGCGTGATCGCCTCGGGCGACGTCATCGTGATCCGCTACGAAGGCCCGAAGGGCTCCCCGGGCATGCCGGAGATGCTCGCCGTCACGGCGGCCGTGGCGGGCGCCGGACTCGGCAAGGAGGTGGCGCTCATCACCGACGGCAGGTTCAGCGGAGCCACCAAGGGATTCAGCGTGGGGCACATCGCGCCGGAGGCGTTCGTGGGCGGGCCCATCGCGCTGGTGGAAGACGGCGACGAGATCGTGATCGACGCCGACGCCCGCAGGATCGAGGTGCTCGTGGACGACGCCGTTCTGGCGGAGCGGCGCGCGCGCTGGGTCCAGCCCGCGTATCGCTACACGCAGGGGGCGCTCGCCAAGTACGCCCGCGTTGTGGGGTCGGCGGATCACGGGGCCGTGACCTGGTGAGCGCGTCCAGGGCCACGACGCCCGCCGCGCTGCAATGCCGCATGTGTGGGCAGCAGTATCCCGTTGAGCCGCTCACGATCTGCGAGGAGTGTTTCGGGCCGCTCGAACCCTCCTACGACCTGCAGGCCGTGGACGGTGAGATGTTCCGCAAGCAGGCCGAACAGGGACCGGCCTCGCTGTGGCGCTATGAAACGCTGCTGCCCGGAGGTCCCGGGATCGAGCGCGTGGATCTGGGCGCGGGGTTCACCCCGCTGCGCAGGGCCGACAACCTCGCCGCGGCGCTGGGCCTGGAGCGGTTGTGGATCAAGGACGACTCCGTCAACCCGTCCAACTCGTTCAAGGATCGGGTGGTCTCCGTGGCGGTGACGATGGCGCGCTCGTTCGGGTTCGATGTGGTGTCGTGTGCCTCCACCGGCAACCTCGCGAATGCCACGGCAGCCCACGCCGCGAAGGCGGGCCTGGCGTGCTACGTCTTCGTGCCCGAGGATCTGGAGCGAGCCAAGATCCTGGCGACCGAGGCCTATGGCGCCAAGGTCGTGGCCGTGAAGGGGAACTACGACGAGGTGAACCGGCTGTGTAGCGAGGTCGCCGATGCGTTGCCCTGGGCCTTCGTGAACGTCAACATGCGTCCGTACTACGCGGAAGGCTCGAAGTCGCTCGGATTCGAGACGGCGGAACAGCTCGGCTGGCGCTTGCCGGACCACGTGGTGGTGCCTATCGCGTCGGGCGCGCTGCTCACCAAGATCCACCGTGCCTTCAGCGAGCTCATCGCCATCGGGGCGGTGGAGGAAGACACCTACCGCGTGAGCGGTGCGCAGCCCGAGGGCTGCCGCCCGGTTGCCCAGGCCTTCCTCGACGGCGCCGACGAGATCACGCCCGTGAAGCCCGACACCATCGCGCGTTCCCTCGCGATCGGGACCCCCGCCGACGGGTACTTCGCGCTGAAGGTGGCACGCGAGACGGGCGGGCACATCGGGTGGTGCACCGAGCAGGAGATCCTGGAGGGGGTCGCGCTGCTGGCCAGCACCGAAGGCGTGTTCACCGAGACGGCCGGCGGGGTCACGATCGCCAACCTCAAGCGGATGGTGGAGGCGGGCATCATCCGGCCCGAGGAAGAGACGGTCGCGTACGTGACCGGCAACGGGTACAAGACGGTCGCGTCCCTGGAGGGATTCCTGGAGCCTTCGTTCAACGTGGCCCCGGACCTCGACGAATTCCTGGCCGCGATCGACGCCTGAGGCTGATGCCCGGCGCGCCAGAGGCCGGGACGTCCCGGCCCCGGCCTCCAACCGCTTCGGTTCTTTCGGCTACGGGATGACGTCGAAGATGAAGGCGTACTCCGCGCCGCCCTTACGAGCCTTGAGTCGCATCGTCCCGCGGGCGTTCCGGTAGATCCCCTTGCCACCCGTGATCGCGATCACGTTGTCCCTCGCGTCGTAGAACGGACCCTCGACGGCGATCGCACCGCCGGGAACGAACGTGATCCAACGGCACTCCCATGAACCCTGGGCCGGGCTGATCCGGACGCAATCGCCCTGATCGCGGCCGACCTGCTTCTTGTTCGCGGCATCGAAGATCTTGTTGTGCCACGTGAGCAGGTCGCCCGTCGTGTCGCCCTTCTTGCCGGTGTCGATCACGACATCGGTCGTGGCGTGCTCGATCACGCGCACGGTCACCGGCGACGTGACGCGCTTCTGACTCGCGCTCGAGACCAAGACGGCCACCAGCACGATCGACGCCACGAGACCGGCGATGGTCACCAGCTTGCGCATGGCGTTCCCCCCTCCCTCTCGGTTGCGAGGCGAAGTCTAGGCCGATACCGCAGAGCGCGCTGAAGGCGCCGTCGGCGGAGCTCAGCTCCAGTCGGGGGCGCTGTTGCCGACGGCGTGCGCGGTGAGCTTCGTGGCGCTCTTGCCGCCCGACGTGATGATCCAGATCTGGCGCACACCGGAGGCGTTGCTCGCATACGTGAGCCGTGTGCCGTTGGGCGACCAGGAGGGGTGGCTGTCGCTCTTGCCGCCCTTGCTCACGCGGGTTCGGCCCGTCCCGTTCGCGTTCGCGATCCAGATCTGCGGGGTGCCGCTGCTGCGGCTCACGTAGGAGATCCGACTTCCGTTCGGCGACCAGGCGGGCTGGTCGTTCGCCCGCAGGCCGCTCGTGAGCTGCCGGCGATGGCTCCCATCGGGCCAGAGGGTGAAGAGCTGCATCACGTCGTCGCGGTTGCTCGCGAACACCAGTTTCGTCCCGTCCGGGGACCAGTCGGGCTGCTGATCCACCCATGCGTTAGTGGTGATGCGCGTTCGGCTCGACCCGTCGGTGTTGACCACGTACAGCTCGCGGTTGCCGGCGGCATCGCCGGTGAACGCGATCCGTTGTCCGTCCGGTGACCACGACGGCTGGATGTCGTTCCCGGTCCCCGAGGTGACGACCCGCACGTTGCTCCCGTCGGCGTCCATCACGAAGATGTCGCCGCTGCCGTTGCGGGTGCTGGAGAACGCGATCTGCGAACAGTCAGGCGACCATGCGGGGTCTCTATCGGGTGCGGGATCGTCGGAAACGTCCAGAACCGCGTCGCCGGCCGCGGTCATCGTGAAGATGTCGCCCGCACCTCGGCGCGCGCTCACGAACGCGATGCTCCCGCATCTCGCGACGACGACGCTTCCGAAGCTCGCGGTCACGCTGCGTGAACCGGACAAGGTGACGTTGCAGCTTCCGGTCCCGGAACAGTCGCCGCTCCAACCCTGGAATACCGACCCCTGGGCGGCCTGCGCGGTAAGCGTCACCGACGTGCCGACGGCGAAGTCAGCGGTACAGGTGCTCCCGCAGTCGATCCCACCCGGCGTGCTCACCACGGTCCCGGCGCCGGCTCCGTCCTTGGTGAGCGCGAGCGTTGCCTGCCCGGTCGGCGACCCCGTGAACCGAGCGTAGTACTGCTGCTTGCTGTACCCGGAGAGGACCCACGTGATCCCTGAGCCGGACCAGGTCCCGCCTGCCCGCTTGAACTCGCCGCCGACGTGGAGATGGCTGCCGTCGGCGTCGGTGAGCAGAGCCCAGACGCCGTTGTAGACGCAACAGATCCCGGGGTTCCACGGCGCCGCGCCGTCCAGGATCACGCGGCCATCGTCGGGATCCATCGCCGCGAGCTTGGGGGCGTGATAGCAGTCCAGGTTGGGTACGTCGTTGTTGTTGCAGGAGCCGGACGTCGGAGATTCGACCCAGTTGAAGTGCCCGCCCACGATCAGGCTGCCCTGATACCAGGCGACGGCCTGGCTGGACCCCGACGTGTCGGTCTTCCAGCGCTGCTGTCCCGTCGACTCGTTGTAGGCGCCGGTGAAGTCGGAGCCGCCGCCCGCTAGGTAGATCGTGAGCGGTCCGCCCCCCGGCGCGTCGTGCAGGATCAGGTTGATCCCGAACGCGCCGCTGCTGTCGGGCAGGCCCGTTGGCCGCCAGTCGATCCAATCCCCGGATGTGGCGTCGATCTTCACCACGGCCTTCACGGTGCGGGTGCCCTTGGCGTCGGTGAGACTGTCGCACTGACACGCCGCGATGAGGTGATCGCCCACCCGCGCGAGGTCCCGGATCTGCGGGGGCGTCACGTGCCCTGCCCGCAGCGAAGGATCGACGAAGACCTCCGGAGCTGTGAACCCCGCCGTGGGTGTTCCGTCGAGGCCGTACGAGAGCACCTTCGTTGTACCCACGAACACGGCTGAGGCGGAGGCATAGATCGCGCGCGCCTCGGCGGGTTTGGGGTCGAACGCGAGGAGCGCGCCGGTGACGGGGTCGATCGCAGCCGCGTTGCGACGCGGCTGGCCATTCACGGCGGTGAACCGCCCCGCGATGTAAAGCTTCCCGTCGGGACCGAGCGACAGGTCGTACACCGTCGCGGCCGTGGCACCGTTGGTGACGAGCGGCTGATTGACGCCCGGGTCCAAGAGCCCCGTGGCGGGATCGAAGGCCGCCAGCGCGCTCACGGGCACGGGCACCTGGCCGCTGGCGTTCAGTGCTTCAGTGAAGGCACCGCCGATCCAGATGTGCCCTCCGGCCTGCTCCAAGGAGCGGACCTTGCCGTTCAGCATGCCGGTGTCGTCGGGCTGCGTCGGGGGAAGGGCGGCGCGGGCCGGCGTTGCGGCAAGCACCAATGCGGCGACCAGGATCGCGGGGACGAGCGTGCGGACGCGGCGGAGCATCGGCGGGACTCCATGCACTGATCGGGGGTCGCGTCGGTCAGTGCCGGCCGAACGCGAGGAATCTGTGAGGCGGACTAGGTCTACCGCCCGGCATCTGCCCCGTCAATAGGAAGCGTTCCAGAGCGAGGAACTATGGACCAAAGGCGGATGAGAAGGTACCGAAAGGCCCCCTTCGGGCGGCCGCAGGCTCCCGGTGAGCCCCTGGGTAGAGTGTTCGGATGGACCCTGAGATCCGGCCGATCCGGCCCGAAGAGTTCGCTAGCTACATCCGAACGCTCGAGGCAGCGTTCCACGGGCCCGTGTCCGACCAGGACGTCGAAGACGAGCGCGCGATCGCCGAGTACGACCGACAGTTCGCGGCGTTCGATGACGGCGTGGTGGTGGGTGGCTCCACGGTCGCCACGCTCGAGATTTCGGTGCCGGGAGGCCGCTCCGCGCGTGTGGCGGGGATCATCGGGGTGGGGGTCTTGCCGAGCCATCGGCGACGAGGCATCAATACGGCGCTGATGCGCGCCCAATTGGACGACATCCACGGGCGCGGCGAATCGTTAGCCATCCTCCACGCCTCCGAGGCAGGGATCTATCGAGGGTTCGGGTTCGGTCAGGGGACTTCCCTGGCCGAGCTGAACATCGAGACGACGCACGCCGCGTTCCTCGGTGGGCACGAGGCGCGCGGCCGCGTCCGGTTGCTCAGTCGCGAGGAGGCACTTCCGCGGATGCGTCCCGTGTACGACGCCGTGGCGGCCACCCGTCCGGGCATGCTCCGGGTCGATGATCGGTGGTTCTCCTGGCGGTTCTCGGGCGTGCAGCACGACGGCGATCTGCCCTGGTACTTCGCCGTGCACGAGACAGATGCCGGTGAGCCAGATGCCTACGCCGTGTACGAGGTGAAGCACGATTGGCCCGGCGACATCCCCAAGCTCGAGCTCACGGTGCACGAACTCATGGCCACGACGGCGCAGGCAACCGCGGACATGTGGCGCTTCGTGTTCGACGTCGACCTGGTGCGGACGGTGAGCGCCGGTTGGCGTCCGGTGGACGATCCCCTCTTGTGGATGATGGCCGAGCCTCGGCGTCTTGGCTTCACGCTCAGAGACGGCATGTTCGTGCGGTTGGTGGATGTTCCCGCGGCGCTCGGGGCGCGCGGTTATGCGGGGGAGGGGAACGTCGTGATCGAGGTTCGCGACGACTTCTGTCCGTGGAACCAAGGGACCTACGTACTGAGCGCGTCCGGTGGCTCGGCGTCGTGTTCGCCGACCGAACGGCCGCCCGATCTGGCCTGCACGGTGAACGAGCTGGGCGCCACGTACCTGGGTGGCGTGACGTTCGCCGAGCTCGCCGGCGCTGGTCGCCTCGAGGAGCGAAGCCCCGGCGGGCTCGCCCGCGCGGACGCGATCTTCAGATCCGTGCCGGCGCCCTGGTGCTCGATGCCGATCTAGGCGGATGGCTCAGAGCCGGGCCTCACGTACCGGGCTTCACATACCGGGCGTCCGAGGACGCGCCTCGGACCCCCCCGGCGGCGGGAGGATCCGAGGGCGCAGCGCCCGGTTAGCAGCAGTCCGGCGGGCATTGATCAGAGGGGCAGCAAGGCTCGTTCATGGCGGCACCTCCTTCCGCGGGTGAGGTATGTATCGATATGCGTCGA
>Ga0315278_10000882_pt1 | contig 25995 bp, 29 predicted proteins | sample YL17G06_0_MG_FD_203880 | JGI IMG/M metagenome (GOLD analysis project Ga0315278, IMG submission 203880) | Sediment microbial communities from Yellowstone Lake, YNP, Wyoming, USA - YL17G06_0 | ecosystem: Environmental > Aquatic > Freshwater > Lake > Sediment | place: USA: Wyoming | collected... | reverse complement strand
GAAGAAGCTGCGGATGCGGATGCGGAGGAGGCGGATGCAGAGGCAGAGGCGGAGGATGCCAGCGAAATTGATATATTAGAAATTATTAACTGGAATTTTCCGTATGAAGAAGCACAAGAAGTCGCCGCCTATATGGAATATGCAGAATTTCAAGAAGAACAAGAAGAACACGCAGAAGAACAAGAAGAACACGCAGAAGAACAAGAAGAACAAGCAGAAGAACAAGAAGAACAAGAAGAACAAGAAGAACTGCATGAAGCCGAATTTAACTTAGAAGAGATAGTTATTAACTTAGAAGATGAATTTGACCTAGAATATTCTATTTAAACCGAACTTTTGTTTCTTTGGAAAACAAATAAACCTTAAGGTTTAAGTGTTCGGTCATGATGATTTCTGCCCGGCAACGCCAGTCCCTTTGGAAAGCGGAAATCATTTAAACCGGCAAAGATTTTAATTCTTCAAGCGTGTAAACATAACTAATAACTAATCTTTTTTTTTTGAAAATATATCAAGAACAAATAATTTAGTAGAATAGTAGCTTTTGAATTATAATATTTATATTTATATATGAACGAAGCAAATTGCGTACCATTTTTATGTAAACAACAAATCCATTCACTTAGTGAATGGAGAAAGGCTGCATTACAAAAGAAAAAAGAACTACAAAATGCCGGGATTAATGCATATGAAGCACATCCAGAATATCAAAAAATAACTAAATGTAAACCAGATGATAGTGTTTTTCCATCAATGAGTTATTGCAACCGAGCATCTCCAAGTAAAAAATCAAATACTGGAAAAAAAGCACGTTGTCCAAAAGGCACCAGGTTTAATAAGAGAACACAAAATTGTAAACCAAAAAATAATCGTTCATCTTCAGCTAGACGCGCATCTCCTCCAAGTAAACGAGCAAATACTGGAAAAAGAGCACGTTGTCCAAAAGGCACTAGGTTTAATAAGAGAACACAAAATTGTAAACCAAAATAAAAATTGAACCTATTTATTATGATTTAAAGAGTTTAACATAAATAAATAAGATGAACTGTATTAAAGAAACACCTGTTGCAACGGAATCAAATATTAACGATGAATGGGCAAAATTCATCAACGAAGAAAATTCTTCTGATTGTGAAGATTCTGAATCTGAAGAAAACAATATTGAAATTTCGTCCGCCAATTTAGAGTTTCAATTTAATACAGATACGCCAAAATCAAATGAAATTTATATATCAACCAAAACCAAAATTGCGTATTTAAATAGTAAAATCAATTTAAATCCCATCTTTTGGGACATTCAAGTTATGCCATATTCAACCTCACAAGATGGCGTAATTAAAAAACAAATTAAATTTAATTCTTTTACAATAGAAGAATTAAATGACATTCAAACACGATTAAAAGACATAAATTGTTATGAAGAAAATGTTCTTACAAGCATCAATAATCCAACTGGACGAATTAAATTCAAAGATATTCGAAAGGTAAGCATAGGCATTTGTAAAAAAGACATTATGAGTTATCGTTCAAAAAAGAAGAGTGCGTTTTACAACTGTTTTGTGTTAATTTTAAGATTGAAAATAAATACAGCCTTTCGTGAATTTCACGTAAAGGTCTTTAATACTGGAAAACTCGAAATTCCTGGTATACAATCAGAATATATGTTTGAGAGAATATTAGAATATACAAGATGTCTTTTACAGCCATATATTCCCGAAAAATTAATGTATGTAGAAAATTCTACTGAAACGGTATTGATTAATTCCAATTTTAATTGTGGGTTCTTTATTAACAGAGAAGTTCTTCACGACATTTTAAAATACAAATATAATATTCAATCTATTTATGATGCGTGTTCTTATCCAGGCATTCAATCCAAATTTTATTATAATCCAGATGTAACATATCAAACTGGTTCTCAAATTTCGGATGAAAATAAAACATTATACAAAAACATCAAACAAGTCTCCTTTATGATATTTCGTACTGGAAGTGTTTTAATTGTCGGAAAATGCGACGAACCTGTTGTAATGATTATTTACGAATTTGTAAAAACCTTGTTAAACAATGAATTCAAACAAATCTGTCAAAAAAATATGAAAATAAATGTAGACGATGTAAAAATAATTAAAAAGAAAAAGGTCCGTAGAAAAATGATTACTGTTGATATTTAGGTAGGATCACGTTTGAATAATTCCATCAATTCCAAAGTAACCGGTTGACACAGTGGCGACAATGCTGTCGAGAATAATAATGGCGAGAATGACAATAAATAATCCTTAACTTTTTGTAAATCCACATTTTTAGAAATATTATCTTGTTGAATGATAAAATGTAAAATACTTTTATAATATTCAATACATAAATAATTTTTTTTATGTCTCTCTATATTCTCATTCTTTTTGCAATATAAATGTTTAATTTCATAAAGCGTTTTTTTATACACATAAATTACCGCATCTTTTGAACTTAATTGTAAAAAAGAATTTTTATCAAAGGCGATTTGTTCTATAAATTCAATATATAAATACAACGATTTTTGACTGTAAGTAAAGGCTGTTTCAAGATGCTGTGTATAATATAATAATAGGATAAAAACGTGAGTAATTGTATCAAGACCTCTAATAATAATAAAGGGCGACATATTTTTATAACAAATATTAATTAAATACTCAATTACAAGACAAACATACTTATCGCGTATTGTTTTGTCATTTTCTATTATGGATGATTCATATATTATTCCCATTAATATTTCTTTTTATTAAAAAAGTATTTAAAGACTATAAATTTGAATAATATAAATGTCAGAAGTAAAAGAATTGCCATCAACCTATAGATTGCCTGCAGATGTAACTATGAAACACGCCGCGAAATTGGCTATTGTTGAGGATAAACCAATTCTATTCGATTATTGGTCTGCGTCACTTGAAAAGAAGGCATTAATTGGAGTCAAGGATAATAATGAAAAATTGCTGGTTAAATCTGAAGAGGAATACACGAGTAGTATTGCTAAATTCTATAAAAGTGCTACTGAATACATTATTATTACAGAAAATTCAATCTATATTGTTTGTTCAGGAATCCCCACGAGAAAGATTTCATAATACCATACCATTGCCAATTATCTAAATCCAATAGAAACCACTGTTTGTATTGGATTATTAATTACATTACTTACATTACTTACATTATTAACTTGATGTAAAAACCATATCTTTATTACTTGCATTTTGATAAATATGCAAATCTCCAATTTTAGTAAATGCACTTCTTGAGCCAGCAGCACTTGAATATTGATTCTCATTGTCTATTTGAAAATGTGGATTCATGCATATTTTTTTCAAAATGGTAAATACATCTGCCACATTATTCAGCTTTTGTGGCAATCCGCTGTTGAGTTTTTCATCTGTCCCAAATAGGTCAGAAAATACAAATTTTGTAAATAATGTCTTGACATCTCTATCAACAGTAGGATTAAAACTAAAATGGTCTAAAAATGTCATATTCATTTTCAAACTTATGTCTTTTAATAATCTTAAATCATGACTGCGATTTAGTATTAAATTGTTAATGTAATAATCTCTTTTTTTCAATTGTTTTGATTTATCAAACCAAGAAAACCCTTGGTTTACACCACAATTTATGGAAGTGATTTGATTATATACACTTTCTGAATCAAATCCATTTTGATTGTCAAAATAACATCTACCATAATCTATTATTTTAATCAGATACGGAGACTTAAAACTAATGATTTCATTTTGGAAATGAAAATGGTATTCAATGTATTTATTTTGAATAGGAATATAAGTTAACACATTCTGACAATGTAAATCATAATGAGTAAATACATCCTTTAATGCATTTAATGTAAAATATACTTGAAATAAAGAGTGTATTAAATCACTTGACACAAATTCTCTCATATTAATTTTATCTCTTAATGTTTGAGCGCCTTTAATATGTTCAATTAAAAGTAGGATTTTTTTAGGATGTAAACAAGCCTTCGTTAAAGCATTATACATTTGTGGTGCTGTTTGGGTATGAATGGTTTCTAATGTATTAAAATTATCAATTAACCCAGTTGGAGTGAAGAACATTCCATATGTTTCTAACAAACAAGGCAGTTTTTTGTTCTTTAAATTTAAAAATTTACCAACTAAATATTCATAAAAAACATTGTCTGAAGTTGTCTGTTGTGATTGTTTTAAAATAGCAAATGATTTATATTTCAATCTTTCATATTCTATTTGCACTACAACACCATTTGTCCCTGTTGAAATATATCTTTGGTTAACTGCATACTCGAAACTTGTGAAATTATTAAAAAAAGATTTTATCTTATTTGTTTCTTTACCAAAAGCCATGCATACACCCGAATCTTGGCATATAGCATTTAAAAAATATGCGGTTAATTTTGATTTATTTTTTACGATAAATTTTTTTATTATATTTCCTTTTTTTGTTTTATTCTGTTCATTTTTTATTCTTTTTTGAGTAGACGATGACGTTTTTTTATGCGAGGATGATGACTTTTTATGAAAAGATAATGAGGATGATTTACTTTCTGCTCGTGGAACATCATTGTCAAGGTTAATACGCTGAGGCGAATGTTCTTTTTCTTCTTCATATCCTGGAGGTGTGAATGACATTGGGATGCGTTTAGGAGGAGGAGGAGGACTCAATGACATTGGGATGCGTTCAGGAGGAGGAGAAGGAGGAGAAGGACTCAATGACACGGATTTATTTTTAACAGCGCTTCGTTTTGGAGTCATTTGTTTTGGAGTGCCTTTAATTTTTGTAGTATTTTTTCTGCAATATGACAATTTTTTACCACTTGCATATTTACATTTTGGAGGCAAACATTTATTTTTTTCTAAACCTTTGCATTCGGATGGAACGTGTGTCGGGGTTTTTATCACTGGATTGGATGAAACAGGTCTCACGTTATTTATTTTTGTAGTATTTTTTCTGCAATATGACAATTTTTTACCACTTGCATATTTACATTTTGGAGGCAAACATTTATCTTTTTCTAAACCTTTGCAAACACTGTCCATAATATATTATTACATTAATTTTAAACCCCGGGTGAATCAAAAATGGAATTAAACTAAACTAACACACCTATCAAAAAGCATTATAATAGCTTGAAGCTCCTGGATATGTCACGCTTCCGCCTTTTGTAGATGGACGAAATCCAGCAGATACCGTCGTTTGTGCTGGATTAATATTCAAGAAAACCATTTGTTTGTAACTCTTTTTTACTGCACCTGCTTTTTGATTGCATTGAGACTGATAATTATACCAGAAATTACGAGTTACTCCTATACTTGGGCTCGTTCCCATTTTCATGGGACCGGAAAAAGTATTTGCATCAATATGATTCACATAAGATTGAATGCTACGAACAATTCTTGGACGACCTGCCATTATATATTAATTAAACAAATTATCTTTCGCCCTATTAGAAAATATTATTCAATGCTTCCAACTTACTCACTTCCATTTTTTCAGGAAATTCCACGATAAAATGAATAATCAAATTGCCGACGCGTCCTTCGCGCGTCAACCCCATATTCATAATAACCTTTTTGTAATTCGGCGGAATAATATTGCCTAATGTGTTATTCAATGTATATGTTTTACCATTAATATATTTCAATTCAAATGAGAATCCACACAATGCTTCTTTGAGAGAAATCGTTTTATTAATCAACAAATCCAATCCGTGTCTCTCGAATTCCGTATTATTTTCCACTTTGATAAACAATTTCACATCACCTCGACATTCATCATTCAACACATTCCCTTTATTTTTCAAAATAATAATTTCATTGTCATCTATTCCTTGTGGTATTGGTACATATAGTGTCTCGTTTTCAAAGACTTTCAAATCATTTTCAATAATCCATCGTTCAATATCAACCGGAATATTTCCTCCATTCAATACTTGTTCCATATCAATTGAAATTGTTTTTACAATTGGAGTAGGCTTTTGCAAAGCGGGAACTGGGCTATGACCTGCGGATGATGTGTGAAAAACACGAATGTTTGGACCACCCATACCACCTGCAAATCCCGGATGCATCTGATGCATCTGATGCATAGAAAATCCCCCTTCTGAAAAAAAAGGATTATTAACACCCATTCCTCCGTTCAAACCACCCATCATTCCTGCACTAAATAGATTATTCAACAAATCATCTAAACCGCCACCCATACCACCACCACCCATACTCATTTTCAAAAAAGGATTATTTTTCGATTGGTCATACTCTTCTCTCTTTTGGTCATCGCCCAATGTTTCATATGCTTCATTAATTTGCTGAAATTTACTATTAAAGTCAGTATTACCACAATTACGGTCTGGATGATATTTTAATGAAAGTTCACGATAAGCACGCTTAATGTCGTTTTTTGAAGATTTTTCATTCACTCCTAAAATATCATAATATGATTCAGATGCCGACATTATTATTATTATTTGAGATATACTTAAATAATAATATACGAATACAATTATGGAAATTTACAACGAATTATTTATTCCTAAATTTCAACCTAAATTTATCGAAGAGTTTGAAATAAATCCAGAAATTGTGAATGTATTAAACACATTGATTGATATGGACAATTTAAACATTTTATTTATAGGAAATGAAGGTTCAGGAAAAACATCATTGTTAAATGCTGTAATTAGAGAATATTATAAAGGCACCTCATTTAAGGTGTATAATGAAAATATACTGCATATCAACAATTTGAAGGAACAAGGCATCAATTATTATAGAAATGATGTGAAAACTTTTTGTCAAATCGGTTCATCTGTCAAACATAAAAAGAAATTTATTGTCTTGGATGATATTGATTTTATCAATGAACAAAGCCAACAGGTTTTTCGCAATTGTATAGATAAATATAGTCATAATGTCCATTTTATTTCATCCTGTTGTAATATACAAAAAGTCATTGAAAACTTACAATCCAGATTTATTATCATTAAAATTCCACCCTTCAAAAGAGAGAATATGGAAAAAATCTTGTATAAAATAAAACACAGTAAAAACATTCAAATCACACCTGAAGCAGAAAATTTCGTATTGAACATTTCAAACAATAACATTAAAACATTAATTAATTACATGGAAAAATTCAGTTTAATTAATGAAGAAATCTATTTTGAACTGGCAAATAAAGCGTGCACAAACATAAGTTTCATTATTTTTGAAGAATATACTAATTTATTAAAACAAAATAAATTAAATGATGCCATAAAAGTCGTGTATGATATTTATGACAAAGGAGCATCTGTGATGGACATATTAGATAATTATTTTATATTTATTAAAACCACGAAAATAATCAGTGAATCCGAAAAATATGAAATTATACCTTTAATATGTAAATATATCACAATTTTCCATAACATTCATGAAGACGAAATTGAATTAGCATTATTTACAAATAATATTATAAATAGTATATATGACAAAAATACTACTATTTAAATCATCAATTGATAATTCTATTTTAATAAAATTATTTCAAGAGACATGTATAAAATCAGAAATGGATAATTCATATATTTTTAATAATGACTCATATAAAAAAGGGATGTTTAATCAAACCATTCCGCAATTTATTGAAACGTGTAAAGAGCATTATGCTCCATCAAAACAGCATTATGTAGAGAGAAAGATGACATATAATTATTTTATTACCATTTTAAGACAAATATGTAATCATAATAAAATCAAATATACTTCAAAAATTCTATATGATAAATCCGATTATAACATTACTTATTATTTTTACCCGATTACAATTGACGATGTTTCTCTCACATAAATAAATAAATAATATTTCCAGACTTCTATATTTGTCAATGTAAATAAGTAATTATATACATCGTGTGGAGAAGCAATGTCATTTACATAATTAAGTATATCTCTTGGTTTTGGTCCGTGATAATGAACAATTATAGCATCATCATTTTTCCCCCAATAAGGTTTATGATTTAATAATATGGACAATTTATCTACATTATATTTATAAAATGTTTGTAATGCACCTTGGTCAAATGCAATATAATTATACTGATTTTTATCTATTTCATTAATAAAAATATCATATGTATTCAACATATTTGCAACATTTAACAACATTACCCCAGAATTAAAATTTGTAAAATCAGTAGAATTCATTTCAGAACTACAAGCAAAATATATTGGTTTATATTTTAACAACTCATCTATCGGGTCTTTCATAAAAATAACATCACAATCAGTATATAAAACATATTCAGCCTGAATATTATATTTTTCACATATTTTTGGTATATCAACTCGTAAAAAAGCACCCGATGCAGTGTTTTTCCAACAATCGGGCTTATCGATAAAATTCGGTCTATGAGAGAACAATGGAGAGTGTATAATTACATTTACATTATGAGATTTAATAATATTTATAAATGTTTCATCTATTCCATTGTATAATAAAATAGGCAGTAATTTTGTTTTTTTTGAAGATTCCAATGCAGCTAAATACAAGTCTTTATAATATGAGTCATTATCATTTAATCCTGCAAACCAATACATGTAATAATTAAATATATAATAATTCAATAATTAACGCAATCAATAATTAACGCAATCAATAATTCGGATATGTTTCCATTAGTAAATTGTCCCCCAAGAAATTCGGTTTTTGTCCATACAAAGAGATATTCGGCGTTTTCCAAAAGCCAACCCATTTTTCCGGCTTATTTTTCAACGGTTCCAACAAGACATTTCTATTCGTGGTTGAAGTAATCAATATATATTTGCCAATGATGGTGTCGCTTTCCAATACTTGTTTTTCAGACAATCGTGCAAACCATTCATATTGTCTTCGCATTAAAATATCTCGTGCTGGAATTAAAATGCCATATGTTTCTGGATATAAATCCAAATAATTAGAAGACATTAATTCTTCTATTTTTATTGGTTTACTATTTTCACATTTTATTCCTATTTCCATTCCATTAATTAATATAATTTTCCCCATTTGTATTTTATGTAAACACCATTGACCAATATCATTCGCAAATTTGGATTCAGCAGTAGAATCCGTAGAGATAACGTGTTGAATAAAATGCGACAAATCTTTTACCACGTGAGTGTCTTTTGGTGCACCACAAAAATGAATGTCGGGTGCAAATTGCGTTTCAGTAGAACTTATTGACCTATCATTGTTTTCACAAATAAACATTTTCTCATTTCTTGTGCCTTTTTCATACATGCCTATCAAATTTTTCATACATAAAAAAGAACACGGACAAATCATTCCGCCATATATATGCAACAATTTCATCATCCCTAATTGTCTCATATTAGTAATAATCGGTTGAGAAATCGTATTCATATTAATATTCCAACCAGGAATCAATTTTTCAAAAGAAGTATCATCAATCAAACAAATCTTGAACGAATCATCGCATTTCATAATGATACTTTTAATTGTTAAATATAAATATGGTTGATTTAATTCGAGAGAACTACGAGAACCAAAACTCGTCCAATTGCGAGAATTGTATTCATAAGGAATATGTATCCATAAAATCGGCTTGCCAGATTTGCCCAAATCTTCATCGCTCAATAAATATTTTTGAATGTCAGTAAAATCATTCATTTCTTTCATTTTTAATTGTTTTTCTTCATACCAATTATATAAAACACTTGCAGAAACAATAACTATGATTGATATAATATAATTTGTTATTGAAGATTTCATATATTATACTGAAAGATAATATTTGTCTAGTTTTTTAATTTCATTAAATTCCCCCAAAATATTTGTTGGTTTGCTCGAATTTGTTCACTTTGTTTTGCTAATTTATAGGCGCGATTTGTAGAATATTCATCCTCCATTTTTGTTTTATTTTTCAAATATTCATTTGCTTGAATTTCTGACAACACTGGCGCCGTTATCAACACTTCACTTCTATGTCGTTTATATTCATCTACTGAATTGAATTTCTTTACCTTATAAAAATCATCGATTGTTACTGGTATAACTGTCTCTGTGTGCGCACGATGTAAATCCTCATATTTCAAATTACTAAATACATCAGAACTATAGGTTTCCGGCGCATCACCAGACAAATTTGATGAACCATTATTGAAACACATTTCATTAACATTTTTGTAAATCATCAATTCATTTTCACGCAATTGCCTCTTTTTTTTATCTAATTCATCCACATTATTTGAGAGAGAAATGTCCTCCTCGGATTTTAACCAATTGCCATATCCAGTTTCATCTTCATCAGTAATAACATTCATTTTATCAAATTCATTGTTGAACCACTCGTTAAATTTTTTCGAAGATTTTTTCGTTTGTATTGTTTGACTAATACATTTTTTTTGACTCTCAGACATATCAAATATATCGTTTGCCTTTTCAGTCTTTTCGCTTTTATTTTTAAATTCCCATATTTCAAAAATAATTTTATACGCACTTGAATAAAAACGGAAATAATCTGGATGCAACCCTGATTTATCTGGATGAGTTAACAAAACAATCTTTTTCGCGTTTTTCAAATCTTTTTCATCAAAATTTCTCTCTATTTTAAATAATTTTAATATGTCATCTAAATCATATTTTTCAATGTCCAAGACATTCACTTCTGCATTCATAGTTTTACACAATATTTATTTTTTACACAATATACGAAACAAAATAATATAAAGCATTTGAATATATTATTTAAATGTCAAATTTATATCAAGATAAATTATCACATTTTATTAGACAAATTGGCAATACACAATTTATTATTGAATTGCAAAAATGTTGTGGATATAGTGAATTTATTCTCATATATAAAGAACAATCTTTGGCTGATTTATATAAAATTATTACTTGTCATACAACGTGTTCTTTTTCAAATATACGCGACTTATTTATACTTTCATCAGGAGAGAGAATACCTATTCCTCCTAGTAATAACATTACAATAAATACATTCATTCGTGAAAATGTAAATAATCACACAATTGTTCCTGTATATCCATTGCCAGACAAGGTCGTATATAAAATTATATTTGATGATGGACATCGTCATTTAGAAGAAAATGCCAATTGTATGAATTGTAATGTGTAGTGTAGTGTAGTGTAGTGTAGTGTAGTGTAGTGTGTAGGGTGTAGTGTAGTGTAGTGTATGGCGTATAACGAAGTTATACACGCGATTCAACTTGTGATTTAGGAAATCGTAGCCGCACATCTTTTAAATGACCGGTGCACCTTTTAAAAAATAGGTCTAACGCACCTAAATCACTCCCGGTAACACTATCATCCGGAATAAATGTATTATTGCCTTTTTTATAACATAATACTACTGGAATTCCATTCACCATTTTTTTCGTTTTTAAAAAAGCATAAAAATCAAAACTCTCATCTACGTCAATAATTCCGCAAATAACATCTTCGGGTGATGTTACGAAAAAATCATTCACTGGTTTTTCTATTTTGGAGCAAGGACCACACCAGGATGCACCTAATTTTAAAATAATTAATCCTGTATTATGTTCCAATAAAGTCATAAATGCTTTGCGCGATTCTATTTGACTGATAATTGTTTTTGACATTATATATGTATATATTTTTTTTACATTATAAGAACGAACGAAATGAGAATATTGTTAGATATAAACCGAACTTTTGTTTCTTTGGAAAACAAATAAACCTTAAGGTTTAAGTGTTCGGTCATGATGATTTCTGCTTTCGGGCGGAAATCATTTAAACATATAAATTAATTAATGGTTTATATCTAATTCTTCAAGGGTTTAAGAACTAAATCTAATGTGTCTCTTGGTATTATTTTTGGACTTGCGGCAAAATTGACGTTTCTTTCCATAAACATATTTACACGATGGCATACGATTGCACGCCATGTGAATTTGTCCACGGCACGAACTACCCCTTTTCTTAGTCCCCTTTTTATTTTTTGACCCTTTAGTTCTGCCTCCTCCAAACATTTGTATATTATACAAATATTATTTATTTTCAAAGTTTCTAAATTCTTCTTCTGCGAGTTTTTCTTGCACCTTTTCCTTGTTTCTTTGATGCTATTCTTGCCATACGCGCTATTCTTCGAGTATCATGAGAAGCCATCATTTTCATCTCTTTTTTTTCTTGTTGTGTTTTATAAAGATTGTATTTCTTTTTACCGGAAGGTAATATGACATTGGGACCAAGTTCCATGGTTCTATCTGATGAAAGGGATGACACGAGTGACCCGGTTGCAGGAACAATGAACGACGGAGCAACAAACGAATGTTTAGACTTGGAACTTTTAGACTTGGAACTTTTAGACTTGGAATGTAATCTGGATGAATGTTGTGATGGTATTTTATGAAAGTATTTTTCTATAATATCCCTATCGTTTTTACTAAATTCATTGAAATGAATTTGCGGAAAAGATGGTTCGTGCAAAAACAATTCATTCTTTTCATTTTTAATGATTTTAAATGCTTTTTTTCCATTCCTAGATGTAATTGCTCCGGTTTTTGTTGTGGGTGAAATTAATTTATATCCTTTTTTCATTTTTATGACAAAAAATTCAGGCAAATGTAGATTAATATCTCCAAACAATGGGAGAGAAACATTGTCGTCTATTTTAAAACGCTTATCTCTAGACAACACAACAGTATTTGCTCCTCCGTACATACACTATAAACATATTATTTTATGTCAACATTACATTACATTCCCAAAAATATTTACAAAAACACCAAATAAATTCATAATCCTCAGATTCTTCTTCTTTTTTCTCTCTCAAATACGCAGGCAATAAATACGCACTACTTTTTGGCAAAACATAATACAATTGAAATAATTCAGTTACTGGAATTAAAGCACTTGCTAAAACCTCTTTGGGTCCAGTTTCAAAATAAGGCATCTCTTTTAACAAATCATTCAACAATGGAGGATAATGATAATTGTATTTCCATCTCCAATCAGGACACGCGCTCGTGTAATATTTTATATTCCATTCCAATCCTTCTAAATAATTGAGAGAAACCGCGCGTTTTTTCTCTTGGTCCTTTCCATTAAATGCAAACAATGTTTCATAATATCGTTCTTGCCAATAAGGCTGTAAAGGATTAATATATTTTTCCACTTCTCGCTCATATGACGGCAACAATTCGAACTTTTTAAACTGCTGAAGTTTTGAATCCATAGGATTCCTCACTTCATCAGTCATTGACCACGAAGAATTCTTTGGTTTAAATATATTTTCTGGCGTCTTTTCTTCAAATCGTTTATACATTCCTTCTTTTTTATCTCGCAATTCCACTTCTTGAATCAAATTCTTCTCTTCGTGTTTCGCTAAAAAAGCACACAACTTGCGCACATTTTTCCAATAAATACGGGTGCCATCTGTGAGCTGAATATTCTTTCCACCGTTGTTTATCTCCTTGTATGCATTCAACATTTTATCAATCCCTCCTGTGCGAATGTTTAAACTCGGAAAATGCGGCATAAAATCATTGCCTAGAAAAAAACACAAAAATATATAATCCACCACCGAACCACCATTCATTTCAATCGCAATTTGTTTTGACAATTCACCAATATCCATCAAATACGATTCACCTGATTCCAATTCACCCATTGAAAAATGCGGGGCTTCTCTAAACAAATAAATGTTCGGATTTATTACCAAATGGTTTAATGCAAGCATAATAAGGTCCGAATCTAGTCCATAGATAAAAGTCGAACTTTCATGATGCTCTGCACTATTTTTTCTAATGTATTCAAATATTTTGTGTTCTCCTTCTCCCACTTCATTGCTACCTGAAACCATTAAATTCTGCACATTGTATGTTTCGGCTCTCTCCTTGTTAAAATAAGAATATAATGCGGCATTTAATTCTTTCATAAATTGAGTGCCTGGAGTAATTGCAGCACTATTCCATTTCTTAGCCGTTGAACCCGACACTGATGCAAAGATTTGGTCATGAATTTTATTTTGATACCATGACTTATATCTGCGTTGGCGTTGTTGTTCTAATTTGGCAAATGGTGCAACTCCATCAAACGCAATAAATACATTCGTTGTTGGAGAAACAAACAATATATATTCTTCCGTTTTCAAGATAACGAGAGAAATAATAGTCGCATAGGTTGTTGTTTCTACGATATTATTTTCCACATTATTAATAACATCGTAAATAATTGAATTGCAATCTAAATAAAAATTATTCGGCTTTTTATTTCTCTCTAATTTTTGAATAATTCTTTGGTGGTTTTTTACAATGTATGAAAAATAAGATGGAATTCCCATTTTGTCGTGCGATTATTATACTTCTTTAAATCGGTTTAGGTTTAAATACTTTTGTTTAACAATTGTAGTGATTTCATTAAGTATTTCAATATTAAAATAATTAATTAAATTATGGAGTTTAGTGATAACGAAATACCAATAATACACGCACACGTTAATCCTGGACAATATTTAGTCCAATCCAAAATTGGAGAAACTCATTTAAATGATTATTATTCATTATGTGAGTTAAATACAATGCACGATTGTTCTCCACATAGTTTATTTTTTTTAGGTTTAATAACATATAAAACCGCATCATTATTATCAAGAGAATATTGTAGTCGTAATAGAAAGGGAATTAACCAAACTTATATTATAGATTATCTTACTAATTATTTTGGAAGACAAATTATTGGTAATCGCCGTTTTTTAGTAAATGTATTAGCAACTGAAACTGAACTAATTAATGATATGATACTTTTTATTACAACATATTTATTACCAGAACACGGAACTCCAATAGTATTACATTTTAATAGAAATAATAAACAATATTCTCACGCAATAGTGTTATATAGAACAAAAAATAACTCGATAATATTTATAGATCCACAAAATTGTGATAATAGATATGAATATAATTTAACATCTAATCCACTTAATGATGTGACGAACCCTATTGATAATGTAAGAAATTTAATAAATACTCACGATATTTTTGCAATTGATTTTTATATAAAAGAAACAACTACATTTGAGTTAAATACAAATATTCCTTTTATGATAAAAGATGTGGCATATGGTGGTAGAAAAAAACGCAAAAGTAGAAAATGCAAAAGTAGAAAATGCAAAAGTAGAAAATGCAAAAATTGATATTACCTTAATCTTCGCCGGTTACATTCTTTTACATTTTTTTAGTGATTCAAGATTTGATATGAAATCAATAAAAAGTGAAATGCTTATTTCATAAAACAAAACAAGCACCAAATTAAAGACAATGGAATTTATCCCTATCAAAATATCACAGCAAGGACAGCATCCTCATTCAGAATTGTCATTTAAGTCAGATTGCACTGAAATCAAATGTATATCAAATGGTCGTTTCTATGGACAAATTACTAATATACAAACGTATTGTTCACAAGATGTCAGCAAAGAACAAAATTTGATTTTTCCAACAAAATTTATCAAATTCTTCAAACTGTTGAGTAGTTCTGAATTTGGGCGAAGGTTTTGGTTTGATGATTATTGCTCCAGAGGTAATTTTGTTGAAGCAGGTATTGATACTAACTACGACGCTGATGTTGGCGATATATTTAGTGGTGACAGTAAATCAGATTTCATGCGATACATTTATCGAGATATGGTTGTTCCATTCACTGAACTTGAAAAAGAAAACAAGCACTTGCGTGAACAACTTCAGAGAAAGGACCGAGAAATTGAGAGAAAAGACCAAGAAATGGAACAGATGAAAGAACAACTGCAGACAAAAGACCAAGAACTCAAGGAAAAAGACCACGAACTAGAAGAGATGAAAGAACAACTGAAAGAGTTACAAGAAATCCTCAAGACAAAAGACCAAGAACTCAAGACGAGTCTTTTAACTGCATCAACTTTTAATGAAGCTACGCTTCATTATGACCGAACTTTGTTCGGTTTAAAATATGTTATTGAAGTCAACTGTGAAAAACTTCAGGAAAAAGACCAAAAACTTAAGAAGATACAAGAAGAACTTGGGAACATACAAGAAGAGCTTGATACAACATACCAAGAACTGAAAGAATTACAAAAAGATTTTGAGACAAAAGACCAAGAACTAAAAGACGCTAAAGAAGAACTCAAGACACGAGGACTACTACTAAAATCGTGCGTTGAAGAATTGAAGACATACGTCGAAGAAGTTGAAGAAGTAGAAAAGAAAAATCAAGAGTTGGAACATTTGAACCATCGTTTGATTTATGAAACTAGTAGTTTTGTAGAGAGAAAGTCATCTTCATACTTTAGCCCTGAAATGTAGATTATAGATTTTGATTCACTTAACTTAACTTAACTTTTACTAACTAACCTAACCAACACTTTTTTCTTTTTCTCTCGCATATCAAAACAATACTATTTCATTATTATACAATGCACCAATAATATTTGACTTTTTATAAGACCAATATTTATATATTGCATTTGTTGATGGATTCACTGAACATATTTCCCCAGATGATAAATAGATTTCTTTCCACCAACTATGTCTATCGACCAAAATCGTATCATTGTCTTCATCTAATATACCTTTTCTATACATTGTAAGTGACCCATCTTCTAAAAAAAATGGCATATAAATATCGCGTCCTTCAACACACATAAAATAATTTTCTTTAAATGAAACAAGTTCAATGTCAAACTCATCAACATAACTAAGTATATTATGACGACATTTTTTCCAAGAAGCAGCATCATATATTGACGCATTTATCAAGAGATGTTCGATTTCATTGTCTCTCAAATGATTAAAATTAATCTCTTTATTTTCAGGTGTTTTCTCTCGTTGAATCGCATATTTGTTCCACAAAAAAGCAATCTCTTCTTCTACTGCTAACCAACAATCATTCAAATGTGACGACATTTCATCATATTTATTGTCTATATTCCCATAAAACGCAATTGGCATTTCAATAATTTCATTGCGTTCTGCCATTTCAAATATACAAGTTTTTACATCGATTCTTTCATACAAATAAGAGTTATTTCTCTCTTTATAACGACGAAGCTTGTCACGAACACATATGGTTTCAAATGTATAATCTTTTATAAGAAATAATATATGCTTATCTAATTTGAATTGATTAATCAATAATTGTTTTTCCATTGTATTATAATTATTGATTAATATTTATACGAGAATATATGAAGAATTAAAAGGAGCGTTTTGGGCGAAAATCATTAAACAACACACTAAGAAATTTTTAGTAATCTCAGAAATGACTGAAAAACAAAAAAATTGAAATGCTTTTTTGACATTAACTCATTCATACCTATTACGATGCAAGCACAACCAAACCCAACGAAAATGGAAATAATTATGTTTCAGGGGAAACAATATTATCAACTTACTCACGACGAAAAGCACAAGTCTTCTCATTCAGCAATTCGTTCAATCTACGAATTAAATGCTGATACTGGTGAATTTGATTATGTTGGAAGATTATCCCACGATTTCGATTTCGAATCTCGCGTTTTTCGAAAATTCCAATTAATCAGCCGCGCAGGACATACGTATCATTACAATTTTGATACTGAAAGATTGATATACTATCAATTCGGATGCACCTGGGACCACACTCTGCCACAAGACGCAATTGACCGACTCGAATCATTTCAAAGATACATTCAAACAATCAATTCGGAGAACGACTATACCGGAGCATTTCACGAATTAAATTTGGACGAACAATTTCCAGAAGAACAATTTGAACCAACATTTTTGAAATAAATGTTATCGAGGACTGCTGACTGACTTTCAAAACAAGACAAAACAACAGAAACAACAGAAAAAAACCACAAAACAACAGAAACAAGCGAAAAAAACCACAAAACAACAGAAACAAGCGAAAAAAACCACAAAACAACACAAAAACAAAAAAAAGGAAAACCCTTTTTTTTATTGAATTCTTAACCAACAAATAATAATATAGAATTACTTTTTTCAACGAGAATAGAAAAAATTGAAATGCTTTTTACCAAATAACAACAATCACAAAGCATTTACATAATCATTAAAATGAATCAACAGTATTGGTCTCTTCGTCAAAATCCATATGTCAACACAAATCAAGCACAAATGCGTGAAATTATTCTTTCACAACATTTTGTATCTTGTCCTTTTGGGCATATTACGGAGGAATGTAAAAACAATATTCAAACAGGATTGTATAACGCAGAAGCCAAATCACAAGACAAAAAATTCATTGAAAATATGAATGTTGGAGACATTGTATTGATTCCATTCGCAGGAATAAAAGAGTGCATTCTTGCAAGAATTGTTTCTGAACCAATCTACAGCGTTGAAACAGGATTATTTGCCAATAAAGATGCGCACGACGGAAAAATCACATTTTCAACAAGACCGGAAAGCGAAGAAGCCACGGAATTCCGCCCAATTGGAAGACAAATCGAGATTATTAATTCATCTGTCATATTTAAAGACAAGAGAGTTATACCAAGAACATCTTTATCTCACATTAGTCAAAGTATAATCTTTGCCAGTTAATTTTCAGACTTAATTTTCAGACTTAATTTTCAGACTTAATTTTCAATGTAATTTAATAATAATGGAACTTTTTTCCTGCAACAACGAACAACCAACCACATAACTGCAAAAAAAATGAAATGCTTTTTACCAAATAACAAACTCTCAACTCAACTAACAACACTCACCAACAATGGCTCAACAACAACAACAACAACAACAACAACAAGCTCGACAAATTCTACCTTTTTATCAGAACCGAGAATTTATTCAAGGAAAACTGGAAATAACAGAAGACATAAGAATAAAGTTTGGAAAAATAACTCACGAACTTTATCCTGAAACAATACTTATGCTGGATACGGTACTATGTGAATGGATCCGTGACAATTATTCAGAGATGGTTCAAATTCTGCATCAAGACGCTTTCACTGAATATGAAGACTCACGCGAATTGAGTGAGATATTTTATGACAAAGTCATAGCGGTCTCTTCATCATTAAGTGAATTCATAGTAAATTCAGGGATCATTGAAAATCATCGCGTTTCAATATATCTATATTGTTGTGACGCTATGACGTTAAATATAGATCACGCTGACCAAAATGATCAAGAAGGAAGATACGATGTAAGGAACGACCAAGAAATGGCGCACTACTTATTAATATGTTATTACAATACAGCCGAAATATTGGTCAACGAATTCATTGAAATCAGGGATAGTCAAGGGTTGAAATAAACCACTCGACAAGAGAGAAAAGTAAAACATAGATTTTCTTGTAACCTAAACCTTACTAATCTAACTAATCAACTTTTTTCTTGCAAATAAAATTAGAATATGTCATTGAAATAAGCAATAGCAATAGCAATAGCAATAGCAATCACATCTTCCGAATAACACATCAATTCATTCCAATATTAATTCAAATACTTCCTTTATATGTTTCACTGAATGAAATCTAATATTTTTAATCACACTATTCTCTCGGTTTTTTTCCATAAATTTATCAAAACAAGATTGATTTTCAAACGGGAAAATGAATTCAGTAATTCCGGCTTTAATTCCTCCAAGTATCTTCAAATCCAATCCACCAATCTTGCGTATAGTTCCACCCATATCCATTTCACCCGTTATTCCAAAATAATGTTTGATTTTTCTCTCATTAAATAAACTATAAATCAATACACAAATAGTAGACAACGCAGAAGGACCATCTTTCGGAGTAGAACAATCCCCACAATGAATATGTATGCCATATTTATTATATTTATGCGATAATACTTGTTGTGTATTTTTATCTGTTAAATTCCACGCCATTGTTAACGCAACTTGTACAGATTCTTTCATTACATCACCAAGAGAACCCGTCAATTTTAGTTCCAAGAATCTTCCACCACTACCACCGCTATTATTACCACTATTATTACCACTACCACAGGCAACATCATCACCATCCAAACAAGTAGGAAATGCTTGAATTTCAATAGGCAATACACCTCCCATTCCTGCAGAATTCGCCCATAGCCCATTGATAATTCCAATGCGATTTTCAGTATGAATTTTATAAGTCGTAATAGAAACACGGTCTTTCAAATAGTTGAGCGTCACATCATTTTTCGTTATTAAAATAGGAAAATTCACAACACAATTATTTTTTAAAATCTCCAAATTAATTTCAGAAATGATTTCAAACAATAATTCTTTTAATTTACGAACCCCGGCTTCACAAGTATATTCTTCAATAATACATTTTATAACACCTTCCTCAAATAAAATCATATTCTCCAATCCCATTTTTTTGTATATTTCTGGCAATAGATATTTATCAGATATTACTATTTTATCTTCGAGAGAAAGATTATTGAATTTAATCCTATGAATACGGTCCAACAAAACACGGTCAATTAATTCAGGGTCATTGTAAGATAAAATAAAGAGCGCCTTTGATAAATCCAGGTCTATTCCACTAAAATACTTGTCTTGAAAACAATCATTTTGTGTGCTATCTAATAAATGGGTTAAAATACCAATAATTTCGCGCCCGTGTTCAGTTTTGCTGATTTTGTCTACTTCATCAATAAAAATAATGGGATTCATACATTGTTTGTCAATCAAAATTTGCACAACACTTCCCCAACTAGAACCGACATATGTATAATTATGTCCGTGTAAAGTGCTTCCATTAGAATCGCCTCCCATTTGTAGCATTGCAAATGGTCGGCTTATTCCATTTTCATCTTTCAGACAATTAGACAATCCATATTTTGCGAGAGATGTTTTTCCAATTCCTGGCGCACCTTCAAATCCAAAACAATATCCAGACATCTCTCCATTTATCCATTGTCCAATAATCCGCTCTATTTGTTTTTTCGCATTTAAGTGTCCATAAACAGAGGCATTTAATATCGGTGTTATATTATTTATATAGGATTGAATTGTTGTCAAGTCTTTTTGTATTATATTAATTTCCATTGTGCGAGAGAAATCAGGCAATACTTCTTGATACAATTTTCTGTCTTTAGAAACCTCTTCTATAATACATTGTTTTAATACTGATTTCGTTTTACCTTTGCCAGAATATAATATTTTTTGAGAAGAAGTAGACGACGCATTCATTTTCATAATCAATTGTATTAATTTCGGCTTTTCATATGCATCAAGTATACATTTAAAAGAATTCAAATCATTCTCATTTGATTGAATATATTTCATTATTTCCAAATTTGTATATTTTTTTTTCACCTCATTCTTTTTACAACACACACCATAAAATTTATCACGAATTGATTCCATTATACATAAAATGGGTTCTCTCTTGTAAATTGAAAATGGTATCTTTAATAATCCTTCTAAATATTGACGTGCTTTTGAACCATTGTCGTCGTGTTTGTTTTTTATCTCTTTTAATTTTGTAAATGCCTTTTCTTTCACCATATCCGTCGTTTTTAAGAGAGTAATTTGGTGTTCTAATGGTATTTTCATTTCTAACAACGACGCGTTTTTACTAAAAAGCATAGGTTTCAATAATTGTTTTTTTATATACCAAGGAAGATGCTCAAACAATAATTCTTTGTCATTTCCATTAACATCATTCGAGAGAAGGTCGTATAATAAATATGCCAATTGTTGATGTTCAAAATTATCATTATCAAGTAACAATTGAATTAATAATTCGCGTTTCATAAATAAATCGGATGTGTTAAATTCTTTTACAATAGTGGAAATAGTGTGTTGAGATATTTGTTTTATTTTACTCATATATCCAGCATATTTATTATAGACATTACTACAATCATCATAAATCAAAAAATCTTTCAAAGACAATCCTGAAATAAAATTTGTGAATGATTTGGTGTGAAAATATAAATCTTCAGGCAAATTAAAAAGAATATCTTTTTGTTTCAATAAAATATATTCATTGTTTAAAAACTCAATCATTACATTATCCAAAATTCCTGTAATAATCATATTTTGGTTCAATACTTTTATACCTGACAATTTAAGGTGAAAATGTTTTGTATTCATATCAGAACACACAACCGTGTCTATTTTTTCTGATTTTATTATATAACTAGTTGGATGAAAATATGTTTTCAATAATTCGTATTTGGGGTCAGAAATAACTCTTGTGCCAAAACAAATCATTAATAAATCTTCAAAATAATGGGTGCCATATTTTTTTATCACAATAGACAAATCATTGTTAATTTCTTGCAAACAATTCACGGTTTCAATTTCACCCTTATTTTTATACAATTGTTTCAGCTTATCATTCACTTTAAAAAGCGAATTAATCGCATCTGTCATTTCAATATTAGAACCACTGTCTGTTTTATTAATATGCAATAATGTATTTTGTATAACATCCTGATAAAATGTTATTTTATTTATTATTTGAATATTTTTTGTGCTTTTCATTATATATTACCTTAGGATTATTTTTAGTTATAAAAACTAATAAACACACTTACACTTTACTAAAATATTATAGTAGTATATGAGCAATAAACCGAAAATATTAAGTATTTATAATCCATCAGAAATTTTAAAGTATTTAACATTTTATTCTCCAATCATTTTAATTGTTGGAGTAGTGTCATTATCATTTATATTTCAAAATTTTAAAGGGATTTTCTATTTGGGAGTATTGATATTGTTCATAATGTGTAGAGAATTTATTTATATGAAAGTTATGACTCCTGAAGAAGAAAAAGATAATAAACAAAAAAACAATGATGATAATGCTGCATCAGTTGGAGGAAGAAAACGATATAAAGGAGGAGGAGACTCAACACCTCCGTCTGCGCCTACACCTCCGTCTGAAGATTGCACAAGTGTTCAATATAGTGCAAATCTAAAAAGCAATGGTTCTTACAGTGCATTCATTTTTGCATTCACAATAATGTATATTTTTCTTCCAATGTTTATAAATCAAAATATAAATATGTGGATGTTGTTCGGATTAACTATATATTTTATTATTGATACCTTTGTCAAACAACAAAATGGATGTGTAGAAATGTCAAATGTTTTAGTAAATGTATTATTTGGATTCGGCTTGAGTGCAGCAATTGTATGCATAATGATAAACTCGCCTGGATTAAGCAACCTATTATTTTTTAACGATTATTCAAGCAACAAAGAAATATGCACAATGCCTAAAAAACAAACATTTAAATGCGCTGTTTATAAAAATGGGGAATTAATCGGCAGTTCAACCACATAAACTTACCGGTCACTCACCCTTACTTTTTTAATAAATCCGAAGGATTTAAGTAAGAAAAGAATCTAATTCTTCAAGGGTTTAAATATTGTTTATTTATGTTTAACCACTGATTAAATTGAGATATTACTAGAGACCGTTGAAATGTCTCGCCCATTAATTTCATATTTCTTGTTGAGTTATAATTCATTTTAAAATTATAAATTACCGCGGATAAATTCGCACGGGTATATTTTTCCAATTCACTTATTGTAAACAGGGGTTTTTTTTTTCGAATGTTTACAGAATTATGAAACACGAATAGTATTTGTTTCAAGTCTGATTTACTGTTAATCCTTGATATATTTACATTTGCTAAATTACTTGTCGCGTGACTGGCGCAATCTGGACAAGGTAAAAATTTACATATATTTTTTATTTGATAAAATAATTCACGACACAACCTCGTATTATCTGGTTCTTTTATTTTTTCTACAATTGTGTGAAATAATAACCATACAGCAGGACCCCATTTATTGATAGACATGTAATTAATATAAAGATTTTTTTTTAAAAATATTAATCAATGAATTATAATATAGAAAATGGTCTCAATTTTTATGAAACATTAAAACAAACCATTGCTTTGCACGATATTGAAAAAAATGAACAAGAAGGTATTTGTCCCATATCAAATACTCCACTTGAAACATATTTTTTTACATTTGAATGTGGTCATAAATTCAATTATGAACCATTATTTAAGGATATATATAATCATAAAAAAAAATATAATTTTATGGAAGGCATCAGAGGACATTTGAATATAAATGAAATAAGATGCCCTTTTTGCCGTAAAAAACAAAATGGATTATTACCGTATTATCCAGAGTTGCCTTTTGAAAAAGTTCACGGTGTAAATTATATTAATACAGAGAACGGACATTCCTTGTTAAAATGTCAGTTTATCAATCCTCCTGAATCTGATGGCACTACAATCAAATGTCAGTCTAATGGGAATGTTATCATTTCGGGATTTTGTTTATGTTATCCTCATTATACACAACATAAACAAGCAGAAAAACAGAAAATTAAGGGAATAAAAGATGCTGCGAAAGTGGTGGCGCAACAAGCCGAAAAAGAGGCGAAGATAGCGGAAAAACAAGCCGCAAAAGAGGCGAAGATAGCGGAAAAACAAGCCGCAAAAGAGGCGAAGGTCGCGGCACAACAAGCCGCAAAAGAGGCAAAGATAGCGGAAAAACAAGCCGCAAAAGAGGCGAAGGTCGCAGCAAAATCAGCAAAGAAGTAATGTAAAATAATAATAATAATAATATAAAAATCTGGTATATTATTATTTATGGAAAGTAAAGACCAATTAATTATACACATTAAAGAATGGATTAAAATAGACAATGAACTTATTAAACTCAAAAATGATGTTAAAGAGAGAAATACGAAAAAAAAGTTATTGACAGAACAATTAGTGAATGTTATGAAAGAAAATAACATTGACTGTTTTAATATCAATGGAGGAGAAGTATTGTATAAAAAAAATATTGTTAAAAAACCAATAAATTCTAAAATGCTTTTAACTACATTACAAACATATTATAAAGACAATTTGGAAATGGCACAAGAAATCACTAGCCATATTTTGAACAATCGAGAAGAAGTAATGAAAGAAACAATTAAGCGTAAAATAGATAAATAATTTATACTATTCTATAACAGATGGAATACACTTATTCAGGATTAAATATATTAAATAAAAATGATACTTTTAACAAAACATTTGAAACAGTTTATGTTTGTGCCTACAAAATTGACACTCGTGCAATGATACCATTTATCCAATATTTACTTTATAAAAATAATACATTGTCATTTCCCTCATTCAAATACACAAATGCAAACAGTTCAACTATTATTAATGATACAATAGTATTACTGTCTTTTTTATTTAAATCGCCTTCCATAAACTGTCTATATAATGGATATTTAACAATGGACGATGATTTATATCTCTTTTTTGACATTAGCAATAACAATGAAACAATTACTGGACAAAAATTATGGTTCTCTCTTATCGATGAAATTATTAATTATAATAATATTTGTAATTTTCAAATAGAATCAACTGTTTCTACTTTATTTTTAAACAATAATCAATTACTTACATTACACGATACACAAGGAAACGAATTTGAAACCCCGGTTGTTGCTTATTCGGGACAGCACGATTCTATGCTGAATTTTACATTTGTATTTGGTGTATCTGACACTGAAATCAGCGGGAATTATTCTTTCACAGATTATGTGCATTCTATTAAAAGTGGGGGATGGTCTAAAACAAATTTACCTGAAATGAAATATGGGAAATTAATTACAGACAATGAATATGGTAGATACATAAAAGGAGGCATTGTACGCTTTGTATTATTTTTAGGCAAAAATGGCATTATTAACAATACTGAATTATTAACCACCAATTGGACAACCGAATTTGATAGCATTTATTATAATAGATTAGGCACACCAACGTGGATTGTCAGTAAATTAGAGCAACAATATCCATTGACTTATCACTATATAGATAAAAAATCATTGTCTGCATCATTTAATGCAAATGATGTGTATTTTATATTATAAATTGCTTTCTTATTATATGGACACTATTACAATATTAGGAATATCATTATTATTTTTTTATTCTCTTACAACCATACTTCAATTTTATG
>Ga0315278_10000877_pt1 | contig 26050 bp, 13 predicted proteins | sample YL17G06_0_MG_FD_203880 | JGI IMG/M metagenome (GOLD analysis project Ga0315278, IMG submission 203880) | Sediment microbial communities from Yellowstone Lake, YNP, Wyoming, USA - YL17G06_0 | ecosystem: Environmental > Aquatic > Freshwater > Lake > Sediment | place: USA: Wyoming | collected... | reverse complement strand
TTTCCGCCCGACGAGAAACGCCTCCCACATCGCGCGATTCGCCTCGAGGATAAGGCGGGCGCGAGCGAGGATCTCGCCGCTCCTTCGCAGGGCGCACAGCGCCAGGCACGCGGCCGGGTGGGCTTCATTGACGCCGAAGAGGTTCTTGAGCTGCCAGATCCGCGAGGCGAGCGCGGGTTCGGCGACGATCCACCCGCAGCGCAATCCACTGAGGCCGAACACCTTCGTCAGGCTCGTCGTGACGACGAACACGTCCCCGAGGCGCCCCGCGGACGGCGGGGCGGAATCGAACGCCGCGTCGAGGTACGCCTCGTCGACGAGGACCTTGGCCCCTGCGCGTTCCGCGATCTCGCCAACCGCCCGCAGCGTCGCCTCGTCCGTCGCGACCGACGTCGGGTTGTGAAGGGTTGAAAGGACGATGAGCCTCGTTTTGGCCGTGACCGCGGCGGCGACGTCAGCGGGATCGACGCGAAATCCGTTCTCGGGCCTGCGCGGAAAGTACCGCACGGTGGCGCCGAGGTGGCGCGCGAGCATCTCCATCGGCTCGTAGCCCGGGCGCTCCATCGCGACCTCGTCCCTGGGAGCGAGAAGGGTCGCGAAGGCGAGGTGGTTCGCTCCCGAGGTGCCCGTCGCGAGCACGATGCGGTCGTCCGAAACACCGGCCTTCGCGGCCAGCGCCGCTCGCAGCGCCGGGAGGCCGTAACCATCCCCACCGTCCAATACAAGGTCGTCCCACGTCGCGCCCACCTCGCCCAGCTTCAACCCCTTGATCCCACTGATCGCGAGCGTGTAGCGAGCGGCCTGATGGGTCTTGGCCCAGTGCATGTACGGGGAGTCCATCGTCCGATGTCCGCTCAAGCGATCCTCCGCTTCCAGAAGAAGTAGATCGGTCGCGAAGGATAACCGCGCTCCGCTTATACTCATCGGCCTTCACGCCGAATCCTATCGAGGAGCCGCCATGCGCCGTCATCGTTTTGCCTTGCTCGCCGCAGCCGCCATCGTCTTCGCCGCCATCGTCCCCGCGAGGGCAGCAGGGACCGCGGCCACGCCGGCCGCCACTCCCGCCGAGGCCAAAGCCTTCGTCGAGCAGGCCGAGTCTCGCCTGCTGACCCTTTGGATCGACGCCGAGCGGGCGTCCTGGGTGTACTCGACGTTCATCACCGACGACACCGAGCTGATCCAGGCGCTGGCTCGCCAGAAGGTCATCGACGAGACGGTCAGGCTTTCGAAGGAAGCGCAGCGCTTCAAGGGGTTGAAGCTGGAAAAGGACGTCGCGCGGAAGTTCGCGTTGCTTCCGATCTCCCTCTCGTTGGTCGCGCCCTCCGATCCCGCAAAGAGCAAGGAGCTGTCCGAGATCGCGGCGCAGATGGAGGGGATCTACGGCAAGGGCAAGTACTGTCCCCAGGGCAAGGAGTGCATGAACATCGGCGCGATCAGCGACCGCCTCGCGAAAAGCCGCGACCCGAAAGAGCTGAAGGAGCTGTGGGAGGGGTGGCACGCGATCGCGAAGCCGATCCGCCCGAAGTACGAACGGTTCGTCACGCTCGCGAACGAGGGGGCGGAGGAGATCGGCTTCGATGACCTCGGCGCTCTGTGGCGCTCCGGGTACGACATGCCCCCCGCCGAGTTCGCCAAGGAAATGGACCGGCTCTTCAACCAGGTCAAGCCGCTGTACGAGGCGCTTCATTGTTACGTGCGCCGCCGGCTCACCGAAACCTACGGCCCCGAGCTGGTTCCGCCCGGGAAGCCGATCCCCGTTCAACTCCTGGGCAACCTCTGGGCGCAGCAGTGGGGGAACATCTACGACCTCGTCGCGCCTCCTTCGAGCGATCGCGGCTACGACCTGACGAAATTGCTCGAAGCCAAGAAGGTGGACGAGAAGCAGCTGGTGGGCTACGGCGAGAGCTTCTTCAAGTCGCTCGGGTTCGCACCCTTACCGCCAAGCTTCTGGGAGCGCTCCCAGTTCGCCAAGCCGAAAGACCGCGATGTCGTCTGCCACGCGAGCGCGTGGGACATCGATTGGAAGGACGACCTGCGCCTGAAGATGTGCATCCGGATCAACGACGACGACTTCGTCACGGTGCACCACGAGCTCGGGCACAACTTCTACCAGCGCGCCTACAACAAGCAGCCTCCGCTGTTCGCTCAGGGCGCCAACGACGGGTTCCACGAAGGGATCGGCGACGCGATCGCGCTCTCGGCGACCCCCGCCTACCTCGTGAAGATCGGCCTCCTCGACAAGGTGCCGCAAGGGAACGACGCCATCCCCTACCTGATGGGGCTGGCGCTCGACAAGGTCGCGTTCCTCCCGTTCGGCCTGTTCGTCGACCAGTGGCGCTGGAAGGTCTTCGCCGGCGAGATCACCCCCGCCAACTACAACAAGGCGTGGTGGGAGCTGAAGCTCAAGTATCAGGGGGTCGTCCCGCCCTCCCCGCGTAGCGAAGCCGACTTCGATCCCGGCGCCAAGTACCACGTCGCCGCCAACACACCCTACTCTCGCTACTTCTTGGCCGCGATCCTCCAGTTCCAGTTCCACCGCGCGCTGTGCAAGGAAGCCGGCTTCACCGGCCCGCTCTACCAGTGCTCGATATACGGAAGCGAGAAAGCCGGCGCCAAGTTCGCCAAGATGCTCGAGATGGGCACCTCGCAACCCTGGCCCGACGAGCTCGCCGCCCTCTCGGGAGAGCGCAAGATGGACGCGAGCGCGATCCTCGACTACTTCGCCCCGTTGAAGACCTGGCTCGACGAGCAGAACAAGGGGCAAGTCTGCGGGTGGTAGGTCACGGACAGGTGTTCGGGGCCGCGTTGATCTCGGCGGTTCGCTGACCTCTCTGCGACCGGGTCGCCCAGAAGGGCGACTCTTCGTAACTGAGCATCCGACTCTCCCTCATGAGGTAGAAGAATCCGTCGCCGGTGGGCGGGTTGGCCGCGTCGGCTGCCGTGACGTTGGCGAAGTTGTCCTTGATGCAGGTCATGCCGATCGACGGATCGGCGTAGTTCCCTCCCGTCGCGCGGAGACCCGACAGCTTGCCACGGATTACGTCGTAGGTGATTCCAGGGCCCTGGTAGGGCCACGAAATGAACCCCGGCTTTTGGAGCGTCACGGTCGGGCGGATGCCGGCCACTTCGACGACGACGTCGATCTTGCGGCCGTAGTACGTGACGTGGCAGACGGTGCTGCCGTGGGTTTTGGCGGTGACCACCCCGGCCGCATCGACGACGGCGACGCCGGTGCCGTTGTAGGGGTAGTTGGGTTTGCGCGGGTCCTGCGTGTCCATTTCGTAGAGGATGCCGGCGGCGTGGGTGAGCTCGCGTCTCACGCCATCCGAGTAGATCCCGAACACGCGCAACTGCCGGGACGGGGTCGCGTGAAGCATCGCCAATTTCTCGGCATCGAGACGCACGAGGGCGACGTTTCCTGGCGCCGCGACGGTAACCGTCACGGGCGCTGCCGTCTTGAAGTTGCTGGTCGCGTCTTTCGCGAGAAGGTCGATCGTGAGCGGACCGATAGCGTCGGCAGGCACGGTCACGTTCGTGGTGAACCCCGCCCACGCGTCGCTATCGTCGTCCGACGCAAACGCCGCGCTCGAGACGAGAGCTTTGGCGATTGTGAATCCACCCGAGCCAACCGCCGAGACGGTGATCGTCGATCCTGCGGTGACGACGGTTCCGTCAGCGGGCGCCGTGATCGCCACGCCACCAGGAGCAGGCCCAGGGTCCGTGTACGTAAACGTCGTGCTCGCCGTTTGCCCGGCGCCGTTGTTTACCGTGACGGCCGCCGCGCCGGGATTGCCGGGTGTCATGCGGCAAGTGATGGTCGTGTTGTTGACCACGACGACCTCGCTCGCGTAGAAGGCGCCGATTCTCACTTTGACCGTTGCATCGAATCCCGCGCCGAGGAGGGTGATGGGGTAACCGCCCATCGCCGATCCCGAAGCCGGACTCATGGAAGCGACCGAGAGCGAGCCTCCCTGTCTTCCGAGCGCGAGGGAGGTCCCGTCGTTTCCCGTGGTCATGGCGGGCGCTGCGTCCCCGGGGGATTTCCGTAGGGTTTCGGAGCGACCGGCAGACGGAGGAGGCGCCGCGAGGAGCACGTGCCCCCACGCGGTCCCATTCGTCGTCGGCGTGCTGAGCAGATGCTCTGCGATTGCACTCGGCGCGGTCTCGTTACAGATGCTGTCGAGGTGAATCGCTCGCGCCGATAGGCTTTCGAAATGGAAATTACTGACGTAAGACCCGGAGAGCCCCCCCATTTGCGAGTCGGTGCAGACGATGAAATCGTCACCGGAACGGCACTGCACGATGAAGTTCTCGAATGCGAAATTGAACATGCCGAGGGCGGCCTTCAAGAGAGCCAACTTGTTGGCGGTCGCAAGCGCAACGCCTGCATCTCTCATCTCTCCCCCGCCCCAGCCGACGATCGCATGAAAGGTCCCGCCCGTGGCGGGGATGCCGAGGGTGTCCGGGCTCGCGGGGTCGAGACTCTGCATGCAACCTCGGTCCACAGCCAGACCGAGGGACCGCATGGTGTGCGTGAACAGCGAGCCCATGGGGCTACTCGATTGGATCGAGCCCGTGAACGGAGCGAAGTACGAACCAAAAAACGGGGCATCGACCGCCACGAGCGCATAGACGTCGCCCGCGAGGAAGTTGTCCGCGCGAGCGTACGGCGCGCCGGCACCGCCCATGTAGATCTTGAAGAGAACCGCTCCCATGCTGTGAGCGAACACGAAGAACCTCGTTCCGGCGATACCGCTGTCGTTGATCTTCTTCCTGAGCTCCGCGACGACCCGCGGCGCCATGCCCACGTTTTCAGAGAAGGTGACATCGTTCGTCGCGCTGAAGTCGGCGCGATGGATGATCCACCGCGCGTCGTTCACGATCGGCCACTCGAAGCTCATCGTGGAGCCCCACATGCCGTGCACGTACAGCACCGGCACGCGGTAGAGATAGAGCGATCGCGGCGGCATCGCGTATTCCGCGTTGGATGCGTCGATGAAGGTCGAGCGCACCCGGATCGGCCTCGTCGCTAGAGGGTTGTCTGCGGCGGTGCGGATGAAGTTCTGAGGCGCCGTGTACACCGCGTGAGCGAAGTACCGCCCGTCGGTCAAGACAGTCACCGGCACGGTGAGAGTCGTTTGCGGCGCGCCGCCGCTTAAGGCGGTCGTGGTTCCGACGCTCGTCCCCGGCGGAGGTGTATTGCCTGGCAAGTCGTCGTCGTCGAGCGCGAATCGCACCTGACCCGGCCCGCCCACCTCGGCTTCGAGGACGAGCTCGGTGATGCCGTCGGCAATCACACCCGTCCTTTCGACGCCCCGCGCGGCGACGACGCTCGGAGAGTTGGGGACCTCGCCGTTGGGCGTGAGCATGTCGGGCACCGGGTCCTTGAAACGCACTCCGGCGCTCGACCCCGTGTAGGTGTAGCCGGACAGCAGCGTGTCGCGCTCGCCGTCGGTGTTCACGACCGTCACGTCGACGGTTCCGGGCGGCTGCCACATTGGTGGCAACACCGTGAGCTCGTGCTCGGACACGAACGTCACGGAGGTCGCGGGAACGGCGCCGAAAAAGACCTGAGGCACCGCCCCAACGTCGCGATCGAACCGCAGCCCGGTGATCGTCGTCAAATCCGACCTGGTGGTTGGACCGCTGTTGGGTACGACGTTGATGACCTTCATGCGGCCCGCATCCTCCGCGAGCACCACCTTGGTATTGGCGGTGATGCCGGTGTAGGCGCGCTCGAGCCCCGAAGGCCAGGCCACCTTGATGCAGTCGACTCGCTTCTGACCGAAGGGCATGGAACTCCCAAGCCCGAAGTGCAGGACGGTCGACGATTGACTTCGGTTGCCGGCGAGGACCTCTTTGCTCGTGCCGACGACACCGGGCGGCAAGGGGCTTTGAAGGCATTCGGTCTCGGTCGGCACCGCGCCCGCCGGCAAATTGAACCGCGGAATGACGGTGACACGGGCGCCGATGCCGAAGCGATTGGACAACACCCGTGACTGTCTCGTGTTCGCCCCCTTCAGCGCGACCTCGATCCAGTCGTTCGCCGGCGCCGTCGAGCCGTCGGCGATGACGTTTCGTCGGTTCTCCCACAGGACGTCGGACCCGCGTTGGAGGAAGTCGGGATCGTCGCCGGTGACGAAAACGTCGAGGGCTCCGTCGTTCCACTCATCGAGCACCGCTCCTGCCGCCGCGTCGCGATCGCAGTAGAACTCGTCGACACCGGCTCCGCAGATGCCGGTCCCGTCCTGGGTGGTCGGGTACATGCCCGCAACATCCGTGATGTTCACAAACACAGGCGGGTTCCCTCCGGTGTTCCTGAGCAGCACGTCCTTGCGATCGTCGAACCACCCCTTTTCGGACGCCCCCACGTAAACGTCGGTGAGTCCGTCATTGTCTTCGTCGAACGCCAACACGACGTCCATGTTTCGAGCGACGGCGTAGAGACCGGCCTCGGAGGCCCGATCGGTGAACGATGCGCTCCCATTGTTGAGCCACAGCCGCGGCCGCACGGGGCCGGTGCCGGCGTTGTACGTGCCGCAGAAGATGTCGGCCTTGGCATCGCTGTTGAAGTCGGCGACCGCGACCCCCGTGCACCACGGCGCTCCTTCCGCGATATGCGCTTGGGACGTGACGTCGGTGAAGTACCCGTGGCAGTTGCCCTTGTAGAGCCGGTTGGCGAGGCCCGCGTACGTGAACAAGACCAGGTCATCGCAACCGTCGTTGTTGAAGTCGGCCGCCGTGACGGACGTGATCGAGGCGAAGTAGCCCGAGAGGCCGGAGGAGCTCGTCACGTTGGTGAACGCTCCGTTACCGTCCTGCCGGAAGTACTGCAACGCTTCGTAGTACGGAGCGCTCCCCGCGTAGGTGTCGTATGCGAGCACGACGTCGAGGCGGCCGTCGTTGTTGAAGTCGGCCCACGCGGCGTCGCTCTTGTAGCGCGTCGCCGCCCCGCCCAAGCCCGTCGGCGTGCCCAGAGCGAACGTGGCATCGCCGCCATCAGCCAGCTGGTTCGTGTACAACTCATTGGCCGAACCGGAGGGCAGCACATACGCCACGTTGGTGATGTAGGCGTCGAGATCGCCGTCATCGTCGACGTCGATGAACGAGCAGCTCTTCCCGAAGACGGAGGAGTACAGGTGTAAGCCGGACGAGGAGGCGACATCGGTGAACGTGCCGTTCCGGTTGTTCCGAAACAGCTGGTACGGCAAGAAGCCGTTACGCGTCTTCAAGATGTCGTCGCTTCCGTCGCCATCGTAGTCGCCGACGCAAACCGCCTTCCCCTGTCCGTAGCGCGTGCCGAAGGCCTGGGGCGTCCGATCGTCGAGGGGGCCGTACTCGGTCGCGAGATACGCAAACGCCGCGGTCTTGGTGACGCTGCGGCCGTTCGGGTTCGTGACCTTGACGTCGGCAAGGCCCGGCGTCCCCGAGGGGAAGAGCGCCTTCAGGGCGCTGCAGTGGTACGTCGCGTCGCAGCGGGTCGCGGTGACCTGCGACGCCGCAACCCAAGCAGCGTTCGGCAGCCGGATGTCCACCTTCGAACCCGGCATGAAGCCGGCGCCGTCGATCCAGACAAATCGATTGCGGTTGCTCCACCCTGAGTTGGGGTAGAGGGCGGCAACTGCCGGCGTCAGCGCGGATCCGCCGGCGACCGCCTGAACGAACACCGTGTAGAAGAACCCTGGGCCTCCGACCGGCGCTCTTTGCGCGACCTCGAGATCGAGCCGGCGCCCGGAGCCGGTCTCGCAATACGTGAACCAATTGCCGGGGTCGAGCCAGAGCTCGTCTTTCGACTCGTTCTGGCCCACGAGGTTCGCCCCGTCGTAGACGGCGAGTCGCGTGCGCGACCAGAAGGCGTCGCCCGCCTGGGTCGGCACGATGCTCGCGCCATGGAAGCCCGAAGCAACGACGTAGCAGGTGTTCGCCGTGGTTTGGAACCAGTACCAGTCCTTGTCGAGCGCCGTATGCGTCGTCGCCAACTTCGAGAAGCCCAACGCGAGGGGCGACGCCGTGGCCGCGGAACCGTTCGGCTCGTAGGCATCGGGCTGCGACCCGGATCGGCTCGCAGTGATGTTGAGTCCCGGCGTCATCGATCCGTCCAACACCTGGATCTGGAGCCCTCCCCCGTAATACTCGGGCGTGAAATCCAGGTTGCGGATCGGGTTCGCCCGGTAGGGCACCGACGACAGGATGTACGGATCGGTCGTCAGCGGGCGCACGACGACGGCGTAGGACCCCGCCTGCATTTCGAAGAGGGTGTACGCGCCGCCTACGGAGGCGACCGCCCCGTAGCTCTCGTGTAAACCGGCGCCGATTGCGGACACATAGGCGTACGGTATCGGAGAGCCGTCCGGGAATCGCACGGTGCCGCTGACCGCTCCATAGGGGGACGTTCCGTTTCCGTATTGATGCCGGCCAAACGCGAACTCGTCGGCGGAAAGAGAACGGACCACCGAGCCGGGCCCCGTTGCCGGGCACATCGGGTCTGCGTACTGGAGCGAGGCGTCGAGGCCGAGCCACGAGCCGAACGCGGCGAGCGCCGCCGATTCGGCATCGGCGACGCCCTCTTGGGTGTAGAGGCCGAACAGGTTGTCCGGCCACTGAAACGCCATGGCGTTGCAGGTGGTGTCGGCCTCGTTCATGACCCCCGTCACCGTGTCGTAGATGGTGGCGGTGGTGCACGGAACGCCCGGTATGAAGTAGGGGCTGTCGGAGCTCTCGACCCAGCCGAACTCGTTCTTGCCGTTGCCGATCGCGGGCTCGCGACGGTCGATGGCGCTGCCTGCCGTAAGGACGATCCGCGCGTGCGCGATCGCGTTCCAAGAAGCCATCGCGTTCCGCACACCGTCATGGACCGCATGCCCGTCGACCGTCGTTGGTCCGGTGAACTGAATCGAGAGGGTCCCGGAGGCCCAGTGGCGATTCGCGCCGTTGGGCGTCGTCGCCGGCACGTACGCGAGTGCCACGCTCGCGAACAGCGACAGAAGCGTAGGCATCAGCGCGGTCTGGAATCGCATGGCGAGTTCCGGAGGTTGGCTTCAGGACCTGGCGCGCGAGCACGATCATTTCTTTCAACCGATCGAGCGGGACCGATTCGATGAACACCGGCCGCGTCGTTGCCGGGTTCCCGGTGGCGGCACGCGCCCGAGCCGACTCGCGCCCCACGGTGGACAGAAAGCGAGGCGATTCGAAACGCAACACGACCGACGCCGATCCCGACGAGCGGTCGACGCGGACGCGAGCACCGCTCTCGTTGAGCGGCAGGTACCGGTCGTTCCGCTTCGTCATGAACAACAAGACATCGTCACCGGTCGGAGGAAGCGGCGCGCCGGCCGCTCCCGCGACCTCCCAGGTACGAAGCCGCTGCTCGCCATCCACGGTCTCGTAGACGGTGCCTCCCGGGATGAGGACCTCGCTGTCTCCGAGTCGGCAGGATTCGTCCTTGTCGAACAGGCACGACGCGATGCGAACGCGATAGGGCGTGAACACGAGACCGGTGACGGGATCCTTGATGCCAAGGACGATCTCGCCACCGTCGGCAAGCCTCACCGAACCAGCACTCGTGCCCTGCACCGTGCCAATGACGATGCGATCGCTCATCCGCACCGCTTCTTCGAAACTGAAAGACCCGGGTGGGGGTGCCGCGACCGCAAGATGCGGCGCGAGCAGCCAAATGACCGGCCACAGCGATCGGATCGTCATCGCACGTCCTTTCACTGGGGCGTTCGGACGACCGCGCCGGTTGCCGTCCCATACTTCGCAAACAGGCGGTCGAACGTCGGCCCCCCGAGCCCGAGCAGCGCCTCCTGATATTGCGCGATCCACTGGTCGTCTTCGGGGCTGAAGTGGGCGAGCAGCGTTTTCATCGGTTGTTGCGGAGCGATCTCCGTTTGGAACCATGCGTCGATCGGGCTGACGCTCGTGTCCGCGCCCTGGTTCTCCGCCCAGAAGGCCAGCAGGATGTTCCGAGCGAGCGCCCCCAGCGTTTCGTCGTAGTCGTTGCCGAGCCAGTAACGCGCGCGCTGCCCCGGCACCGCCGGGCAGAACTCGATCTTTGCGGTGACGGTCGTCCGCGTCGGGGACAGTAGCGCGATCATGTGGTTGATGACGGGGTTCGCCGCCAGCTTCGCAATCGCTTTCAGACGAGGGGGCGGCGTTTGCGCTCGGAGCCCGTCGATCGTTTCGGCGGCGGGCGTGGCGCCGTCCTCCTGCGGCCCGTATCGCAGCCGGTAGAGACTCTGCGGAACGTAGTTGGCGGTTTCGTTGCCGCCTCCCTGGAAGAGGATCCACCAGGGGTCGTGTTCGTTCGTTTTCGCGAGGAGATCGGAAGGCCCGAGCTTGCCGAGCGCAGCACCGGTCGCGCCGTCGAAAACCTCGTGCCAGAAGCCGGTGCCCCCGTCCTTGCGGAAGAACCACTCGACGAACACCAGTTTCTGACGCGTTTGCACGACCGTTGCAATCGACGCGTCGGTCATGATGCCGCCAGCCTCGTCCATGCTCTTGAACGGGGCGACGCTTCGAGTCCACACGACCGGATCGTCGCCGCGGAAGAGGCGGTTCGCGCTGTAGGCATACAGCCTCCCGTGGCGTGGATTCGCGTAGTAGAAATCATCGGCATCGCCGCACGCGAGCGTCGAGCGGCCGAGTCCCGCAACGTTTTCGACCACGACGCTCTTTGGCGTCCCATCGCGATTGACTTCGAGCGTTGCGTGCTTGCCGATCGAAAGCGTCACCGTGGTCTTGTCCGCCAGAGAACACGACATCGGGACCCCGCGATCGCCGTTTTGCTGATCCCGAAGGTCGTAACTGCGCGGATCGTCAACCGATCGGATCTTTTCGAGAATCAACGTCGCAGGCGGCGCAACGGCCACGTTGGCTGCGACGAGCAGCGCGATGAGACTCATGTTGGCCTCCTCGATGTCAGAACTATTGAGCGAAGCATTCCCAGCTGACGCACCTGTAGCACACACTGAAACCTGGAACGCAGTCGTAGATGTCGAGGTCGGAGTCGGAATTCGGGTGCGTTCCGCAAGCGCTGCATCGATCCATGACCGGCTCGATGGCGAGATGCCTTGCCGCCGTTGCCGGCGCTCCGTCCGGCTGGCCACTGAGGTCGATTGTCCCCTCTTGGAACGACGGAGCCGGCAGGGATCGTGGTTGCTCGAGGATGACCGAGGCGTCCGGCGACGACCATGCAAAGAGTGCTCTGTCGCCCCTGACCGAGGCGCGGCTCTCGACCCTGCCCGACAGAGTGATCGAGTCGGGACTGTTGATCACCGTTTCCCCTGTGGGGGTCACGTCCGCCGAAAGCTGCCTGCCTTGAAAGCGCACCGTGGCATTGCCGTGATTGATGACGGTGATGCCGTCCTTCACGCCTGCCTTGCCAAACGTCATGCTCGTTGCCGGATCGTTGTGGGACACGAGCGTCATCGCGCCGTCCGGCCCGCTAGGGCATGGAAACGTAGGGCTGCAGATGCAACCCTCGCATCCGCACCCGAGGCAGCCCACGACGCAGGAGAGGGCTTCGACCGATTCCACGCTGTTCTCCCACGAGGCGCAGGAACAACAGCCGCGGGGATCGTATTCGAGGAGCTTCGACCTCCGAAACGGAACGTAGGTCGTGCCCGCAAGCGGCCCGGGCGCGAACGTGAACGACGACACGCCTTGGACCACGAACGATTGGCGGGTGCCGTCGGGGCGGCGCCACGAGAGGACCGATCCCGCCGGGGTGGTTTGAACCGTCGGACTCACCGAGGACGGGACGACGATGCCTCGAACCATCGCGCTCGCGCCCATCTCTGGCGTTTCGCCGGGAACGACGTACCAGAAGTCCGGGGCCGGCGCGGCCACGGGCTTCGGTGGTGCGGCCGAAAGAGCCGTCGCGACGATCAACAACGCGGACGAGATCGCAACACAACGCTTCATGGCAGGGCTCCTTGTTCAAGGGCCGTGGGACCATTTGCGTACCTACGAAGATTAAGTGTCGTTCGGCACGAGCGGGCGCCCGGAACGCGTCGAACCGGTTGCGGATCCGAAACCGCAGAAGGCCTCCGAAAGGTTCTTGACAACCTGCGACACTTGTCGCATATCTTGCGTGCGACAGTTGTCGCAGGAGAATCCCATGGCGCGATCGCTCCCCCAGCTCTCCCGTTTCGAGCTCCAGGTCCTGCGTCTGCTCTGGACGCGGAGAGAAGCCTCCGTGTCGGATCTCCATGGCGACATCGAAGACGCCCCCAGCTACTCCACCATCCGCAAGATCGTGGAGCGGCTCGAATCCAAAGGCGCCATCGAGCGCCTCCGGTTGGACGGGCAGGCAGTCGTGTATCGGGCGGCGGCCCCCCGAACGGCCGTGATCCGCCACGAGATCCGCCGCTTTCTCGACGTGATGTTCGACGGATCGGCGGCGCCGCTCGTCGCGCACCTCGCCGAGATGGACGCCGTGAGCCTCGACGACCTCAAGCAACTCGAGCGCCATCTCGCCCCCGCACCGCAAACGTGGAAGGGCCGGAAGCCGCGCACCGGGAAGGAGAAGCCATGAGACTCGCCGCGGTCGACCACACGTTGGGGGTGATCTGGATCGAGCTCTTGCGTCACCTCTGGCAGTCGGCGCTGGTTCTTCTCCCTCTGTTCCTCCTGGCGCACGTCCTGCGAACGGCGCCGGCGCGATGGTCTCATCGTCTCTGGGTCGCGGCGCTCGCGAAGCTGTTCATTCCGCTGACGCTGTTCGGCCCACTCGTCGGCGCCGCGTTGCAGCGAGCCCTCGTGAGCAGTGCGGCCTCGACGCAAGGGAACCGCCCGGCCGGCTACGACGTGATCATGACCGTGTTCGGCGCGGAGTCCGCCTCGACCGCCTCGACCGCGATCAATTGGCTCCCCGCCCCGTTCTGGACCGTTAGCACGCTCGCCTACCTGGCCATCGCCTGCTGGCTGATCGTCCGAACGAGTCGCGACCTCATGGCTGCGCTTCGGCTCGCCCGCGTTGCGGTGCCTGTTTCGGGCGAACGCCAAGCACGACTCGAAAGCGCGATCCGGCTTGCCGGCCTCCCGAGCGATCGCGTCATCGTGTCGGATTCGAACCTCATCCCGGCGGTCGTCGGGACCCTTCGGCCACGCATCGTCCTGCCCGTGCGGCTCCTCGACGCGCTCGAGGTCGATGAGTTGACGGCCGTGTTGCTCCACGAGGAGATGCATCGCAGGAACGCCGATCCGGCCATCGCGACCGTGCAACGTCTGGCGTCGTCGCTGCTCTTCTTCTTTCCGCTCCTCGCGCCCCTACAGCGGCGCCTGCGCGAGGCGGCCGAGCTCCGATGCGACGAAGACGCCCTGCGCGCGGGAGCCGAGCCGCAGGCCTACGTGCGCGCGCTGGCCCGGACGATTCGCCTGGGACTGGACCCCTCTCCCGCCCCCGCAGCGCTCGGCGACGGGAACCCTTCGATCGTTGCAAGACGCCTCGCGAAACTCCGTGAGCCCTGGAGGACCAAGACCATGACCAGACACCGCGTTGCGATCGCCCTTGCCGCGACCATCCTGGCTGCCGGCGTCCTCTTCCCCCTGACCCCCGCGAAGGTCACCCCGGGAACCGAGCCGGACATCCCCGAGCTCGATCGTTTGTGGAACAGGGATCAACGGATATCACTGCAGTTCGAGAACGTTTCGGCGGCCAGGGTGCTGGATGCCATCGCCACGGCCGGGAACATTCACGTCGTCATGGACGGGCCCGAGGATTGTTGTCTGGTCACTCTCTCGCTTGCCGAGGTTTCGTTGCGCCGGGCCCTGGAAAGCCTCGCAGCGCAGGTCGAACTTCGTTACCGGGTCGTGAATTCCGACACCCTTCACGTTTGGCTTCCAGAGCCTTTGGTGCCCGGAGGCGACGGCATCACGATGCCGGAGCTCCTCTCCAAGGTCGAACCGGTTTACCCGCACGATGCTCGAGATGCTCGCGCCGAGGGGAAGGTCATCCTCCAAGCGGTGATCCGTGAGGACGGCACCGTCGGGAACGTCGAGGTCCTCACCCACGCCGAGGGGTGGCCCTCCCTCGACGAAGCCGCGATCGCGGCGGTGAGGCAACGGAAGTATCGGCCTGGCCTGAAGGACGGCCGCCCGGTGAGCATCTACTTCACGATCAGGATAGATTTCAGGCTGAGGTGAGGACGGTGAGTACCTGCGCGCGATGGCCCGGACGATTCGCCTGGGACTGGACCCGTCTCCCGCCCCCGCCGCGTTGGGCGACGGCAGCCCTTCCATTGTCGCGCGGCGCCTCGCGAAACTCCGTGAGCCCTGGAGGTCCAAGACCATGACCAATCACCGCGTTGCCATCGCCGCCGCCACGATCGTCCTGGCCGCCGGCGCCTTCTTCCCGCCGGCCTCAGCGAAGGTCACCCGGGGAACCGAGCCGGACATCCCCCAGCTCGATCGTCTGCAGAACCTGGACCGGCGCGTATCCGTCGAGTTCGAGAACGTGCCCGCGGTCAAGGTGCTCGAGGCGATCGCCGCTGCCGGCGCGTTCCAGGTGTATTCGGAAGGGACCGAGGACTGCTGCTACGTGACCGTCTCCCTGACCAACGTCCCGGTGCGGCGGGCTCTCGAGATCCTTGCTGGGCAGGCCGGTCTTCGGTACGAGGTCGTGAGCGCCGACAGCCTGCGCGTCACGCTTCCTTCACCGCTATTGCCCACGGACGATATGACAATGCCGGAGATCGTGACCAAGATCGATCCGGTGTACCCGGAGGACGCACGGGATGCTCGCGTCGACGGAAAGGTCGTCCTCCAGGCGGTGATCCGCGACAACGGCACCGTAGGCGATGTCCAGGTCCTCACCGCCATCCCCGGTTGGCCATCTCTCGACAGGAGCGCGGCCGCGGCGGTACAGCAATGGAAATATCGGCCTGCCCTTAAGGACGGCCACCCGGTGAGCATCTACATCACAGTCGTGATTCAGTTCCGATTGCAGGACGCCGATCAGAACGAGGACACTGCGCGGTAATGAGCGCTTCCGTGCGACGCGCCATGGTTCGCGCGGGCAACGTTGGCTACATGGACATCAACCTCCGCGCGATTGACTCCGATCCGCATCTCGAGGACTACCCAGGCTACCGAGCAAACATCTCCTGCAGAACGTCGAGTGTTTTGAGGAGTGTCTGCGGCCCGAGTTGCCCAAGCCGTTTCACCAATCGGTCGCGGTCTACGGTTCGAATCTGGTCGAGCACCACGTGACCCGACTTGCCCCGGAATCGACACGGTATTCGAAACGGATACGGATGGCTCCCCGTGGTGAGGGGGGCTACGATGTATGTATGCAGATGGCCGTTCAACTCATCGGGTGAAACGACGGCACAGGGGCGCGTTTTCCGGATCTCGCCGCCGCGCGCCGGATCGAGATCGACCAGATAGACCTCCCCTCTGCTTACGGCATGACCTATCGCCACCGCCACTCCTTTTGATCGAACTCGGTCGGCGTCGACTCGTCAAGAAGGCGATCGTGGTCTTGGTTGCGCGCATGACGGGCGGCTTCCGCCCAGCCCGATCGAGGCTCGTTCACGGAGGTGATGATGACTTCTCCGTCCCGCACGCGAAGTTGAACGTCGTCCTTTAATCCGGCTTCCTCGATGAGGGGCTTGGGGAGCCGCACCCCCCTCGAGTTTCCTATACGGATCAGTCTCGCCTTCATGCAAGCTCCGAGCAATGTGCTTACAATGTACCTACATAGCGGCGGCAGGTCAAGCTCGACGCTGGAGGAGATCACCGGACCTACGCCAGGCCCGATCCCCGAGGCGACGAGATCTGGCGACAGGGAGCTTCGGGCGAAACACGCCGCGGAGTCCAAGCGGTTCGAGGGTGTCCGGAGAATCGCATCAAAACAGTTCTCAGTTATCTTATTTTGTTCATATTAGTTCATCTAAATCCGAGTCGATGGTCTCAACTTGATACGATCTCTCGTTCGAAACCAAGCGATCTGCCGTATATTCCGCTCATTATTAAAGGGGATTCGGCGTGGAGCGGTTCCGGCTTCTCGGTGCTCTCGGTGTCGGAGGGGCGGGACGGGTGGTCCTCGTCGAAGACCTCCTCAGACCCGGTTCGCGCCTCGCCCTGAAAGAGCTGTTCAGAGCCGGCTCCGATGACGTCGCCGCGCTGCACCGCGAATTCGCAACCTTGGCGACGCTGCGCCATCCGAATCTCATCGAGGTCTTCGAGCTGCTCGTCGATGCCGAGACCGGCCGCTCGCAATTCACGATGGAGCACGTCGACGGAGAGAACTTCGTCGCGACGGTGCGGCGCGAGGGGCCGGGCTCTCTCGTGCCGCTGGTGGCGGAGACGCTGCGCGCGCTGGCGTTCCTTCACGACTTCGGCCTCGTCCATCGCGATCTCAAGCCGGGGAACATCCTGGTGCGGCGCTCCGCCAAGGCGGGGCATCGCGTCGTCGTGCTGGACTTCGGGCTGGCGGTCGCGCGTCGCGCCGATCCCCGGACCGTTACGCCCGCGATGGCGGGGACGCTGTCGTACATCGCCCCCGAGCTGTTCGACGGCGCTGCGCCGACGAAGCGATCGGACCTCTACTCGTTTGGCGCGTTGATCTACGAGGCCGTGCACGGCAAAGCGCCTCACATCGTGAAGGGAAACGACGTCGCCGGGTTCGTGGACGCCGTGCGCGACGGACGACGCGCGCGCCCGAAACTCCCCACGGGTTTCCCCGCGGGGCTCGCGCGCTGGATCGACGACCTGCTCTCCCCCGACCCCGCCGATCGTCCGTCGAGCGCGATCGACGCGCTCGCGCGCTTGAACGAAACGTGCCGCGCGAAAGAGCCGCTCGAAACGAAAGACGACCGCGCCGCGCGCCTGGGCTCGGGCGCGCTCGTGGGCCGGGACGACGAGTTGGCGGCGCTGCGCGCGGAGATCGCCCCGTCCGATGCCGCGCGCGTCGTGTGGCTGTGCGGAGACGCGGGCTCGGGGAAGACGCGCCTCCTCCGGTTCCTCGCGGCGGAAGGTGCCGGCCTCGGGTGGCGGGTGCACGTCCCGCCCGGTGCGCTCCCCGCGCCACCTGATGAATTCGTTGCGCGCGTGCGCGCAGACGCCGCGAACGGTCCGACGCTCGTGTTGCTCGACGAGTTGGAGCGCGCCGACAACGCGGTCGCGACCTTCCTCGATCGCCTCGCGCGCGAGCCGCGCGAAGCGCCGGTGCACATCGTCGCCGCCGTGCGCCCCGGCGAGCTGCAAGACCCGCGGCTCAAGAAGCTCTTGGCGGATACCGGCGTCGTTCCTTCGCTGGCGCGCGTTGCGCTCGCGCCGCTGGGCCAGCCCGGCCTCAAGGCGATGATCGAGCGCGCCACCGCGGGGCAATCCTCGGCTCAGGCTCGCGTGAAGTGGCTCCTCGACGCATCCGAGGGGAACGCCGGCGCCGCCGAGGCCCTGTTGGTCGAAGGGGTGTGGGAGCGCAAGGCGCGCATCCCCGCAGCCAGAGTGCTCGAGCTGTCGATTCGGCGCCGGCTCGATGCGCTCTCTCCCGAATCGCGTGCTTGGATGGAAGCTCTTGCGGTTCTCGGCGACGACGTCTCCGAGGCGCTCGCGGGCGAGTTGGCCGGGCTCGAAGAGCGAACCCCGGCCGCCGCTGCGGAGGCACTTGCCGCCGGGCTGGCGCGACTGACCGGGGGCGGCGTGTCCCCCGACTCGCGCCGCGTCGCCGACGTGGTGAAAAGTGCGGCAACCCCCGAGCGTTTGCGCCAGCTGCATGCGCTAGCGGCGACGCACTACGCCGCGCGGGATCGTGATGTCTTCGGCGCCACCGCCTGGCGCCTCGCCCGCCTCTGGCGTGGCGCCGGCGAAACCGAGCGCGCGCTCGCCGCCGCGCTGGACGCCGCTTCGGCCGCCGAGGTCGCGAAGGACTGGGGCGAGGCGGCCGAGCGTTATCGCTTCGCGCTGGTCGCTCTCCTCCGGCGCGATTACCGGCGCGCCGAACTTTGGATGAAGCGCGGCGACGCGCTGCGTCTCGCGACGCTGCACCAAGCCGCGGTCAAAGCCTACGGCTGGGCGGCGCGGCACGCGACGGATGAACACGTTCGGTTGATGGCCAGGGCGCGACGGGCAAGAGCGCTTTTCAGCTCGGGCCATCTAGACGCCGCAGAACGTGCTGCGGCCGCGATCGTTGGTGGCGATCCGGAATCTCGGTTCCCCGCTTCGACGGCCTTGGCACTCGTCGTTGTCACTCACGCGAGAATGCAGCGCTTCGAGTTCCAGGAGGCGTTCGAGACGGCAAACCGTGCTGCCGACATGGCAGGCGAACTTCCTCCGGAAATTCGGGCCGACGCCCTGATCGCGACCGCCTCGGCCGGTTGGCGGCTTGGCGACGCTCGTGCGGACCAGAGATGTCGTGAGGCCGAGGCACTCGCCCGACGATTCGAGCTCCCCGACACTCTGATGCTCCTCCTCGCAACGCGATCTATGGTTGAGGAGCGACGGAGTCAATTCGACGCGCTCGAGGCGACCCTCCTCGAAACCACGGCAATCGCCGTGAGGGAGCAGCGTCCGGAATTGCTCCGCCGTTCGACCCACCAGACGGCGCGACTCCATGCACTCGTCGGGCGATTCGACAGGGCCTGCGCGTTCGCTCGCGCCGCCGAAGAGCTCGGCCAGTTCAGCGCGATCGCGGCGAGCACCGTGACATCGGCGATCCTTCGCGCCGAGTCTCTGTTGGATGCTGGCCGGACGGGGGAAGCGATCCCTCTTCTGGTGCGCTATGTCGAGCACCAGATGCCCGGCACACCCGAAATGTGGATCCGGTATGCCCGCATGGCGCTCGCCCGGGCGATCGTGGAGTCGAACTTCCAATCTGGGGGGGATGTCAGACAGTTGCTCGACGGAACGCTCGCGATGTTCCGGATCAAGGGGCCCTTCGTTCATCTAGACGCCCTGACCCATGAGTTGATCTGGCGCAGCACGGCCGGTTGCCCCGATCCGCTTCCGCCGATCCTCGAAGAGGCCAAGTCTCTCTTGGCCAAAGAGGACAAAGGCCTACCGGAGGGCGGCCGCGCGGCACTGCAGCTACAGATGGCCCTCGCCCACGCCAGCTTGGAACAACACGTTGACGTTGTCTCCCTGCTGAAGGACGTCGTACCGTCGCCGGGCGCTCCGGTCGTTCCACACGTTTTTGGCAAGATCCAGTTCGCCCTTGCCGATGCCCTGACCGCGCTTGGCCGAGCAGACGAGGCGCGCGCCTGCCGCCTCAAGGGAAACGAGCTGATTCAGCTGGCCGCGAGCCGGATCGAAGACCCAGACTGGCGCCGCGACTTTCTCGACCAGCCGGTGATCCGCAAGTTGCTGGCCACGGTCCCGAAGCCCACAGAGACGAAGCGCATCGAAGCGCTTTACGACATGATCCGCGCGCTCAACTCCGAGACCAACCCCGAGGCGCTGCTCGAGTCGAGCCTCCAGATGGCGATGCAAGCCGTCGACGCCGAACGGGGCATGATCCTGCTGTCGGGTCCCACGGGATCGGATTTTTCGGTGCGCCTGGCCCGAAACCTGGAGAAGGAGACCGAGGCCGACGTCGAGACGTTCAGCCGGCGCATCGTCGCGCAGGCCGAGCGGGGTGAGTCGATTCTGGCACTCGATGCGGGACAGGACGAGAGGTTCAAGGACTTCAAGAGCGTCAGCCTGTTTCGCATCCGCTCGTTGATGTGCGTGCCGATGCGCTCGCGGGGACGGATCGTCGGAACCGTTTACCTCGACAGTCGCCGTCAAGGGAAGCCGTTCACCCGCGAAGACCTGCGCTTCGTCGAGGCGTTCGCCGATCACGCCGCCTTGGCGCTCGAGAACACGCGCCGGCGCGCCGAGCTCGAAATCGAGAATCGCCGATTGAAGGCGGTCGTGGGCGAGCGATCGAGCTACGGGAAGATCGTCGGGCGCTCGCCCGCGATGCAAAAGGTCTTCGACCTGCTCGAACGCATCGCCGTCAGCGACGTGACGATCCTGATCCAGGGCGAGAGCGGGACGGGCAAGGAGCTGGTCGCGCGCGCCTTGCACTTCAACGGCCCGCGCAAGGACAAGGTCTTCGTGTCCGAAAACTGCGCGGCGCTCCCCGAATCGCTGCTCGAAAGCGAGTTGTTCGGCCACGTGAAGGGGGCCTTCACGGGCGCCGAGCGGGATCGCGCAGGATTGTTCGAGCAGGCGCACGAGGGGACGCTGTTCCTCGACGAGGTCGGAGACATGTCCCCAGCGATGCAGGCGCGGCTCCTTCGCGTGCTGCAAGAGGGCGAGCTGCGCCGCGTCGGGGGCGACCATCCGATCAAGGTGGACGTGAGGGTGATCACGGCGACCAACAAGGACCTGCAGGCCGAGATCGCCGCGGGCCGATTCCGCGAGGACCTCTACTACAGGCTCGCGGTGGTTCCCGTGCAGCTGCCGCCGCTGCGGGAGCGCATCGGGGACGTGCCGTTCCTCGCAGGCCACCTGATGGAGCAGATCGCCGCTGCCCGGGGGCGCCCGGCCCCCCGGATCGAAGCCGAGATCTTGGACGCCATGGAGCGCTATCCCTGGCCGGGAAACGTGAGGCAGCTCGAAAACGTGCTCCGGCGAGTTTCGCTTCTGGGAGGCGATGCGACCATCACGCGCGAGGTCATCGAATCGGACTCCGGGCTGGCCCTCATGTTCCTCGGGAAACAGGCCGAAATGGGGCCTCTCCTTTCCATGGTGAAGACCGAAGAAGAGCAGATCCGGCGGGCGCTCGAGGCCGCCGCGGGCAATCGCGACCGCGCGGCACGCCTTTTGGGGATCTCGCGGGCCACGATCTACCGCAAGATGCGCGAATACAGCCTCCGCTGAAAAATACTTTGAAAAAAGTGGGGCCGCACCGGGCGCCAGGATCGTAACCGCGTCGCGCCGACGCGCACGAATTCTTCTAGCTCCACCCCTCACAAACACCATCTCGTAACGCCCCCGGACACTGCGTTTCGGGTTGTCGGCGTTCTCCTCGATTACAGGCTCGTGCTTACTGTTACGAGCATTGCGTCTCTATTTGAGACTCCCATCTTGAACCCTCGAGCCGCGCGGGATTCAACGAACGAGGTGGTGGCGGCTCAGGAGATAAGCAGATGCGCAACCAGATGAGCGACAAGGTGAACGGCTCGCGGCTCTCGATGGTGATCGCGGTCGCGTTGGGAATCCTGGTGCTGACGGCGGCCACGCCGGCCTTCGCTGACACCGAGTCGCTCGTCGTCAAGAACGTGAGCGTCAGCGGTGGCATCGTGCAGGTCACCGTCAAGAACGTCTCGCTCGCTTCGGAAGCGTCCTCGGTGACGGTCGAGGCCGTGGTCAACGGTGTGTCGAGCTTCAGCGTCGTACCCGTCGTGTTGCTCCCCGGCCAGAGCACGGTCGTGAGCGCTGCCTTCACGGGAGCCGTGAGCAGCGTGAAGTCGGTCGGCATCACGGTCGGCATGAGCGACGACGCGACGCCTTTCTAGCCCATCGTAACATCAGGCCGTCGGCCTTCCCCCCCGACAGGTTGACGGCCTCTTCGAACGCCCGCCCCTTCATGGTGAAGTGGCGGGCGTTGTTTTTTCTGCAACAATTCGCCCATGAACGCTATCGAAAGCTCCCCCGAATTCGTCGCGCAGATTTACACAGAGATGGCCGAGCGCCTCGCGATCGTGCGCAAGCGCCTGGGCCGCCCGCTGACGTTGACCGAGAAGATTCTCTTCGGCCACCTCGACAATCCGGACACGGCCGACCTGCGGGCGGGCGAGAGCTACCTCCAACTCCGCCCCGACCGCGTGGCGATGCAAGATGCGACGGCCCAGATGGCGCTGCTCCAGTTCGCGCAGGCGGACATCCCGCGCGCGGCGGTGCCGACCACCGTGCACTGCGACCACCTGATCCAGGCGAGAGAAGGCGCCGAGAAGGACACGTCGCGCGCTCTCGACGAGAACCGTGAGGTCTACGAGTTCCTCCGCACCGCGTCGAACCGGTACGGCATCGGCTTCTGGAAGCCGGGCGCCGGGATCATCCACCAGGTCGTGCTCGAGCACTACGCGTTCCCGGGCGGGATGATGATCGGCACCGACTCGCATACGCCAAACGCCGGAGGCTTGGGGATGTTCGCGTCGGGCGTCGGCGGCGCCGACGCGGTCGACGTCATGGCCGGGTTCCCGTGGGAGGTGAAATCCCCTCGCATCATCGGCGTCAAGCTCACCGGGAAGCTCGTGGGCTGGGCTTCGCCGAAGGACGTCATCCTTCTCTTGTGCGGCATCCTCACGGTGAAGGGCGGGACGAACGCCGTCATCGAGTACTTCGGCCCCGGGGCCTCGTCGATTTCGTGCACGGGGAAGGGCACGATCGCCAACATGGGCGCCGAGCTGGGCGCGACGACCTCGGTCTTCCCGTTCGACGCCTCGATGGACCTCTACCTGCGCGCCACCGAGCGCGCGGCGCTCGCCGATCTCGCCGCGAAGCACACGGCGCTGCTCACCGCCGATCCCGAAGTCGAGCGCGACCCTTCGAAGTACTTCGCCCGCGTCGTCACGATCGACCTGTCGACGCTCGAGCCGCATCTCGTCGGGCCGCACACCCCCGACCTCGCGCGCCCGATTTCCGAAGTCGCGGCGGCGGTGGTGAAGGAGTCGTACCCGGACCAGATCTCGGTCGCGCTGATCGGCTCGTGCACGAATTCGTCCTACGAGGACATCTCGCGCGTCACCGACGTCGTGCAGCAGGCGAAGGCGCACGGGATGAAGGCGGCCACGCCGTTTCTCGTCAGCCCGGGCTCCGAGCAGATCCGCGCGACGATCGCGCGCGACGGGCAGTTAGGCGAAATCGAATCCGTCGGCGGCCAGGTGCTGGCCAACGCGTGCGGGCCGTGCATCGGCCAATGGAAGCGCGACGAGCTGAAACCGGGGACGAGAAACACGATCGTCACCTCGTTCAACCGCAACTTCCCCGCCCGCAACGACGGAAACAAGGACACCCTCGCCTTCATCGCCAGCCCCGAGATCGTCGCGGCGTACGCGTTGGCGGGCCGCCTCTCGTTCAACCCGCTGAAGGACACGCTTCAAGGCCGCGACGGCAAGACGTTCACGCTCACGGCCCCGAGGCCGGCGCCGGATCTTCCCGCGAACGGCTTCGTGCGCGACCGTGACGGCTACCTCGCCCCGCCCGCGGATGGATCGAAGATCGCAATCGAGGTCGCCAAAGACAGCAAGCGCCTGCAGCTCCTGACCCCGTTCGCGCCGTGGGACGGCAAGGACTTCGTCGAGCTCCCGCTCCTCTTGAAGGCGAAGGGGAAGTGCACGACCGATCACATCTCCCCCGCCGGGCCGTGGCTCCGCTTCCGCGGCCACCTCGACAACATCTCGGACAACATGCTCACCGGGGCGATCAACGCGTTCACCGGCGAGGCCTCCCCGTCGGCCCCGGCGACCGCGCGCGAGTACAAGTCGATGGGCCTGCGCTTTATCGTCGTCGGCGACGAGAACTACGGCGAAGGATCGAGCCGCGAGCACGCCGCGATGTCGCCGCGCTTTCTAGGCTGCGCCGCGGTCATCGTCCGCTCGTTCGCGCGCATCCACGAGTCGAACCTCAAGAAGCAAGGGATCCTGCCGCTGACCTTCGCAAACCCCGCCGACTACGACAAGGTGCGCGAGGGCGACCTCATCAGCGTCTTCGGCCTCGCGACGCTAGCCCCCGGCGCCGAGCTGACGGCGACCCTGCGCCACACCGACGGCGGCGAGGACCGGATCGCTCTCCGGCAGACGCTGAACGCGGAGCAGATCGCATGGTTCAAGGCTGGGTCGGCGTTGAACGTGATCAAGAGTCAGACGAAGTAGCGCGACGCTTGGTCTCGGTCTTCCGCGGCGTCTTCGGCTTGGGCACCGCCTTCACGGTCGCCTTTTTCTTCGTTTTCTTCTCCGCCACCGGCTCGAACGCCAGAGCCGACAGCGGCGGCAACCGCAGCGTCAAAGACTGCGGAAATCCGTGCTTCGGCTCATCCTCGGTGGCGAGTTCCGCCTCCAACACGAACCCGGTGCCGTCGAAGCTCAGGTCGTCGGTGTTCAGCACGAGGCGATAGCGTCCGGCCTGGGGCGCGCCGATGCGGTAGTTCCGGTGCGTCACGGGCGTCAGGTTCAACACGACGACGAGGTGCTCGTCCCCGTCGCGGCGGCTGAAGGCGAGGACGGAGTTCTCGCGGTCGAGGCAGTCGATCCACTGGAACCCTTCGGCCTCGTGGTCGCGGCGCCAGAGGCAGGGCCGCTCGCGGTACAGCGCGCCCAACGCGGCCACCACGCCGAGCACGCCGCGGTGGAACGGTTCGTCGGCGAGGTTCCACTCGGGCCCGCGCTCTTCGTTCCACTCCCACCAGGGCGCCAGCTCGCTCCCCATGAACAGGAGCTTCTTCCCGGGACGCGTCCACATGTACGCGTAGAGCAGCTTGAGATTGGCGAACTGCTGCGCGGGAGACCCCGGCATCTTCGCGACGAGCGACTTCTTCCCGTGGACGACCTCGTCGTGCGAGAGCGGGTTGATGAAGCGCTCGCTGTACTCGTAGATCATCGCGAAGGTGAGCTGGTCGTGATGCCACGTGCGCCCGATGGGATCGACCGCGAAGTACTTCAGCGAGTCGTGCATCCACCCCATGTTCCACTTGAAGAGGAAACCGAGGCCGCCGTCTTTGGCTTCCGCGGTCACGAGCGGCCACGAGGTCGATTCTTCGGCGATCGTGAACGCGCCTTGCGCCTCTTCGCGAAGGACGGCGTGGAGGGTCCGGAAGAAATCGATCGCCTCGAGGTTCTCGCGCCCGCCGTGCCGGTTGGGGATCCACTCCCCCTCGTTGCGGCTGTAGTCGAGGTAGAGCATCGAGGCGACCGCGTCCACGCGCAGGCCGTCGATGTGCAGCTCACGCAGCCAGTAGAGGGCGTTCGCGATCAGGAAGCCCGAGACCTCGGGCCGGCCAAGGTTGAAGATCAGCGTCCCCCAGTCGGGATGCTCGCCTTGGCGCGGGTCGTCGTGCTCGTACAGCGCCGATCCGTCGAAGCGCCGCAGCGCGAAGTCGTCTTTGGGAAAGTGCGCCGGGACCCAGTCGATGAGGACGCCGATGCCATTGACGTGGCAGTGATCGACGAAGAACCGGAAGTCGTCCGGGCTTCCGAAGCGCGAGGTGGGCGCGAAGTAGCCGGACACCTGATAGCCCCACGACCCTGAAAACGGATGCTCGGCGACCGGCATCAGCTCGATGTGCGTGAAGCCGAGCGCCTTGACGTGCCCGACCAGACGGGGCGCGATCTCGCGGTAGTTCGGCGTGCGGCCGTTGACCTCCAGCCCCTTCGCCCACGCGCCCAAGTGGACCTCGTACGCCGCGAGCGGAGCGCGCGCGTGATCCGTGGTGCGCCGCGCCTCCATCCACGCCGCGTCGTCCCAGACGTACGACGATGTGTCGACGCGCGACGCGCTTTGAGGTGGGATCTCCATCGCGCGCGCCATCGGGTCGGTCTTCAGGCGGAGCATCCCCTCTTGCGTCTTGAGCTCGAACTTGTAGACCGCGCCCGCTTCGAGGCCCGGGACGAACAGCTCGAACACGCCCGACTCCCCCAGCCGCCGCATGGGAAACAGCCGGCCGTCCCATCGCGCGAAATCGCCGACCACCGAGACGCGCCGCGCGTTCGGCGCCCAGACCGAAAACGACACGCCCGAGACCCCGGCGACCGTACGAACGTGCGCACCGAGAACTTCCCAGAGGCGCCGGTGCGTGCCTTCGTGAAAGAGGTGGACGTCGACGTTGCCGACCGTGGGCAGGAACCGGTAGGGGTCGTCGCGCTCCCAGGTCGCGCCGCCGGAGAAGCGGAAGCGAACTCGATAGGCGACGCCCGGAGCGAGCCCGGCGACGAACGCCTCGAACATGCCGCCGCCGACCGTGTCCATGTCCCGAGTCCGCTCTTCGAGGATCAGCTCGCACGCAACCGCATCCGGGTGGAACGCGCGCACGACGACGCCGTCGGCCCCCTCGCGGTGCGCGGCGCGGGCGCCCAGCACGCGATGCGGCTCGTCGTGATCGCCGGCGACGAGCCTGACGAGG
>Ga0315278_10000876_pt1 | contig 26086 bp, 22 predicted proteins | sample YL17G06_0_MG_FD_203880 | JGI IMG/M metagenome (GOLD analysis project Ga0315278, IMG submission 203880) | Sediment microbial communities from Yellowstone Lake, YNP, Wyoming, USA - YL17G06_0 | ecosystem: Environmental > Aquatic > Freshwater > Lake > Sediment | place: USA: Wyoming | collected... | reverse complement strand
GAAGCCCTCCGTCGATGCGCCGTGCACCGCCGCGGTGCCGAGGATCAGCCATAGCACCGGGTGCCCGCGCACCTCCCGCACCCCCTCTTTCAGGGTGCCGGCGAGTGACCGGTGGATGCGCTCGCCCGGTACCCGCTCTCGCCTGGTGAACCCCTCCTCCCGCATCGCGAGTGCGAGGAACGCACCCAGCGCGAGGAACCCAACGCCCGACAGGATCACGGGCAGCCGAAGATCGATCGAGGCGAGCGCCACGCTGGCCGCGATCGCGACGAGCGCCCCCACGTGGTACCACTGCTCCGCGCGCAGGTAGAGCGGGCGCGCGGCGTCCTCCCCGATCTCGTCGGTGAGCCACGCGACATCGGCGCCGCTCGTGAAGGTGGCGAAGATCCCGAACAGCACCTGGGACACGATCGCCATCGCGTACGTGGCCGCGAGCCCGAGCACGAGGAACGCCACGCCGGTGCCGAGCACGCCGATCACGACCGAGACGCGGCGACCGAACGTATCGGCGACGACCCCCGTCGGCAGTTCGAACACGAGGTAGGTGCCCTCCAGGACCGTCCCGAGCATCAGCAGCTGGAACGGCGTCGGGTTCAGGCGCACCACGATGAAGACGGTGTAGACGGTGGCCATCAGGCGGAACATGAAGCCGCCGGTCGTCTCGTAGATCAGGTAGACGGTGGCGGGGCGTAAGCGTCGCACGTCGCATCATCCTCACGGGTCGGGCTTGCGGCGGGCGAGCGCCCGGCCGAGGCACGCCGGAACGGGGCGACGTCGCGCCCCGTACGGTCAGAAGGTGTCGGCTAGGCGGTTGGCACTACCGGCCCAGGATTGCCCAGACCGCAAGCCATGTCAACGCGCGCGCGCAGCCGTCGGGCGACCCGCTCGACGTTCCACGTCCGTTCACCCGCCGGCTCGTCTGCGGCCTCTCCGGTGTGCGAGCATGAAGGGGTGAGCTGGGCTCCGCATCCCGCCCCCGACGACCGGCCGTTCGCCGTGGTCGACATCGGCTCGAACTCGGGGCGGATGATCGTCTTCCGGCTCCGCGAGGGGGAACACCTCGACGTGCTCGAGGATGCACGCGCCCCGCTGCGGCTGGCCCGCGACCTGCGCGACTCCGACGAGCTGGGCTCCGACGCGATCGAGCGCACGGTCGAGGCCCTCCGGGACTTCCTGGCGGTGGCCAAGGGCGCCGGGGCCGAGCGGATCATCGCGGTGGCGACCTCGGCCGTCCGGGATGCGACCGACGGCCAGGAGCTCGTCGCGCGGGCGAACCGGCTCGGCATCCCGCTCCAGACGATCGACGGTGACCACGAGGCGCGACTCGGATTCCTCGGGGCCGTGCATGACCTGCCGGTGCGGAGCGGCTTCACGATGGACATCGGGGGCGGGAGCGTCGAGCTCTCGCGGTTCCACGAGCGCCACCTCGTACGGTCCTGGTCGCTCCCCCTCGGCTCGCTCCGCGTCAGCGATCGGTTCCTGGAGACCGACCCGCCCTCGGAGAAGGAGCTCCGTTCCTTGAAGAAGGCGGTGGCCGACGCGCTCGACCACGCCGGCATCACCGAACTCGCCCGCGGTGAGGAGCTCGTGGGGATCGGCGGCACGGTCCGCAACCTCGCGAAGATCGACCTGAAGCGCACCGACTACCCGATGCCGCTGCTGCACGGCTACCGGCTCCCCGAGGAACGACTCGCGACGCTGATCGACGACCTCGCGGATCGCACGATGAAGCGCCGCGCGCAGATGCCGGGGCTGAACCCCGACCGCGCCGACACGATCGTGGGTGGTGCGCTCGTCGCCGATGGGATCGCGCGGCACGTGGGATCGAGCGAGATCGTGGTCTCGAGTCGCGGCCTCCGCGAGGGGCTCGCGCTGCTCACGGGTACGGGAGACGGGATCCCGCCGGCCGGCTGGGTCCGCACGATCTCGGTCGCGACCCTCGCCGCGCGCTTCACGACCTGGGAGGCGGCGATCGCCGAGCGCCGCGCCGGCCTCGCGCTCCACCTGCACGGCACGCTGGACCCCGGAGCGCCCGCATCGGTGCGCGAGATGCTCGAGCACGCCGCGACGATCCTCGACGTCGGCCGGGCGATCGACTACTACGACCGCTTCGAGCATGCGGCGATGATCGTGATGGCGGCCGACCTCGCGGGGTTCTCGCACGCCGACCTCGGTGCCCTCACCGGGATCCTCCGCCAGGCTGACGACGACACGCGGCTGGGGTCGTACGGCCGCCTGGTGGAGGAAGAGGACCGAAGCGCCGTGCTGCGTGCCGCGACGACGCTCGCCCTCGCCGATGAGCTCAACCGCCGGATCCCTCCGGGCGCGGCCGCCCCGCTCAGCTGCAACTGGCTCCGTGGGGGTTTCGAGGTCGTGACGCCCGTGCCGTCGGGGTGGAAGCCGCGCGGCGTCGCCGACCGGTTCCATAGGGTCTTCGGCAAGCCGCTCCTGGTCGTCGCGAACGAAAGCGTCGCGGCGCCGGCTCCGGCCCCCGGCGCCGACTAGCATCCCCGCCCAGCCGTATGCGACATGACGCTCAGCGTCTTCATCTCGCTCGTTGCACCGACAGGAACCTGCCGCGGCGGCTAGGGGTCGTTCGTCACCTCCCGGACGTGGGCGGCCGTGGCGGCTGCGAGCTCGGGCGTGAAGGACACCGTCTCCACGACGCTCGGCCACAGGCCCTCCCGCTCGCAGTAGCCGGGGAGCTCCAACAGCAGCCGCGTGAAGAGCTCGTCGTCGATCCCCAGGTTCGAGAGCCGGGCGTCTACGCCGGTCGCACGCACGATCCGGGCCGCGCGGTCGGGGTCGTTCCCCTGCACGAACGACATAGCCAGGACGCTGCACGAGATCAGTTCGCCGTGCACGCGATGTTCGTTCGTGAGCCACTCGAAGCAGTACGCGAGGAAGTGCTCGCTCCCTTCCTCGAAGCGCGCCCCGAACGCCACGCACCCGGCCCCCACCGCTCGATGGGTCTCGGCCAGGAACAGAACGCCCTCGTCCGAGACGGCGGCGATGTCGGCGGCCGCCGCCTCGAGCCCGTCCAGGACCGCACGCCCGAGCGTGGCCGCCTCGTCGTTCCAGGGGATGTCGCCCCGGCCGGCGTCGACGGCCAGGCGCCAGTCGAACATCCCCGTGTGGCAGCTCAGGAGGTCGCCGACCCCCGCGCGGTTCAGGCCCGGCGGTGCCAGCCTGATCAGCGCGGGATCCGCGATCACCTCGACCGGCCGCAGCTCCCCCGCGTAACGCACCCTGGATCCATCGCGGTATCCGTAGGGCGCGGTGAATGCCGCGTCGACCGAGATGATCGAGGGGATCTGCACCAGCGGAAGGCCGGTTGCCTCGGCCACGTACTTCGCGGTGTCGAGGGCGGAGCCGCCGCCCAGACCCACGACGACCTCGCCCCCGGCCGGCACCCCGGCGGCGGCGGTACGGAGATCCGCGAGCTCGACGCTCGTCGCCTCGATCAGGTGGTGCGGGGCCGGCACCTCCGCCGACACGAGCGCCCAGGGCTCGGCCATCGTGCACACGATCGCCCCGCCGCCGAGCTCCCGCAGCCGGGCGAGCGCCGCGCCGTTCGCGACGGTGAGCGGGAACGGGTCGAGTCCGGCCGCGGGCATCGGTACGGCGCTCATCGCTCGCGACCGCTCCGATAGGCATCCTCCACGACGCGCATCACCACGCGCCCGTCCTCACCGCTCGGGCGGGGCTGGCGGCCCTCGGCGACCGCGTCGAGGAACTCGGACACCTGCGCGGAGTACATCGGCTGGGTGCAGTGCTCGTAATCCTCGGAGGGCTCCTCGGCCGGCCAGATCCGGGCGTAGCCCTTCGTGCCGTACACCTCTGTGTCGGCCTCGAGTCCGCCCAGGTGCGGCTGCCACCATCCGGACTCGACCAGGCTGTTCGTGCCGTTCGCCCAGCCGATCAACAGGATCCCGTCGTCGTCGACCGTGTAACGACCCTCCGCGTAGCGCGTACCGATCGTGGCGCACACCGACGCCGGATCGGGATCGCCCAGCAGGAACCGCGCGGTATCGATCGCGTGCACGCCCATGTCGACCAGCGCGCCGCCTCCCGCGAGCTCCGGATCGGTGAACCACCCGCTCGGTCCCCAGCCTGCATGGACGCCGTAGCCCCGTGTCTTCACCACGTCGCCGAGCTCCCCGGCGACGATCCGATCCCGGAGCGCGATCACCTCGTCGCGGAAGCGCCAGCAATGCGCGACCATCAGGGAGGCCCCCGTCGCGTGCGAGGCCTCGATCATGGCGTCGCACTCGGCGACGGTCGTCGCCATCGGCTTCTCGACCATCACGTGGGTGCCGGTCCGAAGGAGCGCGATCGTCTGAGGCGCGTGCAGCGCGTTGGGCGTGGCCACGATCGCAGCGTCCAGCGTGGGATCCGCGGCGAGCGCCTCCCAGTCGGTCACGACGTGCTCGATCCCGTAGCGCTCGGCGAACGCGTGGGCGGTCTCCTCCCGGTGGTTGGCCACGGCGATCAGCTCATCCCCATGCGCGAGGACCCCCCGGGCATGGAAGTCCTGGATCCATCCGCATCCGAACAGCGCCACCCTCATCGTTCGCTCCCCTCGATCGGCACACCGTTGGCGCGCACCACGTCGCGCAGGAACCACCCGGAGTCCTTCACCGTGCGATCCTGGGTGTCGAAGTCCACCCGCACGATCCCGAACCGCTTCGCGAAGCCCTCCGCCCACTCGAAGTTGTCGAGCAGCGACCACACGAAGTACCCCTTCAGCGGGACGCCGTCGGCGATCGCCCTCGCCGCCGCCTCGAAGTGGCCGCGCAGATATGCCACGCGACGCTCGTCGTGCACCGCCCCGTCGGGGGCGACGACGTCGGTGAAGGCAGCGCCGTTCTCGGTGACGTACACCGCGCCCGGCGCGTGATCGCGCTGCACGCGCGTGAGCAGGTCGTACAACCCCTCCGGATGGACGAGCCATCCCGTGTCGGTGTACTCCCCGGCCTCGTACACGTCCGCCGCGCCGAACGGCTCGTGGGCAGCGTCGGCGCGCACGAGGGCTCGCGAGTAGTAGTTGAGGCCTAGGAAGTCGATCGGCGCCGCGATCGCCGCCATGTCGCCCTCGCCGACGGCCGGGGCCCACCCCAGGCGGTCGTAGATCGCCAAGATGTCGGCCGGGTATCCCTTGCCGTACAGCGGGTCCAGGTACCAGCCGGCCTCGGCCGCGTACCGGCGTTCGGCCGCCGCGAGATCTTCGGGTGCGTCCGTGGCCGGCGTCTGCGGCCACACGTTGATCGTGATGCCCACCTCGCGGGCGCCGTTCGCCCGCAGCACCGGCACGGCGAGCCCGTGCGAGACGAGCAGGTGATGGGCCACCTGCAGCCCGAGCGCCTGATCGGTGAGGCCCGGCGCGTGCTCACCGACCACGTGGCCATCCACGGCCACCACGCCCGGCTCATTGTGCGTGATCCACATCGGGACGCGATCGGCGAGCCGCGACGACACCGCGTCGGCGTACCCGACGAACGCGTCGATCGTCGACCTCGAGGCCCACCCTCCCCGGTCCTGCAGCGCCTGCGGCAGATCCCAGTGGTTCAGGGTCAGCGCCGGCACGATCCCCGCCTCCAGGAGCGCGTCGGTCAGCCGGTCGTAGAAGTCGAGCCCGCGTCCGTTCACCCCGCCGGTCCCCTCGGGGAGCACCCGAGGCCACGACACGCTGAACCGGTAGGCCCGCAGGCCCAGGTCGCGCATCAGGCCCACGTCGTCGCCGAACCGGTAGTAGTGGTCGCACGCGACGTCGCCGGTGTCGCCGTCCCTGACCTTGCCGGGCGTGTGGCTGAACGTGTCCCAGATCGACGGCCCCTTGCCATCCTCGTCCCACGCGCCCTCGATCTGATACGCGGCGGTCGCCGCGCCCCACAGGAACCCGTCGGGGAACGCCGCCCTCGGCATCAGTCCTCCTCGCCGGACATCGCCTCGGCCAAGAGGCGCAGCCGGCGGATCAGCCGCTCGTGAGGCTCGGCATCGTCGAGGGCACCCGCGGCGCGCGCGAGCGCCATCTCGCGCTGCGCGCGGGCCCAGGCCGCCTCCGGGTCGGCCATCACCTGGTCACCGAGCCGCTCTGCCATCAGTTCGCGGAACCGGTCGAACCGCTCGAGGTACGCGGCGACCGGCTCCCCGACGAACAGCGAGTCGGTCCGGCCGGCGCCGTCGACATCGATGAACTGGATGAAGTCGCCTTCGGCTTCCCACGGTGCGATCTCCCCGTTCCACAGCAGCCGCCACACGGGGCGTCCGTCGACGGGGACGCGGAACACCCCTTCGGTCGAGGCCACCAGCTGCAGGGAGTCGCCGTACCGGCCGACCGCGCCCAGTCGACCCGAGAACCACAGATCGCCGACGTGCGCACGGCCGCCGAGTAGCGCGGACCAGGCACGGCCGTCTGGCCCGAGGTGCACGGCCGAGAGCGCGGGGGCGTCCAGCGCGAACCCAACCTCCCCTCCTTCACGCCAGCGAGCGGTCCCCTCCCGGCGGGAGCGTCCACGGTTCAGCAGGCTCAGGTACACGTCGCCATCGGCCCCCAACCGCGCCGTCACGTCAACCTCGTCGGCGTCGGTCCACGCCACCCGCAGCGTGTCGTCGTCGGGGACCGCGTCGCCGGGGGCCAGCACGTGCCGGTACCCCGACCGCCACCCGGGAGCGGGCGGGTACCGCACGTCCACGACGTCGAACGCGATCTGCCGGCGCACGAGCTCCTGCGCGAGCTCCTGCGACCGGCGGCCGTGGTTCATCGCGCGGACCTCATCGCCGAACGCGTCGCCGGAGGGGAACCCGGCGCCATCGATCTCGGCCCACGAGGCCGAGAGCTCCGGCTCGCGGTCGTACGTCAAGCAGACGTCGGCGGGAAGCGACGCCTCCCGCATCTCCGGCACCGCGCCGAGGTAGGTGTAGAGCGCCTTCCCGTACCAGAAGCGTTCGGTGGGCGCACCGTCGACCCGCATCGGCGCCTCCATCGCCCACGAGGGATAGGCGCCGAGCTCCGGCGGGTCATCGGGCACCTGATGCAGCATGTACACACACCACGCCTCGGTCCCGCCCATCAGCGGGAGCGAGAGGAACACGTCGCCCACCGACGCGATCTCGGGAGAGAACACCGGGCGGTCGGGCGCGTACGACCGCATCAAGCGAGGCCGCCAGTGACCGAAGTGCACGTACTCCTCGAACGAGTACCGATACTCGCCGGCCGCCACGTAGAAGGGGTCCCGTACGTCCTCCGCGTACACGTTCGAGCCGAGCCACCCCCCCACCGATCGGGAGAGCTTCCCCATGTCGCAGAGCATGGGCGAGATCTCCCAACGGCCGCAGTTCATGTCGTGGAACAGCGGGGCGGTGATCCCGCGCGTGCGCAGCTGCGCGGCGAACCGGGCGACCCCTTCGGTCATCTGATCGTCGGCGTACCGCTCGAGCTCCACGAAGGGCGCGAGCTCCTCGTGGGACGCCGGCGGTGGCGACGGCCACACGCGGGGCATCTCGAAGGGCCGGTCGGTCCACGGCTCGTTGTAGTCGGCTCGGTTCGGAGACGGGGGATCCATCTCGTAGGACCACATCCCGTCGCCCGGGCATTCGTTGTCTACCTGAACGGCCGTCAGGAACCCCTGTTCCTGGGCGCCGACCAACACGGGTGCGACGGCGTCGAACCAGCGCCCCACGGCTTCCAGATACGTGGGGTGCCGGTAGGACGCGCGCGGCACGTGCGAGTCGCCGTGCAGGAACGGCTCGCCGTTGAAGCGCTCCGCCACGATCTCGGGGTACTGCTCCATCAGCCACGGAGGCACGCCGCCGCCGAGCAGCTCCGCATCGACGAACGGCCCAGGCTTCGCCACGAACCCGTACCCGAACCGGTGGACCAGCTCGACGAACCCGGCCAGGTCGCGCCGCTCGTCCGTCTCGCCCGCCAGGTCGAACGCGCCGGGAGAGGGTTCGTGGAACGACCACGGGATGTAGGTCGAGATCGTGTCGACGCCGAACTGCCCAGCGCGCAAGAGGTACAGCTCCCACCGGTCCCGGGCCACCCGGAAGTAGTGGATCTCGGCCGCGCGGAAGCCTCGCATCTGGCTACCCCTTCGTGCCGGTGAGCGTGACGCCCTCGATGAAGACCTTCTGTGCCAGGAAGAACAGGATGATCACCGGGATCATGAACACGAGCGAGGCCGCCATCGTCAGGTTCCACTGCACGCGGTGGCTCGTGCGGAACTCGATCAGCCCGATCGCGAGCGTCCACAGCTTCGGGTTGTTCCCCAGGAACAGCAGCGGCCCGAAGAAGTCGTTCCACGCGTAAAGGAAGTTGAAGAGTGCGACCGCAGCGATCGCCGGCTTGGCGAGGGGCACGATCACGCGCATCATGATCTGCCACTCGCTCGCACCGTCGACGCGGGCGGCGTCGGACAGGTCCTCGGGGATCGACGTGAAGAACTGGCGGAGCAGGAAGATCGAGAAGGCGTCGCCGAAGAACGCGGGCAGGATCAGCGGGGTGAGCGTCCCGATCATGTGCAAGCGCACGAACACGATGTAGAGCGGGATGATCGTGACCTGGAAGGGGAGCATCATCGTGGACAGCACGATCACGAAGACGGCGTTGCGCCCGCGCCATTCCATGCGCGAGAGCGCATACGCCACAGGCACACACGACAGCACCGTCCCGATCGTGGACAGCACCGCGATCTGGGTCGTGTTCCATGTGTAGGCGAGGAGGGGTACCTCCTCGAAGATCGTGACGTAGTTGCTCCACACGAACGGACGAGGCCAGATCACCGACGACAGCGACTGCTGGTCTGTCATCAGCGAGGTGAAGAAGATGAACAGCATCGGCAGCGCGAACATCGCGGCGAACAGGATCAACAGCGTGTGATCGGCCACCGAGCTCAGCATCCGGTGGCGCTTGACCCCGGCCGGGACCGGACGTGGCGAGATCTCGGTGGCGGTCGCGAGACCCCGGACGGCGTCGGCGCCGCTTGCCCGGATGCCACGCGCACTCATCTGAACATCCCCCCGCCCTGGTAGTGGACCCAGCGGCGCGAGGTGCGGATCATGACCAGCGTGCAGACCATCGTGACGACGAACAGCACCCAGGCGAGCGCCGACGCGTACCCCATCTTGAAGTAGCTGAAGCCCTGCTGATACAGATAGACGGAGTAGAACAGCAGCGACCCCTCCGGGTACCCGAGGCTCGTCTTGCTCGTCGCGTTCACCGTGGACGTCACGTACGCCTGCGTGAAGTACTGGAAACCCCAGATGATCCCGGTGACGAGCGAGAAGAAGATCACCGGGCTGATCATCGGAAGCGTCACCGTTCGGAACTTCTGCCAGGCGTTGGCGCCTTCGATGTCGGCGGCCTCGTACAGCTGGCGCGGCACGTCCAATAGCCCCGCGAGGAAGATGATCATCGCGTCGCCCACGCCCCAGAGCCCCAGGATCACCAGGCCCCACTTCGACGTGGAGGGCGAGAAGAACCAGAGCGGCGGATCCTGGACACCGACACTCGTGAGCAACTGGTTCACGGGGCCGAACGCCGGATTCAGCAGGTAGACGAACGCGAGCGCCGCCGCGACCGGTGGCGCCATCGACGGAAGGAAGTACATCGTCCTGTAGCCCTTGATACCGCGACGCGGTCTCGTGAGGAGGGTCGCGGTCGCGATCGCGAACAGGATGCGCACGGAGACCCCGACCACGACGATCCACACGGTGTTCTTCACCGAGAGCCAGAAGAACGCGTCCTTGGTGAACATGAACTTGTAGTTGTCGAGCCCGATCCACCGCGGCGACGACAGCAGGTCGTAGTGAGTGAACGAGAAATACAGGCTCGTCACCATCGGGTACACGATGAAGACGAGGAACCCGATCGCCCAAGGGGACATGAACAGGACCACGAGTCCCCAAGGGGTCCGCCGACTGGGACGGGAGCGGCGGACCGCTCCCGTCCCCCGGGCGACGCCGGCGATCGGTGTCGTGGCGATGACGGCTCCTTCCGCCTACGGACCGGACGCCTGGGCCAGTTCGGCGTTGATCTGATCGGCCACCTCATCGAGACCGGCCTGCAGGTCGTCGACCTTGCCCTGCTGCCACTTCTCGAGGAAACCCCCGACGAGATCCTGGTCCAGCGACCCGATCGCGGAGGTCTCCTTGTAGTGCGATAGCGGGTTGACGAACATGTCCAGGAACGTCTGGAACTGTGGCGTCACGTCCAGGTCGGGCGACTCGAGCGCCGCTGTCGTGGTCGGGACGTTCCGCACGTTGTTGGCCATGTACACCAGCGTGTCGGTGTCCGAGGCCATCCACGACTCCAGGAGCCAGGCATCTTCCGGATCCGGCGATCCCTTCGGGATACCGATGATCGTGCCCCCGATCTGCCCCACGCCGTAGGTGTCCGCCATGTCGTCGGGCACCGGGATCGGCGCCGTCGCGTAGTTCATGTCCGGGACTTCGTTCTCGATGAACGCCGTCCGCCACTCGCCGTCGATGTTCATCGCCACGCGGCCGGTCTCGAAGTCGTTCGACGTCGAGAACTCGTCGCCCTGCTGTGCCACGAACTTCGTGACGGCCTCCGGACCGCCGTAGAAGTCGACCAGCTCCTTCTGCCAGTCGGCGATCGCCTTCCACTGCGGGTCGGTGTTCACGGCCGAGGTCGACCCGTCTTCGCTGTACCACTTCGCGCCGAACGGGATCGACAGGGTCACCGAGTTCGTCTCGTAGTAGCCGGAGAACGGCACAAGGCCCATCACCTTGATCGACCCGTCTGGGTTGAACTCCGTGAGCTTCTTCGCGTAGTCGGTGAGCTCCGAGATCGTCTTCGGAGGCTCACTCAGGTTCGCAGCCTCGAACTTGTCGACGTTGTAGTACAGGCCGTAGGCATCGGTCAGGAACGGCAGGGCGCACTGGCTGCCCCCGAAGCTCGTGTACTTGAACACCGAGTCCGGGAACTGCGTCAGGTCGTAGCCGTCGCGCTCGATGTACGGCGTCAGATCCTGCCAAGCGCCCGACTGGCAGAACTTGCCCACCGAGTCGAGGCCGAACGAGAGCACGGCATCCGGCGGCGTGCCGGAGTTGATCGCCGCGATGATCTTCGTGTCGTCGACGCCGCCCACGCTCTTCACCGTGATCCACGGGTACCGCGCTGTGAAGTTGTCGAAGATCGCGTTGAACTGCTTCAGCTCGCGGCCGGTCCAGGCACCCCAGATCTCGATCGTGACGGGCACCTGCGACGCGTTCGCATCCGTGGGCGAGGCCGGTCCCGAGTCACCCCCTGCCGTGCATGCTGCTCCGATCAGCGCGAACGCCGCCAGCACCACCAGGATCCGTCTCATGCTTGCCTCCCCCGATCCGATGCCGGATCACCGATCCGGCCACGACGTCCGCGCGCCGCGCGCCGGACGATCCCATGTGTCGATCCCACCACGTCATACGGCGATCCCGCCTCGCGAGTCCGTCCGCGCGAACAATCGGTTCTGTGCGGCCTGCAACGCCATCGCGACGGCGCCCACGACGGCCGCGTCCTCACCGAGCGCCGACACGTCGACCCGAGGGGCGAACGGCGAGAGCGTGTGCAGCTCGGATACCACCGGCTCGAGCAACAGGTCGCCGTTGTGGCCGATCCCCCCGCCCAGGATCACCAGCTCGGGATCCACGACCGGAACGACCGCCGCGATCGCAAGTGCGATGAGCTCGGCCACGCCGGCCACCACCCGAAGAGCGCGATCGTCGCCCTTGCGGGCGGCCGCGAACACCTTCTTCGCGGTGAGCGGCGCCTCCATGCCCTCGGTGCCGGCCGCCGCGACGATTCCGTCCGCGCCGAGCGACCGCTCGAGCGTGCCTCGGCGCCGGCTGCGGGGCTCGTGCGGATCGGGCGCACCGATCGGCAGGTACGCGATCTCGCCGGCCGCTCCCCTCGCCCCGCGGAACAGCTCGCCGTTCAGTACGAGCCCCATCCCGACGCCCGTCCCGACGTGCAGGTAGATGAAGTCGTCGACGTCCTTACCCAGGCCCCGCCAGCGCTCACCCATCGCCGCGAGGTTTACGTCGTTCTCGAAGGCCACGTTCGTGCCGAGCTCGCGTTGCACGGCCTCGACCAGCCCCTGTCGGCCCCATCCGGGCAGGTTGTGGGCCAACGCGACCTGCCCGCGTGTGGGCTCGAACACCCCGGGGCTGCCGACCATAGCGAAGGTCACCTGGCGCCAACGGATCCCGGCGTCGGCCGCGAGCCCGTGCGCGATCTCCCCGAGTTGCCCGATCAGCGTGGCGGCGCTCCGCACACGCGCGCGCTCGTCGCGCCGCGCCACGATCTCGCCCGTGACGTCGGCGATCGCGGCCCGGACCCAGTTGCGGCCGACGTCGAGACCCACGACCCAGCCCGCCTTGGGGTTCAGCTCGTACAGGAGCGCGGTGGGACCTTTACCGCCCGAGGTGCGGCCCGCCTCTCGCACGAGACGCGCCCGCTCGAGGGTCGCCAGCGCCTGAGACACGGTCGGCTTCGACAGGCCGGTGTCGCGAGCGATCTGCGCGCGTGCGACGGGCCCCGCGTACCGGATGAACTCCAGCACGGTACGCTCGTTCATCGCCCGCAGGAGGCTCGGTGTGCCCGCCGCGAACGTCTGCTCGCCGACCGTAGGACCTCCCCGTGAAGGAAACTTTCCTAACTATTCACAACGATGCTACGCTGCCCTGCGGGAAGCGGTCAAGCAGCCGAGGGATCAACCCGATGGAACCGCGGGAGGTGCGCGGCGTGCGCGGACAGGTAGGCGTCCACGAGCGACTCGGCCGTGCCGACGCTCCGCACGAGCGGGTGGATCGCCATCGCCTTCACGGCGAGCGCCCGATCCCCCGTGAGCGCAGCCTCGGCGGCCAACGCCGCGTGGGCGGCGACCTGCCGGACCAGGCCCGCCACCTCGGGGGGCATGGCGCCTTGCGGGATGGCCTCGACGTCGCGGCCGGCCACCACGGCCGGGGTCTCCACGATCGCATCACGGGGCAGGTCCTCGATCTGGCCCACGTTCGGCAGGTTCAGGATCGTGCGCTCGGTGCCGCCGGTGAGCATCGTGGCCGCGATGCGCACCGCGAAGTCGCCGTGATCCTCGTTCGCGCGTGCCATCGAGGGGCGCGGCATCTCGGCGTCCGCCTCGCGCCGATAGCTCTCGAGCACGTCGGGGAGGATCGCCATGACCTCCTGGGCGCGCGTGCGACCCGCGGCCCGCTGCTCGGCCAGGACCTCATCGTGGAAGAAGAAGTACTGCAGGTACTCGCTGGGCACGCACCGGAGCATCCGGAACAGCCGGACCACACGCCTGTCGGCCGTGTCCTCGAGCTCCCCGAGATCGAGAGTGTCGAGCAGCGCCCAGAGCTCGTCGGTCACGTCGTGGCCGCCCACCCGCACCGCGCGAGTGAACGTCATGTGGTTCGTGCCTCGGGTGTCCAGCTCGACCGAGCCGGCGGGGACGCCGAGCACGCGACCGAGCAGCTCCTGCTCGCCCGCCGTCTGGTCGCACAGCCCGAGATACGGCAGTCCCGGCGCGAACCGGTGCACCGCCTCACTCACGATCTGTACGGGGTTCGTGTAGTTCAGCAACACAGCGTCGTTCCCGACGTGCCGCAGCTCCTCGACGATCTCGAGCACGATCGGCACCGACCGGAGCGCCATGGCGAGGCCGCCCGGTCCCGCCGTCTCCTGTCCGATGATCCCGTGGTCGACCGCGATACGCTCATCGAGGTGACGCGCCTCGAGCCCGCCCGGTCGGAACGCGGCGAGCACCACGTCTGCGCCTTCCATCGCCCGCAGGCGGTCGGGCTGCGCCTCGACGAGGACGTCGCCCCCGCCACGGGATCGAAGGATCGACGTCGTCAGGCGTCGCTGCAGTTCGAGGGCGTCGACATCGATGTCCTGCAACACCAAGGTGCCACCGGAGAACGCCTCGGCGGCATGGGCCACGGCGAACGCGATGCCCGGCATGTACGCCGATCCCCCACCGATCACCACCACGCGCGGACCCATCGGGGCCACGCTAACGCACCCGAGAGGAGCAGACGATGCCTGAGCTCGCGATCAACGGCGGGACCCCCGTCCGTGAGACCCCTTACCCCGCCTGGCCGGCCCCCGACGACGAGTACGTCGAGGCCGTCGCCGAGGTCGTGCGCGGCGGGGAGTGGGGAGGGTTCCCCGAGCCCGGGGTGAACGGGGCGGCGTTCGAAGAAGCGTTCGCGGCCTACCAGGGCGCGCGTCAGGGGGTCCTGATGATGAACGGAACCGTCACGATGGAGGTCGCCTGCAAGGCGCTCGACATCGGATGGGGCGACGAGGTGATCGTGCCGGCGCTGACGTTCGCGGCCACGGCGTACGCGCCGATGGCGGCCGGCGCGCTGCCAGTGATCGTGGACGTCCTGCCTGAGACGTGGTGCATCGACCCCGACGCCGTTGAGGCCGCGATCACGCCGCGCACGAAGGCGATCATCCCGGTGCACCTCGGCCACCAGATGGCCGACATGGACCGCATCATGGCGATCGCGAACGCACACGGCCTCGCCGTGATCGAGGACTGCGCGCATGCCCACGGCCAGCGGTGGCGCGATCAGGGCGCCGGATGCATCGGCGACTTCGGCTCGTTCAGCCACCAGTCCTCGAAGATCCTCACCTCGGGCGAGGGTGGCACACTGCTCACGAACGACGACACCCTCGGGCGCCGTGCGCATTCGATCATCGACTGCGGGCGAGCGAAGGACCCCGAGGAGAAGGAGTACACGTTCGGCGCGAACTACCGGCTGAGCGAACTGAACGCGGCCCTGCTGGTGGTCGCGATGCGCCGCTTCCCCGGCCAGCAGGCGGCCCGCGCCGTCACGGGCAAGGCGTTCGAGGCCATGGCGGCCGAGATCCCCGGCGTGCGCGTCATGCCACACGACGAGCGGATCACGCGGTGGAGCTTCTACAACTACATCCTCGCGATCGATCCCGAGGCCTTCGGCGGCGCGACCAACGAGGTCGTGTGCGCAGCCATGGAGGCCGAAGGTATCCCCGCCGAGGTGCAGTACCCGCCGATGAGCCGGTACGAGTTGTTCCAGCCGTCGCTCTCCCGTCTGCCGGTGGCGGTCGAATACGCAGACCGTCTCGACCCCCAGCAGATGTCGTTCCCGGTCGCAGAGGCCGCGGGGCTCCGTGAGTCCGTGTACTTCATGGAGACAGTGTTCCGCGACGGTGAGCCGGGCGTGCGCAGCGCCGCCGACGCGCTCGCCAAGATCCAGCGGCACGCCGACGAACTGCCCACTCTCTGACGACGTCGGGTACTCGGGGCCGGACGAGGGGGCCGGCCCCGCGTTGCGCCACCGCGGTCAGCGAATGGGTATCTCGATCTCGGTGACGAAGTCGGCCGGGTCGGACGTGGAATCGGGGTCGGTCAGGTAGACCTCACGCGGCGGGCCGTCGATCACGAGCCGCTGCTCCTGGATCCACGCGTTCAGCGCCTCGTATGCGGGGCCCACCTCCTCGTAGGGGCCGTGGTGCACCGTCGCGGCCACCGCGACGCCGGGGATCTCGGTCACGACGACCTCGTCGTCCCCCGGGAACGAGTACCCCACCGGCATACACGCCTCGAACTCGGCGCGTCCGTCCGGCTGCCCCACACGGTCGTACACGATGAACGGCGGTCCTACGGGCTCGGCATCGACCGCGTGCATCCTCGCGCCGAGCGTCTCGAACGCATCGCCGATCGCCATGCCGATCTCTGCCATCGTGGTGTGCCGACGGACGCGGGCGACGTGGCGCGGCGGCACCTGCTTGATCGTCATCTCGTACGTCATGACGGCCTCCTCCGCTCTCCTACGACCTAGGGTGGCAGCGGGCAACGGGACGGGCAGGGGCCACAGGACCTCAGGTCGACGGGAAGAACCGAGGTAACAGGTCGCGGTTCGCTTCCAGCAGTTCCCCCAGCAGCGGTGCGGCCACGTCGTAGTCGCCCACCAGCGGGTTCGCCATCAAGGCACGCAGCGCGACCTCACGGTCCCCCGACTTCGCCGCCTCGATCGTGAGCCGTTCGTACGCCTTCGCGTGCTCCACGAGCCCGAGCATGTCGGGCGCGAGTGGCGCCACGGGGAGCGGGTGCGCCCCGTCGCGGTCGACCGTGGCGGCGATCTCCACCACGTCGTCGGCGGGCAGGTTGGGGATCGCGCCCTCGTTCCGCAGGTTCACGACCTGCACGTCACCGGTGCCGGCGTGGAGCGACGCCACCAGCGCGGCCGCCGCGTCCGAGTAGAACGCGCCGCCCCGTTCCTCGAGCAGCTTCGGCTTCGTGTCGAGCGTCGGGTCGCGGTAGAGCTCGAGCAGACCGGCCTCGATCTCCATGACCTCCTCGGCACGCGTCCGCGAGGTCTTCTGGTGCTCGAGGGCGCGGTTCGTCAAGTAGTAGTAGTGCAGGTAGTAGCTGGGGATCGCTCCCAGCGCCCTGATCAGCTCGGCCGGCATCTCGGTCTCGTCGGTCACCAGCTCCATCGCCTCGTCCAAGATCTCGGGCAGGCGGTCGACCCCGTCGACCAGAACCTTCCGCTCCCACGTGAGGTGGTTCAGTCCCACGTGCTCGAGTTGCACCCGCTCGGGCTCCACGCCGAAGTGCCGCGCGAACTCCCGCTGGAAGCCGATCGCCACGTTGCAGAGCCCGATCGCGCGATGGCCTTCGTCGAGGAGCGCCTGCGTCACGAGTCCCGTGGGATTCGTGAAGTCGACGAACCACGCGCCCGTGGCGCCACGCTCGGCCGTGAGCTCCGCGAACTCCAGCACCACGGGCACCGTCCTGAGCGCCTTCGCGAAGCCGCCTGGGCCGGTGGTCTCCTGACCGATGCACCCGTAGCGCGGGGGGATAGTCTCATCGCGGTACCGGGCGGCCTGCTGGCCGACCCGCAGCTGCACGATCACGAAGTCCGCGCCGTCGATCGCCTCCAGCCGGTCCTGTGTGAGCATCAACCGGCCGCTCCAGCCGGCTCGGTGCATCATCCGCTCGGCGAGCGCCCCCACGACCCCGAGACGCTCGGCGTCGATATCGAGGAGGGCCAATTCGTCGACGGGGAGGCGATCGCCTCTCGTCACGAACCCCTCCACCAGCTCGGGCGTATACGTGCTCCCGCCCCCGACGACCGCGACCTTGACACCCATGGCAACCACCTTCACAGCGGGTTCACGGGCATCGTACACTCGCGATGATGAGATCGTTAGGAAAGTTTCCTGACCCATTCATCGCCGAGATCTCGGGACAGCCCGACGCCCTTCGGCGCGCTGCGGCCGGGATGCGCGACGACACGGCGACGCTCCACGCGATCGCGGAGGCCGCCGCCGGGCGCCATCTCATATTCACCGGCATGGGGTCCTCGTACGACGCCTGCTACCCTGCCGTCACCGAGCTGGCACAGGCCGGGATCCCCGCCACGATGCTGGATGCCGCAGAGCTGCTCCACTTCCGAACGGCGATCGCGGGGCGCGACGCGCTGCTCGTGGCGATCAGCCAGTCCGGCGAGAGCGCCGAGTTGGTGCGCGTAGCCGAACGCGTGCGCGGTGGGGAGAGCCCGCCGCTCGTGGTCGCGATCACGAACGGGACCCAGAACTCGCTCGCTCGCCTCGCCGACCACGTCTTGGACACGCGGGCCGGACGCGAGACAGGGCCATCGACCATGACCTTCGCGGGCTCGCTGGTGGTCGCGGCGGCGGTGGGACGAGTGCTCGCCGGTGTGGACCCCGGGTCGGTCGCCGGCCGGCTCGACCAGACCACCGAGGTCGCCGCCGTCGCGGCCGAGCGCCTGCTAGCCGAGACGGACCTGGCGGACGAGCTGGCCGACTGGTTCGGGGGACCGGAGACCGCAGTGATCCTGGGGCGGGGGCCCGCGCGAGCGGCCGCCGAGATGGGCGCGCTCACCGTGAAGGAAGCCGTCGGGGTCCCGATCGAATCACTCCAGACGGCGCAGTTCAGGCACGGCCCCCTGGAGCTCGTCGGCCCCGGCCTCGCGGCGATCGTGATCGCCACTGAACCCGAGACCCTCGAGATCGACCTCGGGCTGACCGAGGAGCTCGTCACCGCGGGCGCGCGGGTGCTGCTCGTCACCGCTGGTGAACGCGCGACGCACGGCGCACGCACGATCGCGATCGGGCCCCTGGACCGCGCGCTGTCACCGGCCGTCTCGATCGTCCCGATCCAGCTCCTGGCCTGGCGGCTCGCGGCGCGCCGCGGACGGGAGCCCGGCGCGTACTACCGCGCGACGAAGGTGACGACGCATGAGTAGCCGGCTGCGCGTGGCACTGACCTTCGACGCGGAACATCCCGATCGTTCCTGGTGTCCGCCCGGCAACGCGGAACGCATCCTCGATATCCTTCGCGACGAGGAAGTGCGGGCCACCTTCTTCGTGCAGGGCCGCTGGGCCGAGTCGCAGCCCGCGGCGGCCCGACGGATCGCCGGAGAGGGCCACCTGGTCGGGCATCACTCCCACTATCACGCCCGGATGCCGCTGCTGTCCGACGCCGGCATGGACTCCGACCTTGCCGACGGGCAGGCAGCGATCGTCGGCGCCACCGGCACGGACCCACGTCCGTGGTTCCGATGTCCGTTCGGGGCCGGGCACGACGACCCTCGGGTGATCGAGCGGCTCGAGGCGGCGGGGTATCGCGACGTCCACTGGGACATCGATCTCGAGGACTGGGAGGCGCATCGCACCGGCCCGGCGATCGTGGCCGCGTGTCTCGATAGCGTGCGGGCCCACGGCGATGGCGCCGTCGTGCTGCTGCACACGTGGCCCGGCGGCACCGGTGAAGCCGTCGGCCCGATCGTCGCCGGCCTGCGCGAGATGGGAGCCGACCTCGTCGGCATCGACGAGCTGGAGCGCCTCCCGTGAGCCGCCGGCCCGCGATCCTCGCGGTGGACGGCGGCGGGTCGAAGATGGACGCCGTTCTGCTCCGGCGCGACGGCACGGTGCTCGGCGCCGCCCGGATCGCCACAGGAGACTTCGGGGAGAGCGGCGGGGAGGTGCACATGGGGCAGGTCGTCGACGCGGTCGTGGCGGCCTGCGGCGACGGGAGGATCAGCCTCGATAGGTTCCCGATCGCCGACCTGGGGGTTTACTGCCTGGCCGGAGCGGATCTGCCGGTCGACGACCGCCGCATCGGGCGCTGGCTCAGGGCGCGCCATCTCACCGACGACGACATCGTGCGCAACGACACCTTCGCGGTGCTGCGCGCGGGCACCGATCGCACGTGGGGCGTCGGGGTGGTCTGCGGGTACGGGACGAACTGCTCGGGTGTCGCGCCCGACGGCCGGATCACCCGGTTCCCCTCCGTCGGTCCGATCTCGGGCGACTGGGGCGGCGGCGCCGAGGTCGGCGGCGCCGGGCTCTGGTACGCGATCAGGGCCGAGGACGGCCGCGGCGAAACGACCGCGCTCGCCCGACTCGTGCCCGTGCACTTCGGGCTCCGCCGCCCGAAGCAGGTGCTGGAGGCGCTGTACCTCGGTCGGATCGACGAGCTCCGATTGGCTGAGCTCGCGCCCGTGGTGTTCCGGGCCGCCAACGATGGGGACGCGATCGCCCGGAGCATCGTGGACCGGCAAGCCGACGAGGTCGTGGCGCTCGCGGGCACGGCGATCCGGCGGCTCCGCATGGCGCGGCTCGACGTCGACGTGGTGCTCGGGGGCGGGATCTTCCGGAACGACGACGAGGCGTTCTTCGCGCGGATCGATGCCGGACTTCGAGAGGTCGCCCCCGCGGCGCGCAGCCACGTCCTGACCGCCCCGCCCGTGCTCGGCGCAGCCCTGCTGGGGCTCGACCATCTCGGGGCCGGACCGGCCGCACACCGGCGGCTCCGCCGAGCCTTGACCCACGACCGGCTGACCGCCCACACTCACCTGCAACGCTAAGGAGATCGCATGGCCCAGATCGTGCTCGAGAACGTGTCGAAGGTCTTCGGCAGCGACGTCGTCGCCGTCAACGACGTCTCGCTCGAGATCGGCGACGGTGAGTTCATGGTGCTGGTCGGCCCATCGGGATGCGGTAAGTCAACGATCCTGCGGATCCTCGCCGGGCTCGAGGAGGTCACCGCCGGCACGATCACGATCGGCGACACCGACGTGACCGACCTGCCGCCGAAAGACCGGGACATCGCGATGGTGTTTCAGAACTACGCGCTCTATCCCCACATGACGGTCGAACAGAATCTCGGCTTCGGGCTGAAGCTCCGCAAGACCCCGAAGGAAGAGCAGCACCGCCGCGTCACCGACGTGGCGCGCATCCTCGGGCTCGACCCCCTGATGCATCGCAAGCCAGCGGAGCTCTCTGGCGGGCAGCGCCAGCGCGTCGCGATGGGCCGGGCCATGGTCCGCGAGCCACTCGCCTTCCTCATGGACGAACCGCTCTCGAACCTCGATGCGAAGCTCAGGGTGCAGATGCGTGCCGAGCTCTCCCGGCTCCACGAGCGCCTCGCGACCACGACGGTCTACGTCACGCACGATCAGGTGGAGGCGATGACGCTCGGCCAGCGCGTTGCCGTGCTCCGCGACGGCCTCCTGCAGCAGTGCGACAAGCCCCAGAACCTGTACAACCATCCCGCGAACCTGTTCGTGGCTGCGTTTATCGGGTCGCCTCCGATGAACCTGGTCGAGGTCTCCGTCGGGGAGGATTCGGTGTCGTTCGGGCCGGTCACGCTGCCGATCACCGAGACAGACCTCTCTGCGTATCGGGGCCGATCGGTGATCCTGGGGATCCGCCCCTCCGATCTGGAGGACTGCGCCGTCTGGCACACCGAGGCCCTCCCGACGATCGAGGTCGTCGCCGAGGTCACCGAGGAGCTCGGCTCCGAGGTGAACATCATCTTTGCCGTCGACGCCCCGCCCGTGATGACCGAGGACACGATCGCCGCGGCGAGCGACGACGCCGACCACGATCAGATCCCGCTGATCGCCGACACCCAGACCCAGGCGCGCTTCTGTGCCCGGGTCGACGCGCGGACGCATTGCCGTCCCGGCGAGACCGTGCGCCTCTCGATCGATCCCGCTCGGTTCCACTTCTTCGATCCGGCGAGCGGCAGGGCCATCGACCCCGTCCTCGCTCGATCTGGGCGCTGAGCCTCAGGCCGTGCGGCCGCGGCGAGCCTCGTCATCGCCGTCGGCGGGGAGCCAGCACTCGACGAGCGTGCCCTGCCCGAGCGTGCTCGCGAGCCTGCACCACCCCCCGACGAGCTCCGCACGCTCGATCATCGTCGACAGCCCGATGTGGCCGGGGCGCGGCGAGTTCACGCGCGTGGGATCGAACCCGGCGCCGTCGTCGCGCACCCGCACCCGGATCCCTTCATCGACCGTTGCGACCTCGACCGTGACGCTCCGGGCTGCCGCGTGCTTGCGTGCGTTCGTGACGGCTTCCTGCGCCATGCGGTAGAGAGTCGCCCTGAGCTCCGGTGCCGGCTCGCTCTCGAGCTCGTCGACGACCCGGACCGTCCAGCCCGTCTCGCGGGCGGCGTGATCCAGGTACTGGCGGAGGGCGATCACCAGTCCCTCGCGATCGAGCGCGCCGGGGCGCAGCTCGAACAGCAACGACCGGAGCCGGTCGATCGACCGCGCCACGATCTCGTGCAGTTCCTGCAGTTCCCTGGCGCCGATCACCCCGCCCGATGCCACGAGGGTCTGGAGCCGGAGATCCACCGCACTCATGACCTGGATAGGGTCGTCGTGGATGTCGGCGGCGATCCTTCGGCGCTCCTCCTCCTGCGCGTGCTCGAGCCGCTGCGCCAGCTCGCGCCGCTGCTGGATCGTTCGGCGAAGCACGTCGAGGCTCCACCGGAGCTTCTCCTCGGCCTCCTTCTGGGCGGTAACGTCGAGCATCACGCCCTGCCAGTGCAGCGGCCGGCCGACGTCGTCCAGGACCAGCACCGCCTCGTCACGGATCCACACGAGCCGGCCGTCCTTCGCCTTCATCCGGTACTCGGCGAGGAAGCGGTCACCCGCCTCATTGGACCGTCGGTTCTCCTCGATCACTGCATCGACGTCGTCGGGATGGATCCTCTCGAACCAGAACTCGGTGGTCGCACCCCACTCATCCGCCGAGTAGCCGAGAAGCTCCACCGCCTGCGGGCTCGTGTAGAAGTTCGTCGAGAACTCGTCGGGACGGTCCAGGTACACGATCGCGGGGATCCCCTCGACCATCGCCCGGTAGACCTCGAAGTCCTCGGGCTCGCGCGGCGGGGAGGATCCGGAGTTCACAGGCGCGCGACGATCCCCGCGAGCAGTGCCACGCGCGGGGCGATGCTCCGCAGATCGACCCATTCCGCCGGTGCGTGGTCGTCGCCTCCGATCGGACCGAGCCCGTCGATCGTGGGCGTGCCCGCTGACGACGTCGTGTTCGCATCGGACGCGCCGCCGGTCGGCGCGTCCCGCAGCTCGAAGCCGAGCTCGGCCGCAACCTCGGTCGCGAGGGAAGCCAGCCGCGCACCACCCTCCTTCTTCTCCATCGGCCGGTGCCAGCCGTTGCCGCGTACCTCCGTGACGACGTCGGGCACCACGTGCTGGGCCATGATGCGCGCGATCTCGGCTTCCGCCGCCTCGAGCGTCTCGAGCGCCGGCGACCGGAGGTCGACCTGGAGCTCGCACCGCTCCGGGACGACGTTGGTCCGTGTCCCGCCGCGCGCCACACCGACGTTGACGGTCACGCCGGGCCACCGCCCGTTCAGCGCCTGTAGCTCGATGATCTTGTGGGCCGCCTCGAGGAGTGCATTTCGACCCTTCTCGGGCTCGACCCCGGCGTGCGCGGCCCGTCCCCGGATCGTCATCGTGTAGTCGGTGATGCCCTTGCGCGCGCTCACGATGTCGCCGTTGGCTCGGGCGCCCTCCAGAACGAACGCCACATCGTGCCGCGGGGCGAGCCCTCGGATCACGGGCCCACTGAACGGCGACCCGATCTCCTCGTCCGGGTTGCAGACGTAGGTGATGCGGCCGAACCCGGCGAACCCTGCCTCCTGTAGCACCTCGACCGCGAACATCCCGGTGAGGAGACCGGCCTTCATGTCGGAGACGCCGGGCCCTCGGGCGATGTCCCCCTCGATCGAGAACGGACGTTCGGCCACGGTCCCATCGTCGAACACGGTGTCCATGTGCCCGACCAGCAAGATCGTCGGACCCCCTCCCCCTTCGAGCGTCCCGATCACCAGGTCGCCCAGCGGCGGCTCACCCGGCGCCGGGGCGTGTGGGCGTCGGTCCACCGACCACCCGCCGGCCGCGAGCCGCGCCTGACACATGTCGGCGATCGCGTTCACGCCTGCGGGCGAGTACGAACCGCAGTCGACGTTGACCATCCGCTCGAGCTCGGCCACGAAGTCGTCGTAGCGGCGCTCGGCGATCGAGAGCAGGGCACGCGCGTCCACGCGCCGACGCTAGCATGGCCGCCACGGCCGAGACAGGAGGACTGATGGTACGCGAGGGCTATGGCGCCGTGGTCGACCACGCCGGAGGCGCGATCTCGGTCGAGGCGATCAACATCGAGGACCCGGGTCCGGGCGAGGTCCTCGTCCGCCTCGCCGCCAGCGGTGTCTGCCACAGCGATGTCTGGGCGATCGAACACGGGAACTGGGGGGCGCCTTGGCCGATGCTGCTCGGCCACGAGGGCGCCGGGATCGTCGACGCGGTGGGTGAGGGCGTCGCGCACGTTTCGCCAGGCGACCGGGTCGTGCTCACCTGGGCGGTTCCCTGTGGCCGGTGCCGCCAATGCCTCCGAGGCATGCCCCGTCGGTGCGGCCATGAGCTCGCGCAGCCACCCCGCGTGACGCGGGTTCGGGACGGCACCGTCCTCACGGGCGTCCTCTGGTGCGGGACGCTCGCCACCCACACCGTGGTCACCGCCCCGCAGGTGGTCCGGATGCCCGACGCGATCCCGCTCTCGCGCGCCTGTCTCCTGGGCTGCGGCGTCTCGACCGGTGTCGGGGCGGCGCTGCAGACCGCCAAGGTCTGGCCGGGTGCGACGGTCGCGGTGATCGGGCTCGGAGGGATCGGGCTCGCTGCGCTGCAGGGCGCACGGATCGCGGGCGCCGAGCGCCTCATCGCCGTCGACATCGCGCCCGCCAAGCTCGCGTGGGCGGAGCGGTTCGGCGCGACCGACGTCGTGGATGCGTCGGCCGGTGACCCCGTCGACGCGGTGCGCGCGCTCACCGGCGGTGAGGGGGTCGACGTCGCCTTCGAGGCCGTCGGGAACCCGGCGTGCGTGCGTCAGGCCGTCGAGATGCTGGCCTTCGCCGGCACCGCGGTCGCGATCGGGGTGCCCCCGGTACCGAGCGAGGTCACCCTCCCCTGGAACGGATCGGATCGAGCCGCCTACCCGCGGAAGGCGAACCTGCTGATCACCGACGGCGGGGACCCCATCCCCGACGAAGACTTCCCCGAGATGGCGGGGTGGTACCTCGACGGGTCGCTCGATCTCGACGGGATGGTCACCCGCGAGGTCGGTCTCAGCGAGGACGACCTGGCCGAAGCCGTGCGGGCGATGCTCGCCGGCGAGGTGATCCGCACGGTCGTGGTCATAGACCCCGTGACCGCGGGGTAGCATCCGGCCCGTGCGAACCCGAACCCGCCGCGACGCCCGCGAGATGAACTGGATCTGGGCGATCGGCGCGCCGCTCGTCCGCTCGATATTCGCGTTGCTCTCCCGGGTCACGATCGAGGGGATCGAGCACGTGCCTCGGGCCGGGGCCGTGATCCTGGCACCGAACCACGTCAGCGTGTTGGACGGGCCGGCGCTCTCCGCCGCGACCGGCACCCACCGGTGGCGCGCCACCCGGTACCTGATCGCGTCCGAGGTCTTCTCCGGGCTGACCGGTTGGATCATCCGGCAGGCCCGCCAGATCCCGATCCGGCGGGGGACCGGCGACACGAAGGCACTCGACGACGCGGTCGCCGCCGTCCGCGGGGGCGGATGCGTGGGGATCTTCCCCGAGGGCCGCGTGAGTGACGAGGCGTCCGCAGGGCTCCAACGGATCCGGTCCGGGCTCACCAGGATCGCGATCCCGACCGGCGCTCCTGTGATCCCCGTGGGCATCTGGGGAACCCAGGCCGTGTGGCCCAAGGCCGGGCTCGACCGCGCCGCCCTGTGGCACCGCCCCAGGATCGCGATCGTCTACGGGCCGCCACTGATGCCCGGAGGCAGCACGCCCACGGAGTTCCGCGAGCGCTACCGCGAGGCCCTCGAGGGGCAGCTCGCCCGGGCCCAGCAGCTCGCCGGGGACGGCGAGTGACCGACGAGACCCGCAACCCTTGGGTGCGGCGCTCGCGGCAGACCGCGTACGAGAACCCGTGGATCGAGGTCTGGCACGACGAGGTCATGCGGCCCGATGGAGGCGACGGGATCTACGGCGTGGTCCACTTCCGGTCGCGAGCGGTGGGCGCCGTCGTGCTCGACGGCGACGATCGCGTGCTGCTCGTGGGGCAATACCGCTACACCCTCGAGCGCTACTCCTGGGAGATCCCCGAGGGCGGCAGCCCTCTCGATGAAGACCCGCTGGACGGGATCATGCGGGAGCTCCTCGAGGAGACCGGCTACGTCGCCTCCGAATGGCGGGAGCTGATCCGGTTCACCGTGTCGAACTCGGTCACCGACGAGGATGCCGTGATGTTCGTCGCCACCGACCTCGACGAGGGTGAGGCCTCGCCCGAGCCTACCGAGGAGCTCGCGATCCGCTGGGTGCCGTTCGACGAGGCGCTCGCGATGATCGATCGCGGCGAGATCCACGACGTGATCACCCAGACCGCGCTGCTCGCGCTCGCCCGAGAACGAGCGATCGGCCCCTAGGTCCCCACCTCTTGGGGCAGCCAGAACCAACGGAGGTGCTCGAAGTCCTCGCTGCCCTCGGGCGTCGGTTCGGACACCGCGGAAGGCGGCTCGGCAAGGATCATCCGCCCCTCCTCGAGGTAGCCGGCAAGCGCCGACTGCAGGGCGCGGTGACGGTGCCCCTCGAACGCGATCTCGCCGTCGACGTAGCGCACGTCACGCAGCGACATCGGCGGCTCCGGCTGGCCGTCGACATGGCGCCACATCCCGGTGGGCGCGTCGAAGCGGTACCTCGGGAGCAGTCGCCAC
>Ga0315278_10000875_pt1 | contig 26093 bp, 21 predicted proteins | sample YL17G06_0_MG_FD_203880 | JGI IMG/M metagenome (GOLD analysis project Ga0315278, IMG submission 203880) | Sediment microbial communities from Yellowstone Lake, YNP, Wyoming, USA - YL17G06_0 | ecosystem: Environmental > Aquatic > Freshwater > Lake > Sediment | place: USA: Wyoming | collected... | reverse complement strand
GAGGGCGAGCAGACGATCGTCGAGCTGGTCGAGGCCTTCCGTTGGGGCCAGCGCGCCGATCTAGCCCGTGTCGCGGGCATCAGCTTCCTGGACGGCGATCAAGTCGTCACCACCGCGCCGAGGCCGCTCATCGCGGATCTCGATCGACTTCCCTACCCCGCCTATGATCTGCTGCCCGTCGCGTCGTACGGCCGCCACAGTCGAAACCACCCGGATTTCGGGGCCCTCGAATTGAGCCGAGGCTGCGTCGGCTCGTGTGAGTTCTGCGTCCTGTGGCGGCAGATGGGGCGCCTGGTCGGCGGGCGCCTGATGCCCCAGCTCAGAACCAAATCGCCAGAAAGAGCGCTCGACGAGATTCAGCGGCTGCATCGCCAGTTCGGACGCCGCTACATCGGTTGGGTCGATCCGTGCTTCAACGCGGATCCGCGCGTGCCCGGCCGCTTGGCGGAGCTCCTGCTCGCCGCCGGAATTCGTATCGGGCAAAGCGCATGGATCCGAGCCGACGGGGTCGTTCGCGACGCCGCGTCCGGGGCGCTCGAGCGCATGGTTCGCTCAGGCATGAACGAGGTGTACCTGGGTGTGGAACGGCCGGATGAAGACAGCCTGCACGGGCTGAACAAGACGGTGACGCTCGACGCAACGCGACGCGCGTTCGAAATCCTGGCGCGCGAATATCCGCAGGTCTACACAGCCGGCAGCTTTATCTACGGCTTGCCGGGCGACACGCCCGCAACCATGCGCGCCATCTATCGGCTCTCGAATGAGCTGCTGATGGACAAGGCGTTCTTCATCCCGCTGACGCCCCTTCCTGGCACGCCGTTCTGGCAGCCCGAACTCTGGGACGCCACCGGCGTTCGCTTCCGGCAGTTCGACTTTCTGCCGTCCGCGGTCGCCGATCCGGCGCGCGCGGCGCTGGACCGCGCGCTCTTGTCGGCGTGCGCACTCAGTTGGACCGGCGCGCGGATCAGGTCCTATCTGCGCGCCTTCTGCTGCACCGACGCCCGCAGGCGCCGGATGCAGTGGCGCCTGGCCGTGCGGTCGACCGGGTTTGTCTGCAGGGCCCTGCTGCGAGCGGCGAACGGCGAGGGAACAGCGGGCGCGATGGTGGTGCCGAGGTGGTACGAGAGCTGAGCGCCTGCAGGCACATCGCCGGGTCTGAAGACCCGGCCTACAGGGCGCGGCCCCGCTTTTGCCCCCAGGGCGTCTCGACGGAAATCAATCGAGCCGCAGGCCGGATTGTCCCTGGAGTAAGTTGCTTCTTCCAGATGTAGGCCGGGGCTTTCGCCCTCGGCGAAGTGCCGGCGTCCGCCGAAAGGGACTGGGCCTGGTCACTGTAGGCCGGGGCTTTCGCCGTCGTCGAAACTGCGGGCGTCCGCCGAAGCGGCCGAAGGCCGCGAAGGCGGAAGCCCCGGCACTCGGGTTCGGTGTTCGCGTCGCAGATAGAGAATAACGGCCCGCATAACTCGAATTCCCCTCGTTCTGGCGGTCTCGGCGGCGCTCTGTGCTCCCGTGATCACACACGATCAAACACCCGGCTTCTCGGGCACCTGGGTTCTCGACCCGTCGAAGACGGTTCTCCCCAAAGCGCCGGTGCGCGCCGGGGGCGACATTCGGCCACCCCGTGGCCGCGTGCGTCCAGGTAAAATGGGGAGTCGGTACCTCGAGCGAAGGGACGTGCACATGATTCGGCGAGTCTCGCTGGCAGTTCTGATGGTCGCGGCCGCCACGGCGGCGAGCGCTGGCTGGGAATCGGTGGGAGCTGCCGAGAATCCAAGCTTCGCCGGCCGGTGGACGCTGAATCGCGCGCTGAGCCAGTTTCCGCGCGAGGTCGGCTTTGGCGTCGCGATCCCGCCTGGGCTCGGTTCGAGCGATCGGGAAGGCGGCGCTGCCGCGGCGTTCGTCCCCCGCAACACCAGCGAAACCGAGGCCCGAAACGAGAAGCAGCTGGTTGACGAAGTGCGGACGCCCTCGCCGCACCTGACGATCGTGCAGTCGGACGCCGCCATCAGCCTCACCGACGATCAGGGCCTGTCTCGGCGGTTCCATCCAGATGGCGGAGACGAGCCCCAGCCGTTCGTCGCCGCTCCGGTTCCGACCAGCGCGAGGTGGGAGGGCGCGTTCCTCGTCATCAGGTACAAGGTTGCCAGGGACCGCGAGGTCCGCTACACGTACTCGCGCAAGCTCGATCCGCCGCAGTTGATAGTGCAGGTGCAGTTCGTCGAGCGCGGCAGTAAGGACGTGATCACGCGCGTGTACGAACCCACGCGGGCCGATGAGCCGTCAACTCCGCCCGGCGCCGTATCGGCGGGCGCGATCCCGGCGGGCGCGCGGCCGACGCCAGCCTCCGGTCTGAGAGACGCGACCAAAGCCTACGATCCGAACCGCCCGGCGCTCCCGCCTGCGGCAGCCGAGCCCGCAAAGCAGGACGTACCGGCCGTCGCCGGTGTCGCTCAGGCGCCGATTGGCGCCATGAAGCCGGATGCGGAGCTCAGGGGCATCACCAGACTGGGCGTCGTCGTCGAAGGCCTGGACTCGGCGGCTGCCACCTGCGGGCTGAAGCAGGACGCGATTGAATCGGTTGTCTCGAAGAGTCTCACCGACGCGGGCCTGAAAGTCGCGCGCAACGCAGACGAGGACACGTACGTCTACGTCAACATCATGACGACCAGCATGACGACGGGCTTCTGCGTGTCGCGATACGACGCCATCCTCTATTCCTACACGACGGCGAAGCTCTCGCACTCGGAGTCGCCGCTGCTCGTGCAGGTGTCACTGCTGCGCAACGGCGGTGTCGCCGGCAGCGCGGCGAGCCTGCACGCCGAAGGGGTGGTCAAAGCGCTGAAGCAGTACGTCGATCAGTTCGCCGCGCGCATCCGCAACGCCAACAAGTGATCGGCACGAGCCGGGCTGGAGCCCGGCGATCCCAGGGGCGTCACGCCGCACGATGTCCGCACGGAGTCCGGAACGTCAGGCCGCGACGTCGCGCCGGCCGTGCTGTCAGCTGTTCCTGGCTATCTCCGCGCCGGGTCGAGGAACTTCTTCAGGAACGCCTCCATTCGACCAAGCGTGTACATCCACCGGCTGTGCAGCATCGACTCGTGCGTGTCGTCCGGAAAGACGATGAGTTCCATGTACACGTCGCGCTGGCGAAGCAGTTGCACCAGACCGGTGGTCTGGCTGAACGCCACGTTGCGGTCGTCGTCGCCGTGCACGAGCAGCACGGGTGACGTCCACTTGTCGATCGACCCGACAACCGACGACTTGAACCCCAACGACTCGGGATCGAACGCGCTGCCGCGCAGGTGAACGCCCGCGAGATCGACGCCGGCCTTGAACACGTCGGAGTTGCGCGCGAGCGCCTGCCCGGTGAGCAAGCCGCCGTACGACAGCCCCCAGATGCCCACGCGTTCCGGATCGACGTCGGGCCGAGTCTGCAGGTACTTCGCCCCGGCCAGGACGTCCTGGTACTCGGAGTTGCCTGCGGCCCCGGCATTCGCGGCCGCGCGGAACGACCGGCCGTAGCCGATGCCCAGCCGGTAATTCACCGACATCACGATGTAGCCCTGACTGGCGAGCCACTGGTTGATGGCGTACGCCCAGTGGTAGAACTGCATGTAGTGATAGCCCAGCAGCATCTGCCGCGACGGCCCGCCGTGCACGAAGATGAGGGCGGCCCTCCGCTCGCCGGGCTTGAGATCGGCCGGCAGGAAGAGCTGGTTGTGGATCTCGAGGCCGTCTGGTGCCTTCGTCAGAACGATCTGCGGCTCGACGTGCAGGTCGGCAGGGAAGGTCTTCAGGGACGTGGGGAACACGATCTTCTGGGTGGCCGCCTCTGTTGACGGCCCGCCGCTCAGCCTCCAGACGCCGACCGACTGCGGCATCTTCCAGCCCGCGCTGAGCGTCGCAAGCCACTTGCCGGAGGCGAGCGGCAAGGGATACGTCTCGATGCCCGCACCGGTCGTCACTTGCACCGGCGTGCCGCCCCCGACCGGAACGGCCCAGATGTGCCGCCGCTCGATGTCCCCGGCGTTGGTGCAGTAGTAGAGCGTCTTCAGGTCCAGCGACAGCGCCACCGACGTCTGGTCTTCGATGAGGCCGTCGGTCGTCGTCAGCAGCACCGGCTTGCTGTCGGGCGTGGAGAGGCTCAGCGCGTAGTACCGATCCCATTCGTCTGCCGGGCCGGCTGCCGCTTCCGCGGGAGCCTGTCCTCGTCCCCCGCCCCTGGCACCGCCAACGTTGAATCGGAACACCAGGGAGTCACCTGCGAGACGCAGGTTCGCGGCCGTGGCGATCGTGAAGTCGCCAGGCTGGTTGTGCCAGACTTCCCTCGCCTCGCCCGTCACGATATCCGCCTTCCAGAACGAGTACGTGTAGCCGCCTTTGAACGTTGCGCGCGTCAGGCCGGGGATCTTCATCGCGGCCGCGTTGGGAAGTGCAGAGGCCTGGGTTCCGCTACCGGGTGCGGCGCCCCGGCCGCGGCCGCCTGCTGTGGCCAGACCGCCCGGCCCACCGGCCGCGTTCGCGCTCTGCTCCGCCTGGACGAACGAATAGCCCGGGCGGCGCACGAACACGATGCTCTTGCCGTCCGCCGTCCACATCGGATTCGAGTCGAAATCGACGCTCGGCGCCATGTAACTGACGCGCCGCGTGGCCATATCGTAGACGAGGACGAAGCTATGGTCTGTGCGCGTGCTGACCAACGCGATCTTCCGGCCGTCGGGCGACCACGTCGGCGCACTCTGAACGCCCCACGCGGTAATGAACGGCTTCTCGCCGCTGTCCCGCGCGCTTGCCGGCCGCACGGGTGTGACTCTCGCGCGGTGGATCTGGCCCTCCTTCACGAACAGAACCGAACTGCCATCCGGAGCCAGAGCGTAGCCGCCCGCGGGAAGCTCCGCGACGCGAAAGGCCGGCCCGCCGGCCGTGCGCGCGGCCCACACGGCCCGCTCGGGCCCATCGGGGTCGGCCGATGCGTTGGCCACCCAGCCGTCGCGGTTCGGCGCCGTTCCCCGAACCACCGTCACAACCGCCCCGTCGTCCGAGATCTGGATGGCGGACATGTCGATGCCATCGTCTGTCAGGAAGCTCGTCAGGCGAACGGGGGCGAATGATGGGGCAGCGGCGGTGTACGCGTTGCGCTTGCCCTCCTCGAACGTCACCCACGCCACGCGGTCGGCTTTCTTCGCCACGACCAGTTCGAGCGGGGACGCAGGACTGAGGAACTGCTGGTAAGCCGGAATCGCCTTGGCCGTTGCGGGGGCCTTCGACTGAGCGACCGCCACCGGATCGCTGAGCGACACGACGAGGCCGCACAAGACCGCGATGAGCGTGAAACGGGTGAGGCGCATGCTTCCTCCTCGGACGGGTGTGGATTGGCCGGGTCAGTATACGCGAATGTGGGGCCGGCCGAGGGCGAACCGAACAACCGACCCGGGCGGCTTCGCGTCAGATATCGAGACTGGACCGCGGGCTGTAGCGGCGGCTCCACGTGAGCATTGGTCCGTCGTTCATCTCGCCCGCGGCGTCGACGCGTGGCTTCGCTGGACGAGTTGTGTCTCCCCCATTCGGCCGGAACCGGCCGGGGGCTTGATCCGTATTTAGTTGTAGATTACAATAGTTGATGTATGCAATTACTTGCGCCGCCCATGTCCGTCACCGCCATCGAGACGTTCCGGCGCGACCTGCGCGTCCTGGAACGCGAGGTTGTCCGTCAGATGCAGGTCGAGACAGCCTGCTGCGGCGTGACACTGGCCCAGTGTCATGTGCTGCTCCAGCTCGGACAGGCCGACTCGTTGTCGCTGCGCGACCTGGCCGAGGGCCTGGGTTTGGACAACAGCACGCTCAGCCGGACGGTGGACGGGCTGGTGAACGCCGGCCTCGTGCATCGCGTCGTCGACCCGGCCGACCGCCGGGCCATCAGGCTGACGTGCACGCGGGCCGGATCGGCCAAGGTGGCGTCGATCGATCAGGCGTGTAACCGACAGTACGCGGCACTGCTGTCACGCGCGTCCGCCGCCGAGCGCCGGCAGATCGTCGGCGCGGTGCGCTTTCTGGCGAAGGCGATGCGGGATCACCGCGTTACCAGCGATGACGAGGCTCCGGCGTGTTGCGCCACGCGAGCGCCTGCCCCCGCGACGAGACGTTCGGCGCGATTGTCGGCCCCGGCAACAGGCCGACGCACTTTCCGAAGGGATCAGTGACATGAGTCAGCAGGGATGCGGATGCGGGGGAGGCTCACACCGACCCGAGGTGTCCTGCGCCACGCCAGGCGTGGCTCGAACACCGGCACAGCCGGAGCAGGCGCGGCCAGACTCAGTTCCACGGCTTGGCACGCGCCTCTGCTGGCGGGATCGTGCCGGCGGCTGGGGCGCGCGATGGGGCTTCAACCGCATGCGGTACACCATCGAGCCGGGTCTCTACCGGATCGGCCAGCCCGATCGCCAGTCCCCGGTCCTGGTGACCGCGAACTACAAGCTCACGGTTGACACATTGCGGAGCGAGTTGGGCGGCCACCACGTCTGGTTGCTCGTGCTCGATACGCACGGCGTCAACGTCTGGTGCGCCGCCGGCAAGGGCACGTTCGGAACCGCCGAGTTGACGCGCCGCATCGAAGCGGCCAATCTCGGCAGCGTGGTCGATCACCGACGCCTCATCCTGCCCCAACTCGGGGCCACCGGCGTGGCCGCACACGAGGTGAAGCGCGTGTCGGGATTCGAGGTGCGCTATGGCCCGATTCTCGCCAAAGACGTCCCTGCGTACCTGGCCAACAGGCTGCGCGCGACACCCGCGATGAGACGCGTCAGGTTCGGCTGGAAGGATCGTCTCGTGCTTGCGCCCGTCGAATTGAGGGGCGCGGCCAAGCCGGCCCTCGTCATCTTCCTCATCATCGCAGCGCTCGACCTGGTCAGCCACGGGCGTCCGACGCTGGGCACGCTGAACGGATTTGCCCCGTATCTCGCCGCGATCCTGTCTGGCGGTCTGGTCGCGCCGCTCGTGCTGCCGTGGCTGCCCTTCCGGGCGTTCGCCCTCAAGGGTGCCGTGCTCGGCGGCGTGCTGGCTGCCGCGTGGCTGTGGCTCTTGCCGGCCGGCCTCATGGAAGGCGCCGGCCTCGCGCTCGTCATGATCGCCATCGTGTCGTTCATGACGCTCACGTTCACAGGTGCGACGACGTTCACCACGCTCGCCGGCGTCAAGCTCGAGACGCGCTACGCGGTGCCAGCGCTCCTCTCGGCGGCGGCAGCGGGCGTGCTGTGCAGCGTCCTGGCCATTTGGATCTAGCCGGAGGACACGATGATGCGCTATCTACTCGCCGGACATTCGCTCGCGCTCGATGAGTCGCTGTGCAACGGCTGTGGCCGGTGCGTCGAGGTCTGCCCGCACGAGGTGTTTGCGATGGTTTCTCACGTGGCCAGGGTGACCAGCCGCGACACGTGCATGGAGTGCGGCGCCTGCCGGATGAACTGTCCGGAGGCCGCGATCCAGGTCTCGTCCGGCGTGGGCTGCGCAGTCGCCGTCCTCAGCCAGATGCGCCGGGGTGCCGGTGCCGACAGCCCATCCTGCGCGTGCAGTTGACCGTTGGGCCAGTCAGCGACGCGATGCCTATCGCGCCAGGTACCATGCGCGCGCCGTCGAGTCGGTTTGAAAGAAGGTGAGCAGCATCTGCGCGACCTTCTGCTGTCCCGACGCGCTCGGGTGCGTGAGGTCGCTCGACGAGAATTCCGGGCAGGCCCACGTAAGGCCGTCGCTGCGCGGCGTGGTTCCGTCCGCCCAGAGGTACGGCCCCCACGCCAGCCACGCAATGGTGTTGTCGCCCGGTCCGTATGCCAATCCGCCTGTGCCCTGCATCTGGTCTTCGATCAGCCATCGAACCGAGAACGCGCTCTCGAAGGCATACGGCTCCGGGTTGAGCGCGGAGGTGGCGTAGCCGGCGTAAATCCGGCTCGACAGGTAGACCATGCGCAGCTTCGGAAAGCGTGCCGCCAGCAGGCTCATCATGGTCGCCATTTCGTTCCTGAGCGTTTGCGCGTAGGCCGGCCACCCGGTGATCGGACTCGCGTCGGCTTCCTTGAGCCAGACCACGCTGACCTGTTTCGCGCCGATGCCGGCGGCGGCCAGTCGCGCGTCGAGCGTGGCCCAGCACCCACACGCGGGTGATGACCACAGCGCAGCGGTCTGCCCGCCCTGGGCGCCGTCGACGATCGCAAGATGCGGGTCCTTCGAGGAGTCGGCGTCGGCTTGCTGCTTGAACGCACTGAACTCCATCGTCGTGTTGGACATCCCGATTGAGACCAGGGCGTACCGGCCGCGACTGTCGGGCACGCCCGCGGCGTCGACAGGCACGATGGCCCTGGCGCGTGACAACCCCTCGGCCTCATGCATGCCGCTCCGCGCGTTGACGCCCCCGGGGTAGAGGCCTCCTCGTTCGCCCTTGTAGGTGCCGCCGGCGAGATCGTTCAGCGGGGTCTGGCCGATCGAGGTCCGTGCGCACCCGGTCGGAGTGCTGCCGGTCGGTGTCGGCGATGGTGACGCCGGTGGCGCGGTCTTTCCGCCGCACGCGGCGACCGCCGCGATGCACGCGACGACTGACAGGAGTGTTCGAGTCATGTGTCGTTCCCGATCGGAACGCCTGGACTTCGGTCTCGGCCGCGTCGTCATGGTATCCGCAACGCATTCTTCCGCGCCATCACATTCAGGACGGGGGCCTGGGGTCAGACCCAAAATACAGCATTCTCCAAGAATTCGTAGGCATCGGGCAGCAGCCAGGGCTTTGCGCTTTGCCAGGAGGGCCAAGGCAATCCAAAATGATGGAGAATGTTGTGTTTTGGGTCTGACCCCAATGCTGCCGCTTACTTCGCCGGGGGCGCCTTGAGCGTCTGCAGGTACGCGATCACGGCGTCAACCTCGCCAGGGGCCCATGCGACTTTCGTCATCTTGACCTTGGCATCCGGAAATTCCTTCACGGGATCTCTCAGAGCGCGGCCGAGTGCGGCGGCATCGCGCCGCTCCGAGACGCCGTCGAGCGGCTTGCCGATCTTGCCACCCTTACCCGCCAGCACGTGGCACATCGAGCACTTGTGCTCGACGCTGAGGCGCTGTCCCTTCGACGCGAGTTTCTGATCCTGCGCGGCAGCGGTTCCCACAAGGACCACGGCACACGCTATCGCTATCGCAACGTACATCCTCATCGGGTCGTCCTCCTGGCAGACCAAAGATCTTCCAAAGCCGAGATCGCAGCAGATAGAGCAAGATTCCTGCCGTGCGTCGTGAGATCTGTGTCGTGAGATCTGTCCTGGACGTCGCCTCCGCGCATCGGCAACCCACTGCAGTCGGTGGTGCTCCCGAACGTACTCGCGTGTTCCCCCGCGGACCTGACAGAACCGTCAGGCCGATCCCCTTGCCTACCTGTCAGTTCTGGCAGTCAACCGCCTCGGTATGTGGGGCCGCCACGACGATCGGTTGGAGGACTGGTGGCGGAATGGGAATTGCTATCTGCAGTCGAGGTTTCGTGTGAGATCCGCGACGGCCTTGTCCTGCGACAGGAACTCTTGGTTGGCCACAATCGGGGGGAGCAACATGACACGCGTGTTTCGGTGGGGAGGCGTCTGTGCGTTCACGCTCTTGTGGGGCGTGGCCGCAGCCGCCGGGCAGACGGGGCCGGCGAAGGCTGCCCTGGAAAAGGACGCCGAGTGTACGACCTGTCATAACGAGACGTGGGCCAAGCCGGTGCTCGCGTTCTACCAGACGCGCCACGGCAACAAGGCCGACGCTCGCACACCGGGCTGCCGGGATTGCCACGGACAGAGTGAGGGTCACCTGAAGGACATGACCACGCCGCCGGACGTGGTCTTCGCTCGGAGGTCCAAGCACCTCTCCGCGGCGGACGCGCGCAACACGTCGTGCCTCACGTGTCATGACACGAAGGTGCTCCCGCGGGCGAACTGGGTGGGCAGCCAGCACGAGAGCCGCGGCGTGGCCTGCACGGATTGCCACAACATCCACGCGCCGGACCAGAACGTGCTGAGCAAAGCGACACAGGCGGAGGTGTGCTTCACGTGCCACAAGGCGCAGCGCGCCCAGGTTCGCCGCATCTCGGCGCATCCGTTGGCGGTGACCGGCATCGGCAGTCCAGCCAAGATGGGGTGTTCGGACTGCCACAATCCTCACGGATCGACCGGCCCGACGCTGCTCATCAAAGCTTCGGTGAACGAGACCTGCTACACCTGTCACGCCGAGAAGCGCGGTCCGTTCCTCTGGGAGCACAGCCCCGTCGTCGACAACTGCGCCAATTGCCACACGCCGCACGGTTCGACCAACGCGTCGCTCCTGAAGATGCGCGCGCCGTGGCTCTGTCAGGAGTGCCACAGTGGTGACCATGGCGCCCAGGTCAACAGCGGCGCCAATCTGGCCGCCGGCAAGGTGACGACGGTCAATGGCCTCCAGCAGCCCGGAGCGGCCGCGACGCGGGCCCAACTGGCCGCGCGCGCCTGTCTCAACTGCCACGTCCTGATCCACGGGTCGAACCATCCGGCCGGTGCAAAGTACCAACGCTAGCCACATGCAACCCAGGGACAATGTCATGACAACGACGACAAGACGATGTGCCACCCGGGTTTCCGTGGAGGCGATGCGCTGTGCCCTCATCGGCATGGTCATCGCAGCAGGCGCGGACCCGACGTTTGCACAGGAAGCCAAGACGCTGACCAAACCGGCCAGCACCGTGGAGGTCGGCGTCGGCGCCATCTCCGACGGGTCGTACAAAGCTGGCGAGTATAACGGACTGCAGGAGAAGGGCGCCTTCGCGATCGGCACGGTCGACATCCGCGGCGGCGGTGCCTTCGACAGCGACAGCGCATGGCGCTACCGCATCAGGGGCAACGACCTCGGCCTCGACTCGCGCAGCCTGACGGCCGAGGCCGGCGTGCAGGGGAAGTTCCGCTTCACGCTCGGCTACGACAGCCTGCGGAAGAATCGGTCCGACAGCTACCAGACGCCCTACGCTGGCGCGGGCACCAACACGCTCACCTTGCCAGGAACGTGGCTGGGCCCGACCGTCGCAGGATCCACCTCCACCAACAACGCGGTCAACAACACGAGCGCGCGAGGCTTGAGCAAGGCGATCGGGGGCGCGCCGTACTTCGACATCCAGACGACGTCGCCCACCGTGGGCACTCTGCTCACGCCGAACGCGACCCAGAAGGCGCTCGTCGATGCCGCGGCCAACGCCGACGTTCCCCTGTTCCGCAACTTCGACATCTCCACGACGCGCACCCGATATGACGCGGGCGTCAGCGTCAACGCGGGTTCGCAATGGGGAGTCGAAGCGAGCGTCCGGCCAGAGCACAAGGAAGGGACGAAGCTCATGGGAACGGTGTCCCGCAACACCGGCGGCGACATCGCCACGATCATTCCGGACCCGATCGACACGGATACCAGCCAGATCAATGTCGCCCTGAACTTCAAGGGCGCCCGCTCGTTCGTGCAGACCGGCTACTACGGCTCGTACTTCACGAACAACATCCGCCAACTCTCGTGGCAGAACTGGGCAACCTCAGCGGGCACCATGAACACCATGAGCAGCGCTCCCGACAACTCCTTCACCCAGTTCAGCGCGGCCGGCGGCCACAACTTCACCTCCACCCTCAAGCTTGTCGCGAACGCCTCGTACGCGCGCAACACGCAGAACGACCTGTTTCTGACCGACGTGACGACGCCGGTGGTGCCGGCGACGTCGTTGAACGGGCTCGTGGTGAGCTCGGCCGTCAACCTCAAGCTCACGGCCAGGCCGGTGAAGAAGCTGAACGTGGCCGCCGCGTACAAGTACGACAACCGCGACAACCGGACGGCCGTGCTCCTCTACCAGTTCGGCGACGCGGGCGAGCCGCTATCGGTCAACTCCAATTTCCCGGCCGGTCCGACCAACCCGCTCGGCGCGATGGTCATCAACAACGCGAATGCCAACCGCTCGTACAGCAAGAAGGTGAACCAGTTCACCCTCGACGCTGACTACGCGGTGGCCATGGGGCAACGGGTCAAGGTGGGTTACGAGTACCAGAAGATCAACCGCGAGTGTCCCGGCTCATGGATCAACTGCGCGGATGCCGCCATCACCAACGAGAGCACCCTGCGCGCCGAGTGGCGCGCGACCGCAGGCTCGGGACTCGTCGCCAGAATCGGCTACGAGTACTCGCAGCGCAGGGCACCCCACTACAACGAAGACGCGTTTCTGGCGCTCGTCCCGTACGCGAACGTCGTTCCGCTCGGTCAGGCGATCACGGCGCTGCAGGCCATGACCGCGAACCAGTTGACCGGATACGGGCCGGTGTCCGGCTACAACAACGGCGTGTTCGTCAACGGCACGTTCTTTCCCAACAACAATGCCCTGGCCAACGCGCTCTACGGCAACGCGAACCGGATCAGCGAACTGGTGGGCATGAGGCGGTACTATGTCGCTGACCGGAATCGCAACAAACTCCGCACGGGCCTCACGTGGAAGGCCACCGAGGCATTGACCATCCAGGCCGGGGTCGACTACAACAACGACGACTACCCGACCTCCGCCTACGGCCTGCAACACGCCAGGACGTGGGCCGCCACCGTCGACGGTTCGTACGCGCTGACCGGCAACGTCACCGCCGACCTGTTCTACACCTACGAGACCCTGGCTTCCGACACGGCGGGGAACACGTATACCGCCAACAGCAACACCGCCAGCGTCAATGGCTTCACGGGGCTCGCCGGCAACAGCTGCGACAGCTACACGACACTGCAGCAGCGGAACAACAACAACAAGCTGGACCCATGCCTGAACTGGTCCACACACATGACGGACAAAGTGAACACGGTCGGATTCGGCTTGACGGGAAAGAGCGGCACGCTCGACCTGGCCGTCTATGCCACCGTGAGCCAGGCCCGCAGCGCCAACAATGTGAGCGGCGGAAACTGGGCCAACAACCTCCTCGCCCTCCCGGGGGCACCTGCCTCGACGGTCGCGGCCTTCTATATTCCGGCGTCACCGCTGCCCACCGTCACGACCAACATGTCCGAAGTGCGCGCCAACGCCAGGTACGCGATCTCGAAGAGACACTCGGTGCGTGCACTCTACACCTACATGCGCATGACGTCTGCCGACTGGGTGTACGAAGGCATGCAGATCGGTCTGGGGACGCCGAGCGGCGTGCTCCCGACCAACGAACAGCCGTTCAACTACTCGGTCAACGTCGTTGGCGTGTCCTGGGTGATCAGTTTCTGATTTCGGAAGACCCCCTGCTGACCGCGCCCCCGGTCAGTGTCGGGCCGGTCGTCCCTCAGGAGACGACCGGCCCGAGTTGTTTCGCTCGGCGGGCACAACCACTCCCGGAGTGATTGTGCCGGCACGAAACCTGTACCGGCGCAATCGCTCCGGGAGCGGTACCTCGCGTCGGCCGGTCGGAGGAAACCTGCTAGACTGCTTATGGCTCGACACCAGCATCTTTAGCGCTCGGGACTGCCTGCGTCATTGACTGGCATGAGACGGATGCGACTTCCCGAAGTTGAACGGCTCTCCGCGCGAATCGCGGTTGGCATTGGCCTGCTCGTGATTGTCCCACTGGCCGGCGGCTTGTACCTGCTGTCCAGAGTGCAATACGAACACGCCGTCGACGCGCGTCGGAGCGCCGCCGATCTCGAAAACCGGCTCCTCGAGACCGCCCTGCGCCACGAAATGATCGACCGGGACCCGAAACTGATGACCGGCATCCTGCAGGCCGTCGGGCGCGAACCGGAAGTCATCCGCGCCATGGTGGTCGACCACAACGGCATCGTCAAGCTCTCGAGCCGGCCGGCCGAAGTCGGCATCCAGACGTCGCGAACGTCTCCGACCTGCCGCGTGTGCCACGACGAGACCCCGGCAGTGCGCCAGCGGTGGGTCCTGCTGAAGGAAGGCGAGACCGATATCCTGCGATCGGTGAAGCCGATCGAAAACGGGCCCGAGTGCCACCGCTGCCACGACCCGGCGACCAGGCTGAATGGCATGCTCGTGCTCGACGTGTCGCTGGCCCAGGTCCAGGCGCGCTTTGCCTGGGACCTGCGATGGCTTGGCGGCGCGACCGCCATGGTCATGTTCCTCATGCTGGGCGGAGCCGGATGGCACCTCCGACGGACCGTACTCTCGCGCCTGGCGAGATTCAGCCAGACCGCACGTGCGATCGCGGCCGGCGCGCTCGCCGAGCGCGCCGATACCTCGGGAGGTGATGTCATCTCGGCACTCGCGACCGACTTCAACGCGATGGCTGACGCCACGTCCCGGCTAATCGCCGAGATCACCGCCCGCGAGCAGCAGATGGCTGGCGTCCTCAACAGCCTCGACGACGGTCTGATGGTGCTCAACCGGGAGTGTACGATCGTGGCCGCCAATCGTCCGATCGCCAGGTGGATCGGCGCGCATCCGGAAACGCTGCGAGGCCAGTCGTGCCGCCGTGTCACGGGTCACGCGCTGCCATGCCGCGAAGATCCGGACTGCCCGACAGCCCGCTGCCTCAGGACGGGCCGTCTGGAGCAAACTACCTACCGCCTGCCCGCATCCGACGAAGGCGGCGAACGGATCTTCGAAGTGTACGCGTCACCCGTCTACACAGATGGGGGCGCCGTCGGCCAGGTAGTCGAGGCGTGGCGCGACATCACCGCACGGGTGCGCGAGGAAGAACACCTGGCAGAAATCGAGCGGCTTTCGTCGCTGGGCGTGCTCGCATCCGGCCTGTCGCACGAGGTGAACACGCCGCTGGCGACGACGCTCACCTGTTCGGAATCGATTATCGACCAACTCCAGAACACGGACGACAGCAGCGTGACGCGTGAGACCATCGACTCGATCCGCGACAGCGCCCACGTCATTCGCGAGCAAGTCCTCCGGTGCCGGACGATCACCGAACAGTTCCTGCGGTTCGCCCGGGGCATTCCGCCCGCGACCGAGCCCATCGATCTCCGGCACGTCGTCGATGGCGTCATCGCGCTCGCCAGGCCCACGGCGCACGCCGCCGGCGTGGAACTGGTTGCCGAGGGCGCAACCTCGATTCCCATCGTCTCGGCCAACACCGAAGTCGTGCAGCACGTCGTCCTCAACCTGCTCGTCAACGCGATTGAGTCGTGCACAAGTGCCGGCGGCAGGGTCGTCGTGCGGTTCGCCACCGACTCCGAGGTCCGCGTGCAGATTCGCGACAACGGATGCGGCATCCCGCCCGACGTGCAGCGACACCTCTTCGAACCGTTCCGGACGAAGAAGCCGCGCGGGACCGGCCTCGGCCTGTACCTGTCACGCACGTTCATGCGGCGGTTCCACGGCGACGTGCGCCTGGTCGAAAGCAAGGTCGGCGCCGGTTCGTGCATCGAGGTCGTGTTTCCGTTCTCCATGGCCGAGGCACGGTGACTCACGAAGCCATCGACATTCGTGTGCTGCTCGTCGATGACGACGCCTCCTTCAGGCGCGTGATGGGCGGAGAACTGGCGCGCCGAGGCTACACCGTTGAAATCCGCGCGTCGGGCCGTGAGGCGCTGGAGCCCGCGGCGAGCGCGGACGCGGATGTCATCCTGCTCGATCTGCGGCTCCCTGACATGGACGGCCTCGACGTGCTCCGGGAACTTCGCGTGCGCAACGTCCCGGCCGGCATTGTGGTGCTGACCGGTCACGGGACGATCGATACGGCGGTCAAGGCGATCCAGATGGGCGCGCACGACTACATCGAGAAGCCGTGCCCGATCGCCAAGCTGGAGATGGCCATCCGGAAGACCTACGAGCACGTGTGCCTGCTCAATCGCCAGCGCGTGCTCGAAGATGGCTATGCGGCGCCGGACAGGGCTGTCGATATCGTCGGCGGGAGCGCGGCCAACCGGAAACTCCTCGATACGGTCGCCCGGATCGCCAGGACCAACTCCACGACGCTCATCCTCGGCGAAACCGGCGTGGGCAAGGAGTTGGTGGCCACGCTGCTCCACACGCAAAGTGCGCGGCGCGACGCGCCGTTTGTCGCGGTCAACTGCGCGGCGCTCCATGACGAACTGTTCCAGAGCGAAGTCTTCGGACACGAGAAGGGCGCCTTTACCGGCGCCCACCGCCTGAAGCACGGGCTGTTCGAGGTCGCCAGCGGCGGCACGATCTTCCTCGACGAGGTCGGCGACACCAGCCCCGAATCGCAGGCCAAGCTGCTGCGCGTGCTCGAGACCGGCCGGTTCCGAAGGCTCGGCGGCAGTCGCGAGACCGTTGTCGACGTCCGCGTCGTCGCCGCCACCAATCGCGACCTCACCCAGGCGACGGCGCGGGGCCACTTCCGGGAGGATCTCTACTACCGGCTGGCGACGTTCACCGTGACGATCCCGCCCCTGCGCGCGCGGCCGGAGGATGTGCCCGATCTGGTCGAGCACTTCATCGGACGGTTCAACCGGCGGTTCTCCTGCCTGAAGCGCGTGGACCCGGAAGCCCTGGAGATCCTGCAGAGGCACACGTGGCCCGGCAACGTGCGGGAACTCATCCACGTCATAGAGCAGAGCGTCGTGCTCTCCGATGGCGACGTCATCCGGATCGAAGACCTTCCCGCCGGGCTGCGGCCGGCCGGCGCGGAGCTACCGCCAAGCCCGAGCGGCGACGAAATCCCCTCACTTCGGGACCTCCAGCGCCGGCACATCGTGTGGGTGCTCGAGAAGGTGGGAGGAAACCGCGCGAAGGCGGCACACGCGCTGCGGATGTCCGAACGGACCTTTTACCGACTGCTCGAGCGGCACCGGATCAACACCCGTCCGCCGGGCACTCCTGCCGACGGCTGAGAAAACCACCGGCCCTGACAGTTCTGTCACGTCCAGACCGGCCGACCCTGTCGAATCCGTCAGTTCTGCCGCGCCATCCTGCCCCGCTTGACACTGAATTCCTGCCTGCGCTGACAGGCACGAGACTTGCTCGGGATTCCCGCGAAGGAGAACAGAGCATGTCCAGCACACTGATTCTCGTACTCGCGGCCAGTTTCCTCTTTGGTGGCATGGTGCTGTTGCTCACCATGGGCTACCTGGAAACCGAGCAGAAACGCGCGCTCGAGGCGCAGCAACAGCAGGCCGAGGCCGCCCAGCAGCCGGCGGCTATCGTCGCGATGCCGGGTTTCTTCGCGGCGCCGCACGCCAACCCGCCGTCGACGCTCGTCGTGTTCGATGACGCGATGGTCAATCGACTCGAGCACCACGTCCGCCTCGAGCAGGCTTTGGTGGCCCAGTTCGTACACCACCCGTCGCTTGACAACCTCTATCGGCATCAGACCACGCCTGTTCACGCGCACTGACCTCGAATGGCGCCGCGCGCGGCTGCGGGCCATCCGGCTCATTGTCGGTCCACAAGGAACGCACGCGCATGCACGACCAGATCAGGGCGGCCGAACTGTTCAAAGGGCTCAGTGCAAGCCGGATCCAGCGGCTGGCCGCGATTGGCAGGACGCTCACCCTGCGAACCGGCGAGTACCTCTTCCTGCTGGGAGACAGCGCGCAGTACGTGAGCGTCGTGACAAGCGGACAGGTCGATCTGTGCTGCCCCATCAGCTTCGGTGGCGTCGTCAAGGACATCACCGTCGAGTCTGTGGGCCCCGGCAAGACGGTCGGCTGGTCTGCCCTTGTCAAGCCGTTCCGCTTCACGTTGTCGGCAAGGGCCGCCCAAGCCTCAGAGGTGATGGCCTTCGCGCGGCCGGAACTGTTGCAGGTGTTCGAGACCGATCCGGAGATCGAACGCCTCGTGCTCGGCGGGGTCTCCGAGCTGATGGCGAACCGCCTCACGATGTTCCAGGCGCTCTGGATGCGGGAATTGCTGCGGACCTTCAGCCCCGACGGGCCACACGAGACCGCTTGACTGCCAGGCGTTGCGGCGACGATTCGGAACCAGGAGCGGGCGCGTCATGTTCGACGAGAAACTGACTCCGACCAAACGACTCCTGCTGGGGGCGTTTGCGATCGTGATGGCCACCGGGGGCTTTGCCGCAGGGCGCAGCAGCTTCGGCCCGAACGAATCGGTCGTCCAGCCGATCCAGTTCAACCACCAGATGCACGTCAAGGACACCGGGATGGAGTGCTCGGCGTGTCACCAGTACTTCTCCGAGCACCAGCGATCGGGCCTGCCCGATCTGGCGCTGTGCACGGGCTGCCACCAGCAACCCCTGACGAAATCACCCGAAGAGGCGAAGCTCATTGCGCTCGCGGCCACGCCGTCGCCACCGGCGTTCCGAAAGCTGTTCAGGCTTCCCGATCACGCGTACTACTCGCATCGCCGGCACGTCGCGATCGCCAAACTACCGTGCGCCACCTGTCATGGCGCCATCGCCGAGACGACGGCGCCGCCTCTACGTCCGCTCGTGCAGATCAATATGAAGACGTGTACCGACTGCCACACGCGCCAGAGCGTGCAGACCGACTGCACGGCCTGCCACCGGTAAGGGAGAACGAACGTGGCCATTTCCCGCCGGAACTTCCTCGTCGGTGCAACTGGCGCCGGTATTGGCTTCGGCCTCGGCGCCTTCTCGCACCAGTTTCCGCTATCCTCCCCGCACGTCGGGCCGGACTGGGCGCCGGGCGAGGAGACGTTTGTCGCGTCCACCTGCCTGCTCTGCCCTGCCCACTGCGGCATCCGCGTTCGCCTCGTGGACGGTCAGCCTCGCCGGATCGACGGCAACCCACTCCACCCGGTCAGCCAGGGCGGACTCTGCCCGAAAGGACGAGCCGGTCTCCAGTTGCTCTATCATCCAGGCCGGCTCAAGGGACCGATGCAGCGTGTGGGACCGGCCGGATCGGATCGCTTCGAACCCATCACCTGGGACGCCGCGCTGGATCGGGTGGCTGCCGCGCTGAAAGCGGCGCGTCAACCCGGAACCGCTACGCCGGTCGAATGGCTGGTTGGCGACCTGTCCGGTGTGACCGGTGAACTAGTCGCGGGGTTCTGCGGCGTGCTCGGAACCACGCGGGTCTCGGTTGACGACTACCGCGACGGCTCGGCTGATGTCGTGCGGATGTGCCAGGGCATGGCGATGCCGCCGGCGTACGACCTGGCTGGTGCCGATCTGGTGCTCTCCTTCGGGGCGGGGCTCTCGGAAGCCTGGTGGTCCCTGCCGCAGGCTGCGCGGGCGCGCGAGGGCGATGCCCGACGATCCCCGCGGTGGATCCAGGCCGATGTCCGATTGTCGCGCAGCGCCGCCAGCGCCAACGAGTGGGTGCCGGTTCGGCCGGGCACGTACGGCGCGCTCGCGATCGGGCTCGCCTACGTGATCGTCAAGGAAGGGCTCTACGATCCTGATGCGATCTCACGCGACGTATCGGGGTGGGAAGACTGGACGGCGCCGGATGGAACCAGCCACCAGGGCTTCCGCACCCTCGTGCTGAGGCACGGCCGGCCCGACGAAGTGTCGGCCCGCACGGGTGTTCCGGTTGCCCGGCTGACAGCCCTCGCCAAGACGTTCGGAACCGCACGTCACGCCGTCGCCGTCTGGGATCAGAGCGTGGCGTGGCGCAAGGGCGGGCTCGCCGACGCGCTCGCGATTCACGCGCTCAACACGCTGACCGGCCGGCTCAATCGCCCCGGAGGCCTGATGGTCCAGGCTACGATGCCGCCCCTTCCGGGACCGGCCAATCATGCGGCTCCCGGCGCCATCGACCTGTCGAAAGCGCCGCTGACATCGACATCGTGGCCTGCGGCACAGGGCGCCGCAGGGGCGCCGTCCCAGGTGCTGTTTCTCTACCACGCCAATCCGGTGGCTTCTGCCCCCCCCGCCAGCGGCACCGTCCAGCAGGCGCTGGCGCGCGTGCCGCTGGTGGTGTCGTTCTCGCCGTTCTTCGACGAGAGTGCGCGATACGCGAACCTGCTGCTCCCCGATCACACCTACCTCGAGCGCTGGCAGGACGGGCTCGCTCCCGCCTCGGTGGCATCGCCGGTGTGGGGCGTGGTGCGGCCCGTCGTCAAGCCGCTCCAGAACACGCGCGCAACCGGCGACGTGATTCTGGGCCTCGCCTCGCGACTCGGCGGCGACGCTGCGGCGTGGGTCCGGTGGAAGTCGGTGGAGGACCTGGTGCACCAGCGAGGGCTCGCGCTTGCGACCGCGACACGGGGCAGCGCGTTCGTCAATCAATTCCGTCAGAACGAACTGCGCGAGCTCGAAGGGCGCGGCTGGTGGCTCCCCCACGGTCAGGCGCCTGAGGACTTCTGGCAGACGATTCTCGAGACAGGCGGGTGGTTCGATCCGATGCTCGACTATCAGGACGGCAGCAGTCTGTCGCAGCATGCGGACGGGCGCGTCTGGATCTTCCCTGCCGAGGCCAGGCAGCGTTTGCAGAAGTCGGGCCAGAGGCTAGCGGAAGGATTCCTGCCGATCGACCCGGCGACGCCGTCTCGAGCAGAGGCCGCCGGGGATTTCCCGCTCCTGCTGGTGCCGTTCCGCGTGATGACACTCAACTCGGGAGGAACCGCGTTGATGCCGTGGCTGCTCGAGCATCTCGGCGTCCTCAACGGCAGTGCATGGGAAACCTGGGTCGAAGTCGCGCCGGACACGGCACGTCGGCAGGGCCTGCAGTCGGGTCAGCGCGTGCGAATCGAGTCGCGGATCGGCGGCTTCGAAGCCGTCGTTCGCGTGTTCCCGGGCGCACAGCCCGGCGTCGTCAACGTGCCATACGGTTTGCACACCCGCGTGGAGGGATGGGGCGAGCCGAACGGGGCGAACCCGCTCGCGGCGACCGGCCGGGACGTCGATCCTGTCAGCGGGATGCCCGACTGGCACTCAACCCGCGTGCGGCTGGTTCGACTCTGAGGTGACAGGCATGGCGCGCTGGGGAATGGTCATCGACCTCGATCGCTGCAACGGCTGCCAGGCCTGCGAGACGGCCTGCCGGTCCGAGAACAACATTGCGGTCGGCGGCCCACAGGCCGCCGGCGAACACCGGACGATTTCGTGGATGCACGTGCGGACCGAGATCGAGGGCGAATGGCCGGATGTGCGGGCGCGTTTCGTGCCCCAGCCCTGCATGCACTGCGACCGTCCGCCCTGCACGATGGTCTGCCCGGTGCAAGCGACATCGAAGGACCACGAGGGCATCGTCAATCAGATCTACGCGCGGTGCATCGGTTGCCGGTATTGCGCCAACGCCTGCCCCTACACGGTGAAGTTCTTCAACTGGCATGCGCCGGTGCACCCGTCATCGACCGAGCCGGGCCTGAATCCCGACGTGTCGGTGAGGCCGGTCGGCGTCATCGAGAAGTGCACGTTCTGCAGCCACCGGCTGCAGAAGGCGCGCGAGGTCGCCCGCGCCGACGGCCGTCAACTCCGCGAGCACGACTACGTGCCCGCCTGCGCCGACAGTTGCCCGACCGGGGCCATCGTGTTCGGCGATCTCGATGACCCGTCGCACCGGGTCGCAGAACTGGCGCGCGACCCGCGCGCCTTCCGACTTCAGGAAGGCCTGGGCACGCAGCCGAAGGTCTTCTACCTGTCTCGACGGGACTGAACTGTGACTGATCTCGAGATTGTCTCCGGCCTGGCCCAGGACGAGCGTGTGCTGCTGATGCCGCTGGTGCGGACGACGAAGACGTTCTGGCGATGGGCGATCGTGATGGCTGCGGTCGCCGGCTGGGGCGCCTTTGCGTACGTCTATCAGCTGAGCCATGGGCTCGGCGCGACGGGGCTGAACACGCCGGAGTACTGGGGCATCTACATCATCTGCTTCGTGTTCTTCATCGGCATCTCGCATGCCGGCACCCTGATCTCCGCGATACTCCGCGTGGCCAACGCCGAGTGGCGGCGATCGATCACGCGTTCGGCCGAGTTCATCACCGTGCTGGTCATCGGCTTCGGCGCCGTGCAGCCGATCCTCGACCTCGGGCGTCCCGACCGCGTGTTGAATGTCTTCCTGCACGCGCAGGCGTTCTCTCCGCTGCTCTGGGATGTCCTCAGCATCGGCCTCTACTTCACGGCGTCCAGCGTCTACCTCTACGTGCCCATGATCCCCGACCTCGCGCGCATCCGGGATCTCGGCCTCCGGCCGCGCGCCCTGTACGCGTTTCTCGCCATCGGCTATCAGGACACGCCGGCCGCGCGCCACACACTGGAACGGATCATCGGGATCCTGGCCATCGCCGTCATCCCGATCGCGGTGTCGGTTCACACCGTGATCGGATGGATCTTCGCGCTGACGTTGAAACCGATGTGGCACAGCGCGATCTTCGGCCCGTACTTCGTGATTGGCGCCATCTTCTCGGGCATCGCCGCGCTCATCATCGCGATGACGATTCTGCGCCGCGTCTACAGACTCGAGGCGTACTTCAAGGACGTCCACTTCAACAACATGGGCCTGCTGTTGTTCGTGACGACGGTGCTCTGGTTCTATTTCACCTTCGCCGAACACCTCACGGTGTGGTACGGCGGCGAAGCATCAGAACTGGCCACGCTGTACGCGAAGCTGACCGGCGATTTCGCCGTCCCGTTCTGGACGATGGTGGCGTGCTGTTTCGTCGTGCCGTTCGCGCTGATGTCGCGCCGGGCGACACGCAACGTCGCCGGCACCACCATCGCGTCGATTGCCGTGGTCATCGGCATGTGGCTCGAGCGGTTCAACATCGTGGTGCCGACGTCGCTGCACCCGCGCATCGGGGCGCCGCCGGTGCACTACATCCCGTCGTGGGTCGAGCTGTCGATCATGTCGGGCACGCTGGCCGGCTTCATCCTGGTCTACATGGTCGCGACCAAGTTCTTCCCGATCATCTCGATCTGGGAAATTCAAGAGGGTCGGGAGAAGTCAGTCAATGAGGTCTCCGAGCGGGTGGCCTCGTACCTTCCGGACGACCTCGCGATGGTGGATTCATGATCACACCAGCGGCAGGATCCGATTCGCGTGGCGCATCTGACGGGCGCGGCAGGGTGCTGGCCGGTCTTGCAGTGCTGGTGCTTGTGCTGGCCGCACTGACCGTGGGGATGTCCGCCGGCGAAGGCGCGCCACCGCAAGAGGGCAACCCGTTCCGGGGCCGGCAGCAGTTCGAGGAGAAGAGGTGTGCCACCTGTCATTCGGTCTGGGGACACGGGGGAACGCTCGGACCCGAGATCAGTGTCGCCGTCGCCGGCAAGAGCTTCTACGAACTGGTCGGTGATTTCTGGAATCACACGCCGCAGATGATCGACCAGGTGAACAAGCTCGGCTATGGGTGGCCGACCCTGGATCCGACGGAAATGGCCGACATCCTCAGCTACCTCTACTACCTGCGGCTGTTTGACGAGCCCGGCAACGCCGTGCGGGGCCGCGAGGCGTACGCCAGACTCCAGTGCGCTTCGTGCCATTCGCTCGGCTCGCGCAACGCGGCGATCGGCCGGGCGCTCGACCGCTTCGGCCAGTACACATCGTCGACCGCGCTCGCCCAGGCCATGTGGAATGCGGGCCCGCGCATGCAGCAGGCGCAGGTGCACACAGGCACACCCATCCCGCAGTTCGCAGGCCATGACATGGCGGATATCCAGGCCCTGATCCGCCTCGAAGGACATCGGCCCGGGCGGTACGTCAGTGTGCAGCCGCTCCCGAATCCCACGCGCGGCGCCGCCGTGTACCGAAGCAAAGGGTGCGGCGCATGCCACGATGGCGGCGGGCGCGTCGCTCCGGATCTGGCGCAATCAACGCTGTCGAAAACCGCATCGGAAATCACCGGATTGCTCTGGAACCACAGCTATGCGATGGGCGCGAGGATGGGCGAGCAGGGGATGCCGTTCCCGCAGTTCTCGGATACGGAGATGGCCGACCTGATTGCCCATCTGTACTTCCTCGGCTACACCGGGAAGAAAGGCGACCCCAAAACAGGCGAGACCGTCTTCGGCAGGCGCGGCTGCGCCGGATGCCACAAGGAGGGCGGGGCTCCCGACCTGGCCGCGATCGCCACGCGGACCGATCGGGCCGGTCTCGCCTCGGCGATGTGGAACCACGCGCCGCAGATGCACCGCACGATGGCCGAGCGCGCCGCGTTCTGGCCCAAGTTCGAGCCTGGCGAGATGCGGCACCTGGCCGCGTACCTTGAGACGCTCGCCCTCAAGCCTGGCGCCAAGCTTGGCACAAAGCCCGGCCCCAAGCCGCCCGCGCGCCCCGCGAAGTAGCCGGGGCCGCGCCGACCGGCGTTCGCCGCTGAGACACGCCAATCCCGACTTCAACATCGCCGCTCGCCTTGGTGTCGTTCGGTAAGGACGCCAGCGGGCGGTCTCGCGAAACTTGCTCCCAGTCAGGAAGACTTACGCGTCGAGCCTGTTTGCAGAAACTGCGTCCTCCGGCCCAGCTCAAGTACGCAGTTCCTTCCGCGCGCCGCCCCCATCCTGCCGAGACCGCCAAGGAAACCGGCATTTTGCTGGCTCGTCGCTGACCTTCCTCCCCGGCACGAGCGGTGCACCTCGACGACCGGCTGGCCGGCCGCAGACCGCCGGGGTCCGTGGCTCTTCACTGATTCACGTGTGCACGAGAACGCATCCCGGGGGCTGGGCAGCCGGACGAGAGGCCGCCAAATGCATGTATGATATACATACGTCAATCGCCCGGAGACGAGGGAGGGTTCGAGTGGGACGCCGACAATGTCGCGCACATCGCCCGCCATGGCGTGCGGCCTGCCGATGCGGAGCAGGCGCTCTCGAACGATCCCGTCACGCTTCAGTACGCCGTCACCGATAGCGGCGAGCAGCGCTGGGTTGGTGTCGGCCCGACTGACGCGCGCCGCCTGCTGGTCATCGTGTGGACGATGCGGGCGTCCCTTGTGCGAGTCGTGACGGCGTACCCGGCGCCTGGACGTTTGCGGGGAGCGTATGCGAAAGCCAAGCAGTTCGGCAAAGCCGGCGAAGAGAACGATTCCTCGGTTCAAGACTGAGGCCGAGGAAGCCCGATGGTGGGACAAGCAGGGCTCGCGGATCGCGCGCGACTTCGAGACGGCGGCGCGTGCGGGTCAGGATGTGACCGCTGTTCCTCCCGCGCTCGCCCGGGCAACGGCCGCCGCCAGAAACATCACGATCCGGCTGCCGCTCGATGACCTGGAAAAGGCGCGGCGCCTCGCCGAACGGCGGGGGCTGCGGTACCAGACCTACGTGAAGATGCTGCTGCACCAGGCACTTGAGGCGGACGAACGGCACCTGGTCTGACGACGGGAGCGCACGCGCTCACACACAATCCTGACACGAGCGTGATCGCGACCGCGACATCGTCTGAACCCTTGACACACCGGCCCGGCGCGCCTTCGTGCGACCGCTGGTTCTGCCCGCCACGCCCATCGGGAAGGCCAACTGGTTTGGGATCGGGACGAAATCTGAACAGAATCTCTGAGAGCTTACACAATTGCAGGCGTCGTGGGGGACTGCAAGACCGTCAGGATTTCAAGACTGTGTCGATACTCCATCCCGACCCCATGTCACGCGGATAGGGAGCGCTCGAGCAGCGGGGACACCTTTGCCAGGACAGGATAATCGCGGTCCCGGTGCAGCACCGTGAGGCCGTGGCGAATCGCGCACGCGGCGATGAGGCAGTCCACGCCGGACCGCACCGTGAAGCCAGCCCGGCGTGCGGCCCGGTAGAGTGCGGCGGCCTCCTCGAAGCGCTCCTGCCGCAGCGGCGATTCGACGCATTGCATCGCCAGCATGGCGTCGCGCGCCACGCGAAACGCGCCCTCGTCTCGGAAGCCCTGCAGGACCTCCTGCACGACGGGCAGGCAGGTCACCACCTCGTCCACACCTCCGATGTCGTCGAGGTCGAGACGTGCCGGCTTGCGAAAGACTTCGATCCAGGCGGAGGTGTCAACGAGCAGCATGCGCTGCCTGCCGTTTCGACTTCTTCGGGACGTCCCGGCGCACGACGGAAAGGTCCCCGTCCCAGAGTCCAGATCCGGCGAGCGCGAGGATTGTGCCTGCCCGCGCGCGGCGGACGAACTCCGACAGCGCCAGATTCACTGTCTTCGAGTAGGTACGCTGCGCCGAGAGCCGGGTAGCCTCCTCGAGCAGCGCCTCATCAAGCACAAGATTTGTACGTTTCATGTGTACAATGTTACAAGCTGGCGCGAACCCGGTCAACCGGGACCGGCAGTGTCTCACACAGCCTCCGCACAGCGCCGG
>Ga0315278_10000873_pt1 | contig 26116 bp, 23 predicted proteins | sample YL17G06_0_MG_FD_203880 | JGI IMG/M metagenome (GOLD analysis project Ga0315278, IMG submission 203880) | Sediment microbial communities from Yellowstone Lake, YNP, Wyoming, USA - YL17G06_0 | ecosystem: Environmental > Aquatic > Freshwater > Lake > Sediment | place: USA: Wyoming | collected... | reverse complement strand
GTTCATCCAGATCGACACCACCAACGTGCTGTTCATCTGCGGCGGTGCCTTCGCCGGGCTGGACAAGATCATCGAGAGCCGCATCGGCAACAAGGGCGTGGGGTTCGGCGCCGACATCCGGCGCAGCAGCGAGAAGGAGATCGGCGAGGTGCTCGGCAAGGTCCTGCCCGAGGATCTGCTGAAGTACGGCCTGATCCCCGAGTTCGTGGGCCGGTTGCCCGTCATCACCAGCGTGGACAACCTGGATGAGTCGTCGCTTGTGGACATCCTCACCAAGCCCAAGAACGCCCTGGTGAAGCAGTACCAGCGGTTCTTCGAGTTCGACGGCGTGGAGCTGGAGTTCACGGACGACGCGATGGTCTCCATCGCGGAGCAAGCCATCATGCGGGGGACCGGCGCCCGGGGTCTGCGCGCCATCATGGAAGAGGTTCTGCTCAACGTGATGTACGAGCTGCCCTCGCGCGACGACGTCCACAAGTGCCTGGTGGACAAGGACGTCGTGCTCACGGGCGTGAACCCCACGCTGGTCCCGCGCGAGGCGCCCTCCAAGCGCTCCAAGCGCGAAGAGAAATCCGCCTAGGCCGGCGCCGATCGCGCTCGCTCGCGGGACACTTACCCCCCGCATGCGACATGATGCATCCGCAGGCCGCCAACAGTGGCACGCATCGCTCGAACGAGACCCACGACAGCGCCTAGGAGGCAGGGGATGTCCAGCACAGACGGTGGTACCACGGATCCGGACCTCAGCCCGGAAGAGGTCGAGCGGCTCCGCGGCGAGGTCGACGACCTCAACAACAAGGTCGAGAAGCTCGAGAACCGGCCCGCGCGCCGGCACCGGACGCGCAAGGTCGTGGCGGTCATCCTCGTCATCCTCACCGTCTTCACGGTAGCGCTGGCCTTCCCCGGCGCGTGGGTTAGGCGCACCACGGTGAACACCGATAGGTGGGTGGCGACCGTGGGGCCGCTCGCCCAGGATCCCGCGGTGCAGGAGTACCTCGCGCGCACCATCACCGAGGAGACGTTCACGGCGCTCGGCGTGGAAGCGAAGGTGACGGCGCTGATCCAGGAGAAGGCCCCGCAGCTCGCCTTCCTGGCGGTGCCCATCACCACCTCGGTCCAGGGGTTCGTCCAGGACCAGGTGGCGAAGCTGGTCCAGACACAGGCGTTCCAGGATCTGTGGGTGGAAGCGAACCGCTTCGCCCAGACCCAGATCGTCGCGATCTTGAACGGCGGTGGCGACATCGTCAGCACGGCCGACGGGCGCGTGGTCCTGAACCTGCTGCCGATCGTGAATCAGGCGCTCGCCCAGATCTCCCAGGTCGCCTCAGACCTGCTCGGGCGCCCCATCACCCTGCCCACGATCACCTCCGGGGAGGTGCCGTCCGCAGCGATCACGAAGATCGAAGAGGCCACCGGGGTCCAGCTCCCCGCCGATTTCGGGCAGATCGTGGTGCTCGAGTCGCAACAGCTCGCGTCGGCCCAGGATGCGTTCAGCCTTGCCAACCGGCTCGTGTGGGCGACCCTCATCCTGTTCGTGCTGTTCTTCGTCGGAGCGATGTGGGTCTCCGTGCGCAGGCGCCGAACGCTCATCCAGATCTTGACCGCTTCGGCCGTCGTGCTGGTGATCGAGCGCCGACTCTTCATCCACGAGGCCGCATCCATCGTCGACAAGGCCAAGCCGGAAAATCAGGCGGCGGTGCAGGCGGTCGCGAACGCCTTGAAGGGCAGCTACCTCAGGTACACGGGATGGCTGCTGGCCATCGCGCTCGTGGTGCTGGTGATCGCCCTGATCACCGGGCCGTACCCGTGGGCCGTGAAGTTCCGCGGCTGGGTGCGCGATCTGTACCGAGCCGCCATGGGCGCGGCGAAGGGCGCCGATAGCAGCGCAGCGGGTGCGTGGGTCGCGGCGCATCGAGACGCGCTCCTGATGGGCATCGCGGCGGTGTTCGTGCTCCTCCTGCTGGTGCTGAGCCTCGACTGGCTCGGCTTCCTGCTCCTCGCCGCGATCGCCGGGGCCCTCGCCTTGGGGGTGTGGCGCATCGGGAGCGAGCCGGCGGAGCCGGGCACCGACCAGGCCGCCTGACCCCCGTTCACGCATCGGGTCGTCGACCTCCCCTGGGCGCGCGGAGGGGAGGGGAGCGAGGGTGGGTTTCGTAGACTCGGCGCCATGACCCGGGAGGAACGCGCCGTCGAGGACATGGCCACCCGTTACGACCCGCAGGCCGTCGAGCCTTACTGGGCCGAGCGGTGGGTGGAGCGCGGTTACTTCGTGGCGGATCCGAGCTCGGGCAAGGCCCCCTACTGCATCGTGATCCCGCCGCCGAACGTCACGGGCCGGCTGCACGTTGGCCACGCGCTGGGACGCACGCTGGAGGACACGCTGATCCGCCGCGCCCGGATGCAGGGCTACGAGACGCTCTGGCTCCCGGGAACCGACCATGCTGGGATCGCCACGCAGGTGGTGGTGGAACGCAAGCTCCGCGAGGAAGGCATCGAGCGGCGGGACCTGGGGCGCGAGGCCTTCGTGGAGCGCGTGTGGGAGTGGAAAGAGCTCTACGGCGGAGAGATCGTGACGCAGATCCAGCGCATGGGCGCCTCGTGCGACTGGAGCCGTGAGCGGTTCACGATGGACGAGGGGCTGTCCCAGGCCGTGCGCGTGGCGTTCGTGCGGCTGTACGAGGCCGGGCTGATCTACCGCGGCGAGCGGCTCGTGAACTGGTGCCCCAAGGACCAGACGGGTCTCAGTGATTCCGAGGTCGAGCACGACGACGTCGAGGGCGAGCTCGTCACGTTTCGCTACCCGCTGACCGACGGGAGCGGCGGCATCGACGTGGCCACCACGCGCGTGGAGACCATGCTGGGCGACACCGGCATCGCGGTGCACCCGGGCGACGAACGCTACGCGGCGCTGGTGGGAACCACGGTCACGCACCCGTTCGACGGCCGCACGATCCCCATCGTGGCCGACCACCACGTGGACCGGGACTTCGGGACGGGCGCCGTGAAGGTGACGCCCGCGCACGATCCCAACGACTTCGACATCGCCCAGCGCACCGGCCTGCCACTCATGAACATCTTCAACGCGGACGCCACGCTGAACGACGCCGTCCCGGAGGCCTTCCGTGGGCTGGACCGATACGAGGCGCGCACGGCCGTGCGTGACGCGCTCGAGGGCCTGGGCCTGATCGTTGCCGAGGAGCGGCCCTACCTCCACGCTGTGGGCCACTGTTACCGCTGCCACACGGAGATCGAGCCGTGGATCGCGGGACTCCAGTGGTTCGTGAAGGTGAGCGGCCTCACGGGCCCCGCGAAGGAGGCCGCCGCCGACGGGCGCGTGGCGTTCGCACCTGAGCGCTGGTCCCGCTCCTACGTCTCCTGGTTGGACGGCCTGCGCGACTGGAACATCTCGCGCCAGCTCTGGTGGGGACACCGCATCCCCGCGTGGTACTGCCCCGATGGGCACGTCACGGTGTCCGTGGCCGATCCGAGCGCGTGCGTGGGATGCGGAGCGGCCGAGATCCGCCAGGACGAAGACGTGCTCGACACGTGGTTCTCCTCGCAGCTGTGGCCGTTCTCCACGCTCGGGTGGCCCGAGGACACGCCCGACCTCCGCGCGTTCTACCCGAACGCGGTGCTGGTCACGGGCTACGAGATCCTCTACCTGTGGGTCGCGCGCATGGTGATGTCGGGGATGTTCCTGATGGGCGACGTTCCCTTCCGCCAGGTCGTGATCCACGGGCTCGTGCGCGATCAGCAGGGCCGCAAGATGTCCAAGTCGTTGGGCAACGTGATCGACCCGATCGCCATGATCGACCGCTACGGCGCCGACGCGCTTCGCTTCTCCCTTGCGCGCGCGGCCACCGGGGGCCAGCAGGACATCCCGCTGTCCGAGGAGGCCATCGAGGGCGGGCGGAACTTCGCGAACAAGCTCTGGAACGCCGCGCGTCTGGCGCTGCGCGCGTTCCCGGGCGGCCTCCCCGTGCTTCCGCCGCCCGCCCGGTGGACGCCCGCCGAACGCTGGCTGCTCTCGCGGCATCAGGCGTGCGTGACGGAGGTGGACGCCGCGCTCGACACGTACCGATTCGCGGATGCCGCGCAGGCTCTCTACCGGTTCCTGTGGTCCGAGTACTGCGACTGGGGCCTCGAGCTGGAGAAGGGCCGCCTGGACGAGGGCGGGGCCGCGGGCGACGACGCGACCCAGGTCCTCGCGTGGGTGCTGGAGCGAACCCTGCGCCTGCTGCATCCCACGATGCCGTTCGTGACCGAGGAGCTGTGGCAACGGTTCCGGGTACCCGAGCCCGAGGCCCTCGCGATCGCGTCGTGGCCCGAGCCCGCGCCGGACCTCGCCGACCTCGAGGCCGAGCGGGCGATGGACGTGGTGCAGCAGATCGTCACCGCCGTGCGCCAGTTCCGCGCGCAGCACGGCATCTCGCCCAAGGAGCGGTTCGACGCGGTGGCGGGCGTGCCCGGCGACGTGCTCGCCGCCGTGATCACGCAGTCCGATGCCGCCGTGCGTCTCGCCGGGGTGGCGCTGAGCGTCGTCGATGCCACGAACGAGCGGCGCGCCGGGTGGACCACCTTGACGCTGCCCGACGGCTACGTGCAGCTGCCGCCAGGCCTCTTCGACACCGACGCCGAGCGCGGGCGGCTCGCGAAGCAGCGCGCGGAGATCGAGACGAACCTGAAGCGGTCCGCGGGCAAGCTCGCGAACGAGGGGTTCACCGCCAAGGCCGCGCCCGAGGTCGTGGAAGCCGAGCGCGCGAAGCACGAGCGGCTCGCAGCCCAGCTCGCGGGGATCGACGGCCAGATCGACGAGCTGGGCTAGCCGATGCGGTACGAAGAGGCCGTCGCCGAGCTGGACGCACGCCGCGAGACCCGCATGGTGCCCGACCTCAGCCGGATCCTGCGCATGGCCACGCTCCTGGACGACCCGCAGCTCGCTTACCCCACGATCCAGGTGACCGGCACCAACGGCAAGGGCACGGCCGCCACAGTCGCGGCCGCGCTCGCGTGCGCGCACGGCCTCAGCACGGGGCTGTACACGTCGCCGCATCTGCTGGAGGTGACCGAGCGGTTCTCCGTCTGCGGTGTGGACATGACGCCGGAGGAGTTCGGCGAGGAGTACGAACACCTGCTGCCGTTCTTCCGGCTCGTGGACGACGAGACCGACGAGCGCGTGACGTACTTCGAGGCGCTCACCGCCCTCGCGTACCTGTGGTTCGCGGACAAGCCCGTGGCCCTGGGCGTGTTCGAGGTGGGCATGGGGGGGACCTGGGACGCGACGAACCTCGTTGCGGGGGACGTCGCCGTCATCACGCCCGTCGCCCTGGACCACCCCGAGCTCGGGTCGACGCTCACGGAGGTTGCGGGCGAGAAGGCGGGCATCATCAAGGGAGGGAAGATCGTGGTGTCGCGGGAGCAGGAGGATGAGGCGCTCACGGTGATCGAGGCGCGATGCGCCGCGGTTGGCGCCGACCTCAAGCTCGAGTTCCGCGACTGGGAGGTCGAGCAACGCCTGCCTGCGGTTGGTGGGCAGGCTCTGCGTGTGCGGGGCCTGCACGGTACCTACGACGACCTGTTCCTGCCGCTGTTCGGCGAGCACGCGGCACGCAACGCGGGCGCCGCCGTGGCGGCGTACGAGGCCCTGGTGGCGGAGCCGCTCAGCGAAGAGGCCGCGCGGGAGGCGCTCGCATCGGTGGCCTGGCCCGGCCGCATGGAGGTGGTGACCCGCCAGCCCACCGTCATCCTGGACGGGGCGCACAACCCGGCGGCCGCGCAGGCGCTCGCCGCGGCGTTAGGCGAGTCGTTCCTGTGGGAGCGCCTGCACCTGGTGATCTCGGTGAGCGGGAACAAGGATCTGGGTGGCATCGTGCGTGAGCTCGCGCCCCTGGCGGACCAGGTCTACGCCACCCGCAACGCGAGCGAGCGCAGCGGCGACGCGGTGCGGATCGCGGAGCGGTTCGCGGCCGAGGACGTCCCGGCGGAGGTCTTCGACGACGTTGCGTCCGCGATCGCCGCAGCGCGCGCCGCGGCCGCCGAGGCCGATCTCATCCTGGTGACGGGCTCTCTGTACACTGTCGCGGATGCCCGCCGGGCGCTCGGATCCGGCGTCGGACGACCTCCAGGAGATGCGTGACATGGCCACCGAATCCACCTTGCTCATCGTGAAACCGGACGGCGTGCAGCGCGGTCTGGTGGGCGAGGTCCTGCGCCGCGTGGAGGCCAAGGGTCTGGCCATCGACGAGCTGAAGCTGATCACGATCCCGCGGGCCACCGCCGAGGAGCACTACGGCGAGCATCGCGACAAGCCGTTCTTCGGCGAGCTCGTGGCCTTCATCACCAGCGGTCCGGTGGTGGTGGGCCGGATCTCCGGCGAGTCGGCCATCGTGTGCTGGCGCACCCTCATGGGGCCCACGAACCCGGTGGATGCACCCCCCGGTTCCATCCGTGGCGACTTCGCGACCCAGATCGGCGAGAACGTCGTGCACGGCTCCGACTCGCCCGAGTCGGCCGCGCGCGAGCTCAAGCTGTTCTTCGGTTAGGTCGGGCGCGCGGCAGATGCCCGGGCTGAGCGACGCGTTCGATCGGATCGGGGCGGCCCTCGAGCACCACCTGCCGGTCTCCCACGCGGGCGGCATCGCTCTGGCCGTCACCGACCGCGAGGAGATCCTCGGCGTGGCGGTGCGCGGATTCGCCGACGCGGCCTCCGGCCAGTCGGTTCGGCCCGAGACGCGCTTCGAGATCGGCTCGATCTCCAAGTCGTTCGCGGCCGCGGTCGTGATGCAGGAGGTCGAAGAGGGGCGACTCGATCTCCACGTCAGCATCAACGAGATCCTGCCGTGGCTGGAGCTGCCGGAGCCCTTCGGACCCATCACGCTGCACCACCTGCTCACGCATTCGAGCGGCCTGGCGATCGGCACGGAAGACGCGCCTACCGGGTGGGGCGCCGCGGCGAACCTCCGCTTCCTGCCGCCCACGTTCGCTCCGGGGGAGCACTTCTGGTACAGCAACGACGGCTACAAGCTCGTTGGCCTGGCGCTCGAACGCGTGACGGGCGTGCCGATCCACGACCTGATCCATCAGCGCCTCCTGGCGCCGCTGGGCATGGCGTCGTCGGTGGCGGCCATCACCGATGAGGCGCGGATGGACCTCGCCACCGGCTACGAACCGATGGTGTACGACCGGCCGCCGCAGCTCACCCACCCGCTGGTGCCGGCCACGTGGCTCGTGTCCAACACCGCGGACGGAAGCATCGTGTCCAACGCGATCGACATGAGCGTCTACGCCCGGTTCCTGCTGAACCGCGGCGAGGGTCCCGGCGGCCGGATCCTCTCGGAGGCCGCCTTCGCGCAACTAACGAGCCATCACATGCAGGACCGCGACGACCCGGAGGACCCCTACGCGAACTACGCGTACGGACTCGCGGTGGAGAAGCCGGGAGCTTCCCCGCGGTTCATCGGGCACACCGGCGGCATGGTGGGCTACACCGCGCTCCTGCGTACGCTCCCGGACGAGGGACTCGGCTGCGTGGTGCTGCAGAACGGGTACGGGAACCGCTCGGGCGTGGCGGAGTACGCGCTGGCGGCGGTGCGTGCGAGCCTGGCCGGCGACCCCTTGCCCGAGGCAGCGATGCCGCGCGATCTTGAGGTTCACCCGCGAGCCGGCGACTTCGCCGGGACCTACACGGGGGACCGACGGACCCTCGAGATCGCCGTGGAGGAAGGAGATCGGCTTCGGTTGAAGGTCGGGCCGCTCGGCGTCGTCCTGCAGCAGGATCCGCTCGAGGCGCCCGGCGATGCGTTCCTGGTCCCGCACGGTTCGCTCGATCGGTACCTGCTGCGCTTCCATCGCGACCCCGGGGGTCGGGTGGTCGAGGCCTTCCACGGCGATGAGTGGTTCCGCGGGGAGGCCTACCACGGCCCGGAACCGGAGCCGCACCCCGCTGGATGGGAGGCCTTCCCGGGGGTCTACCGGAGCAACGTCCCGTGGGCCGAGGTGATGCGGATCGTGCTGCGCAAGGGGCGCCTGGCGCAGATCTGGCCCCGCGAGGGCGAGTTCGGCGGTGAGGACGAGCTCACCCCGCTCGAGGACGGCTGGTTCGCGGTGGGAGCGACCTGGACGCCTCGCCGGATCCGCTTCGACCGCATCCTCGACGGCAAGGCCGCGGTGGCCGAGTACAACGGCAGCCGTCTGTATCGCTCGTTCGAGAGCTAGTCCGTACCAGACTAGTGGCTTCGGTCAGCCGGAGAACGCCCGGAACGCGACGCAGGCATTCTGCCCTCCGAACCCGAACGAGTTCGACAGCGCCAGGGTGACGTCCATCGAGCGCGCCTCGTTCGGCGTGACGTCGAGGTCGCAGTCGGGGTCGGGCGTGGCGTAGTGGATCGTGGGGGGTACCGTGGCGTTCGCGATGGCCAGGGCGGAGGCGGCGCCCTCCACCGCGCCTGCGGCGCCGAGCATGTGCCCGGTCATGGACTTGGTGGAGGACACCGCCACCGTGGAGGCGTGCGGGCCGAGGACGGCCTTGATCGCGGCGGTTTCGGCCGCGTCGTTCAACGGCGTCGAGGTGCCGTGGGCGTTGATGTAGGAGACGTCCGCCGGCTCCTCGCCGGCGTCCTTGAGCGCCCACCGCATGGCGAGCGTCGCGCCCGAGCCCTTCGGGTCAGGCGCCGTGATGTGGTGCGCATCGTCGGAGGCGCCGTAGCCGGCCACCTCGGCGTAGATCCGGGCCCCGCGCGCCGTGGCGTGCTCCTCGGACTCCAGGATCAGCGCACAGCCGCCCTCGCCCAGGACGAAGCCGTTGCGTTCGGCGTCGAAGGGCCGCGAGGCGGTCTCCGGGTCGGGGTTCTTGGTGAGCGCTGTCATCTGCGAGAACGCGGCCACGGTGAGCGGCACGGTGGCCGCCTCGGAGCCGCCCACCACGCAGAGGTCGAGGTAGCCGTCGCGGATCAACCGCATGCCCTCCCCGATCGCGTGGTTCGACGAGGCACACGCCGAAACGGTGCAGTAGTTGGGCCCGGTGAGCCCGAACTTCATGGCGATGTGGCCCGCCCCAGCGTTCGCCATCAGCATGGGCACCATGAAGGGGGACACCCGGCCCGGCCCCTTCTCGCGGATCACGTCGTGCTGGGCCAGGATCGTCTGCACCCCGCCGATCCCGGTGGCATAGATCGAGCCGCCGCGCTCGGACACGACCTCGGGCTCACCCGCGTCGGCCCAGGCCAGCTTCGCGGAGGCGATGGCGTACTGCGCGAAGGGATCCGTTCGACGGGCCTCCTTCGCTTCGAGGTGGTCGGTGGGGACGAAGTCGCGGACCTCGGCGGCCACGCTGACGGGCAGGTCCGAGTGGTCGAAGCGGCTGATCTCCGCCACGCCGTTGCGCCCGGTGCGCAGGCCCTCCCAGAACGCGTCGACGCCGATCCCGATGGGGGTCACCGGGCCGATGCCGGTGATGAGGACCTTGCGACGCTCGCTCACGGGTTCCTTCCGGAGGTTGGGAAGCGGGGTCAGGACCCGAGTTTGCCGGCGACCAGGTCCACGGCCTGGCCCACGGTCTTCACGGACTCCATCTCTTCCTCGGGGATCTCGATGCTCCACTCCTCTTCGAGGGCGAGCACGGCCTCCACCAGGTCGAGCGAGTCGGCGTTGAGGTCTTCGGCGAACCGTGCGTCGGGCACGACCTGGGCCTCGTCCACGGCGAGCTGTTCGGCCAGTACCTTGCGTACGCGCGTCTCGATCTCCGAACGATCCGTCATCTGGTTCCTCCTGTTGGTCCCTTCCGGTCCGCCACAGGCTAGTGGGCGGAGCGCCTTCCCGACTACGCCGTCAAGCCCCCGTCCACGGGGACGATCGCCCCGTTCACGTAGGACGCCTCCTCCGACATCAGGAAGCGAACGACGGCCGCCACTTCCTCCAGGGTGGCGGTACGCCCCGTCGGTGTCTGGTTCAGGTAGTAATCGCGGGCGCCCTCATCCAGGTGCGAGGTCATCTCCGTGTCCACCAGGCCGGGGCACACCGCGTTCACGGTGATGCCCTTGCCACCCAGCTCCCTCGCCAGAGCCTTGGTGAGCCCGAGCAGCGCGGTTTTCGATGCGGCGTAGACCGTTTGACCGGCGTTACCCCGCAGCGCCACCGCGCTGGACAGATTCACGATGCGGCCCCACTTCTCCCGGAGCATGCCCCGCATCCCCGCCTTGCAACACATGAACGCGCCCTTGACGTTGGTCTCCATGACCTTGTCGTAGGTGGCCATCGAGTACTTGATCAGCAGCCCGTCCTGGCTGAAGCCCGCGTTGTTCACGAGGCCGGTGATGCTGCCGCCAGCCTCCTCGGCCACACGCCGGAACGCCTCGGCCACCCCGGCCTCGTCCGTGGTGTCCAGGTAGATGGCCAGGCCAGGCGTACCCGCGGCCTCGAGGGCTCCCAGGACTTCCTTCGCAGCGGCTTCATCGCTGCGATAGCCGACGGCGACGGTCCAGCCCGACTCGGCGAGCGCGACCGCGCACGCGCGTCCGATCCCGCGCGACGCCCCCGTCACCACGGCAACCTTGGGCGTCATGCCGGCGGCTCCGCCATGGTCCAGCGCACGAGGGTCGCCGCCCAGGTGAGGCCCGCGCCGAACGACGTGAGGAGCACGCGATCGCCGGTGCGGATCCGTCCGGCGCGCCAGGCTCGGTCCAGGGCGATCGGGATGGAGGCGGCCGACGTGTTCCCCACCTCCGCCACGTCCACGACGGCCTTGGCGGGATCGATGCCCAGGCGATCAACCACGGCTCCCATGATCCGGGCGTTCGCCTGGTGGGGGATCAGCACGTCCACGTCGTCCACCGTGAGGCCGGACTTCTCCAGCAACTCGCGGCACGCGGCGGCCATCTCGGTCACCGCGCGTTTGAACACCTCGCGGCCGTTCGGCATGCGCACCGTGTGGTCGTTCGCGTCCACCGTGGCGTGCGAGGGTGGCGTGCGTACCCCGCCGGCGGGCATCCACAGGATCTGGGCCGCGCTCCCGTCCGCCCCGAGCACGGCCCCTTCGAACCCCGGTGCGTCCGAGGCCTGCACCACGGCGGCTCCCGCCCCGTCGCCGAAGAGAACGCAGGTCCCGCGGTCCGTGTAGTCGAGGATCCGGCTGAAGATCTCAGCGCCGATCACCACGATGGTGTCGGCCATGCCACTGGTGACGAACGCGTTCGCGGTGGACAGAGCGTAGGAGAAGCCGGCACACGCCGCGTTCACGTCGAACGACGGGCACTGGACACCCAGCTTCTCCTGTAGCCACACCGCGGTGGCGGGGAAAACCGTGTCGCCGGTGATCGTGGCCACCAGGATCATGTCGATCTGGTGGGCTTCGATCCCCGCGGCGGCCATCGCCGAGCGCGTGGCTTCGAGCGCGAGGTCGGAGGTCACCACGCCGTCGTCGGCGAAGTGGCGGGCCTCGATCCCGGTGCGGTCGCGGATCCATGCGTCGTTCGTGTCCACGAAGGACTCGAACCACTGGTTGGGGACGAGGCGTGGGGGGAGGTAGGACCCCACCCCGGTGATGGCGGCGTAACGCGTCACGGCGCGAGGATATCGGACCTCGACCCCGGTCGCGACCTCGTCCCGCTCCGCTCGGCGCCTCAGCGCCCGGCGATCGCCGCGGCGTCCTCCGGCGCGTTCACCGAGATCGCCGTGGCCTCGGGGACGACGCGCTTCGCCATCTTCGTGAGGACGTCGCCGGGTCCCGCCTCGAGGAACGTGGAGGCGCCGGCCGCCGCGAGCGCCCGCGCACAGCGCTCCCAGCGCACGGGCGAGATCACGTGGCGCCCGAGCAGCTCCAGGAGATCGCCCGGATCGCGGACGAGGGTCCCGGTCACGTTCTCGGCGATCGGGAAGCGGGGCGTGCGGATCTCCACCCGCTTCAGTTCGTCGATGATCGGCCCGACGGCCGGCTCCATCAGCGGCGAGTGGAAGGCGCCCGCCACGTTCAGACGGATCACGCGGATCTTCCGCTCCTTCGCGAGCGCCTCGGCGCGTTCGATCGCGCCGAGACTGCCGCTGATCACCACCTGGGCCGGGGAGTTCTCGTTCGCCACCAGGAGCACATCGTCCCCGCGGGCCTCCGCACACAGGGCGGCGGCGTCCTCCGTTCCCACGCCGATCAGCGCCGACATGGTGCCCGGGCGTTCCTCACCGGCCCGCTGCATGGCGGCTCCGCGCACCACCACCACGCCCAGCGCCTCCGGCAAGGTGAGGGCGTCGGCGGCGACCAGCGCGGCGAACTCGCCCAGCGAATGTCCAGCCGCGCCCATGAAGGAGAGGCCTTCGGACTCAAGGACCCGGAACGCGGCCACGTCACACGCCAGGAGCGCGGGCTGCACGAACTCGGTCGTGGCGAGCGCCTCGGCGTCGTGAGCGCCCTCCACCACGTCGCGCCCCATCGCCTCTGAGGCTTCCTCCAGCACAGCCATGCCGGCGGGGTGACGTGCCCACGGATCGGCCATGCCGACGAACTGGGAACCCTGGCCGGGGAACACCGCCGCGAACGTCACATCCGTCCTTCCTCGATTCGACGGTGCTCACCGTATCGTCCGAAGCCTCGATGTGTCGGGCCTGTGGTTTCGGGGGCTCGAAGTTGCCACCCCACGGGTGGTCCTGTTGAATGAACCGCAGAATCCATCATGGCCGAGAGGGTTCAGCGTTCTTCTTCCCCCACGCCCCGGAACCAGGGGACGGAAGGGGTTCTAGGGTTCCTTGGTCGCGACATGGCCGTCGATCTCGGGACCGCGAACACGCTGGTGTACGTGCGTGGACGCGGTGTCGTGCTGAACGAGCCGAGCGTCGTCGCGATCAACACCCTTACTGGAGCCATCCTTGCCGTGGGCTCGGAGGCCAAGCGGATGATCGGCCGCACGCCCTCGCACATCCAGGCGGTGCGCCCGCTCAAGGACGGCGTCATCGCCGACTTCGATGTCACGGAGAAGATGCTGCGCTACTTCATCCAGAAGGTGCACAAGCGACGTTTGCTCGCCAAGCCGCGCGTGGTCATCTGCGTGCCCTCCGGCATCACCGGGGTGGAGCAACGTGCGGTCGAGGAAGCAACCATCGCGGCCGGTTCGCGCCGGGCGTACATCATCGAGGAGCCGATGGCCGCCGCCATCGGCGCCGGGCTCCCGATCCACGAGCCCACCGGGAACATGGTGGTCGACATCGGCGGCGGCACCACGGAGGTGGCCGTCATCTCCCTCGGCGGCATCGTCACCAGCACCTCGGTGCGCATCGGCGGCGACGAGCTCGACGAGGCGATCATCCAGCACGTCAAGAAGGAGTACTCGCTCCTGCTGGGTGAGCGCACGTCGGAGGCCATCAAGCTCGCCATCGCCAGCGTGTTCCCCATGCCGGAAGAGCTCGTGGCCGAGATCAAGGGCCGGGACCTGGTGAGCGGCCTTCCCAAGACCATCACGATCACGGCGGAGGAGATCCGCCGCGCCATCGAGGAGCCGGTCAACGCCATCATCGACGCGATCAAGACCACGCTGGATCGAACCCCCCCCGAGTTGTCCGCGGACATCATGGACCGTGGCATGGTGCTCACCGGCGGCGGCGCGCTGCTCCGCGGCCTGGACAAGCGCCTGCGGCATGAGACCGGTATGCCGGTGCACATCGCCGACACGCCGCTACAAGCGGTGGTCCTGGGCTCGGGCAAGTGCCTGGAGGAGTTCGAGGTGCTGCAGCGGGTCCTGGTTTCTCCGTCGCGGCGGTAACCCTTCGTCGTGGCCGTCCGCCCCCGTCCCCGCGCCACGCGGCTCCTCGTCGTGAGCCTCGTCGCGATCTCGTTGGCCGTGATCACCCTGGACTACCGCGGCGGCCAGGACGGTCCGCTCGCCGGCCTCGGACGCAGCACGCTATCGATCGTGGTGCCCATGCAGCGCGCCGTGGTGACCGTGACCCGGCCCGTGGGCAACTTCTTCTCGGGGCTGGCCCACCTCCCATCGCTCGAGCAGCGCAACCGCGATCTCGACAACGAGGTTCGCGACCTCCAGGCCCAGATCCAGGGCAACGCGTTCGACCGCCAGCAGTACGAGGACCTCTACGGCCTCGTGCAGCTGAAGTCGAGCCTGGATCCCGAAGGCGTCGCCGCCTTGGTGACGGGGAACGGGGTGTCGAACTTCGAATGGACCGTGACGATCGACAAGGGATCCGACGCGGGGATCACGCCGGACATGCCGGTGGTGACGGGCACCCCCGACGGCGCCATGCTGGTTGGACGTATCGCCCGGGTTTCGAGCAACGCCTCGCTCGTACAGCTGCTCATCGACCGGAGCTTCTCGGTCGCGGGCCTGCTGAGCGGCACGCGGGCGAACGGCCTGGTGCAGGGCAAGGGCGACGAGGACCTGGAGATGGGGCTCGTGGACAAGGGCACGCCGATCGCGGGTAATGAGTCGGTGTTCACGCAGGGTTACTGCGTCGCGGACCAGCCGGGCCTGTATCCGCCCGGCCTGCTGATCGGACAGGTCTCGCGAACGGTCCCGGCCGGCAGCGACATCCAGGAGTCCGTCAGCGTGCGCCCCGCAGCGGACTTCTCCACGCTCGAGTTCGTGCTGGTGCTCAAGGCCCGGACGGACTGCTCGTGATCCGCCGCGTGCTCTCCATCGTGGTGGTCATCCTCACGGCCCTGCTGCTGCAGTCGACGGTGTTCTCCCAGATCCGGCTCCTGGGCGTGAAGCCGGAGCTGATGTATCTCGTCACGATCGTGGTGGCCATCCTCGAGGGACCCCAGGAGGGCGCCGTGGTGGGGTTCGCGGGCGGTATGGCGCAGGACTTCATGCTGAACACACCGGGTAAGGGCCTCACGGCCCTCACCCTGACGCTGCTGGGCTACACCATGGGCCTGGCGCGCCAGTACATCGTGAGTGCGTCGCCGCTGCTCCCCACGGCCTTGGTCGCGGCTGGAACCGCGGCGGGAACGGCCTTCTATCAACTCGTAGCCACGCTCCTCGGGGAGTTCGACGAACCGCTCGGCTACGCGATCAAGGTGAGCCTGCTCGCCGGTCTCTACGGTGCCGTGCTCACGCCGATCTTCTACCCCCTCATCCGCCGGCTCTTCGAGGGATCGCGTCCCAAACGGGTGGTGCGTTACTAGATGGAGAAGGCATCCTCGCGCCTGAAGATCCTCGCGCTGCTGGTCGCGGTGATGTTCGCCGCCCTGGGCACCCGCCTCTGGTTCCTGCAGGTGCTCGCGTCCGAGCGGTTCCGTACCGAGGCCGACAACAACCAGACCCGCGTGGCTGAGTCCGATGCCTTGCGGGGCAGTATCAAGACCGCCGATGGGAAGACGCTCGTGAACAACGTCCCGAGCCTCGAGGTACGCGTGGACAAGCAGACGCTCGAGGCGAGCGGGGAAGCCGACCGCGTCCTGCTCGATCTCTCGGACCTGCTCCAGATCCCGGTGAAGGATTTGCGCGACAGCATCAACGATCCCCGCTACTACGACTACCAGCCCAAGCCGGTGGCCGAGTTCGTGAAGAAGAATGTGGCGCTGTACCTGTCGGAGCGCCGGGACCAGTTCCCCGGGGTGGAGGTCGTGCCCGCGAGCGTGCGCGACTACCCGCAGGGCCGAGAGGCCGCGCACATCCTGGGCTATCTCGGTCTGATCCAGAAGGAGCAGCTGGCGGATCCTCAGTATCGGGACTACGGCCAGAGCGACCTCGTGGGACGCACCGGCTTGGAGCTGCAGTACGAGAAGTACCTTCGCGGGACCAAGGGCCAGCAGAAGTTCATCGTGAACGCCGACGGCGAGACGATCAGGGCGCTCGGCGAGGTTCCGCCGAGGCCCGGTGACGATCTCCACCTGGCGATCGACTCCGGCGTCCAGCAGGCGGTGGAGGAGGAGCTGTTCCGCGGGCTGGAGAGCGCGCGCTCCCAGGTCGACGACGCCGGAGGCAACGGCCTCCTGCTCAAGGCACCCGCGGGTGCCGCGGTCGTCATGGACGTGAAGACGGGGGGCGTGGTGGCGATGGCGTCGTGGCCCAACTACGACCCGCGCTGGTTCGTGAAGGGCCTCACGCCCGGGCAATCGAGGTACCTGTTCAAGAGCTCCCAGTCGCCGTCGGTGAACCGCGCGATCGGACTCACGTACAAGCCGGGCTCGATCTTCAAGCCGCTCGTGGCGCTCGCCGCGGTCAAGGAAGGGGTCGCCTCGCTGGGCACCTATTACCCGTGCCCTGCCGAATGGGTCGCGCCCGGCGACACGTCCGGCGCCGTGTTCACGAACTGGTCTGCCACCGACCTCGCTCCCATGACGATCGCGGAGTCGCTGCGGACCTCCTGCGACACCGTCTACTACCAGTTCGGCTACGACTTCTGGGCCCGGTGGCGTCCCGACTCGTTCGGGACCAACAACGAGCCGTTCCAGCGCGATCTCCGTCAGTGGGGGTTCGGAACCCCCGCCGAGGTCGACCTCCCGGGGTCGGAGGCGGGCGTGATCCCCGACGCGAAGTTCGCCGCGGACCATCCCGACACCTATCCGGACGGGTGGGTCCCGGGCGGCGATGTCCTCCTCGCGATCGGGTCGGGGGACACCCTCGTCACGCCGATGCAGATGGCCTCGGCCTACTCCGCGCTCGCGAACGGGGGCCACCTGTGCCGTCCGCACGTGGTCGACAAGATCGTGGACGCCGACAAGAACGTGGTGAAGACCGTCGGCGGACGCTGCGACGCGCAGCTCCCGTACTCCCAGCCCGAGCTGAACTCCATCACCTCGGCCCTGGAGACCGTCACCACGTCCGGGACGGCGGCCTCCGCGTTCTCCGGGTTCCCCCTGAGCTCCTACCCCGTGGCCGGGAAGACCGGCACGGCCGAGCGGCCGCCGTTCCAATCCACGTCCTGGTTCGCCTCGTTCGCTCCTGCCAACGATCCGAGGTACGCGGTAGTGGTCATGGTGGAGCAGGGCGGCTACGGCTCGCAGACGGCGGCGCCGATCGCGCGGCACATCTACGAACACCTCTTCGGGCTGGGCGTGAGCGGGAACGTGTACGGAGGTGCTCAGGACTGATGGACCTCGTCGCGGGACGCATCACCTCGGAGGAACGCCGGCCCATCCGCCACGTGGACCTGATCCTGCTCCTGGTGACCGCCGCCATCGTGGTGGCGGGCTTCTTCCTCCTGTTCTCGGCCACCAAGACCACGTTGATCGGCCTGAACGAGGGCGAGTTCGCGCGGGTGCAGAAGCAGATGGTGACCGCCGCCATCGGCCTGGTTCTGATGCTGGTGGTGGCGAGCTTCGACTACCGCTTCCTGAAGGTGTACGCGGGGTTCATCTACGCGGGCATGATCGTGGCGCTGATCCTGGTGCGGATCCCCGGGATCGGATCTACGCCCCTGGGGGACGCCACCGCCGCGCAGCGGTGGTTCGCGTTCGGCGGGTTCCAGGTCACCCCGTCCGAGTTCGTGAAGGTCGGCCTGATCGTGATGCTCGCCGCGGTGTTGTCCGAGCTCCGAGGGCCGATCCCCACCCTGAACGACGTGCTCCGCGTCTGCGGTATCGCCGCGATCCCGATGGGCCTCGTGTTCCTGCAGCCCGACATCGGGACCACCATCGTCCTTGTGGCGATCTTGGGAGGCATGCTGGTGGTGGCCGGTACCCGGCCCCGGCAGCTGGCGGCGCTCGCCGTGGGGGCGGTCGTCGCGTTGGCCCTGGCGTTCCAGCTGGGCGTGATCAAGGATTATCAGCTCGCCCGGCTTACCGGGTTCCTGGACCCCACCGCCGACACCCGGACCACCAACTACAACCGGAACCAAGCCGAGATCGCGGTGGGCTCCGGTGGCGTCCTGGGCCGCGGTTACGGGTCGGGGACGCAGACCAACCTGGACTTCGTGCCCGAGCAGCACACCGATTTCATCTTCACGGTGGCCGGGGAGGAGTTCGGGTTCGTGGGCTCGGCGATCTTCTTGAGCCTGTACGCGATCCTGCTCTGGCGCGCGATCCGCATCGCCTACTTATCCAAGGATCCGTTCGGGACCTACCTGGCCACGGGCGTGGCCTCGATGTTCGCGATCCAGATGTTCGTGAACGTGGGGATGGTGATCGGGATCATGCCGATCACGGGGATCCCGCTCCCGTTCGTGAGCTACGGGGGCTCGCAGATGCTGGCGAACTTCATCGCGATCGGGATCTTGATGAACGTGCACATGCGCCGCTTCAAGTGAGCGGGGCGGGACGCGACACGGTCCACAGGAACGTCGATCCCTGCGCTCCGGTGGACTCCAAGATGACGTCCCCGTCCATCGCCCTCGCGGACATCCGCGCGAGCGTGAGGCCGAGCCCCACCCCCTGATGCACGCGGGTGTTGAGGTCCTCACCTTGTTCCAGCGGGTCGAAGATGCGCGAGAGGATCTCGGCCCGCACGCCCGCGCCGTGGTCGATCACGCGGATCTCGGGTGCCCCCCCGCGGAGGGTGATCGCGATGCTCACGGGTGCGGGAGCGGGGGAGAAGGCGAGCGCGTTCTCCACCAGCTCCTCGAGGATGCGGCGCGCCGCGGTTCGGTTCAGGCTCGCCATCGCGGGTCCGGGCGGGGCGTCCACCCGGACACGATCGTGCCCTTCGGCCACTTCGTGAGCGACCTGGATGACGTCCGCCCACTCCGTGAGGCCCGCCTCGACCGCGGCCTCGAACCGCTGGACCAGTCGCGCGAGCGCCTCGGCCCGGTCCACGAGGGTCTCCAGCAGCCCCGCTCGCTGATCCACCGGTGCGGTGCCCTTATTGAGCGTCTGAGCCATGCCCAGGATCACCGTGACCGGGGTCCGGAGCTCGTGCCCCAGACGCGAGACCAGTTCGTGACGCCGGGCGGATCGTTCCAGCAGGGCCTCCTGCGCGATCTCCAGCTGCCGCGTGCGGTTGCGCTCGCGCCCCAGCGCCTCCGTCAGCTCGTCGATCACCGTGGGGGTCACCTCGGGCGAGATCACGCCGCCTCCCACCGCTGCCTGGTGCACCGCGTGCAGGATCTCGTCGCCGTCGGAGTCCTTCAACACGTAGCCCGTGGCTCCGGCCACGAGCATCTCCCTGACGGCGCGCTGGTCTTCGGAACCCGTGAGCGCAACGATACCGATGTGCGGATAGGCGACCTTGAGCCGCCGCGTTGCCTCGATCCCGTCGAGGTTCGGCATCCGCACGTCCATGAGCACCACGTCGGGAGCCAGCCTGGCGACGAGGTCCATGACCTGTTCGCCGTCGCTGCCTTGGCCTACGACCTCGAGCTCGTCCGCGTCCAGGAGCATCACCAGTGATTCGCGGAACCCCGCGTTGTCGTCCACCACGAGAACCCGAACGGGGCGCGCGGAGGTCGACAGGGCGATCGCATCGAGGGCCATAGGTAGAGTGTCGGAGTTCAGGCCTACCTCGCGCATCAGCCCGCTGCGGGGTTCGCTTCGGGGGACAGGTACCCCCGGATATGCCCCGTTGGGACTAGTCAGCTATCGCCTGGGCGCAACGACCCTCGGCCTAGGGCGCCTCCCGGAGCCGTGCCGACGGCTCCCGGCCCGGCGAGGTTGGGCTGTTATGCTCCCTCCAGATGTGCCCGCGGGCCACCGAATCGTTCGGTCGGTTTCAGCGGGATCCAGTACGACGTCGAGGTGGCGCGCGACCGCCGCCCTGAGGGCCGGATCTCACCGGCCGCGGGCGCGGGACGCTAGCGCCGGACAAGGACGACCGGGTGCGCGATGACGCGCGTGGCCTGGCGCGCGGGGGGAACCACCCCCGCAGCGCGGGACCACACAACGAACCGCAAAGCTCGCTCTCACGGGTGCCCCGCACCCGGGCGCAGCTGCCCACACCGTCCGGCACGCCCCCTCGCGATGAGCGAAGGGAGTAACCCTCTTCATGGACCACGACACGGACGTGGCGACGCCACAGGCGCCCGCCGCCGACAGCGCCCGCGACAGCGCGGCCGCAGAGCGCGCCGCAGCCTTCAAACGCGGCGCCCCCATCCCGCGCTCGGCCGAACCCCCCGCCGAGCCCAAGGCGAAGCCCCAGCCCAGGCCCAAGCCGGCCCCGCGGGCGCGCGTGCAGGCGGAGACCGCCGCCGAGGTGGCCGAGGCACCGGCTGAGGCGGCCCCCGCGGCCCCTTCGAGCGAGACCCGGACCCGACCGCCTCGGGCGCCCCGAGCACCCCGACAGGCACCCCGACAGGCGCCCGAAGACGACGGCGCCGAGCCGGCGCCACGGAAGCAGGCCTCGCGACGCCCGGCGACCCCCAAGGCGGACGACGCTGCGATCGCCTCGGACGCAGCCGGATCCGATACGTCGGTGGCCGCCACCGCGACTGGCGAGTCGACACAGGACGAACGACCGGCCCCCAAGCCTCGTCAGCCGCGTCAGCGCGCACCGAAGCCGCCGGCTACCGAGGCTCGCACACCGGTGAGTGAGGCCGAAGCGACACCCGACGCCGCCGAAGCCGGTTCCCCGGAGGGCGAGGCGGGCACGGGCGCGCCGCGCAAGCGGCGCCGCAGGGGCGGCCGCGGCCGCGGACGTGGATCGGGCGCGGGTGCCGCCGCCGCGGCCCGCGCGGACCAGGACCTGGGTGAGCCCGGAGACGAACCGATCGCGGGTGAGACGCTCGATACGCAGCGCGACGATGCACTGCCCGACACGCCGGGATCCGAATCCGGCGCCGAGGTCGCCTCCGACCCGTCCAACCGCCGCCGCCGCGGCTCGCGAGGCAGTGGCGCAACCAAGCGCCCGGCCGACGGCGACGCGCCTAAGGGCGACCCCCAGCGCGGGAGCGCCAGGGAGTCCGGGTCGGGGCAGGCCCGAACCAAGGGCGGCTCGCGCGCCAAGGCCAAGCCCATGACCGTGGAAGAGCAGGTGGCGGCCGGCGGCCCCACCAGAGGGATCCGCAGTACGCGGAGCCGCACCGGACGGGGCGGTGGCGGCGGCGATCGCGATCGCCGCAGACGCCGGGATCCGATCGTCCTGCCCCCGCGGATCACCGACAAGCTCATGGTCATCACCGAGCACGGAGATCGCGATCAGATCGCGGTGCTCGAAGAAGACGTCTTGGTCCAGCACTACGTCACACGCACCGGAGCCACGTCGATGGTGGGCAACGTGTATCTCGGGAGGGTGCAGAACGTCCTGCCGGGGATGGAGGCCGCGTTCGTGGACTTCGGGCGGGGACGCAACGGTGTCCTGTACGCCGGCGAGGTGAACTACAGCCCCGAGGACCTCGAGGGGCCCGCACCGCGCATCGAACAGGTGCTGAAGTCGGGCCAGGCGGTCGTGGTGCAGGTCACCAAGGATCCGATGGGAGGCAAGGGCGCGCGGCTCACCGCGCAGATCTCGCTCCCGGGCCGCTACCTGGTGTTCGCGCCCGATCAGGGCCTGTCCGGCATCAGCCGGCGTCTGCCCGACGAGGAGCGCAAGCGCCTGAAGTCGATCATGCGCAAGATCAAGCCCGAGGGCCACGGCGTGATCGTGCGGACCGCCGCCGAGGGCGCGCCCGAGGAGAACCTCTCTCACGACCTCCAGCGCCTGGTGCGTCAGTGGGAGGAGATCGGTCGGCGCGCGAAGAAGGTGAAGGCCCCCGAGGTGCTCTACGAGGAGCCGGAGCTAACCGTCCGGGTGTTCCGCGACCTGTTCACCGACGAGGAGTATCGCGAGCTCGTCACGGACTCCCCACGGGTCTACGACAAGATCATGGGCTACGTGAAGGATGTCGCCCCGGATCTGGAGCCCAAGGTTCGGCTGCACCAGGGCAGGTTGTCCGCCTTCGAAGAGCACCGGATCGTCGAGCAGATCCACAAGGCGCTCGACCGCAAGGTCTGGCTCCCCTCCGGGGGGTACCTGATCATCGAGCGCACCGAGGCCATGACCATCGTGGACGTGAACACGGGCAAATCGGTGGGCAAGACGAACCTCGAGGAGACCGTGGTGAATACGAACCTCGAGGCGGCGTCGGAGGTGGCTCGCCAGCTCCGCCTGCGCGACATCGGCGGCATCATCGTGGTGGACTTCATCGATATGCTGCTGGAGAAGAACAAGAAGCAGGTGGAGGACATCATGCGTGACTCCCTGGCCATCGATAAGACCAGGTCGCAGGTGTTCGAGATCGGTCCGCTGGGTCTCCTGCAGGTCACGCGCAAGCGGGTGTCCGGCGGCCTGGTGGAGTCGTTCTCCGAGACCTGCCCCACCTGCGAGGGCCGGGGCATCCTGCTGAACTACGAAGCCTGAGGGCTACCGAATAACCTGAGAGGACCTGCATATGTACGCGGTGATCAAAACGGGCGGCAAGCAACACAAGGTCAAGACCGGAGATGTGATCGAGGTGGAGAAGCTCGTCCACGGCGGCGAGACCGTCACGTTCCATCCCATCCTGGTTGTCGACGACGACGGAGCCACGCACGTGGGCGCCGAGGCCGCCAAGGCCACGGTCACGGCCCAGCCCTTGGGCGAGAAGAAGGGCGAGAAGATCAAGATCTTCAAGTACCGGCCCAAGACCGGCTACGCGAAGCGCGGTGGCCATCGCCAGCTCATCACGCTGCTGGAGATCCAGGACGTGACCATGGGCGGCGGCGCCAAGAAGGCTCCCGCCAAGAAGCCGGCCACCGCGAAGACCGAGGAACCCGTCGTCGAGGCCGAGGCCGTCGAGGCTGAGGCCGCCGAGGCCGGAGCGGCCGAGTAGACGCCCGCTCCCGGCCGTTTGTTACCCTGGAGGCCTCATGGCACACAAGAAGGGCGGCGGCTCGTCCCGGAACGGCCGCGATTCCAACCCCCAGTACCTGGGCGTGAAGACCTACGGTGGCGAGACGGTCACCGCCGGGTCCGTGATCGTGCGTCAGCGCGGCACCCGGATCCACCCCGGTGACGGCGTGGGCAAGGGAAGCGACGACACGTTGTTCGCCCTGCGGGACGGTTCCATCCGCTTCCACGACTCGCGCGGTCGCAAGATCGCCTCGGTCGTCCCGGCCCAGTAACCGGCCCAGTAACACCGGCCGGCTCGTTCAGTTCCCGGCGGCGACGCGCTCCTTCAGGGCGTCCGCCCACAGCTGGACCAGTTCCTTCAGCCCGATGCCCATCGTCTGCAGGTAGCGCGCGTTCCCGCGCTGCGCGCGTCGCTTGCCGCTGCGCTTGAACGCCGTCACCGCGCTCACCCGTTCGGCGGGCGCCCCCCGGATACTGGAGTCGCCCGCGGCGGGGAACAGCGGCGGGGGTTGCGTGAAGTAGAAGGCGGTTCGGCGCGCTTCGCCACTGCGGTCCCACTCCACGAGCAGGATCGGCGAGCCACGAAGGCGCTTCGTGCGCCGGATCGCGCCGTAGGGCAGCCGGATCTCCATCGGCGGGCGGGCTCCGGCGAAGACCAGGCCGTCGGCCTCGAGCGCGATCGTCCCCTTCACATCGTTGTCAGCCTCGCCCTTCGCGAGGTGGACCATCCACACGGTGACCGGCTCGGGTTCGTTCATGGCGACCATCATGCCCGCCGACCGCTCGTTGCACCACCTAAGCTGGGAGCCATGGCCTTCGTCGACGAATGCACGGTCTACGCGGAGGCGGGGCGCGGCGGGAACGGGTCCGCGCACCTGCACAGCGAGCCCTACAAGCCCCGGGGCGGCCCCGACGGCGGGTCCGGCGGCGACGGTGGCTCCGTGATCTTCCAGGTCGAGCCCGGGATGCGCGATCTCTCGTGGCTCGCCGATCATCCGCACCAGCGCGCGAAGCACGGCGAAGGTGGGCGGAGCACCAAGCGGGACGGCGCCTCCGGCAAGGACCTGCTGATCTCGGTGCCCGACGGGACAGTGGTCTTCGATGATGACGGCCTGGTCGCCGATCTGATCGGCGCGGACGCTCGCGCCGTGGTGGCTCGCGGCGGACGCGGCGGACGCGGCAACGTGGTGTTCGCGGGACCGCGCAACCGGGTGCCGCGCACGGCGGAACCGGGGGAGGCCGGGGAGATCAAGACGCTGTTCGTGGAGCTGCGCACCGTCGCAGACGTGGGGCTCGTCGGGCTGCCCAACGCGGGGAAGTCCACGCTGCTGGGGCGGCTCACAGCGGCTCGCCCGAAGATCGCCGACTACCCGTTCACCACGCTCACCCCCAACCTGGGCGTGGCCGGCGGCGATGCCGAACGCTTCGTCGTGGCCGACATCCCGGGCCTGGTGGAGGGAGCGAGCGAGGGGCGTGGGCTGGGGCACCGGTTCCTGCGACACATCGTTCGGTGCCGCGCCCTCGTGCGGGTGGTGGACCTCGCCTCAGCGGACCCCGCGGCGGATCTCGCGATCCTCGACGAGGAACTTGCCGACTACGATCCCGCCTTAGCGGAGCGGCCGTCCCAGGTCGTGGGCGCCAAGGCCGATCTCGTGGATGACCCCGCGGCGGTGGCGTCGGCGCTCGGCCCCGATGCCCTGGTGGTATCTGCCATGACCGGGGAAGGCATCGACGACCTACTCGCGCGGCTGGGCCTGCTCGCGAAGGAGGCCGAGGAGGCCGCGCCCGAGCGTAAGCCGCACGTGGTCCTTCGCCCTGGCCGGCCGCGGTTCACCATCACCCGGGACGACTCGGGGCGCTGGCACGTGGCCGGGCGCGGCGTCGAGCGCTGGGTCCTGGAGGCGGACCTCTACGACGAGGGGGACGCAGCCGAGCTGGGGCGTCGATTGAAGAAGGAGGGTGTGGAGCGCAAACTCGCGAGCCTCGGAGCCCGCCACGGCGACGAGGTCGTGATCCACGAGAAGGTGTTCGACTTCCTTCCCGACGAGACCCCGCCGGATGAGCCGTGATGGACGTAGAGCGGCTGCTGGTCGAGGAGGAAGCTGCCTGGGCGCGCCTGCGCGGAGCGTTCGGGCGGGTGCCGGCCGACCGGTTCGAGGAACCGACGCTGACGCCCGAGGGCTGGTCGCCCAAGGACGCGATGTTCCACGTGGCGGGATGGCTCGCGGACTGCGCACAGGTCCTGGAGCGGATCCGCGAGGGGACCTTCGATCGGGCCACCGAGGACGCTCTGGTCGTGGCGGACATCAATCGGGCGTGGTTCGAGCTCTCGCGCACGATGGACATCTCCACCGTTCGGGCCGAGTTCGAGGCCTCCCGGCTCAAAGCTCGGGAGTGCTTCGCCACGCTGCCCGAGATCACTGCGGACGCTTGGGAGTGGTTCGAGGAAAGCGGCCCTCTTCACTACCCGAAGCACGGGAACGACCTGGAGGCGTGGCTAGGATAGGTGCCGTGGGAACACGCCTGGGGGTCATGGGCGGCACCTTCGACCCCATCCATTACGGCCACCTCGTGACCGCCGAGGAAGCCCTCAACCAATTCCGGTTGGATGGCGTCATCTTCGTGCCCACGGGCCGCCCGTGGATGAAGGAGCACGGGGTGGTCTCTCCGCCGGAGGACCGCTACCTCATGACCGTGATCGCCACGGCGTCCAACCCGCTCTTCCAGGTCTCGCGGATGGAGGTGGATCGCGACGGGCCGACCTACACGGTGGATACGTTGCGCGGGCTGAAGGAGGAGCTCGGGCAGGACGCGGACCTGTTCTTCGTGACGGGCGCCGACGCCGTCATGGAGATCGTCCAGTGGAAGCAGCAGAACGAGCTGTTCGCGCTGGCGCACTTCATCGCCGCAACACGGCCCGGCTACGACATCGCGGCGTTCGAGGCACACGCCCCGCGAGCCATCCCGGACATCACCGTGATGAACATCCCCGCGCTGGCGATCTCCTCCACGGACGTGCGCACCCGCGTTGCCGCCGGACGTCCGATCCGCTACCTCGTGCCAGAAGGCGTGAAGTCCTACATCGAGAAGGTTGGGCTCTACCGGTGATGCCCGAACAGGACCCGGGAACCACCGTGCGCGGCACGCGTGCGCGGCGGGCCGCGCGGCGCCGCTGGCTCCGGGTGGGTGCCGTGGCCGTGGCCATCCTCGTGGTCGTGGGCGGGCTCTGGGCGATCACACAAGACGGCGGTGAGTCGGCCCCGCGAGCCTCCGACGCCGGTTCGCCCAGTCCCTCGACCGGTTCGCCTCGGTTCCTCGCGCTCTCCGTCACCGGTGGGGCGCTCCCGTACCTGGCGGTCGTCGGGGGTGGGCCGGCGTCAGCGGCGATCCCGATCCCGGCGGACCTCACGATCGTGATGCCCGGTCAAGGGGAGACGGCGCTC
>Ga0315278_10000871_pt1 | contig 26163 bp, 17 predicted proteins | sample YL17G06_0_MG_FD_203880 | JGI IMG/M metagenome (GOLD analysis project Ga0315278, IMG submission 203880) | Sediment microbial communities from Yellowstone Lake, YNP, Wyoming, USA - YL17G06_0 | ecosystem: Environmental > Aquatic > Freshwater > Lake > Sediment | place: USA: Wyoming | collected... | reverse complement strand
GTACTTTATGTGCTTATTGTGGCCCGAAGTCGGTGAGAGACTTTGCGGCAATTGGCAATTTTCATTCGGAGGTAACTATGCGTACCTTGACGTTATTTGGGATAGCGATGTTGCTGCTAATGGTGAGTTGCAGCGAAAAAGCCACAAATCCCCCGCTACCTGAACCTACGCCCCCGAGAGTTGGCGAAGTTCCGGCCAATGTAACCCAAATCCTTGAATCAAACACTCCGACCGACCTCGATTTGGCTCCGGCTGGTGAACTTGGCTGGACGGGCTGGCCACCGCCGGATTGGGTTCGAAACAGCGACGTCTATGCCGTTACATTTCTCTGGGGCAGTCTGGCGAATGTTGTGACACCAGGTGTGCCGGTTACCGACTGGTCCGGGAAGTTATACGTTAACGGAGCGGCCTTGGTCAATCCCCGACGGACCATAAACTTCGAGAGAGGCCAGGATTCGCTGGTGGCGACTGACAGCCCCGCTATGGCAGCCTGGGTTTCCCAAACGGGAGTCGATTTTGACGGCATCTGTTTCTTTGTCTTTCTGAGGCGGGACGTTGAATCCTTCGCGGCTCCGTGGCTGACTTTCGAAACCGCACCCATCCGGCTGGAGTTCCAGTTCGACAAGCTGGTCAAATTGGATGCTTTCTACGACGTTGGCCAGGGTCGGGCGTTGGCTGTCCACGCGCGCAAAATCTGGCCGCAGCGCTGTCCGGGTGGATTCACCGAAGGCAAATGGATTAAGGCGGACAATACAGGCATGTCCGGCACTATTGATGGCCTCTGGAGGAATTTTCTTGGACAACCGATCGGTTATATCCGGGGTAAGTTCTATGTTAACGACGTTGGAGAGAAGGTGTTTGACGGCTATGTGACCGGCTACATGCTGGACTATATCATCTGCGAATTCAAAGGCGCCTGGTGGTACGATGACCCGCGGATGTGTCCGATTTGTGGTTCGGGACACGGCTGGTTCAAAGGACGGTATATCTACTCCGACGGCAGCAATCGGGGAGGCCTGATTGCTGGAGAAATAGGTGATTTCCGGGCGCCCGTCCTGAACGATCTGGAACTACCGTTCTCAGGTATCTGGCATGACTTCTGTCCGTGGACATCCGAGAATCCAGGGAACAATTAGTCAGCATCTGCCACTGAAAAGTGAATGGCCACAACTGCCGCGCCTGTGCGCGGCAGTTTTTTTGTCGTCCTGTCTCTCAATTGAATAATGAGACAGCAAGAAGCGAACTGAACGAGAACGTTCTTCCCCTGGCGCCTTGACTGGATCATTCAAAGCAGATATACTGCATCATTGACAACCTGATCGAGGCATGTATGTTTCAGTGTATCTGTTGTTGTTTCGGCCTTTTCCTGATGACCGGCTCGTCCCCTGCGGCACAAGACTCAACCTCTCCGGCGCTCACGATTGAATCCATCATGCGCAATCCGAAATGGATCGGCACCTCGCCTTATGACGTCCGCTGGTCGGAGGACGGCCGGCAGGTTTACTTCATGTGGAATCCGGAAAATGCGGAAGAAGCCTCACTCTATACCGTTTCACGAGAGGGCAGGCGACCTCGTCGGGCAAGTATGGAAGAACTCCGCGCGCTTCCTCCAGCAACAGGTGATTACGATCGTAGACGTACACGCAAAGTGTATGAACGCGAAGGTGACATCTTTCTGCTCCAAATTGAATCAGGCCAGATACGGCAACTCACCCGCACCACGGCCAGGGAGTCGGTGCCGAGGTTTACATCTGATAGCCAGGGGATCACTTTTGTCTGCGACTACAATCTCTTTCTCATGGATCTGTCTCTGGCAAGCATAACACAACTTACCGATTTTCGGATGGGTGATACCAACGCCAGCCATCCGTCGGAGCCGTCCACACAAGAAAAATGGCTTTCTTCTCAGGAGCAACGACTGTTCGAAACACTGAGAGAGAAGCAATCTCGCGGGAAGAGGCAGCATACAACACAAGCGGCTGCTCGGGCCGCCAGTCCACCCAAGATCGCGATCGATAGCGGCACAGTATCACAGCTTAGTCTGAGTCCTGATGAACGTTTTGTAACCTTTCGCACAGAACACGAAACCGATAGCAGCCGACAGACGATCATACCAAACTACATCACTGAGTCAGGTTTCACGACTACTGAAGAGTCACGCTCCAAGGTGAGTGGGTTGAGGATAAAGTACGATGTTGGTATCTACGATATTGCCCGCGACACGGTCTACTATGCGTCTACGTCCGATCTTCCGGATATCTGCCGACAGCCGCAGCTCTTGAGTGAGTACTTCAACGCAACCGACTCAGCAGACGCCGAACATATTCGGCCATGCCCTCGGCCAACGATCATACACGGACCGCTCTGGTCCGACGATAGTCGTGTGGCAATTGTCGAAGTGCGCACGACGGATTTCAAAGACCGCTGGATTGCGAGACTTCATGTCGAAACCGGCACGCTTGAATCGCTGGACTATCAACACGATGAAGCCTGGATCGGCGGCCCAGGGATCTACGGCTTGTACGCTCCCGGCAGTCTGGGCTGGTTTCCTGACAATCGTAGAATCTGGTTTCAGTCTGAGGCGACCGGTTATTCGCACCTCTATACTCTTGATGTGACTACGGGCGAGAAAACACAGCTTACGCAGGGGGCCTTTGAAGTAAGTGAGGCCAGCCTATCGCGCAACGGCAAGTACTTCTACTTCGTTTCCAACGACATTCATCCTGGAGAAACCAATTGCTATCGCCTCAATTCCAACGGAGGACAGCCTGAGCGGATTTCCGGAATCCCGGGCAGCGTACAGGCGGTTCTATCTCCTGACGAAACGAAGCTTGCTTTGCTTCACTCCACCAGTATTGCTCCTCGTGAGCTGCTGATCCAGGATAACCGACCGAATGCGACGCCCGTCCAGGTAACTCAATCCGTCAGTGAGGAGTACAAGAAATACCCATGGCGGATACCGAAAATTGTAACTTTTGCTGCCCGTGACAGCGCAACCGTTCACGCCCGCCTGTATCTGCCCAAAGAGATGCGGCCCGGCAGTCCGGCCGTGATGTTCGTCCACGGCGCTGGTTACATGCAGAACGTTTGCAATGGCGGGACCTGGTATTTTCGTGACCAAATGTTCCACAACTTCCTGGCTGACCACGGCTACCTGGTTATGGATATCGACTACCGAGGCAGCGCCGGCTACGGCCGTGACTGGCGCACAGGCATATATCGTCACATGGGCGGCAAGGACCTGAGTGATTATGTCGACGGGGTCAGGTTTCTCGCTGACAAGTACCAGGTCGATCCAAAGAAAGTGGGCATCTACGGTGGATCATACGGAGGATTTCTGGCTCTTATGGCTATCTTCACTGAGCCGGAGACTTTCGCAGCCGCGGCGGCGCTTCGGGCGGTTACTGACTGGGCACACTATGAAGACTATTACACGGCCGAGATTCTCAACCTGCCGTTCACTGACAGCCTCGCCTACGTTCGCAGTTCGCCGATCTACTTCGCCGAAGGGTTGAGAGGTGCGCTGCTTATCTGCCACGGGATGCTCGATGACAACGTGCACTTTCAGGACGTTGTTCGCCTATCACAGCGGTTGATTGAACTGGGCAAAGAGAACTGGGAATTGGCGGCATATCCAGCCGAAGGACACACCTTTCAACACGATTCAAGTTGGATCGACGAGTACAAGCGTGTTTTCAAACTCTTTGAGCAGAACCTGAAGTAGGCTGAAGCAGATATTGGGGTTGCAGCAACTGCCGCGCATGTGCGCGGCAGTTCTTTTTGGGCCACGCTAACCGACTATACAACCCGGTCGTCTCGTATCGGTCAACGCTTGCGGCGTCTCGGCTTGAGGATTGTCCCGCGACAATTTCCGGCCCCGCAGCGACAACAATACAACTGTCTCAATGCGGGGGAAATCCAACCATCATGCTCGTAGGCATAATCGTACGTCAGCTCGACCCCCGGCTGAATGTTCCTGGCCGCTTCGACAAAAATCCGGCGGTCGTCCCACACCGCTTCGCAGTTGGGATCGCAGGAATGATTTATGAATCGGGCGATGCTGCCTCGGCAGGAGGCATCGATGGTAGTGTTCTCATCAATCATGAACAGGAAGGTATGATGGCGCGGCATCGCTTCGTCATCATATCGGCGAGTCTCTTCCTCATTATCGATGATTTCACCGGTGTATTCGATAATTCTCTGACCCTTGCGAATCCGCCGAGCCGCGAACACCCCCCGTCCCTGAATGCCCGACGATCTTACCTTGAGAAGCGAATTGCCATTGCTATTGCTTGTGCCCAAAGTTGCTATACCTCCGGTGTCAATAAGGCCGTTTCTTTGTGTTGATCAGCGGTCGGTGACATGACCGAAGTCGTCCACGACTGTTTGAAGCGCCTCAAACGCCGAGGCTTGCACGCCCAGGCTGAAACCATTCAGCGACTCGACTGCCTCGTGGAATGACCCACTCTGAAGCAGTTTGAGCGCTGTCTTCTCGGCCTCAGCTTGCCGCGCAAACACGCTCTCCTCAAGGCTCGCGGCAACCTCACGAATCTTCAATGTCAGCGACGCAGGATTCTCTTCCGCGAGGGTCCTCAGTCGGCTGAAGTTCCAAAAAACCGGCACGTCACTGAAAGTCACCTTACCTTGGGTAAGGGTCTGATAGGTCTGTTCATCGGGAGCCTCCGCCTGAATGTACCAGCTTCCGGGGAAAGCGTCCAATCCAAAGTAGTACGGCAGGTATACCGACGCACACGGCGAACCGAGGCAGACCCAGTAAACACATCCAACTTCCACCGGCAGACCGCTGCGCAGTTGCATCACAAAGCTGGTCTGAGTGTCGTGCCGACAAATCGGGGTAATGCTCTGATCGTGAGGGTGGCCGGTCAGCGCTTCCGGTTGCAGGAAAGGCGTCGCTTCATAATGATCGCGCAGGATCTTCATAAGGTCGCGCGGGTGGAGCTTCCTTTCCGGCGCAACACAGAACGGAAGAGAATTCTCGTTTTCGGACGGGAGAGGCATTGCAGACGATACTTGCCTAAATCCGTCCCACTGGCGGCAAATATTCCGCATGTCTCCTTCGTCGCCAGGATGCGCATACGCGGCCGCAAAATCGAACTTACTACCGGCAGTTCGACCGTACCAGCCTCGCGCGATTGCGTACTCAATCAGATCGCCCGAAGCCAGGAAGTTGATCGTATCCGCCAGATTCATCTCGCGGATCGAGTAAGTGTTGGCGATCATGGCCACCGAATCATCCGGCACGCGGCGTGCCGCCCAGTGCGTGCCGTTCACGGCACAGAAGAACCAACCTTCGGTTGTGTCAGCGATGATATAGGTGCGACCGGAGGCAGCGTATCCGAATCGCTCCACCAAACCTGCCGCGATATGAACGCCTTCCCGGGCGGAACGCGCCCGTTCCGCCACCAGACGCCTCAGATGGTAACAGATACCGCCATTCGTCAGCTCCGGCATGTCCTCGCGCGACGGGCATGCATCGGAAAAGATGCTCACACCCCACTCGTTCAGATAGCTGTCTGAAAACCGCAAGCCGGGCATTTCCGACCAGATGTACGACCAGGTTTCTGCAACCTGTTCGACCCGGCCACCATTGAGCAGAGTAATAGAGTCACCTGGTACATGCTGTCGGCGGGGCACTTTGTAGTGATTGACTACTTGCGGCGGCCAGTCATCCTCGTTGTGTGCTGCCATCACATGTCCGTCGAAGCTGGCGTGCTTTCCCACAACGACTGAGAAGCAGTTGTTATTGTCTTGGCCCTTTGCGGACGCGCCAAGACTCGCTGTTAATAAGAGTAGCGCTAAAGCAAGAGAACAAGAGCGACAGAACATACAGCCTCCGATCGATCTCTAAGGTTTACGCCGCTTGTACTCTTTGAACAACCGCCCCCACTCGGTGGCAGAGAACTTGCGGATGATGGACCGGCCTACGGTAGGATACCAGAGAACGTCGTGGTAGAAATTGCTGGCCATCGGCGCCCAGACAACCAGAGGCGAATGCAAAGCGATTTTCTCCAGAAATCTTAGCGGCCCCTTGCGCAACATCTGGTCACCCCAGATAACAAGCGACTTCTTCACCTGGAAGTGGAAATTGATTTCTGAGATATCCTCGCCGAGAACCTCGATTTCCCTGGGGTCAGCCACGCCCAGTCCGCGCTCGTGACACATGCGGAGATACGGAATCGAGAGCGGGTCGAACCCCATAAGCTTCGCGGCGACCGCGTCAATCGCCACCGAATCGGCCGAGGCCAGAATCAGGTTCATGGCGTGCGGAGTCATGGTGCGCGGCCCGGCGCCATCGCCGGCAACCGTACCGTCCATAACGGCGAAAATGCGCGGGTGAAGTTCTCTTTGCATGAACATCAGATCAACCAACACCTCGTGCATGTACTTGTGGGCGTAGTGGCGCACTTCTTTGAGCAGGCCGCCGAACGAGTTCTTGATCGCACCGGTGGTGGTCGAGTGGCCGTGCGTCTTGACAGTCGGCAAGTGAATAATCTGCTTGCCGATGTACATCCTCGGAATCTGGATGCCCTCGGGGAAAATCTGATCGAGCTTGAGCAATTTCTCTTTGAACTGGTAGACCGTCCACTCGACATCGGGCAGCGGCGTGAAGCCGAGACCGTACTGTTTCAGCACCGGCATCCAGAGGTTATTCTGAGCGCCTTTGATCGGATTAGTGACCACGGTCTTGTTCTCGACCGGAAAGAGTCTGTCGCGGGGGAAGCCGTCTTCGACCAGGGTCTTGACTACGCCCTCAACTTGCCACGGCTGCGAAGAACAGGCCGGGAAGTACTTGGTCCAGGAGAGGTTGAGCTTGATGATGGTATCCTGATTGAAATCCAGAATTGACTTATAGCCAACCAACTCCAGCAACCGCCGGTAGTCGGGCACCACCTGCTCGGCATTGGTTCTGAGAACAGCTACTTTGGACCTTGTCGTCATATGTTCAAATCACTTTCACAGTAGGTCGGGACCCTTGCGGTCCCGACACTATTGGCAGAACCACCAAGGGGTTCTGCCCTACAAGACTACTCATCGCGCACTCTCTTCCAGCGGCATCTTTGTTGTGACTCCTCTAACGCCAGCTATGCGCGTACAGCGAACGGCTCTACTCATTCCGGCCAACGGTGGCTCCAATGTGATCAGACCTTCGCGCAAGTGACCCTGAAGTTTGTCTCCCTGAATCGCAGCATCGAAAGAATAGGACGAGAAAGTGATTCCCTGCGCACTGGCTGCAAACATATTCAGTATACAGGTCGTTCCTTCCACGAACAGGGCGTTTGGGAGAAACTCAAGGTCGCGACCAACTGAGACAACTGGATCGTAAGCGGTTCGGCGGTAGGAATCGGCGACCAACTCGTAAACAGCAATCTTATAACCTCTTATGTTTCTGTAGTACTCGACGAGATAAGTCCCACCACTGGATATCGCAAGTGACGGACGGACGTATGTGTCGTTTATCATTTCATGGGGAACATAGAAAGACGATCGCTCTCGCAGATCCCAGATGACTACTCCTTCATATCGGGAGTATGCGTACCATCTGCTGTCGGGACTCAGATCTGAAGCGGGCAGATCTGATGCAATATCGGGCTCAAAAGACATTTCAGAACATACCGACATTTTTGGTACAACAATGATCTGTATGTCGTCCTCATCACGATATAGAACCAGCGAATCATTGAGAGCCTTGAGGTCCCAAGAGCCGGAACTATAGAAGCGCGCCAGCAGATTCCCATCCTTACCATACACAGATGGTGTCTTTTTGTCGTTGCCAATATCATTGAATGAGTAGAAGTACGCACCGCCTGGGGATAAGGCAACGATGTTTGAGGAAGTGACGGGGCCCATCATGACATCACCGGCGTAGTCAAAAACCAGAGACCTGAAGACACCGTAATCAGCTTCCTCTGTAAGCAAGACGAGGCCGGGATTGTTACGCATGGCAACTTCAACAAAACCGGCCTCGTGCTCTCCTTGTGCCTTGCGGGAGAAGCAAACAGTGCCTCCCTCGCCGCGAAGTTCGAACAACTTTCTGTTATCTGAGATCGTACCGATGTACCCCGAAGACGCATCGATGTAGTATATCCATTTTACTATCGGCAATGGCTCAATAATCACCTCTTGCAATTGTGGCTGCTTGTTGCCATCTCGAGCATACGCAGTCGCACTGGATAGCAAGAGCAATAACAAGACTGTCGTTACCAACCTATTTGCCATACTGCTTTCTGAGGATCGACAACCTCATTGCCTGGTCTTTCCCGAAAAAGTCGACACTCAGTTCCTCTCAAAAGTCAAGACCTCAGAAGGTCTGATCTATGCTCTAAACAGCCAAGGAGTATAACTTGATCCCTCCATAGAGTCAAATCGTTGTGTCTCAAGGCTTGCGGCGGCCCAGCAGGCGAGCGGGCAGCATCACGATTGCCCGGAATAGTTCCAGCACTCCTTCGACCGCGATTCCCAGCATACGTAACGGCAACAAAATCAGCCAGATGAGTGGGAAAAGCACCAGAACTATCAGCGCCAGCGGCAGGCACAGCAGAGCTAAAATCATCCAGAGCAGAAAGACAGCCATTGCAATATTCTCACGCTATGTTTTCTACGTTGCGTGCTGTCGGGCGACCCTGCCCGACAGCCGACAGCACCTAAACAGCCGTCAGGCAGAGTCGCCTGACGGCACCTGAACAGTATCGCCCAACGCATCCGTGCGATCACGACCCGAAAGATAGGTGTACAGTGCCGGAATGATATACAACGTCAGGCCAAGCGAGAACAACAGGCCGCCAATAATAACGATACCCATCGACGCGCGGCTCTTGGCGGCCGCACCGAGGGCCAGCGCAATTGGCAGAACACCGAACACGGTCGCCAAGCTGGTCATCAGGATCGGACGGAACCGCTGAGCAGCGGCATCGATTACAGCCTCCCCAACCGACAGACCTTGGGCCCTGCGTTGGTTGGCAAATTCCACGATCAGAATACCATTCTTGGTAACGATGCCGATCAGAGCAATAATCCCAATCTGGCTGAAGATGTTCAGAGTCTGACCAAACATCCAAAGAGACAACACGGCTCCGGCCAACGCCAGCGGAACCGTGAACATGATAATCAGTGGGTCCCGGAAGCTTTCGAACTGTGCCGCCAAAATCAGATAGACCAAAGTCAGCGCCAGTAGAAAAGCGAAGATCAGCGTGTTGGAGCTTTCCGAATAGTCCTTGGCGGTTCCCGCCAGACTCGTGGAGAAGGATTCGTCAAGCACTTCGCTTGCGATCTTGTCCATCTCGCTGATCCCGTCCCCCAGCGTGTATCCTTTCGCCATCGAAGCCGATACCGTCGCGGACATATAGCGGTTGTAATGATACAACTGAGGGGGGCTGCTGCGATAGGACATCTTTACGAGGTTGTCGAGCTGAATCAATTCGCCGTTACTGTTTTTGACATAAATGGAGCTCACATCGATCGGTGCGTCGCGGTCCTGACGGTCGGCCTGCGCTATGACAGAATACTGTTTTCCGTTGAGAACAAAATACCCGTACCGCTGGCCGCTGAAATACAACTGCAGCGTTGAGGCAATGTCTCTGACCGTGATACCCAGAGCTCTGGCCCGTTCACGATCGATTTCGATGGTCAGTTCGGGCTTGTTGAATTTCAGATCCAGATCCACAACTCCAAAGGCCGGGCTTGATTGCGCCTTCTCCATGAATTGCGGGATCACTGCCCTGAGCTTTTCAAACGACGGAGCCTGGATTACATATTGCACCGGAAGAGACCGGCCTCGTCCGCCACCGATGGTCTGCTCCTGGGTCACATACGCCCGAGCAAAAGTGTAATTTCGTAAGTCCCTGGTCAGTGCGTCGGCAATCTCCTGCTGACTCCGCCTCCGGTCATCGGGAGGCACCAGGCTGATTCTGACAAAGCCGCCGCTGGCGCTCCCCATGCCACCGCCACCTGCCATCGTCATGATGACGTCTTTCTCAGGCAGCGTATCAACGACGGCAAGAATTTTGTCCATGTAGGCGGAGAGTGCTTCAAAAGAAGTCCCCTCGGGAGCAGTGGCATTGATCATCAGGCGGCTCTTGTCTTCCATGGGAGCCAGTTCCGAGCGCAAAAGGGATCCCACGCCCAGAATTATTGCCAGGGAAGCCACCATCACGACCGGCGCCAGCCATCTTCGATGAGTGAAAGCCCGCAACGATCGGCGGTATCCTGAAACCAAGCGGTTGAACCATTTCTCGCTCAAAGCAAAAAGCTTGTTCTCATGAGTGGGCTTGTGCAGTATGCGAGCGCTCATCATTGGGGTCAGTGTCAGTGAGACGAAGGCCGAAATCAGCACCGAACCAGCCACAACTACACCGAATTCGCGAAACAAACGTCCAGTCAGTCCCTGGAGAAACATGATGGGTAGAAACACGGACGCCAGCGTGATCGTCGTCGAGATAATTGCGAAAAATATCTCTTTCGATCCCTCGTGCCCGGCTTCGATAGGATCGACGCCTTTCTCGATTCGTTTGTAAATGTTCTCCAGGACCACGATAGCGTCATCGACGACAATACCGGTGGAAAGCACGATGGCCAGCAGGGTGAGAATATTGATCGAGAAGCCGGCGATGTACATGATGAAGAAGGCGCCTATGAGCGAAATGGGAATGGCCAGCATGGGGATGATGGTTGTGCGCCAGTGCCGCAAGAAGATGAATATCACCAGCATGACCAGAAGGAAAGCGATCAGGATGGTTTCGACGACCTCGATGATAGCCTTGCGGATATTGGCCGTTGTGTCCATGCCGATACTGACGCTGATATCTTGAGGCAGGTCCTTCTTGATCTGCTCGATTCGCCTGAAGAACTCGTCCGCGATTGCAATGTGATTCGAGCCGGGCTGGGGAATCAGATTGACACTCACCATGGGGAGCCCGCCGCTGCCGCGCAAACCTGACCGTTCGTCCTCCGGCGCGAGGACGGCTTGACCGACGTCGCGAAGCTTCACGACCGATCCATCAGTCTGTTTGATGATGAGGTTGTTGAACTCTTCCGCTGTCGTCAGTCGACCGAAGGTGCGTATGGACAGTTCCGTGTTATATCCCTCAATGCGTCCGGACGGCAGTTCAACATTTTCCCGGTCCAGAGCATTTCTTACATCCAGCGGCGTTAAACCATGAGCCGCCAGACGCGCCGGATCGAGCACCAGCTTCATCGCGTATCTTTTTTCGCCCCAGACACCGACTTCGCTTACACCGGGTATGGTTTGCAGTCGCTCCTTGAATATATCGTTGGCTATTTCTGAGAGTTCCAGCAACGACCGTCTGTCGCTCTGAAGCATTATCGCGAGGATCGGGTTGGAATCGGCATCCGACTTGGAGACATTGGGCGGGTCGATGTCAGGCGGAAGGTCGTGGACAGCCCGGGAAACGCGGTCACGAACGTCGTTCGTGGCCGCTTCCATATCGACACCAAGTATGAATTCAACCGTAATCCGACTGCGGCCATCACTGCTGGATGACGTAAGCGAGCGGATGCCGGCGATACCGTTTATCGACTCCTCCAGCGGCTCCGTAACCTGCGATTCGATGACGTCGGCATTAGCGCCGGTGTAGCTGGTACTGACCGTGACAACAGGCGCGTCGACACTGGGATACTCGCGGATTCCCAGGAAATAATAGCCAATCGCTCCAAAGAGTACGATCAGGATGGAGAGCACGGTCGACAGAACGGGCCGACTAATACTGACAGAGGAAATGTTCATAGGTACAACGGCGCTAGTTTCCCTGGAGGGCGGTTATCTGGATGTCTTTGCCGTCGGTCAATTGGAGCAACCCGCTGACAATCAGAGTATCACCGGGCGCCAGACCCTGCGTGATTTGAGTGCCGCTCTCAGTTCGGATGCCGCTCTTGACCGAAAGAAGCTGGGCCTTCCCGTTCCGGCAGACATAGACGATCTCATCATTGATTCGGGGAATGAGCGCCCCTGAAGGTATCACAATCGCATCGGGCACCCGATCAAGCGTGGCTTCAACTTTCCCGAATGAGCCGGGAATCAAGGTTCCGTCCGGATTGGGAATCGTCGCCCGCGCCTTAATGGTACGAGTTCCGGGGTCGATCATTGATTCAACCGCGTAGACGACACCTTTGCTTGTTTCAGGGGAATCGCCGATCCGAACCGAGATTTCCGTTCCCTTTTTCAACCGCCGGGCATTCTTCTCCGGCACGGAAAATTCAACTTTCATGGGGTCGGTGTCCTGCATAGTGGAGATCAGCACGCTGGGAGTAACGTATCCTCCTTCGCTGATGTAGCGCAGCCCGATGAAGCCGTCAAACGGCGCGACAATTTCAGTCTTGGCCAGTTGGGACTGGATAAGATCATGCTCCGCCCTGAGCATGTTCAAGCTGTTGAGGGACTTGTCGTAGTTCTCGCGGCTGATACCGTTGATATCGAGCAGGGCGCGCTGGCGACGCTCCTCGTCGGCCGCCAGAGCCTGTTCGTACTCTTTCCGCTTGAGCTGGGCCTGCAGCTCCTTATCGTTGATTTTCAAGAGCAGCGCACCCTTTTGGACATGGCTGCCTTCAGCAAAGAAGACCCCTGTCACGCGGCCGGAGATCTCCGAGCGCAGTTCGACTTCCTCGTTAGCCAGCAGGGTGCCGGTGGCGTAGATACGATTCTCCAGAAGTTGCGGCTTCACGACGACAGCCTCCACCGGGGCGCTGGCAGGGGCGCCGCCACGACTCGCGGGACGGCTGTTGTTATCACCGCATCCGGCAAGCAGCATGCCGCTGCAAATTATGAACCCTAATAGACAAGGATGGTTTTTCATATAGTTCTGATACAAGGAGGTGGGTAGATAGTTCATCAACCAGGCTCAATTTCCAGGTCGAATGAAAACATTTTCAGTCTCATTTGTCAACGGCCGATTTGCTCGTCTGAAGAAGCTGGTACCCTTCGGAGCGGGCAACGTAGGTGGCGGCAGTGATGTCACCGGTGACATTGAGCGTGGTGCGGCACATATCCAGTATCCGATCCACTCCGAGAATGACCGCAATCAGCGCCGGATTTACGTGAATAGTCGACAGGACCACAATGATGAACGGTATCGAACCTGATGGCACCCCGGCCGTACCGATCCCGCCGAGAATGGCCAGGTAGGCAACTACGATCTGCTGCCCCAGACTCAGGTCAACCCCCGACAGTTGAGCCAGGAACAGAACCGTCACTCCCTCATATAAGGCCGTTCCGTTCTGGTTGGCGGTCGCTCCGATTGTCAGCACGAAGTTATTGATTTCTTTGGGTACGCCGAGATTGCGTTCGGTTTCAGCGAGAGCCGTGGGCAGGGTGGCGTTGGATGACGACGTCGAGAACGCGGTCAGCATTACAGTTTTGATCCGCCTAAAGAAATCGATCGGATTCAGGCGTGACAAGAAGTAGACCGAGAGTGAGTAGACCCCGAACATGTGCAACGACAATCCCAGCAGCACTGTCAGAATGAACCAACCCAGCGCGCCGAGCAGATCCACTCCAAACTGGGCCAGATTGTTGAATAGCAGACACGCGACCGCGAACGGCGCAAAGCGCATGATCAGGTCGATCAGCTTCGCAGAGAGGGCGAAGAGTGCGTCCATTATACTTACAAACGGAGCAGCGATCTTTGATGGAATCAGAGTGGCGGCAATTCCCAGCGCCAGCGCGAAAAACATCAGGTGCACCATGTTGGGCGTTTCGCTCGAGACTGCCGTCAGTGGGTTGGCCGGAACTACCGTTTTCACGACCTGCATGAACGGCGATTCTTCCGCCGATTTGCTCGCGGCATCTATGCGGCGGGATGCCTCGGTTCCATAGCGCGCCTGCAGAGCCTCGGCGGTACTCCGGTCGACCCGTGTGCCGGGCTTGATCGTGTTGGCCAGGGTCAGGCCGATCACGACCGAAATCGCCGAGATTACAAACGTATAGACAAACGACTTCAACCCCACCCGCCCCAGCGTCCGCAGGTTGCCAATCCCCGCCACACCGACAATCAGCGACGAGAACACCAGAGGGATGACAACCATCAGCAACAGACGAAGGAACAACTGCCCGACCGGCTCGGTGATGTTGCTGACAATCCAGCCTACCGACGGGTGACTTCCCCCAACGGTCAGATTAATCGCCAGCCCCGCCACGACGCCGACAAGAAGTCCGTAAAGGATTTTGGCATGAAGGGGTAGTTTGTGACCAGACATCGCAGGAAGATTATCTGGTGATGACCGAACGGTCAAGCATTATTGCTAGTCGGGCAGAACCACTTGGTGGTTCTGCCAATCGTGTACATCAGGACCGCAAGGGTTATGGCGCACAGGACTATTTGAGATTCTCCGGGTTTAATCCCCCTAGCTCCGGCAGCACAAAGAGGCCATCTTTCCGAATTAGTCTTCCGTCGAACCATATTTCACCGCCGCCGAATTCGGGAGTCTGGATGTTGATCATGTCCCAATGTACCGCCGATTTATTGCCATTACTGGCATAAGGAAAAGAATTTCCGATGGCTACATGAAAACTCATGCAAATCTTCTCATCAAACAAAGTGATATTAATCGGTCTTTCGATATATGGATTCAGGCCGAATGAAAATTCTCCCAGATAACGCGACCCTTCGTCGGTATCCAATACTTGATTAAAGCGATCTGAATCATTTGCTGAGGCCCTGATGATTCTCCCATCCTTGAATTCCATACGTATATCTTGATACGTAACACCGAGCCATTCGCTGGGTTGATTCACAGTCAACACACCGTCAACGGAATACTTGACCGGTGCCGTGAAGAGTTCACCATCAGGGATGTTTCCAAACCCGGCGCATTTCACAGCGGGGATGCCCTTTATAGAAAAAGTCAAATCCGTGCCGGAGTCCACGATACGGACTTTGTCGGTAGCCGCCATGAGCCGCTCCAGAGGTTCCATGGCCTCATACAGTCTACTGTAGTCAATGGTGCAGACCCTATAGTAGAAATCAGTGAATGCCTCGGTAGACATACCTGCCAATTGAGCCATACCAGAGGATGGGACGCGGAGCGCGCACCACCTTTCCGGCATGAAGCGATCCTTTATGACTTGATCCCAGCATATCGACTTGAGCTTCTTCTTTTCTTCCGGTACGTCAGAGAACTCGCTGGCATTCTCTGTTCCTTTGATGAGTATTCGCGCGTCCATGGCGCCGTATTTCAGACTATCCCAGGCAAGCATCTGTTCATATCGTTTGGCGGTAGTGCCAAGATACAAGGCTCTTTCCACGCGCTCATCCAGTATATCAACAAAAGGCTGCCCCCCGACCCGATACACTTCCTCAATTATCGTTCTGGTCAAAGGGAAGGCATTATCATTCTCTGCTATGAGCAGTATCTTCTCACCCTTTTGAAGGGCCACGGAATAGTTCACAAGCAGTTTGGCAAGCTTTACCATTTGAGATTCGTCGTTATTTTGTGCCACCGATGCCTTTTCGTTGGTCAAGCCTGAAGTATCCTCGTTTTCCGAAAACGCAGGTAGTGCAATTGCCAAGAATGACAGTAGACATATCCGCAACCACAGTGTCCAGACGAGCTCGGTTCTGTGAAAGAGCGAACCTATCATATGATCCTCCTTCATGCGGTCATATTTCTTATTTTGGCCTTACAGGTAAGGTGCTCTGAAACGACCCTCACATCTCTATCCGATCACCTCTCAAGTGTATTTCTTTCTCCTCACAATAGCAATTATTACTTGACCATGCCCGTCGGCAGAATTGTGGGCTGGAAGGCGGACCCACTCCGTAGGGCCCTGTACCCCACCCAACGGGTGGGCGTTCTTCTCAAAACGACTGCAAGGTCGCAACTGGGTAGCCCACAGCTCTGCTGTGGGTGGTCAGGTTCTCTGAGATGTCCCTCATAATTCAACCCGGTCAACACGAAAAGGTACCAGATCTCCCCTACAATAGCAATTATTACTTGACCATGCCCGGCAGCAAAATGGCGGTTTCGAAGATTTACCAGCTCTCAGAACTACGCTTTAACAAACAGCCGCGAATGTCCGCGCTTGACCGAAAACTGATCGACTGCGCGAAAGCCAGCGCGCTCTGCGGCGGCCACCGTCTCGGCGAAAGCAGCTGCTTTCACGTGACCCTTGGGTTCGACCACTAGCATCCGCCCCGAAGTCTTCACCACCTGGCTCAGCTCCTTCATCAAGCGATCTCGGTCAGGGACTTCATGAACCATGTGTATGGCCAGAACCAGATCGACCTTGCCATCCAGATCACTAAGTCCGAGGCCTTGCTCTGTGCCGACACGCGTGTCGATCCGGTCGAGCAGGCCACGCCGTTTCGCCCGACGCCTCAGGGCGCTGATCATTTTCTGCTGGATGTCGACCGCGATAACCCGTCCCGATGCACCAACCATCCGGGCCGCGGGCAGCGTGAAGAAACCCATCGCACAGCCGACGTCGAGCACAGTCATGCCGGGCGTTATCAGCCCGTCTAAGAGCTTGTCCGGGTCCTCAACCAGTCGCCGGAGCGGACTGGCCAGAAAGTAACCGAGCCACCAGGGGCAAACGTGTGGGGTCATTTCGACACTCCTCGTCCGGTCAACCAAGAGCTGTATCTATAAGTCTATGCCAAGACCAATGCTGAAATCACTCGTTTCGTAATCCGACAACTGCCAGGTGAAATAGCAGGCCAAATTAAACGGCGCCAGAAACGGGGTCAGATTGCCCAGGCCAAACCCAATCTCACGATACGGACTCTTCGCTGTGGGAGTCTGTTCGTCGCCTGACTGATACGGATGATTGCGGAACTCGGTCCAGAAGGCGCCTCCATGCACACTCAGCCAGAACGGGATATCTCTCACAAGCGGAAGACCGCTCGCCACGAACAGCGTCCGCCTGAAATCATGATTGATATGCACTGTCAGGGCCCGATTTCCACCGAAATTGTTCTCATTGAGCGTACCAAACCCGTCGGTGTTGCTCAGCATCCCGTAACCGTAGTCGACTGAGAAGTACCGCTGCGGCGGCAGAGCGCGGTCGGATGAACCTGCGTAGAGTCTCAGCGATGTCAGCCCCAGACCGAGTGTACGCTGCCGTCGCCGAATATCCAGATAGTACCGTCGGAAATCGAAATCGTTGGCTATGAAACTGGGTGAAGCATATTCCGCACCGATCGTGGCGGTGGTAAACTCCGCCTCGTCAATTCTGGTCTCCCGTCCCTTGTTCTTGAACATGTGACGTGAATCATACGTGAAATCTGCCTCTATGGAGCGCATCTTGCCTTCGACTACAGAAGGGTTGGCCCGCACAGGATCATCGTCTGAAAACAGCGTGAAGTCGGTGCAAGCCGGCAGGGAATAATGCTGAAAATCGTTGTACTTCACGGTCAGTTTCGTATAGTCAACCAGCTTGGACGATACCGACGCGGTCAGTCCCTCGGCGCGGTAGTAATCAAGCGGATCGAATCCGGCAGTCAGGGCGAAGGCGGTCGGATTGTAGGTGGACGAGGATATAACAGTAGGACGGCGCACCACCCGATCATAGTAATCGCAACTGACATCCAGACGACGTCGTTCGTGAAGTCGCCAGGTCGCTCCAATCTGATGCTGAGAGTGTTTTGCGTCGAATGCGTAGCCGGTCTTGAGACGCAATCTGAGTCGCTCATGCAGTTTGTCGGTGTCAATCCCCATCCCAAGAAACGGCCCTTCCACCCGGTTGAACCGGAATACGTCCTCGTTTCCGACGATGAGCAGTGCGGCAGCCGCCCCGACGCTCATCAGCGCTACCCGTCCAGGTGATTTCGACCGATTCTCCAATGAGTCGATCCGGCGGTAGCCGTCGATCTCTTCACGAGTAAGCGGTATGGTTTGTCGCGCATTCCACGTAGCACTGTCAAACCAGTCGGCCGAGCGGTCCACTTCGATGACGTATTCGTCGAACGTACTCTTCGGATGCCCGGACTCAAACTCATAGCTGTAGAGTGACGCTACGTGTTCGAAGCGGATCTTTTTGGGTATCCCCGGCAGACGAACATCGAATTCGACTTGACCTTCCAGCCTTATTTCCACCGGCATCCAGTATTCATTCTGGAACTGGGCGAATCGCTGACTGTAGCGCAGCGAGTCCACCAACGACAGTTCGACGCCTCGACTGAACCCGACATCAACCTCGACGACGTCATAAGTCGAATCAGCAATGTTTATGTAGCCGACAAACAGCGGCTCATCCGGGTTTTTCGGCTCGATCTCCAATCGGAAGATCGCCCGCGAATCGATGTAAAGGGTATCCAGTAGATAGTAATTGTAGTGATCCAGAGCGTCAGTCGCGGTGGGAGACACGACCGAATACCGCCCCAGGTCAATCCGGTTCTTATTGAAATTGAGAATCTCCCCCACCGTGACCAGATTGTTTTCAGCCTTGATATTCGCCGATTGACGTCGTGACGTAATGACTTCCTTATAATTATTGGGCTGCTCCCAAAAAGTGGTGACCTGGGTTTCGGCGATCAGCCAGATACGAGAGCTGTTCTTCTTGGACTCATCGTAAGCCAGAAACCTGGTATACGCATCGCAGCGGTAGTCGTGGATGCGCTCCAGGATGTCCTTCTTGCGGCGGATCGCTTCGACGATGATCTGCTGCCCCGGATCGTACTGGCGGCTGTACACCCTCATGACGCCGAGATCAACCATGCAGGTCTTCAAGTAAACATCGTGGCCAGCGGCTCCGGAGTCGGAGGTGAGATCAAGCGTATGTGAGAAGTAGGCGATATGGCTGAAGCGAAGTTGTGTTTGACCGGGCTGAAGAATCACCCGGTACTTCCCCTCGTCGTTGGCCAGAGTAGAACGGTCGCTGTTGGTCACCTGCACAGTGACGTAGGGAATCGGCTTGCCGCTGTCGGCGTCATAGATGATTCCTTCAACTACTGACGAGCTCTCCTGTGAAAGTCCGGGGTCTGCGATCACAACCGCAGCGCTCAGGAGTAACGTCAAACACACCAGGGAAGCTCGATAATCGGTCAATTTGTCCTTCATTGAGTCGCGTCTTTCTATGCGAATGCTTCGGCGGAACCCTACCTGAATTGGCCGCGGATACCGGAGATCATTTCGCTTCCGGAAACGACGCTGCCATCATCTGGCTGAGTACACAACTGTTTGGTGAAGCTCAGCCACGAATCTGACGAGATATATGTCATTGTTGTACAACATGCTACATGTCTTTGTCGGGGAGCTCGCCACGGCAGAAGGCACAATATCTGTGCAGCTGTAGTTGTATCCGCACAGAATTCGATTGTAGCCAGTCATTTCTTGAGTTCTTGTGCAAATCCTGTGAAGAAACCGTTGAGTAATTGTAGGTATGTCAATAACCTCTAATAGGGCATAGCATTAGCATGTTCTGACTATGCAAGCGCACTCTTCATGTCCGGCCTTTACGAGTACCCACCTACTAACTGCCTGTTTTTCAAGCTATTACATCACGAGCCCTGTTGAATCTGCAGCGCAACGGTCTTTCTGTATGTCAACCGAGCCACTGGGTCGACTCCATACCTCTTTGCCTTCCAAGTGAATAGAGAAAATCTGCGATTCAACACAATTTTTTGTGGTGAGCTCTCGATTTACCACAACATATTGTGCCTCGCTTGGCTGGAGTAGTAAGGTTCCGCTTCCTGATTTGACAGCGTGGTTCGCCTGCCCGGGACAGGGGCACTTCGGACTGTTGGCAGGATGCAGGCCCGTCCAAAGCGAAACGGATAGCCATAGTACAGGAGGTACTTCTTGAAAGTCCAGCGATTCTTCACGCGTGCCGGAGAATCTCCATATTCACGTATCAATTTCGTGGGCCGTTCCTCGGAGATCAGGAATCCCGACGGTTCGGTAGTCTTCAAGCTCGATAATATACAGGTGCCCGAGGATTGGTCTTCGGTTGCGGTTGACATTCTGGCCCAGAAGTATTTCCGCAAGGCTGGTGTACCACAGGTCGATCAGCATGGGAATCCGGTCAAAGATGAGGACGGCACGCAGAAGCCCGGCGGCGAGAGCGACGCCCGCCAGGTCTTTCACCGGCTGGCCGACTGCTGGCGCAAGTGGGGGGAGAAGCACGGCTATTTCGATACGCCGGACGACGCTCAGGCGTTCTACGACGAGTTGGTTTTCACTCTCGCCAGTCAGATTGCCGCGCCTAACTCTCCTCAGTGGTTCAACACCGGGCTATATGAAAGCTACGGGATCACCGGCAAATCTCAGGGACATTACTTTGTCGATCCTGAAACACATACGATCACAGAAACGAAGAACGCCTATGAGCGGCCGCAGCCGCATGCCTGTTTCATTCAGTCGGTGCAGGACGATCTGGTCAACGAAGGCGGTATCATGGACCTGTGGGTTCGTGAGGCCCGTTTGTTCAAGTATGGCTCCGGCACCGGCAGCAACTTCTCGAACCTGCGCGGCGTGAACGAATCGCTCTCCGGCGGTGGAAAATCATCCGGCCTGATGTCATTCCTTCGCATCGGCGACCGCGCCGCGGGTGCGATCAAGTCGGGCGGCACGACCCGTCGGGCAGCCAAGATGGTCTGTCTCGATCTGGATCACCCTGACATTGTCGATTTCGTTCAGTGGAAAGTTATCGAGGAACAGAAAGTTGCGGCGCTGGTGACCGGCTCCAGGGTTATCCGTGAACAGTTGAAGCAGATTTTCGGGGCGACGGTTGTCAAAGGTGACAACGGACATCAGAAGATCGAAGTTGACCCGGCAAAGAACAAAAACCTCGCACGGGCCCTGCGGACTGCGCGCCAGCTTGCGGTGCCGGCGCAGTATGTCAACAAGGTGCTGGAACTCGCCCGCCAGGGCGTCACCGAGATGGACTTCGTCGATCTGGACACCAACTGGGACAGTGAAGCCTATCTGACCGTAGCCGGACAAAACTCCAACAACTCGGTGCGAGTCCCCAACACGTTCTTTGAGAAGCTGCGCGCCAGAGAGGACTGGCCGCTAAAGCGGCGCACCGACGGCCAGATCGCAAGCACCATGCCAGCCACCGAGCTGTGGGAAAAGATCTGCTACGCCGCCTGGTCGTGCGCGGATCCGGGAGTCCAGTATGACACCACGATCAATGAGTGGCACACTTGCCCTGAGGACGGTCGAATCAATGCCTCCAATCCTTGTTCGGAATACATGTTTCTCGATGACACCGCATGCAATCTGGCGTCGATCAATCTGGCCCGCTTCCTCGATACCAACGGCCATTTTGACATCGAAGGCTACCAGCATACGATAAGATTGTGGACGATAGTCCTTGAGATTTCCGTGCTGATGGCGTCGTTCCCGTCGAAGGCGATTGCGTGGAAGAGCTACGAGTTCCGCCCGCTGGGTCTGGGCTTTGCCAATCTCGGCACGGTGCTGATGCAACTCGGTATCCCGTACGATTCCGCCCGTGGCTACGCCTGGTGCGGAGCGCTTTCCAGCATTCTCACCGGGCAGGCGTATGTGACTTCGGCCGAGATGGCCCGCGAGCTTGGCCCGTTCCCCGGCTTCTACCGCAACCGCAATCACATGCTCCGGGTCATCCGCAACCATCGTCGCGCTGCCTACAACACCGACCGGTCGGAATACGAAGGGCTGACGATTAAGCCGCACGGCATCAATCCCAACTACCTGCCTGAGGAGTTGACCAGCGCTGCCCGTGAAGTCTGGGACAAAGCGCTGGAGATGGGTGAAGTCCACGGCTTCCGCAACGCTCAGGCCACCGTGATTGCCCCAACAGGAACGATCGGCCTTCTCATGGATTGCGATACTACTGGTATAGAGCCGGATTTTGCATTGGTGAAGTTCAAGAAGCTGGCGGGCGGCGGGTACTTCAAGATCATCAATCAGTCAATTCCAATCGCTCTGCGCCATCTGGGCTACGCCGAAGACGATGTCGACAAGATCGTCACTTATGCCACCGGTCGCAAGACGCTCAAGGATGCCCCGTTCGTCAACCATGAGTCACTCCGAGCCAAGGGATTCGGCGACGACGAACTGAAGATGATCGAAGATGCCCTTGGAAGCTGCTTTGATATCAGCTTCGCCTTCAACCGGCACGTCCTGGGCGAGGAGTTCGTTCACGACACGCTTGGCTTCGCCAAGCCGGTGACCGACTCGTGGGATTTCAACCTGCTAAGAGAACTGGGCTTCACGGGCGAACAGATCGCAGCCGCCAATGAGTACTGCTGCGGAATGATGACCGTTGAAGGCGCCCCCGGCCTGAAAGAAAGCCATCTGCCGATCTTCGACTGCGCCAGCAAATGCGGTCGTCACGGCCAACGATTCATCGACTACAAGGCACACATCCAGATGATGGCGGCGGCACAGCCGTTTATCTCGGGCGCTATCTCCAAGACCATCAACATGCCGGCCGAGGCTGCAATCGAAGATGTCCAGAGCGCCTACATCATGGCCTGGGAAGGCATGAACAAAGCAGTGGCGCTCTACCGCGATGGTTCCAAGCTGAGTCAACCACTGAGCGCTACGCTGTTTGACGAAGACACCGGCGCGCGCGATTTGACGGTCGAGACGGCGGCGGAGAAAATGACCGAGCGGCTGGTGTATCGCTATCTTGCCAAGCGCCGCAAATTGCCCAATCGCCGAGCCGGTTATACCCAGAAAGCCGTGGTTGCCGGGCACAAAGTTTACATTCGCACCGGCGAATACTCCGACGGCACATTAGGCGAAATATTTCTCGACATGCATCGCGAGGGGGCAGCGTTCCGCTCGCTTATGAACTGCTTCGCAATTTCCATATCGCTCGGCCTTCAGCATGGCGTACCGCTGGAAGAGTTTGTCGAAGCCTTCCTGTTCAGCCGGTTTGAGCCGAGCGGGATGGTTGCGGGCAACAAGTCCATCAAAATGACTACCTCGATTATTGACTATATTTTCCGCGAACTGGCCATCAGTTACCTGGGCCGGACCGATCTGGCCCATATCTCCGAAGATGACCTTCGTTCGGACACGATTGGAACACCGCGCGAGGAGTCAATTGAGTTCGAGGCAGAGGAAGAGGCGACGCCGCAGATCACCGGCCAGTTGACCCGCGGCAGCCGCGCCAACGACGATCTCTACAGTTCGCACGTTGTGCTCCGGCCAGGGAATGGCAACAACGGCGGAGGCGGCAACGGCAATCAAGGAGGAACCACCGATGGTAAGCAGATGGCGGCTACGGTTGCAGAAACATCTTCAGAACCGCAAGCGGTGCTTGAGTTTATCGCCACGAGCCAGGAGACCGGAGGGGTCCAGACCCAGCATCGGCTCCGACAGAGAGTCCAAATCGCGCGCCTGAGAGGATACGAGGGCGACATGTGCCCGGAATGCGGCCAGTTTACCATGGTTCGCAACGGCACCTGCCTCAAATGCGACACCTGCGGGGCCACTTCGGGCTGTTCCTGACCCCTCAGAAAATCGAATTTGATTACTCTCCCCTGTTAGACCGCCGCCGGACCCAAAAGACAGCCCGGCGGCGGCAAATACGGCCCTTTTGGCTGACTGATTGACCTTAAGAAAAACTTCATTTTTCTCTTGACAAGATATTCGGGGATGAGTATTTTATACACGCAATCGGAAAGTGTTACTCTTTCTGTGGATTACCTAATATCGTCCACCCAGGTAGGTTTACCGCCTTCCTGGGTTTTTATTTGGGGATAGATTTTTCGAACTGTAGGGCAGAACCTTTTGGCGGTTCTGCCAGCATGGAAGATGGCAGCATCACTCACCAAGGGCGAGGATTCTGCCCTACGGTATCTGAACGCAATCCACCACACAGGATAACATACTGCTCGCTTGTCTTTGACCACGAGAAACTTCCCGCAGGCAACACGTGGCTCTGCTATCGATGGATTTTCCTTGACAGGATTCAATAGTCCATTATACTACAAGAGACAGAACAAGTCTTATGAGTCATCTTTTGTGTAAGAGGGCCATTATGATAGGCAAGTCTCGGCGCAGCGTTGTGCTGCTGGTCGCGTTGCTGGCTGTCTTGTTTCCGGCAGCCACGAGTTTCGCACAGAAGACCTGCATCGCCACGGGTGATACCAATTGCAACGGTTTGATATCGACTGCGGATATGGTAATCTTTGCTAATTTCTTCCGGTATCGCGGGATTTCATTGGCTTGTCCCTATGAGGTTGACATCAACGGGGACTGTGTAGTCGACATCCACGATCTTGAGTACTTCGCGCAGCATTGCTGGGGATGCATGGATTGTCCGCCATGTCCAAAACCACCGACCTGCTGCAATCCTGTCGTCAGGGCGTGCTGTCTGGGTGACCCCAACCAGAGTTGGAGCGGGCCGACGATCAGCGACGTGAGTACCATGGTCACCGCCAAGTTCGTGACCGGGAATTGTGATGCCATATGCATCCCCGGGGCGGACATCAACCGTTCCGGCGGCGACAACCCGACCTGTGCGGACATCACGATCAGCGACATTTCGATGTTGGTGAATTGCTTGTTTGTGATCGGTGATCCGGGGCCGTGCATTGAACCGACGTGCGCGTGGCCTTTTTCGTCAAGCCCCGCCGAATTGCAGGCTAAGCTGGGACTTGAATAGGGCGGGTCTGTTTCCAAACCCGCCGTTCTCCGCCAAAGGAAACCCTGGCGGGTCGATCTTCCAGACATGCCAAACTCACTCATTGAAGCAGGTGGGCCACCCAGCCGCTTTATACAATTGACAGATTGGCCGGATCTGCCTATCTTGGATAGCAGGAAACAGCGCGACTTTCACCGGGTTTTGCTTCGAACTCTTTAGTTAGTGAGGCGGGCCATGTGGAGACAGATTCTTGTAACAGCGGTTGGAGTTTGGGTATGCTGCGGGGGCTCGGCTTTTTCTCAGCAGGATCCGGGCGATGAGGGGTTAGCTGATTCGGTGTACATCGAAGTGTCACAAGCCTATCGGAACGGTGGCTGCGGAGTCACGGTGGACGTCTTCTATTTTAACGACGTTCAGACTCTTATGGGAGCCGCCGTACTCCTTTCGTGGGACCATCCCGGTCTGGAATACGACTCGGTAGCCGGCACTCCCGTTGCTGATTCTGCCTTCGATGTCATCATGGGATTGTCCAAGGCCGTAACCCAGCAGTACAAATATCAGGTTCTTGCGACCATTGCTTTAGACGGTCCGGGTCTCAGTCCGGCTCCGGTTTCCCGAAAGATGGGGTCGATCTTCTTCCACCTGAATGATTGGCAGCCGGGGGAGACGATCTGTTTCGACACCACCAGAACTCCACAGCTCTACCTCATATTCCTTCCGATGAATGCCCTAGACTATACGCCGGTGTGGCCAGGCCAAGAGTGCCTTGTCCTGGGCGAGTGCAACCCGACTGCGGTCGAGCCGCCGGTTTCTGATCGTCCGCTTCCTGCGGATTACTTCTTGTCGCAGAACTACCCCAACCCGTTCAACCCATCCACAACTATCGACTATTCCCTGCCGACCACGGCTTATGTCGAACTGGTAGTTCTAAACGAATTAGGGCAGAGGGTAGCCACACTGGCGAGTGGGCTGACTCCACCTGGCCGTTACCAGGCATATTGGAACGGGCGCAATGATCACGACGAACCGGTAGCAAGTGGCGTCTATCTTTACCGCCTGACCGCCGGTGAGTCCATCCACAGCCGCAAGATGCTGCTGCTGAAATAGACGCATAGTGTGCTGTCGGGCGTCTCTGACCGACAGCAGCAAACGTAGGGCAGAACCCCCCGACCCGCTTCGGTCGGGGTGGTTCTGCCATCCCATAGTCATTACCGTGCCCGGCAGATGCCTGCCCTCGACTTGATCGGGGGCCCTCATCTGCCGGCGAAGTGGGCGGTACATCGCGTAGGCCAAAAGTGATTGACAGCGGAGGGTCGCCAAGTCTATATTCCGGCATGCAATCGGGACGCACGGGACTATTTGACGTGATGTGTAAACCCACCCGCAAGGTGGATGGTCCAGCGGATCTGTCATAAGAAGGAAGGAAATTATGACTAACTTGGATCGATATAAGAAGGACTTGTCCAACCTGATCCAACTAGGCAGCGACATGTATTGACCTTGCCCCGGTTTAGTGGACACAGAGAAAGGATAGGTTTATGTTCCTGTCCGGAGGTGTTCAGATGTCGGAGCAGAAGCGTCGGAAGTATGCCCGGGAGTTCAAACTGGAGGCG